>WNGA01001148.1_pt1 | contig 46339 bp, 37 predicted proteins | sample 5400061 | NCBI WGS metagenome assembly WNGA01 (sample SAMN13153366, study PRJNA577476) | soil metagenome | isolation source: 100 cm soil or saprolite under grassland replicate 2 | place: USA:California | collected 2016-06-15
GGCCCGCCAGCCCTGATCAAAGGCGTCGAGCAGGATGAGCACCGCCGGCTGCAGGGTCTCCACACGCACTCGCACCTGTTCAGACTCGTACCGCTCTATCTGGGCAACTCCTTCCATCGCAGGTCCTGGTAACGTCTCTGCAGGTGCCTCGATCACATCCACTTCTCCGTTCAGGAAGTCCGGTCTCTTGAGCAGTGCGATGGGATCGACCGGCGACGCTGTGCGTTCCGGCCGCTGTGAGAGATAGGCACGCGGCTTGGCCGGAATGGGGTTTCTAACCAGCGCTAGGTCGTATCCGGGGAGTTCCGCCATGAGCATTCCCGCGAATCGGCGGTCTTTAAAGTAGCGCCGGCGACCGATGTAATAGGTCACATTGAAACGTGCATCTGTCTCGATACCTATTTCTTGTGCCATGGCCGCCTGAAACATGGATGCAAACCTGGTACTCAAACCGGGCATAAGGGCTCTGAGCGTTTCAAGGTGAAACTGGGCGTTGTGTTCCATCTCGAGCGCCTGCCGTTCCTCGACGGATTGGGCCCCATAGAGACCAACCAACGGCCTGATATGCGGCGGGTACGCGAACATGTGTCGTTCGATTGTGACAAGTCGAAAGCGGCCGGGTTCGAGGACGCCTTCGCGTGCTTTGAGCGCTTCGGCCAATGGCGGTACGAACGTGGCAGCCTCTACAGGCCCGGCGTGATATGCTCCGATGTTCGCGCGCGAAAGATCGAGCGTGATGAGGATCACTAGGAGAGAGAGCATGAGCGTATTTCGTAGCAACTGTTTTCTGGTGCCGGCCACGATCAGCCAGATCCCCAGAGCCACGGCAGCACTGTAAAGGAAGGCGCTCCCTGCCGAGTCCACGACCTCGCGGGCCAAGTCCATAGGTGCCCCGAAATTTGCTGCTGCCCATGCGGCGACGGCTTCGGTGCGAAGCCCGAGTCCGGTGGCAGCGAACAGGACCGCCGCCGCGAGCCAAGGAACCAGAGGCGTTTGTCTCACGCGCAGCGAATCAAGCCCTGCACCCGCAAGCATCGCCACGGCGAAGGAAACCACGCCCATCAGCTTCTCAGGGTAGCGGAACGCCGACCAGAGCGGCACCACATGATAGAAAACCTCATAAAGAGCGCCCCACCGCCCAAGCGAGAGCAGAAACGTCAGGACACCCAACCAGACGAGCACGCGCAAGTCACGGCGGTCCCAGGCTCCGACGAGTGCCAGCCCTATCATGGGAATCCCCAGGTAGAGGCTTTCCCCCCACCCGCTCCCTCCAGTGTAGCCGAAGAAGAGATGTGCAACGGCGGCAGGATCTGCATCCTTGGCAATCGGGGCAGCAAGTATAGTCACTAACCGCAGCGGCTGTGTGGACCAGAACAGGGCCTGTTCGTGGAATTGCTCTGGTTGCGCGCGTTCGCTGTGGACATAGACGGCCCACGAAGGTCCTAGCTGGATGCCCGCAAGGAGAACCGTGAGAACAACGACGAGCGTTAACCGCAGACACGCGCTGAGGAGCGGGCATGGCGCGCGCATCACCGTCCACAGGAGTGCAATGAAGCAGTAGTAGTACCCTGTCTGTAAATCTCCGATCAGGAAGACTGTCGTCCAGACCGCCGAAGATGCAACCACCCAGAGCCGGTCCTGACTCAGGGCTTTCTCGAGCGTGGCGCAGAAGATTGGAAGCGCACAAATAGCGTAGAGGTACGTGATATGTTCGGTGAGCGACACGACGTATCCGGAGAGAGCAAACGCCACGCCTGCCACTAAGGCTCCCGCGCGCGAGAAGTTCAATGTGCGTCCAAGTGTGAAGGCCCCGACCGCTGCCAGCAGACACGACGAGAGCGTCGAGGCGCGATAGGCGTCGGGCACCGAAAAAAAGAAATAGAACGCGGTGAAAGGGTGGAAGACCCCCGTATGGGAGGCCCCGATGAACGGGCGGCCCAGCGCCTCATAAGGGAACCATTGCGGCAACTCGCCGGCGCCAAGCCGCTCGATGAGGTACTGCTTGATCGGGAGATGGAACCGAAAGGCCTCGCGCTTGATAAGCACCAGACCCGGCCGCCAGAGTTCGTGGTAGAAGGCGAGTGTGATGCCACAGAGGGCCGCGACTGCAAGACCCGTCGGCGACTTGAGCCAGACAAGGGATGCTGGTCTGGTGTCAGGCTTGTCCGGGGACGATGGTGGGATCATGTGTGGTCTCCCGATGAGCGAGTCGCCCATCGTGTGTGCGTGAGGAGGCCAATACAAAGGAGGATCCCGGCCAATGATGCCCACGCCCCGGCCTTGAGCAGGGGGGTCTCGTAGGAAAACGTGACCAGGTGCGTCCCCGCTGGCACCGGGACGGCGCGCACCAGCGCGTTCGCCCGCAGAATGGGAGTCTCCTTGCCGCTCTCCAGGGTGGCCCGCCAGCCCTGATCAAAGGCGTCGAGCAGGATGAGCACCGCCGGCTGCAGGGTCTCCACACGCACTCGCACCTGTTCAGACTCGTACCGCTCTATCTGGGCAACTCCTTCCATCGCAGGTCCTGGTAACGTCTCTTGTAGTAAGTCACGTTGAGGCGCGCTGCGGCGGCGAACCCCATTCGCTTGTTCATGGCTTCCTCGAGCTGTGTGCTGTAACCAGCCAGATACGGCATGGCGCTTTCGAGATGAAAGGTGGCATTGTGCTCGACATCGAGCGCCTGGCGGCGCTCCACTGAGGCGGATCCATTGAAACCAAGCGTCGGCATGATTTCCTGAGGCACCACAAGAGTACGCTCGAAGATAGAGACCAGACGGAAATGTCCGGGGCTGATATTTTCCTCCTGCGCTCTGAGGGCCTCGGCGAGCGGGGGCGTGAACGTCGCGACTTCGGCGGGGCCGGTGTGGTAGGCCCACTGGTTTGCGCGCGCCAGATCGAGCGTGACGAGCAGCACCAACAAGGGGAGTGCAATCGCTTCCCGCAATACTTGTTTCTGGACGCCGGCCGTGATCAGCCACACGCTCAGCGTGACAGTCGCGCTGTACAGGAATGCGAGGGCCGCCGAACGTGTGACCTCGTGAGCCAAACCCGGCGCTGCTCCGAAGTGGGCAGCCGTCCATACAGCCACGGCTTCGGTGCGAAGCACGAATCCAACGGTCGCGCACAGAATCGCCATCGCGAGCCAGGGAGTCGGCGACCCTTTCCTGGCCCATAACGCATCGAGTCCTGCTCCCGCAAGCATTGCGGCGGTGAACGAGACCACGCCCATCAGCTTTTCAGGATAGCGGAATGCCGACCAGAGCGGCACCACTCTATAGAAGATTTCGTAAAGGCCGCCGTAACGTCCAAGCGCAAGGAGCAGTGCGAGGCTGCCAAGTAGGACGAGGACGCGGAGATCGCGGCGGCCCCACGCTCCGAGCAAAGCCAGTCCCGTGACAGGGACGCCAAGATAGAGACTGTCCGCCAAAAAGGCGTGGAATTCACTCTTGAAAAATGTGTTGGCCATGAGAGGCGGGCTCACCTGCTCACCAACCGGACCGGCCAGGATGGTCACCAGCCGCAGCGGATGGGTTGACCAAAGCAACGCCTGTTCAAGGAACAGCTCAGGATGTGTGCGCTCGCTCCCCACGAACACTGTCCATGACGGTCCGAGTTGGATGCCCGACAACACAATCGTCAGGGCCACGGTCAGCGCCAGCCGCAGCCCTGCATCACGATAGAGCCCAGGCGCCCGCGCCGCCATCCAGGCCAGCGCGATGAAACCGTAGTAATAGCCCGTCTGCACGTCGCCGTTGAGGAACACGGTGGTCCAGACGACGGCTGGTGCCACGACCCACGCGCGGTCGCAAGAGAGAGCTTTTTCGAGCGCGGTGCAGAAAAGCGGCAGCATGCAGATCGAATACAGGTACTGAATGTTCTCGGTGAACGAGACGACATAGCCTGAGAGCGCGAACGCAATGCCGGCGAGCAAGGCTCCCGCTGGCGAGAGGCGGAGCAGACGCCCCAGCACGAATGCTCCGAGAGCCGCCAGCAGGCAGGAAATTAGGATCGAGGCGCGGTACGCGTCCGGGACGGGGAAGAGGAAGTACAGCGCTGTGAAGGGATGAAAGACACCGGTGTGCGTGGCTCCGATGAACGGTCGCCCGAGCGCATCGTAGGGGAACCACTGCGGCAGTTCCCCGGCCGAGAGGCGCTCAACGAGATACTGCTTGATCGGGAGAAAAAATCGCAGGGCGTCGCGCTTGACGAGCACCAGGCCCGGCAACCAGAGCCTGTGGTAGAACGCGAGCGTGATACCCATCAGGACCGTCACTGCGAGCCACGTGGGCAGGCGCATCAGTGCGTTGTTCTTGTCAGGAGCGCTGGGCTTTGCATCAAGTGCAGGCATGTGAAGGCGATCTCCCTGCTCTACGAGGCACCGGCAGCATTCTTTCGCGCCACGACCAGGACATTTTTCCCAAACCACGGATCCCGGAGACTTTCAATCCACCGGGTGAACGGGACGAACCACGTATCGTAAGCATGCGCGAGGTGGGGGTTGATGGACGTGCGCCTCCCAACGACATTCAGGAGGAACCAGGGTAGCACCCCAAAGCAATCCATATACTTGGACTTGATCACGTCAAAACCTTCCTTGCGCAATAACTCCTCCAAGCGTTTTTTCTCGTAGCGCCGGTAGTGGCCGACCGCCCTGTCAAGCGCGCTATAGAGCCATGACAGTGCCGGCACGAACACGACAAATGTGCCGTCCGGCACGAGTGCGTGATAGGCGGCGCGGATTGAGGCCTGATCGTCCTCAATGTGTTCGAGGACATTGATCATGATGACGGTGTCAAACCGTTCCGGGGACGAGCGGAAGACCCCGTTGGTTGTCGCCAAACGGCCTGCCCGCAGCAGATCGGGGTGGGCGGTCTCCAACCGCTTGCGCAGATGCTGGAAGAGGCTGCCCTCCGGCTCGAGGACCTCCAATCGCGCCGTCGGGTGGCAGGATACATGTGCGCGCACGAGCCACGCGGTGAAGGTGCCGATGCCGGCCCCGATTTCGACCAGCCGCTCCCCGAAGAACGGACGGACTTCCTCGACGAGCCATCGGTAATAGTTCTCCAGATCGTCGAGTGCCAGCAGGCTTGCGGTCAGGCACTCGCATTCAGTCATGCGTGTTGGTGCGCGCACGGCACACAGAGGGAGGATTCTAGACGCGGGTCTGGAAAGAGGCAAGCACAAACTGGCCCAGCAGGGCCGTCCATCGTTTGACAATTTAGGAAGGCTCTGCGTATAAGGGACCGCGGTTGTGAGCGAGCAGGGCGGCTGCAGGCATGTTCAAGATCAAAAAATATCGAAAGGAAGCGACCGATCCAGCCCAACTTGTCGATTCTGTCGAACAGGCTGCCCGCCAGGCGAAGGAGAATATGCGCTGGCTCGTCGCCGGGGTGGCGCTGGCCGTCCTGGCAGGCGCGGCGGTCGGGGGTTTCCTATGGATGCGCCAGCAGGAAGATCGTGCCGCGGCCGAGCTGTTCTACGAGGCGACCCGACACGCTTCCGAACCGTCGCTGACGGGAGGGCCTCCTCCGATGCGACGTCCGGAGGACGTACAGAAAGCCATCGAGACGTTTCGGAAGATCCTCACCGACTTCCCGAGCAGCTCGGTCGCGCCCCAGGCCGCGTATCTGTTGGGGAATGCCTTGAGCGAGCGCAAGGACTGGGACGGCGCCATCAAGGCCTACCAGGATTTTCTGGCCCAATACGGCGCCAATCGGCTCCTCGTCCCGCTGGTCTATCAGCGCATGGCCTACGCGCAACTGGCGCAGGGCAAGCTGGACGAAGCAGAAAAGACGTTCACCGCGATCGTGCAGATGCCGAGCGCCCCCAACAAGGATCACGCGCTCTACGAGCTCGGCAAGATTAACGAACTGCTGAACCGACCGGAGGGCGCGTTGGCATACTACCAACAGATCGTGAAGGACCACCCGTCCTCCCCCTTCGCGACCGAGGCGTCCGTCCGCATCAAGACCCTCGATGCGCGAAAGGCCGTCGCACCAGCTGCCGAGTCCCCGGCGCTCACTCCTCCGTCACCACAGAAGTAAGCCTGATTCCAGCATGAGTACGGACCATCCCAACCGAGGCTCGTCGTGTTGCCACGCACTGGTCCTCCTTGGCGCGACCGGTGTGGTCGTTCTCGGGACCGCGTTGGTGGACCCGTCCCGGCTGTGGCTGTTGGTGGTGCCGATGGTGTTCTGCGGTGCGGCCTACGGAGCTGGCGCGCTGGTCGATCGAGCCGCCGGAGGCCTCGTGGCGGAGCGCGATCATCCGCCGATGGTCGCGCTGTCAATCCGCATGGGTGTGGGGCTTGCGTGCTTGTCGTGGGTGACCTTCCTGAGCGCGCTGGGTGGGGTGCTCTGGCTGGCCGGACTGGGCGTGCTACCAGCCATCGCGTACGGGTTCGTCTGTGCCATTCGCGCAGGCGTTCAGGTCCGCCCGCTCCGTGCGTCTGGGGCCGCTGGAGTCGGAGGATGCCTGCTGGGGGGGGCGTGGCTCGTGGCCTGGCTCTGGGCGACGATCCCGCCCACCTTTTATGACGAACTGGTCTATCATTTGGTCATCCCCCAACGGGTCCTCGCGACCGGCGAACTGCTCACTCTGCCCTGGGTTGTGTTCACACTGATGCCACATGCGTCAGATCTGTTGTTGGCGTGGGGATTGGTCCTGGGCGGTGACCTCGGGGCTCGGGCCATCCAGTTTGCGCTGTGGGTCATGTGTTATCTGGCAGTCTGGGCCATTGTCGAAGTCATGGCGCGGCCGAGGGATGCGGCGTGGGCGCCGTCCTTCATCGCGTGTGCGTTCGCCGCCTCACCCATGGTCTGGTTTCTCGGGACGTTGTCGTTTACAGAGACCAGCCAGGCCGTCGGACTGCTGTGCAGTGCCGTTGTGATCGCGGCCGTTCCGGCACAACGATTGGAGCGGGAGGGGGCCCATCACCCGTTGCATTCGACGGAGCAACGGGTACCCGCGCCCCTCCCGCACCCACACTCTTGGCTGGCCCTGGGACTTGTGCTTGGCTGGGTCGCTTCGAGCAAGCTCTCCGGATTGTACTGGGTGGCCGCGGCCCTGGTCGCCGCGCGCGTGGCTGGATGGCCGCTTGCGGCACTCAGCCGGGCCGCGGTGATCGCGCTGCTCACGGTGACGCCCTGGTGGATACGGGCATTCGTCCATACGGGCAACCCTGTCTATCCCATGTTTTACGGTCTGCTCGGCGGGCAGCCCTGGAGTGCGGAAAGCCAGGCCCGTTTGTTGGCGGATCTCCCTTACGGCACGCCGGGGAGCCTGGGGGGGATGGGGTTGGTTCGCCTTCCGCTTGATCTGGTGCTGCATCCCGAGCGCTTTGGCTCTGCGTCGGATGTGGGCGCGCTGGCGGTCCTCTCGACCTGTGGGCTCCTGGCGTTGCCGGTCGCCTCTCGCCTGGCTGGTCTTCGAGGGCACGCACGGCTACTCGGGGACGCAGCCGCTGTCTTTATGTTGGTGGCTGGAGCCGGGTGGGTCACGACGACGCCGACCGCACGGTTCTTTGCGCCGGCGTTCCTGGTTGGCTTAGCAGTCCTGGCTGGGCTCTGTGTACAGTTCCGCAAGACTGCTCAAGGGTTCGCGCTGGTCTTGCTGCTGGCGGCCGGAGTGGGGGGGGCGTGGCAATTCATCAATCAACACACGACTGTCTTCTCCTCTGTGAATGTAGCGCTGGGGCGCGAGAAAGGCGACGCCTACCTCACTCGGGTCCTCGACCATTGGCCTGCTGCGCGGTTCGTGCGTGAGACTCTGCCACCTGACGCGCGGCTGCTGTTCATCGGTGAGACTCGACCCTATTACTTCGCTCGCAACGCAGTCGCGCCGTACCCGATCGATGCGCACCCGCTTTCGCGCTGGGTTCACGAGGAAATGTCCGCTGAGTCTCTCATCAGGAGGCTGACTGCGGAAGGGATGACCCATGTGGTTCTCAACGTCCACGAGTTTCGGCGCGTGCGCGAGAAATATGGCGTCCTGGCTTTTTCCGGCGAAGCTGCCCCAGAGGACGAGCGTCGCCTCAGGGAGCTGCCAAAGGCCCTGCGGCTGCTCTATGCAGCCAACGGGGTGTACGTCTTTGCAGTGCCTCGGCAGTAGTGGGAGGGCGACTTACGACTTGGCCTTGACCGGTTTGGGGATGAGGAGCCACTCGCCAGGCTTCGGCTTGTAGGACTTGTCCAGGGCGTTGGCCTCCAGGATCGCCGAGAGCGGAGTGTGGTGACGCGTCGCGAAGTGGAGCAGGGTTTCCCCGTAGCGGACCCGATAGCGCGTCGCCTGGACATGCTTCCAGTCCGGGTATGTCGCTAGGTTGCTCAGCAGGAGGTCCTTGCTTCCTGCCGGAACCTTCAAACGGTAGGCGAGATCCGGCGGGGTTATCTCTTTGCGAAGCTCCGGGTTCAGGGCCTTCAAATCCTGGTAAGTCACGCCGGCGGCCTTGGCCGCCACCCGCAAGTGGATCGGCCGCGTGATGACCGCTTCCTCGTACTCGACCGGAGGTTGCGGGTTGATCAGAAACCCGTACCGGCTCGGGTCCTTGGCGATGAGGGTCGCGGCCAGAAACCGGGGCACGTACTCCTTGGTTTCGCGCCTGATCAGCTTGGTGTCGGTGAGGTCCCAGAAATCGTCGGCGTGAGCGCGGGCGAGCGCGCGGCCCACCCTCCGCTCGCCGGCATTGTACGCGGCCATCGCCAGCGGCCATGAGCCGAAGAGGTGGTAGAGGTCGCGCAGGTATTGGGCGGCGGCCAGGGTGGATTTCACGGGGTCTCGCCGCTCGTCGATCCATTTGTCGACCCGCAGGCCGTACGTCTTGGCGGTGGACTTGATGAACTGCCACGGTCCGACCGCCTTGGACCTGGACACGGCGTTCGTATTGAAGCCGCTCTCCACCAGCGAGAGGAAGATCAAATCCGCCGGCAGGTTGAACTCCGCGAAGACCTGCTCGACCATCGGCCGGTGGCGTTCCAGCCGGTGCAGCCAGAGCTCGAAGCGATCGCGGATATGGAAGGTGAAAAACTGGATGTGCTTCCCGATCTTGGGCGTCCGCACGATCGGAACGTCGAAATCGAGGGTCTCCTCCACGGCCTCGAGCGGGTCGGTCGTCGTGACTTCGAGCAACGAAGTGCCCGGCGCGCTTTCCACCACGGGCGTGGAAGAGGGAGTGGACCCGTCGATGGTGAGGGTGGAGTCCAGGGTGGCTCCAAGCGGCGAGTCACCGGTTGTAGGCTCCTCCGGTTCAGACCCCGACAGCGCAAGCAACAGGGGAGAGCTCAGGCGCAATCCCTCGTCCAAGCGGTACCGATCGGGCAGCCAGGCCCGTGCCTCGGTCGGCATAACCCAGGCTGTCAGGATTCCGCTCAGCAGCACCATTAAAAAGAAACGGTGGCGCATAGGTCTCTCCAAGAGCCCGCTACTCTAGCCGAAAGTACCGTCTGAAGCAAGAGAAGGGTTCGCAAAACCTTTGCCAGCATGTGGGTGCTTTACTTTATGCAAATTCATTGCAGTCATAATATTGCGTAATCATTTACAAATTGACCTACTAGATCTGGACATCACACCCAGGATGGTCGCGAATTTCCATGGTACACTCGGCATCTACACTTACAAAAAGATACAGAAGAGCTATCGAATGAGATAGCTCTGACGCAGACGCAGGTCTATGCGATCGCTGCATCCTGTGGATTCCCAGGCCTCACTAGAACCCAGACCAGTTTAACTAGACCAGTTTAAAAGGGGCAGGGCAGTCGCAAAGTGAACTGACCCCGCCACCCAGTGCTCATGTCACTAGGCATTGATAATCAGTTGATTTCTTACCCAAATAGGTCTTTTGCGCGCCTTGACAGCCCCCTGAGCGTGTGGTAGCGTTCCTTCGTCTTCATCCATCCAGCTTCCCCTACAGAAGGAGACCCGCAGGCATGTTGAAGCGGTACCTATTGGCCCCAGGGCCGACCCAAGTTCCCCCGGAAGTGCTGTTGGCCATGGCCAGGCCGATTCTGCATCATCGGGCCCCCGAGTTCGCCGCCCTGTTCGCGCAGGTGCGCGAAGACCTGAAATGGCTCTTTCAGACCAGGAATGATGTCCTGACGCTCGCCTCGACGGGCACGGGCGCCATGGAGGGGGCGGTGTCCAACTTCCTCTCGCCCGGCGACAAGGCGCTGTACGTCAACGGCGGGAAGTTCGGAGAGCGCTGGGGGAAGCTCTGCAAGACCTTCGGCGTGAACGGGATCGAGATCAAGGTGGAGTGGGGGGAGGCGGTGGATCCTCAAGCTGTCGCCGACGCCCTGAAGAAAGACCCGGCCATCAAGGCGGTCTACGTGCAGGCGAGCGAGACCTCCACCGGGGTGGCTCACGACACCCGCGCGCTGGCCGAGATCGTGCGGCCCCGCGAGGACACGATTCTCGTGGTGGACGCGATCACCGCCTTGGGCGTGTTTGATTTACGGACCGACGAATGGGGCCTCGACGTGCTCGTCGCCGGGTCGCAGAAGGCGTTGATGCTGCCTCCGGGCCTGGCCTTCGTGAGCGTGAGCGAGAAGGCGTGGCGACTGGCCGAGAAGGCCAAGAACGCGGCCTTCTACTTCAACTTCAAGAAGGAACGAGAGGCTCAGCAGAAGAACCAGACCGCGTACACCGCCGGGGTGTCGCTGATCCTGGGGCTCCAGGAAGTGCTGAAGATGCTCAAGGCGGAGGGCCTGGGCCATGTCTTCGCACGCCACGCCCGCCTGGCCCATGCGATGCGGGAGGGCATGAAGGCCGCCGGCCTTGCGCTCTTTCCCAAGCAGAGCCCCAGCGACGCGCTCACGGTGGTGTCGGCGCCGGCCGGCGTGGACGGGCAGGCGGTATACAAGAACCTCCGTGAACAGTACGGGATCACGGCGGCCGGCGGGCAGGACCACCTCAAGGGGAAGATCTTCCGGATCTCGCACATGGGGTACGCGGATACCTTCGATGTCATCCAGGCGATCGCCGCCACCGAGATGGTGCTCAAAGGGCTGGGCCATCCGGTGAAGCTGGGGTCGGGCGTGGGGAAAGCCGAGGAGCTGCTGCTCGCCAAATGAAAATCCTGGTCACCGACATCCTCTCCAAGCAGGGGATCGAGATTCTCGAGAAGGCCGGTCTGACCGTCGATGTCAAGACCAAGATGTCGAAGGAGGAGCTGCTCCGCGAGATCAAACACTACGAGGGGTTGATCGTCCGCAGCGCGACCAAGGTGACGGCCGACGTGATCGCCGCGGCCGGCAAGCTGCGGGTCATCGGCCGGGCCGGGTCCGGCCTGGACAACGTGGACACCGCGGCGGCGACCAAGCGCGGAATCGTCGTGATGAACACGCCGGGCGGCAACACCGTCACCACGGCCGAACATACCCTGGCGTTGATCCTCGCGCTGGCCCGCAAGATCCCGCAGGCCACTGCCTCGATGAAGGGCGCCAAGTGGGAGAAGGACCGGTTCATGGGCGTGGAGCTGTACAACAAGACCCTCGGCATCGTCGGGGTGGGCCAGATCGGGAGCCACCTCGCGAAGCTCGCCCAGGGCATGATGATGACCGTGATCGCCTACGATCCGTACCTCGCCGAAGAGCGCGCCCGCAAGATGGGGGTCGAGATGATGGGCCTGCACGAGCTCTTCCGCCGCGCCGACATCATCTCGGTGCACACTCCGCTGACGGCCGAGACCCAGAACATCATCAACGCCGCGACGATCGCGACGATGAAGGACGGCGTGCGTATCATCAACTGCGCTCGCGGAGGGATCATCAACGAACTGGACCTCTACGAGGCGTTGAAGAGCGGCAAGGTCGCGGGTGCAGCGTTCGACGTGTTTGAAGAGGAGCCGGTCAAGCCCAACCACCCCCTGCTGACACTGGACAACTTTATCTGCACCCCGCACATCGGCGCGGCCACCACCGAAGCGCAGGAGAACGTGGCCGTGGGGATCGCCGAGCAGATCGTGGACTACTTGACGCGTGGCATCGCGCGGGGCGCCATCAACATCCCGTCGGTTCCTGCCGAGATGCTGCCCCGGCTCCAGCCCTACATCACGCTGGCCGAGAAGTTGGGGCTCCTGCACTCCCAGCTGTACGAGGGCGGGATCGAGCGGGTGACGATCGAGTACAAGGGCGAGGTCGCCGGGGTCAACGTCGCGCCAGTGACCATTGCCGCGCTGAAGGGCCTCCTGACACCGATCCTGGAGGAGACGATCAATTACGTGAACGCGCCGGTCGTGGCGCGGGAGCGCGGGATCGAGGTCAAGGAGGTGAAGAGCAGCGACGCCGGCGACTTCACCAGCCTGGTCACGCTCCAGGTGGAGGCTGAGAAGAAGAGCAGCCGGATCGCCGGAGCGCTGTACGGCCGGCGGGATCCCCGGATCGTCCAACTGGATTCCTTCCGGGTCGAGATCGTGCCGGAAGGGCACATGCTCTTCATTCTGAACCACGACCGTCCCGGCGTCATCGGCCAGGTGGGGCAGATCCTCGGCGAGCACCAGATCAACATCGCCCGCATGCAGTGTTCGCGGGAAGAGAAGGGGGGCCACGCGTTACTCATCGTGGGCGTGGACGCGCCGCTGCCTGCGGAAATCTTGCGGGCCATCACGGTCGCGAAAAACATCATCTCGGTCAAGCACGTTCGTCTCTAGCCGTCCGCGCGGCGCTCGGCAAGACCGCAAGTCCGTTGGTCCGTTGTACGATGACTCGACCTGCCCGCTCTCCGATCCCTCAAGGCGTCGCCACCTTTCTGCCCGTCGAGGCGGGCGAGAAGCGCGCCGTCGAGGATGTCGTTTTCTCGGTGTTCCGTGAGCACGGGTACCGGGAAGTCATCCCCCCTACCTTTGAGTACCTGGACATTCTGGCGCCCGGTCTCGACGCCGAACTGATCGAGAAGTCCTACAAGGTGGTGGACCGGGCCACGGGCCGCATCCTGGTCGTGCGTCCGGACGTCACCGCCCAGATCGCCCGGATGGTGGCGATGGGGATGGTGAACCAGCCGTTTCCCCTGCGGCTCTGTTACAGCGTCAATGTCTTCCGCTACGAGCCGGAGCATGCGGGCCGCGACCGCGAGATCTTCCAGATCGGTCTCGAGCTGATCGGGCCCAAAGGCACGGCGGCCGACGTCGAGCCGATCATGGTGGCGGCGGAGTGCCTCCGTCGCCTCGGGATCACAGCCTTCACGATCGCGATCGGACAGGGCGCCTTCTTCAATGCGCTGCTTCGCCGGACCGGCGTGGCGGAATCCGTCCAGCGCAGCCTGCGCGAAGCGGCGGCGCGGAAGGATGTGCCCAAGATGGAGGCGCTGTTACACCAGGCCGGCGTGCGTGGCCGTGCTGCCAAAGCCCTCCTTGCGGTACCCGAACTCTACGGGGGCGCCGAAATTCTGGAGGAAGCGGCGCGCCTGACGCCTCCGACCGAGGATTGCCGCCGACCGCTCGCCCGGTTGCGCGAAGTGTGGGCGCGGATGACGGCAGCCGGCCTGGGCGGCGCGCTCCTGCTGGACATGGGGGAGATCCGCCGGATGGAGTATTACACCGGCCTGGTCTTCGACATCTATGTGGACGGGGTGGGCGCCGAGATCGGAGGCGGCGGGCGCTACGATCACCTGATCGGCCGTTTCGGGCGGGAGGTTCCCTCCACGGGGTTTGCGTTTGACCTCGACCGGCTCCTGCAGCTCCGCGCCGCGCAGGGCGGCCGGACGCGTGCCGCGGGCGTGCGGGGCGGCGCCGCGGCCGTGCGCGCCCGGCGAGCGACGCGCGGAGGTCGCCGATGAAGCCTCGCGGCTTGCCAGACCCCGCGGACCCCACTGCGTTCAGACTACCACCGCAGAATCTCGAAGCTGAGAAAGCTGTCCTCGGGGCCATTCTCCTGGACAACCAGGCGCTCTACAAGGCCCTCGAGGTCATCGGCCCTGACGAGTTTTATCTCCCCAAGCACCGTAAGATCTTTGAAGCCATGATCGCCCTGGCGGAACACAATCAGGTGATCGATCTCGTGACCCTTGCCGACTGCCTTCAGCACGCCGGCGCGTTGGAAGCGATCGGGGGTAGCGCGTACCTGACCGACCTCGCTCAAGCGGTGGCGACGGCGGCCAGCGTGACCTATCACGCCAAGCTTATCCACGAGACCGGGATCAACCGCATTCTCATCAACGTGGCGACGGAGATCGTCACTCGGGGGTATGAAGGAACCAAGCGGGTCGATGAATTACTGGACTACGCCGAGAAGAACATTTTCGGGATTGCGGAACGCCGGATGAAGCGCTCCTTTAGTCCAATGGGCGCTGTCGTGACCGATACGGTGGAACACATCAACAAGCTGTATGAACAGAAGGAAAAGATCACCGGCATTCCGACGGGGTTTTCGGATCTGGATGAAAAGACCGCCGGCCTCCAGGCCTCCGATCTGATTATCGTGGCCGGGCGGCCGAGCACAGGCAAGACCAGCTTGGCTCTGGGGATGGCTTTGCACGCAGCGCTGCACCCCCGGCGGTATAAGGTGGCCATCTTTAGCCTGGAGATGTCCAAGGAGCAGTTGTGCATGCGCCTGCTGAGCGCGGCAGGCTCCTTGGATATGCATCGCATTCGGACCGGTCAACTGCAGAGGGAGGATTGGCCGAGCCTCACCCGCGCAGCCGGCAAGCTGAGCGACAGCAGGATATTCATTGACGACACGCCGGGCATTAGCGCCCTGGAAATGCGCGCCAAGATCCGTCGGCAGAAGGCGGAAACCGGCCTCGATCTTGTGGTGGTCGATTATCTTCAGCTGATGTCCGGGAGCGACGACAGCGAGAACCGTCAACAGGAGATCTCGGTCATTTCCCGGTCGTTGAAGTCCGTCGCCAAAGAATTGAACATTCCGGTCATCGCCTTGTCCCAGCTCAGTCGAGCGGTCGAGAGCCGGCCGGACAGGAGACCGTTCCTTGCCGATCTTCGGGAATCGGGCGCCATCGAACAGGATGCCGATTTGGTCCTGATGATCTACCGTCGGGACCTGCACGCCGCGGAGAGGGGCAAAACGGAGGATTGGAAAGAGGAGAGAACCGAGGAGAAGGTAGATCGGGAGCGGGTGGCGGAGATTATTATCGCCAAGCACCGGAATGGGCCGACGGGTGTGGTGAATCTCACATTCCTCCCTGAGTACGCCAAGTTCGCCAACTATATCCAGGAGCCGATTTGACTCTCCTTTGAATCGCCCCTATAATCCTGTATAGAAACTGGATGCTAAGGATTATCCCGCCTGGACGACGGTGAGCGCCAAGATGCGATGGTCGGCACACTGAGCACGAGGAAGAACGCATGGGCTATCGGTGTGCTGGTCTGCCTCGCGCTCCTGTCGGTTGACGCACTCGCCACAGAACAGCCTGCCCTGCCTGCGAAGCCGTCAGGGCCAGAACAAGCTCCGGACTCGGTCGCGTACTACCATTTCATGCTCGGCTACCAGCACGAGCTGAACAATGCCATGGGAGAGGCCGAGGCGGAGTACCTCAAGGCGCTCGCTCGCGATCCAAACTCGGTGGCGATTCACCTTGGGCTGGCGACGCTCTATCATGCCCGAGGCGCGCATGACAAAGCTCAAGCCCACGCCGAAGCGGCGCTGGCTCGAGACGCGACGAACCTCCAGGCCCTGCACATGCTGGCGAGCGTGGCCGTGGCCGCGGGCCGATCGGAGCAAGCCATCGAGCTCTACGAGCGGATTGTGGCGCTCTGGCCCCAGGAAGCTCAGGCCTATTTTTCGAAGGGAATGTTGTTGTCTGGCCTGAAGCGGTACGACGAGGCTGAGCAGACCATCCGCCGCGGGATTGCCGTTTCCCAGACCGCGACGCCGACTGGCTACCTCTACCTGGGTCACATTCTGGTCGAGCAGAAGGCCTGGGACCGGGCCGTGCAGGCCTATCGCGACGCGCTTGCCATCAATCCCAGCTTCGAGCCCGCCTACCTGGGAATGGCCGCGACGCTGGAAGCCAAAGGCGACACGGCTCAGGCCATCGCAGTCCTCCGCAAGGTGTTGCAGGAGATCAACACGGGCAACCGGGAGGCGCGTCAGCGGCTGGTCCGCCTGCTGTTGACGCAGAAGGCCTATGAGCCCGCGCTCGCCCTCTTGCGCGAAGCTATCCAGGATTCTCCCGGCGACGTGGAGGCCCAGCTCCGGATCGGGCTGATCTACGGGGAGCTGAAGGACTATGTCAAGGCGGTCGAACAGATCAAGCTCGTCCTCGCCTTGCGCCCGCAGGAACTACGAGTCCGCGATCATCTGGCCTACTTGTACGAGGAGATGAAGGATTTCGACAAAGCCATCGCGGAATACCGGACGATCATCCAGGCCGACGCGCGGTACTCCGACGCGCATCTCCATCTCGGCTACCTGCTGTATCGCCTGAAACGCAATGATGAGGCGCTCCCCCATTTCCAGCAGGTCATTGCCCTCAACCCCAAGATGACGGAGGCATATCTCTTGCTGGGCTTGACCCTGCTCCAGGCGTCGCGCCAAGAGGAAGCGGTGACGGTTTTTCGCGAGGGGCTGCAGCGCAATCCCGAAAGCGCCGATCTTCATTTCAACCTGGGGACCGCGTACGACAAGATGGGCCGGTTTGACGAGCTGGTTCATGAGATGGAGGAGGCCATCCGGCTGGATCCTAAGCACGCCGATGCGCTCAACTACCTGGGCTATACCTATGCCGAGCGCGACATGCGATTGGAAGAAGCGGTTGCGTTGATCCAACGGGCGCTGGCGGTCAAGCCCCAGAATGGCTACTATCTCGACAGTCTCGCCTGGGCCTATTACAAGATGGGCCGCTTTCAGGAGGCCTTGGCAGAAATGAAGCGGGCCGTGGCCGTGGTGCCAGACGATCCCGTCTTTCTCGAGCACCTCGGCGATATCTACCTCACCCAGAACCTCGGGGGCGAAGCTCGCGAGGTCTGGCTACGCTCGCTGGAACTCGATCCGACAAATCACAAGCTTGTGGAACGGTTCAAGGCGAAGGGATTCGGTGACCCGGCCACTGAGGAGCGAATCCGAAAATCCCAGCAGCGTCTCTCCAACAAAGCCCTGTAAAACTTCCCGCTGCGACAATTTTTGGTACGGCGGTACCAGGAATCGTCCTTTTGCTTAGTGGTAAAATGATGGCTTGGCCTAATATCGTCACATTTTATCAGTAGCGTGGGACGTTGGGTCGTTCGCTGTGGCCGACGTCACCGAACTGGAATACGCCGTAGCAGGCACGCCGAGGTATTCCTATTGGTATCCCGTCGGCGGCACGCCCACGGCGATCCCCGGGGGGGAGTACCCAGACGAGTCCTTGCGATGTGAACAGCGCTCCAGCGGGCGTTGCCGTTTCGGCAGGAGCTTTTACGGCTGGGGCTAGGGGCAACATTGACAGCGATTCGACTTGCGACGATTGGATCATCAATGATCTCAGGAATCTCTCCAATACACTGGATGATGTCGCCAATTAAATGGTGCGAACGACAAATTTGAGTCGTCAATGGAAGCGAAATTTGCCAACTCGTTCTGGCCAGGAGCGGAAAGGTGTTACCATCTTCTTAATTTCGCGCCTATTTTAGTTCATACGGGGATGGCACCGGTCTTGCTGATCTTGTACACAGGAAGCTGATCAAGGTGCGACCGAGGAGCACATAGGCGCGGTCGTAAGGGGTGAAACTCTCTGAGAAAAGGAGGACAAGCTGATGATGAGATACATTAAAGGGGATCGGGGCTTTACCCTGATCGAATTGATGATCGTGGTCGCGATCATCGGGATCTTGGCGGCGATCGCCATCCCGAACTTCATGACCTATCAAGCCAAGGCGCGCCAGTCCGAGGCCAAAGTGAATCTGGGTGGCGTCTTCACCACCGCCACGTCGTTTTTTGCTGAAAACAATACTTATAGCGTACCGAATGCCAACGCGCTCGGCTACATGCCGGCCGGCAACATCAGGTACAATCTATGGTATGGTGGGATTGGGTCAATTTCCGTGCCGGTAGCGCAGTTTAGGGTCACTTTTCCGTGCAGTACTGGGGCCCCTACGGCCGTCCCAGTTCCGGCTGGTTCCACTGCTGCGGGTTTGAATGGTTTCACGGCGGGTGAGATCGGGAATATTGACAGCGACAGCACCTGCGACGAGTGGGAAATCAACGACCTCAGAAACTTGACCAACACCAGAAACGACGTCTCCGGGTAATCCAAGCGGGGTGAGAAGGGCGGGCGAGGGGTCAGGAATGACCCCTCGCCCCCGTTTTGTGCAAACCTCAAGGGCTGCTAGATGTCGTGATAGGCCCCCGTGCCAGCCCATGAATCCGTTCGAACTTTTCGGCCGCTCATCACCTTGGGTGGCCTGACGGTCTTTGCCCCGCTGATCGATGGCGGGACGACGCACCTGCCGGTTCTGATCATTCGGCTCATCCTGCTCGGTGCCGTCATCGTCTGGCTCTTGCGCTCGATGAGAACGGGCTGGATCGCCGTCCAACAGACCCGCGTCTTCTCCGCCATGGTAGCGTTTATGGGATGGGCGGTCGTTTCCGTTGTCCGCTCCTTCTACGTAAGCCCCAGCCTCCAATGGCTCATCAGCCTCTGCAGTTACGCCGTCTGTCTGTTCTTGGTCGTGCATCTCGTGCAGTCAGTCCGGGAGGCGCGTGGCCTCGTCACGATCCTGCTGGGCATGGGGGTGTTCGAGGCCGCGCTCGGTCTCTACCAATTCATGGGGGGCGGCCAGGCGAGGCCGACCGGCACCTTTTTCAACGCCAATTTCTTTGCGAGCTATGAGATGGCGGTCTTTGCGGTGGCGTTCGGGTTGCTGTGTTATCGCCGCCCGACCGAAGGCCTTCACTGGGAGACGCCGTTGCTGTGGCTGACCGCCGGGGCGGTCGCGTTCGCGTTCGTCCTGGCTCAATCGAGAGGCGCGTTGCTGGCCTTCGTGGCGGCTGTCGCGTGTGTCGGCCTCTATCGTTTCGGCAAGCCGTTTCTGGCTATGATCATGCTGGCTCTCATTGCAGGGGCGATCGTTCAGAATCCATTGCAGCAGCGGGTGCTCACGGTCGGAGCCCAGGATCCATACGCCTATACCCGGCTCGCGATCTGGCAGAATTCGCTGGAGCGGATCATCGATCATCCCTGGGGAGTCGGTTTGGGTCTCTACAAGTACACGTCGTTCCAATACCGGTTTCCCGTCGAAAGTGCGATCGCCCGTTATGGCAAGCGGGCCGAATCGGCGCATAATGAGTATCTACAGTTAGCCGTGGAGCTGGGGGTGCTAGGGCTGGTGCTCTTTCTGGCGGGTGTAGCACTCTTGGGCTGGGAGATTCGGGAGACTCTGCGCCTCCCGTTGGAACCCTGGGAGCGAGGGCTGGTCATCGGTTTGTCAGGGGGGATTCTGGGCATTCTTGTGCATAGTGGCGTTGATGCGGTATTTCATGAGCCGGCACTGGTTTTGCTTGCTATACTATTCGCCGGGATGATCCTGGTGGTGAAACGCTTGAGACAACCTCAGGGCCCTTCCGTCTGGACTATGCCGTTCCCGTATCATCCAGTTCGGGCGGTCTCGATCGGAGCCGTTGCTGTGCTGTGCGCGCTCCTCATCGTCCAGCCGGCGGCCGCGTGGTACGCGTTCGACAAGGGAGCGGGCGAGGCGGCGGTTGGCCGAGAGGACCAGGCCTTCGACTGGTTTCAGCGCGCCACGCTCATTGCCCCGGGAACGACCGCCTATCATGACGCACTGGCGCTGGCGGAGGTGCGTCTGTTTCATCAATCCGGCGATCCACGGTGGTTGCTCCGGGCTGTCGATGAGCTCACGATGTGCTTGGAGTTGAACCCGTTGGATGGGCGCTTTGCGCACCGCTTGGGGACGCTCCACGTGCTGCTGGCCGACCGAGTCGGGCCAGGACTGCAGCAAGAGGACTTGTGGCGCCAAGCGGCCGCCTATTTTGAACAGGCGATGCGGTTGGATCCTTATTCGCCGTTCAACTACCATGAGCTGGGAAAGATTCGACGGGCGCAGGGGCACAAGGAAGAAGCCCTGGCCTTGTTCAGGCGGGCGATCAGTTACGAGCCCAACTTCCTGCCGGCCCGCGCCCAGTTGGCCGAGCTGTCCCAGCAGATCGGGCACAGGGAGGTCGCTGCAGCTGAGTATGAGCAGATTGTCAAAGTTAAAGAACGCTACCGAGGGTGGAATCTGACCGCTTTGGAACGCCAGTTCATGGAAGTGGACACTGAACGGCTGAAGCGTTCATTGTCCATGGTAGCACCATGAGTCTGGCTGCACGGATGTCAGTTCTTGTGGCGACGGGCTTGCTCCTTGTCGTAGGACTGCACCTCCTGCAGGTCCGCATTGATGCGCAGCGGGCGGTCACGCCCAAGCTGCAGCGGTTCATGTACCTGCCTCAGGGGGAGTATTTCCGGGTTGCGGTCTTGGGATACGAGCAGGTGGTGGCCGATCTCCTGTGGATCCAGGCCATTCAGGCGATGGGAGAACGCAAGGTCACGGAGGAAGCCGGTCACTGGATCTACCGAGCCTTGGATGTCATCACAACATTGGACCCCAAGTTTGCGCGCGTCTATGAGGCCGGAGGCATCGCGCTGGTGACGCTGGTGGTCCTCGTTGAGGAGAGCAACCGAATACTGGAGAAGGGAATCAAGCACAATCCTGACTACTGGGCGCTTCCTTGGTTGCTTGGGTTCAACTATTACTACGAATTGCACGATGACACCAAAGCGGCCGACTATATCGCCAGGGCTTCCCGCCTTCCTGGGGCGCCTAAGTACCTTGCGCCTTTAGCCGCTCGGCTCTATGTCTCGGCCAGGGAACCGCAAGTCGCCATCGACTTTCTGGCCCGGATGTACGAGCAAACCTCGGATGAGAACGTCAAGCAGATCCTGGAGCGACGGCTGAAGGAGGTGGTGGTGGAGCGGGACCTCCAGTTGCTCGAAGAGACCATCAGCCGGTACCGGACTCTGTACAAACAGGCGCCCGAGCGTTTGGAGGATTTGGTAGGGCCCGGGCTGCTGCGTGCGTTGCCCCGCGAGCCGTTCGGCGGCCGCTACCTCTACGATTCGCAGATGCAGACGGTGCGCAGCAGTGAGATGAAGGAACGGTTGACAGTGTACGAAAAGAGGAGAAAGCGATGAAGCCGCTTCGCATCGAGGGACTGACCAAGGAGTTTCGTCTCGGCCTCGGGCGCCAGCGCGTCGTGGCGTTAGATCATCTGGACCTGGAAGTGGAGCAGGGGGAGATCTTCGGCTTTCTCGGACACAACGGGGCCGGCAAGACCACCACCATCAAACTGCTCCTAGGCCTGCTCGCCCCGACTGCCGGGCGAGCCTGGATCCTGGATCGACCGATCCAGGATGTGGCCGTGAAACAGCACGTGGGCTTCCTCCCGGAGGCGCCGTATTTCTACGAGTATCTGACGGCCGCGGAGTTCTTGACCTTTTATGGGCAGCTGTTCAGGCTGAGTCGCCAGGCGCTGGCGAAGAAGATCGACGAACTACTGGCGATGGTCAGCCTGACCGATGCCCGTCATCTCCCGCTGAGAAAGTTCTCGAAAGGCATGCTGCAACGGATCGGTCTGGCCCAGGCCCTAGTCAACGACCCGCAAGTCGTCATCTTGGACGAGCCGATGTCGGGACTGGATCCGATCGGACGGCGTGATGTCCGTGACATCATCCTCCAACTCAAGGACCATGGGAAGACGATTTTTTTCAGCACGCACATCCTGCCCGATGTGGAGATGATCTGCGATCGGATTGGGATTCTGGTGAAGGGACGGCTTCGGGCCGTGGGGACTGTCCATGAGTTGGTGGGGACCGCTGCCGTGACGTCGGTCGAGATCCTCGTGGAACGGCTGGCGGAGGCCGGCGTCCGGGAGGCCGAGCAGTTGGGAGGGACGATCGTCCGGCGGGGCAATCACGTGTTGATCAAGCTGGACGATGAACACAAGGTGGACCAAGTCCTCGACCTGATCCGCCGTCATGGCGGGCGGCTGGTGTCGCTTGTACCGCACAATCGCTCGCTGGAAGATCTCTTCCTCAAGGAAACGGTGGAGGTCGGCCTCGCATGAACCGGATCACCGTGATCGCCATGAACACCTTTCGCGAGACGCTGCGCGACAAGATTCTCTACAACCTGGTGTTCTTCGGCCTGCTCCTGATCGGCAGCTCGATCCTCCTCAGCACGCTCACCATTGGCGAGCAGGTCAAGATCATTCAAGACATAGGACTGGCCAGCATCAATGTCTTCGGCGTCATCATTGCAATCTTCGTCGGGATCGGCCTGGTCAGCAAGGAGATCGAGAAGCGGACGATCTTTACGATCATTGCGAAACCAGTCCCCCGGTACCTGTATCTCCTCGGAAAGTACTCGGGCCTGGCGCTTACGCTCTTGGTGAACATTGGCATCATGGCGGCGGGGTTCTTTCTGACCATCCTCGTCAGCAAGGCAGGGCTGAGCCTTGCGTTGCTGAAGGCAGTTGGTCTGATCTTCATGGAGCTCCTGGTGATCACGGCGGTGGCGGTGATGTTCTCCACGTTCACCACTCCGACCTTGAGCGCGACCTTCACGCTGGCCATCTATGTGATCGGCCATCTCACCGATGATCTGCGGACACTGGGTGCCAAGCTGGGCGAGAGCCTGACTAAGACGGTCCTGGACGGGCTCTACTATTTGCTTCCGAACCTCGAGTACTTCAACGTCAAGGGGCAGGCAGTGCATGGACTGCCCATCGAACCGTCCTACCTCGTTTCCGCGGTAGCGTACGGCGCGACCTATACGGCGATCCTGCTGATCCTGGCCTGCCTGATCTTCCAGCGCAGGGATTTCAAGTGAGGGCACTGCCATGACGACAACAGGACCTAAACCGCTCTGCGTCGCGGTCGTGGGCGCGGGGGAATGGGGCAAGAACCACGTCCGGATGTTCGCCCAGCTCAAGGGCGCGCGATTGGTCACGGTGTGCGACCTGGATGAGCCCCGGCTGGCCGACGTCCGGGCCTCCCATCCCGGCGTGCGCGTGACGACCCGCTACGAGGACGTGGTGCGGGACCCTGCCGTGGAGGGAGTGGTCATTGCCTCCTTCGCCTCGCAACACTACGATCAGGCGAGACGGGCCCTCGAAGCCGGCAAGCACGTCTTGGTCGAGAAGCCCATGACGCTCGCGCCCGGCGAGGCCGAGGCGTTGGTCCGTGTCGCCCGGCAGAGCGGTCGGTGTCTCATGGTGGGCCACCTCCTCCTGTATCACCCAGCGGTCGTCAAGATGAAACACCTGGTGACGTCCGGTGACGTCGGCGAGCCGTTCTACCTCTATAGTCAGCGCCTGAACCTCGGCCGGGTGCGAAACGATGAGAACGCGCTCTGGAGCTTCGGGCCGCATGATGTCGCTGTGGCGGTGCACCTGTTTGACGCCGAACCGGAGGTAGTCACGGCGAAGGGCGAGGCGTATCTGCAGCCGGGGATCGTGGATGTGGTCTTTGTCACGCTGCACTTTCCGCAACGGAAGATGGCGCACATCCACCTGAGCTGGCTGGATCCCCACAAGACCCGGCGCACGACCCTGGTCGGCAGCCGAAGAATGGTGGTCTTCGACGATATGGAGCCCAACGACAAGATCCGGATCTATGACAAAGGAGTGGACATCCGGCCCCAGGCCGTGTCGTACGAAGACTACCTGCACGTGCGCTTCGGGGACATCCTGATTCCCCACGTCGGCACGGCGGAGCCGCTGCGCCTCGAGTGCCAGCATTTCCTGGATTGCGTGCGGACCGGGGCAAGCCCGCTCAGCGACGGCGCGCACGGGCTCCAGGTCGTCCGGATCCTGGCCGCCGCGCAGAAGTCGCTGGAACTGGACGGCGCGCCGGTTCCGGTGAAGGGATGACGCGAAGGAGCTGACGATGGAACTGCGCGGCAAACGGATGCTGGTGATCGGGGGGGCCGGGTTCATCGGCTCGCACCTGGTTGACGAGCTAGTCAAGAACGACGTTGGCGAGATACTGGTCTACGACAATTTCAGCCGCGGCACCCGGGAGAACCTCGCCGACGCGCTCCGGGACCCGCGCGTCCGGATCTTCGAGCTCGGGGGCGACGTCACGCAGACCGACATTCTAAACGCGGCGATGAAAGGGGTGGATGGGGTGTTCCACCTGGCCGCCCTCTGGCTGCTCCACTGTCACGACTATCCGCGGTCCGCCTTCGAGGTCAATATCCGTGGCACGTTCAATGTCCTCGAGGCCTGCGTCGCCAACCACGTCAAGCGCCTGGTCTACTCCTCGTCTGCGTCCGTGTACGGAGACGCCGTCCGGGTCCCGATGCCCGAAGACCATGCCTACAACAACCGGACGTTTTACGGCGCGACGAAGATCGCCGGCGAGCACATGTGCCGTGCCTTTGGGGAACGGTACGGGCTGAATTACGTCGGGCTTCGGTACATGAACGTCTATGGACCTCGGCAGGACTACAAGGGGGCGTACATCGCTGTGATCATGAAGGTCCTGGATCGCCTGGATCACGGGTTGTCTCCTGTCGTCTACGGGGACGGCTCGCAGGAATACGATTTCATCTACGTGGCCGACGCGGCCCGGGCCAACGTGCTGGCGATGCGCGTGGATGTGTCGGATCAGTTCTACAACGTCGGTTCGGGGGTCGGCCATACGATCAGGGCGCTCACCGAGATGATCGCGGAGATCACGGGAACCACCCTGCCCATCCACTACGAACCGGCTGGCCAGACTTTCGTGACCAAGCGCGTCGGCGATCCGGAAAAGGCCGCCCGAGAGCTGGGGTTCCGGACGGCCATCGACCTGCACGACGGGCTCAAACGGCTGATCGCGTGGCGGCGCGAGCACAAGGATCAGCTTACGGCACGGCAGGCCCTGTTATGAGCCGCATCCCGATCACGAAGCCCTTTTTCGACAAGGCGGAGCATGAGGCCGTGCTCAAGCCATTGGAAAGCGGCTGGGTTGTGCAGGGGCCGTACGTCCGGCAATTCGAGGAGAAATTCTCGTCCTTCACCGGCGCGCGGTTTGCCGTCGCCTCCAGCTCCTGCACCGCGGCCCTACACATCGCCGTCGCGGCGTTGGGATTGAAACCCGGCGACGAAGTCATCGTCCCGGCGTTCACGTGGGTCTCCACGCCCAACGTGGTGGAGTATATGGGAGCCAAACCGGTTTTCTGCGACGTGGACCTGCGGACGTTCAATATCGACACGCGCCAGGTCGAGGCGCTGATCACGCCTCGCACGGTGGGCATCATCCCGGTTCACCTGTTCGGGTTGTGCGCCGACCTGGACCCGATCCTCGCCTTGGCCCGCACGTATCGGCTCTGGGTGGTGGAGGATGCCGCCTGCGCGTTGGGTGCCTGGTATCGCGGACGCCATGCGGGCACGTTCGGCGAGATGGGCTGCTTCAGTTTTCACCCGCGCAAGTCCATCACGACCGGGGAGGGCGGGATGATCACGACGTCTCGTGAAGATTTGGACCGGGCGGCCCGGTCCCTGCGCGATCACGGCGCCTCCCGCTCCGATCTGGCCCGCCACGAGGGGAACGACGCGTTTCTCTTGTCGGAGTATGAACGCTTGGGCTTCAACTATCGCATGACCGACATCCAGGGGGCTTTGGGGAGTTCGCAGATGGATCGGGCTGAGTGGATTCTGGCCCAGCGCACGCGCCGAGCCCGACTCTATGATGAAATGCTGGCGGACATCGAATGGCTAGAGAGGCCTTGTGTACCCAAGGGGTACGTCCATGGCTATCAGGCGTACGTGTGCCTGTTCCGTTCCGAGGTTCCGACCTTGGCGAACGTAGACCGGCTGCACCGGCGGCGCAACGAGCTCATGAGGCGGCTGGAAGCGCGCGGGATCGCCACGCGCCAGGGCACGCACGCACCGGTGACGTTGGGCTACTATGCCGGAAAATATCGCCTTCGCCCGGAACGCTTTCCCGGAGCCTGCCTGGCCGACCGGCTGAGTTTCGCACTGCCCTTGTATCCACAGATGACCGATGCGGAACAGGACGTTGTGTGCCAAAGCCTGGTGGAAGCGTTCCATGCATAAGTCTTTGCTTGACATTCTCGTAGATCCGATATCGAAGGTTCCGTTACAGATCGCGGTGGATCGGTACGGAGACGACAGCCATATCCTCGAGGGAACACTGCACAGTTCCGGGACCAGATCCTATGCGATCACGAACGGGATTCCCCGTCTCGTCGTGAACGAGGATCGCGACCAACAACAGACCGGAGACAGTTTCGGGTTCAAATGGCAACAACGCTCCACGTATGACTCCCACGAGATGCGCCAGGCTTGTCGGCAGTGGCTTGTGCTGCGGTATGGTTTCCGCGGCGTTGATGAAATGCGAAGGTTCTTTGGAAGCAGGCAGCGAATACTTGATGCAGGCTGCGGCAGCGGCTTCAGCGCCTCTTTATGGATGGATTCCTTTTGGCAAGGAGAGGGCCACGCCGAGTGGGTTGGAGTGGATGTCTCTTCCGCGATCGATGTCGCTCAGGAACGATTGGGAAGCACTGTAGGCATGCATTTCCTGCAGACCGATATGATGCGACTTCCATTTCGCGCACAGGCCTTTGACACCATCTTTGCCGAAGGCGCGCTCCATCACACCCCCTCGACGGAGCGGGCACTGAAATCCCTTGTCTCCTACCTGGAGCCGGGCGGTCAGGTTCTGTTCTATGTGTATCGCAAAAAGGGGCCGATCCGGGAGTTCGCCGACGACTACATCCGGGGGTGCATGTCATGTCTCGATCCAGAGGAGGCATGGGCCAAGTTGCATTCCTTAACCAGACTTGGGCAGGTCCTGGCTGAATTGCGCGCGGAGGTCGAGGTGCCGGAGGATATCCCCTATCTGGGCATCAAAGCCGGCCGGTACGATGTCCAGCGCCTGGTCTATTGGCACTTCGCGAAACTCTACTGGAACGAGAAGTTCTCCTTTGAAGAGAACCATCACGTGAACTTCGACTGGTATCATCCCCGCTACGCCCATCGCCATACGGAGGAAGAGATCCGTCGCTGGTGCGATGAGGCAGGCCTTGTGATCATCCATTTTGATGCGCAGGAGAGTGGGTTCACCGTGCGCGCCAACAAAGCGAACGTTTAAGGTATGTGCGGCATTGCCGGTGTCTGCAATTTGAACGGCGACCCCGTGCCGGTGGGGCTGCTCCAGCGTATGACCGACGCTATTGCCCATCGGGGGCCTGATGGCGAGGGCCACTACACCGATGGAGCGGTCGGCCTTGGTCACCGCCGGCTCGCTGTCATCGACCTGACCACTGCCGGTCACCAGCCGATGGCTAACGAAACAGGCGACGTGGTCCTCACCTATAACGGTGAGATCTACAACTTCCAGAAGTTGCGAGTCGAGCTGGAGGCCATGGGGCACCGGTTCCATTCCCGAACCGACACCGAGGTCGTCGTCCATGCCTATGAGGAGTGGCGGGAGAGGTGCGTGGATCGCTTCAACGGCATGTTCGCGTTCGCGCTCCTGGATCGGTCTCGCCGCCGCCTGTTCTTGGCGCGTGACCGGTACGGGATCAAGCCCCTTTACTGGTATTGCCGGAATGGGGTGTTCATCTTCGCCTCAGAAATCAAAGCCATCCTGGTCCATCCCAAGGTCTCTCGGGCTGTTTGCTTTCCGGCCTTGAACGAGTACTTCACGTTCCAGAACATCTTCACCGATGCGACGCTCTTCGAAGGGATCCGGTTGCTCCCGCCGGGCTGCACCCTCATGCTAGATCTCGACGAGCGATCGGGGCCGCAGGTCAGGCGGTACTGGGGCTATGCCTTTGCCGGTGAGGCGCTGGATCTGACGGAAGAAGAGTGCGCTGAGCGACTGTACCACCTGTTCGTGCAGTCCGTGACGCGGCAGCTCGTCAGCGACGTTCCGGTCGGAGCCTACCTGAGCGGCGGAATGGACTCCGGCTCCATCACTGCCGTCGCGGTCCACCACCTCCCGCGGTTGTCCACTTTCACGGGGGGCTTCGATTTGACGTCGGTCTCCGGGCTGGAGCTTGGCTATGACGAGCGGCAGAAAGCGGAGACTCTGGCCAACCTGTTCAAGACCGAACACTACGAGTCGGTCCTGCATGCGGGCGATATGGAATGGGTACTGCCCGAGCTGATCTGGCACCTGGAAGACCTGCGCGTCGGGCAATGCTACCCGAACTACTACGTGGCGCGCTTGGCCAGCAAGTTCGTCAAGGTGGTCCTGTCCGGCGCCGGGGGCGATGAATTGTTCGGGGGCTATCCCTGGCGGTACTACCGGGGGCTCAACAGCGCCGGTCGGGAGGAATACCTTGCACGCTATTACCAGTTCTGGCAGCGGCTTGTGCCGGATGAGGACAAGGGACAGCTCTTCAATGCCGACACGTCCCGGGGGATCGGCGACCATTCAACGTTTGATGTGTTCCGCGGCGTCTTCGACGGATGGGCCGGCCAGTTTCGCGACAACACGGACTACGTCAACGCCTCGCTCTACTTCGAGCAGAAGACGTTTTTGCATGGCTTGCTGGTGGTGGAGGACAAGCTCAGCATGGCGCATTCCCTGGAGACACGGGTGCCGTTTTTGGACGACGAACTGGTGCAGTTCGCCATGCGTGTCCCGGCGCACCACAAGCTCAGCCATCTCGACCAGACAATGCGTGTTGATGAGAATCTGCCAGGGAAGCGGCTCCTCTACGAACGGGAGACCAAGGACGGTAAAGCCGTGTTGCGCAGGGCGATGAGCCGGTTGATTCCACGGGAGACAGTGGAACGGGCCAAGCAAGGGTTCAGCGCGCCTGACGCCAGTTGGTTTCGGGGAGAGAGTATCGACTACCTGAACCGTCTGATCAGGAATCGCAAGGCGCTGATCTACGAGTTTCTCACCCCGGACTACGTGGCCGCAGTATTAGACGAACATTGCTCAGGACGGGTCAACCGCCGGCTGTTGATCTGGTCGCTGCTGAGCTTTGAATGGTGGTGCCGATGTTTTCTGGGCGGCCACCCGGTAAACCCGACGAGGGATGAGCAAGGGCATCCCAGGACGCAGAAATCGTGATTGAGTCCGACCCGCTCCTTGAAGCGATTCAGGCGCTCTATCGGGAATTACGCGGCAAGACCAGGGAGCAGTGGCAGCGTGATTTGCCTTTTGCCGAACTCCTCTTCGACCGCTGGGAACGTGCGAAGAGCTTGGGGTTCGGTGAGGGCTCAAGCATCTATCACAGCAGTTATGTTTATGGTGATGTGAGGGTGGGAAAGAACTGTTGGATCGGTCCAGGCGTCTTGCTGGACGGCTCGGGTGGCCTCGTGGTTGGGGACCATTGCAGCATCAGCGCGGGAGCCCAGATTTATACGCATGATTCTGTGAAGTGGGCGTTATCGGGTGGCAGGGCAGAATATGAGCGTGCTCCAGTCAGGATCGGGAATTGTTGCTACATCGGCAGCCAGACTGTCATTGCGAAGGGGGTAACCATCCAGGATCACTCTGTCATCGGTGCGTGCTCGTTTGTAAATCGGGATATCCCGCCGTACACGGTGGCATTTGGAATTCCTTGCAAGCCGGTGGGTCATGTTCAAATCGATGGGCATGGAAACGTCACCTTGGTGCTGGATAGACTCGACAAGGGCTGACAGGCGGATGTACTCGAAAGAAAGCTACCGGTCGCTCCTTGGTCTGGCGCTACGGCTGGGCTACAACTTCGTTGGTTTCGTGGGTGGAGGGCATGCGTGTGATCGGCGCATTTACCTCCGCCATGACGTGGACTATTCGCTGAAGATGGCGGTGGAGCTTGCGGAGATCAACCAGTCCTTGGGGGTGCGGGGCACTTTTTGCGTGCTGCTTCGCTCGCAAATCTACAATCTGCTCAGCCATTACGGGCTCGAGGCCGTCCGGAGGCTCCTGGCGTTAGGCCAGCGGGTGGCTTTCCACTACGCCCCGCCCCCGACGCTACCCGCCAGCGACGAGGAACTGGCAGCGCTGATCCGTGCTGACTTCGAGGTGGTCCGGCGCGACCTACCTGAGATCGAGCCGGCGTTCGCATGGCACAACCCGACGGCGGAGCTGATCGCCCGCGGGCTGCACTTGAACGTGCCGGGTCTGGTGAACCTCTACAGCGAGCCGTACATCCAAACCATCCCATACTACTCCGACTCCAACCTCCGGCATTCCGTCGCCGACTTCGAGGCGATTCTCAGCAAGAGCGGACACGTTGCCCTGCATCTGCTCTTCCATCCCCTCAACTGGGTGGCGGGCGGGCGCACTATGCTCGAGGTCCTGGGGCGGACCTGGACGTACATCGTTCGCGAGCGGGAGGAAGAGATGCGGCTGAACCGGCACTACGCCGAGAGTCTGCCGGAGGGGATGCCTGACCGTGTCCTGGATGGATTTTCAGATCATTGGCTGCGAGCCGCCTTGCGGAGGTCCAAATGACAACCGCGGTCGTACGGCGCGTGCTGATGTTCGGCGACGATCTGGGGATTCCGCAGGCGACGAGAGTGGCGCCCCGCGAGCTCATCTGCGGTCTCGTCTGCGCCGAAACCCGCTCCGAGAGTCACGCCGTCTTGACGAACCTGGCGAGAAAATACGGCCTCCCGCTGATCATTCAGCCCCGCGCGAAGTCCCCTGCCTACCCCGCGTTCGTCGAACAGGTGCGCGGATTGAAGCCGGAGCTGATTGTGGCGAACTCCTACTCGATGCTCCTGCGCGAGGAGATCCTGGCGATTCCCCGGTACGGCGCGGTCAACCTCCATGGCGCGCTCCTGCCGCAGTACCGCGGGTGCAATCCCATCCAGTGGGCGTTGCTGAACGACGAATCGGAGACCGGCGTGACAATGCACTACATGACGCCGGAATTCGACGCTGGTGACATCATCGCCCAGCGGCGGGTGCCGATCTACTTTGAAGACACCTGGTTCGACATTCAGGGTCGCCTGATCCGCGCGACCGATCAGTTGCTGGCCGAAGAACTCCCCCGGTTGCTGAGCGTGACCAACGATCGGCGGCCGCAAGACGAGCATCAGGCGCGCTATTACAAACGGCGCCGCCCTGAAGACGGATTGATCGATTGGAAACACAGTGTCCTTGCCATCTACAACCTCGTCCGGGCGCTCGTGAAGCCCCACCCTGGGGCGTTTTACTACGCAGGACCGGAGAAGGTTGTCATGGCGGAGTACCTGACGATCCCGGAAGTCGTCGCGCTGAAATACGGGCCCGCGGGCGGACAACAGCTGCAATCCGCATCGCTGCGGCTGTGCCCGATCACGAACGGCGCTCGGCGGTCCAACGAGGTGGTCCTGTTCGCCATTCGCTCCGTCCGGACGGACCAGCTCCTGGGGACTTGCGGCTTGGGGTCCGTGAACTACCGAGACCGGTCCGGCGATCTGAGTATCCGCCTGGAGGATGGCGCTCCGCAGGACGCACGCCTTCTGCTCGAGACGACCGGCTTGCTGACGCAGTTTGCGTTCGCCGATTTGAATCTGCACCGGCTACGCAATGGAAATCCTCCATGAAGACCATGGCCGATAGCAAAGTGGTGGCCATCCACCAGCCCAATTTCTTCCCCTGGCTCGGGTACTTCAACAAGATCGCCCGGTCGGACGTCTTCATCGTGCTGGACAACGTCCAGTTCCCAAAGGCGGGCGGGACGTGGATGAACCGCGTGCGCATCGTCGTCAACGGCCGCCCGGCCTGGCTGACCATGCCGGTCGTGCGTGCCTATCACGGCGTCCGGTCTGTCCGTGAGATGCAAATCAACAATGCGTTGCCCTGGCGGCCACGCATGTTGAACGCCATCCGTGACTCCTATGGCCGTGCGCCTCATTTCAGGTCTGTGTTCGGGTTCCTGGCGGATGCTCTGGCCAATCCGACCGATAGCCTGGCCGAGTTCAACTTGGCCGCCATTCGGGCCGTGACTGAGGCGCTCGGCCTGAACCCGGCAAAGCTCGTCCTGGGGAGCAGCCTGGGTATCGAGAGAAAGTCCACCGGCTTGCTGGTGGCGGTGGTCAAGGCTGTGGGGGGGACGGCCTATCTCTGCGGAGGCGGCGCGGGCGGCTACCAGGAGGATACCAAGTTTCTGGAGGCCGGCCTGGAGTTACGCTATCAGCAGTTTCAGCATCCGGTGTACGCCCAAATCAAGACTGGGACGTTCATGCCGGGCTTGTCCATCATCGACGTGTTGATGAACTGCGGGTTTGAGCAGGCACGCGCCCTCGTCATGGAGCACTCACTGTCGGTATGCTGACTTCGAAACACCTTGGCCCTGAGAAGGAATCGTCCGCACGCGAGGCCTTACGGCTCTTTCTCAAGAGGCGGGCCCCGCGCTTCCATCGAGTCGTCAGGGATCTCTGGTACCAGCACATCCATGCCGGGTTGATCCGTCTTAGCTCGCTCCGTTGGCGCTCCATCAGCCGGTACTATTATGGTCGCTGGATCGTTCGCACGGGAGTAAGGCCGGTCAGCAAGAAACGGAGTGTGGTGTTTCTTCATAACAGTTACTATCACTTCTACTACCTGGCTAAGGCATTGAGGCGACGTGGCTGGGACGCTGTCACCGTGAGTTTGGAGGACCCATCCGGTCCTAATGCTGCCTATTATCACGGCGAAGACATCAATCTGTTTTCGGACGATTATAAGCAGTTTACGTACAACGCCAGAGAGTTCTTCGTCCATGCAAGGCGTCGCTTCAATCTGATGCATTTCTCCGGTGACAGGCAACTGTCGTTTCTCCCGGAGAATTTTGAAAGCGGGGAACCCTGGGACATCGTAGAGTGGAAAGCGTCCGGCAGGAAGGTCGCGTACACGATCAGCGGATGCAACAGCGGCGCGGCGCAGTCTTCCGTGACGCAATGGTCCCGAACAGACGGTGGCGACAGTGTTTGCGATAAATGCCCCTGGCAACATGAGCCGTCCGTGTGCAGCGATGCGAAGAATCTCGCGTGGGGGCAAAAGGTCGAGCGGTTCTGCGATCTGATTTTCACGGAAGCGTCGCCAGCCCTGGACTATCAGGCCAGCGCCAAGGCCGTGCGGGAGCCGACGACCATGTGCCTGGACTCTTCCTTCTGGCGGCCGGATCTTCCGGTCCCGCAACGGGTCAGGATTCCGCGGCAGCGTGGGGAGCTGCTGGTCTACCATGCATTCGGAAACATGGATTTGCGAACACGGAATGCCCGGAACATCAAGGGCACAGGAGCGGTGCGTGCCGCCGTTGAACGGCTGCAGGCTGAAGGCATTCCGGTCCGACTAGTGTTCGTTACGGGCATGAGAAACGCCGAGGTCCGCTTCATGCAGGCGCAGTGCGATTTGATCGTTGACCAACTCAATTATGGCCGGTACGGAGCGACCGCGCGCGAGGGGATGATGTTGGGCAAACCCACCGTCTGTTACATCAATCGGAACGAGCCAGGGTCTGAGCACATGCTGGAGTGTATGAGCGAGCTCCCGCTGGTCTCGGCGACCGAGCACACCATTTACGAGGTTCTTCGGGACCTCCTTCTCGATCCGGACAAGCGAGCCGCGATCGGTTATGCGAGCCACACCTATGCGCTCAAATGGCACAGCGCCGATTCCTGCGCCGAGCGGTACGAGCGCATTTACGACGAGGTGATGAGCGGCGCTTGGCCGCGGTCGGCGGCGGTGTCAGTGCCGGCCACCGTGCCGGTTGGCATATGAGGCCTATGGGAATGGGAACCAGCGCCGGACAGGCCATCGCGGTGTTATCGTGCCTGGGTGTCAGCAAAGTGTTTCCCGTTCTGGACGAGGGGTCTTCCTGGCGCGTGCTCTGGGGCGATCCGTTGCAGGGCAGGACCATCCGGGCTCTGCACGAGGTCACCCTGTCCGTGCCGAAAGGGAAGATGGTCGGGGTCCTGGGGCGGAACGGCGCGGGCAAGAGCACGTTGCTGCGTGTGCTGGCAGGAGTCTCGGTCCCGTTTGCGGGGACCATCGAGCGGACCGGCAGCGTGTCCGGCTTGTTCGAGCTGGGGATGGGAGGCAACCAGTTCCTCACCGGACGCGAGTATGCGCGGCGCTCGCTGTTGCTGCAGGGGGTCGCCCGCGCGCAGCTCTCTGATCTGCTCGAAGACGTTCGTGAGTTTGCGGAACTGGGCGCCGATTTTGATCGGCCGATGTACACCCAGTCGACCGGGATGGCGGCCCGCCTCTATTTCGCCGCCGCGACGGCCGTGCCGCACGACATTTACCTGCTGGACGAGATCCTAGCCGTCGGGGACGAGCATTTCCAAAGCAAGTGCCGGTCGCGCCTTCGGGAGCGCGTGGCCGGAGGCGCCTCGGGCGTCCTGGTCACACATGATTGGACGGCGGTCCTGAGACTCTGCGAAGAGGCGCACATCATGGAACATGGCCGGATCGCCCGATCGGGTCCGTCGGAAGAGATCGTGCAAGCGTACCTCAACCTCTCGAAGGACTTTGAGACCAGCGTCGCGCACTTCTGTCCCGAGACGCCCACTAGGTATGTCGCCCGGTCCCAGGAGGACGCCGAACTGCCGCTGACCGTGGACATCTACGAATCCGTACCCGTGGTCTTGGCTTTCTCGATTGAATGGTTGCGGAGCGGTGCCTGGTGGGAAATCTTGCTGCTGGCCGACGATCTCCCGATCGGCTCCTGCAAGGGCCGGTACGCGGTGCGGTTGTGTATCCCGCGCCTGCCCCTGGCGGGCGGCCGGTACTATCTCAATCTCTTCTTGAGTCCGCCGACCGTCGCGGGGTACCGGAACCGCACAGTCCCGTATGACGCGAGAGGCTGGACATATGGAAATCCCATCATCCTGGACGTGGAGGGAAACGACGGCGACAGCGTCACCAGAGTGCCACTGGAGTGGAGCCTGGAAGGAGCCCGGCCGTGACGCCCAGCGTGGAGCTCCATAACGTGTCCAAGGTCTATTCGAACAGGAAGTCCCTGGCGAGTTCGCTCGCGTGGATGATCGGGAAGCCGCATGTTGGGTCGAACGGCGCTGGCACGAAAGTTGCTGTTGATTCAATCGCGCTGAGCGTTGGCCCTGGGGAACGTCTGGGCATCATCGGCCCGAACGGGGCCGGAAAGACCACGTTGTTGCATTTAATCGCGGGCCTTGCCGCGCCCACCTCCGGCCGGATCGAGGTGAATGGGCGGGTCACCGCGGTCTTCACGCTCGGCCAGGGGCTCAGGGAGGATCTCACGGGACGGAAAAACATTTACGTGGACGGCGAGGTGCAGGGCAAGAGCCGCGAAGACATCGACGATGTCATCGACGAGGTCATTGCCTTCACGGAGCTCGGGGAGTTCATCGAGTTTCCGCTGCACACGTATTCCACCGGCATGAAGGCCCGGCTGGCGTTCGCCATGCTCATCCACATCAATCCGGAGATCCTCCTCATCGACGAAGCGCTCTCCGCGGGAGACGGCCCGTTCTCCGTGAAGGCCCGCCGGAAAATGCAGGAACTCTGCAACCGGGGGACGATCGGCATCATCGTGTCCCATTCGATGTCGAGCATCCGGGACCTGTGCACCCGCTGTCTCTGGCTTCAGGAGGGGCGCGTGGTAATGGACGGCGATCCAGTGGCCGTGACCAGCGCGTATCAGGAGGCGGTACGCCGGCGCGATGAAACTGTCCTGGCGGAGCGGTTCCGCCGGGACCTCGCCGCGCAGTCGTTCCGCCCGGGATGCCACGTGGTCGGGTTCGAGGCTCGCGTCCCGACGGAGCCCAGCAGCCGATCGATCCTCATGGCTGGCGAGGACGTGGACTTGCAGGTGGCAGTGCAGGTGGACACATCGCTTCGCGCTCCCGAACTTCGGCTGTCTGTGGTGCGATTGGACGGCCTGGTGGTCGTCGAGAGCTGTCCGAGCGTAGCGCCTGAGGAGTGGCGGCGCGATCCTGGCGGGGTCCTCCGCTATCGCGTGTCGCTGCGACCGCTGGTGCTGGGCGCCGGGATTTACCGCGCCACGGTGGAAGTGCGAGACGGCGGACAGGTCGCGGCGATGCGCTCGTGCGTGGTGGAGGTGACGGCCCGGCAGGCGCCGACCGGAGGGCGGCCGGCGTTGCTGTATCCTTGCGCGGTCCGCGCGCAACTGGTTGGGTGAGGGGGACACGATGCGGATACTGGGGTTCGATCAGCAAGACGCGAATCTCCTGGGCGTCTTTTGGGGTATGAGCGTCCGGGACAAGTACCTGGGCTCGCGCCTGGGGCGCGTGTGGGCTGTGGCCAATCCCTTGCTCATGCTCGCCCTGTTCACGTTTGTGTTCGGGTTTGTGTTCAAGATGCGGGTGCCTGGAGCGGAGACGAACCTCTCGTACGCCATTTGGCTTATCAGCGGCTACGGGCCCTGGCTGGCGACGTCCGAGGCCCTAATGGCGGCCTCCATATCGGTGGTCGCCAGCGCGGGGCTGGTCAAGAACATGGCGTTCAAGACCGAGATCCTGCCCGTTACGGCGTCGTTGACGGGGCTCTTGCCCTTAGGCGTGTGCCTTGGCTTTCTGGCGGTGTTGCTGGTCGTGGACGGGAATGCCCCGTCCTGGCACGCCGTGTTCGGGGTGGTCCTCGTCGTGGTCCAGTTCGCCCTCGTGATCGCGCTCGGATTCTTCACGTCGGCGATCACCGTCTTCGTCAGGGACTTCGGCATCGCGCTGCCAAACCTCCTGACGGTGGTGCTGTTCGCCACACCCATCTTCTACCCGCTGGCGAGCACTCCCCCAATCGTCCAGACGATGTCGCTGGCCAATCCCTTTTACATCCTCGTGGAGGGCTATCGCCGGGCTCTGATCCACCATCATGCCCCGGATCTGGCGGGCCTGCTCTATGTGGCGGGGCTGTCCGTGGTTCTGGCGGTCGTCGGGCTGAAGCTCTTTCGGCGATACAAAGGATATTTTGAAGCGAGACTGTAGACCGGAGGTCGGGTACCGTTGCAGGGAAGGAATGACGACATGGGAAGCGAGCGGGCATTTTTGGCTCACGAGACGGCCTGCGTGGACGATCCGGGTGCGATCGGAGAAGGAACGCGCGTGTGGCATTTCTCGCATATCGCGAAAGGGGCGTCGGTAGGTCCGCGGTGCTCCATCGGCCAGAACGTCTACATCGCCACCGGTGCCATCGTGGGCGCCGGCGTCAAAATCCAGAACAACGTCTCGGTCTACGACGGCGTGACGCTGGAAGACGGCGTGTTCTGCGGGCCGTCGGTCGTGTTCACGAACGTGATCAATCCGCGCTCTCATATATCGCGGAAGCATGAGTACCGTGCGACGCTGGTCCGGCACGGGGCCACCGTGGGAGCGAACGCAACCATTCTCTGTGGGCTCACCATCGGGCGTTTCGCGTTTGTGGGAGCGGGTGCCGTCGTAACCCGGGCTGTTCCGGATTTTGCGCTGGTGACCGGCAACCCAGGCCGGCAGCAGGGGTGGATGTGCCGGTGCGGCATCAAATTGAAACTCCCGGTCAAGGGCGGTCGAACGCGCGTGTCCTGCCAGGTCTGCGGGGCCGGATACCGCCGCTCTCGTACTGGGCTGGTGGAGGCGGAGGGCGCATGAAACTTCTGACGGTCGTCGGCGCACGTCCCCAGTTCATCAAGGCCGCAGTGGTCTCCCGGACGATCCCGGCCTTTAACGCACGCAGCCGCCGCGATCGCCAGATCCAGGAGGTGATGGTCCACACTGGCCAGCACTATGATGACAACATGTCCGCGGTCTTCTTCCAGGAACTGAACATTCCGGAGCCGGCGCATCACCTGGGAGTAGGGTCCGGCCCCCATGGACAGCAGACTGCCCGGATGCTGGAACGGCTCGAACCAGTGCTGGAGCGCGAGCGGCCAGACCTCGTGCTGGTGTATGGCGACACGAATTCCACGCTGGCGGGGGCGCTGACGGCCAGCAAGCTGCGGATCCCCGTGGCGCACGTCGAGGCCGGGCTACGCAGCTACAACCGGGCGATGCCCGAAGAGATCAACCGCGTGGTCGCAGACCACCTCTCCGCGCTGCTGTTCTGCCCGACCGACCGCGCGGTGAAGAACCTTAGTTGCGAGGGCATCGTGACCGGCGTCTACCGGGTGGGGGACGTGATGCACGATTCGCTGCTTTACAACTTGGCCCGGAGCGACCGGCGCGCCGGCGTGCTGGCCGAGCTGGGCCTGCAGCCGGGACAGTACGGCTTGGCCACGATCCATCGCGCCGAGACGACCGATCGTCCCGAGACCGTCACGGGCATCCTGTCAGCCTTCGGGCGACTCGGCCTGCCTGTCGTTGTGCCGCTCCACCCGCGCACACGGGCGGTGCTGGACGCGGCGGGGGTCGGGCACACCTCCGGGCCGGTCCGTCTGATTGCGCCTGTCTCTTATCATGAAATGCTCATCCTCGAGCGGCACGCCCGGCTGATCTTGACCGACTCCGGCGGAGTGCAGAAGGAAGCGTTCCTGTTGGGGATTCCCTGCGTCACCCTGCGGAACGAGACCGAGTGGGTGGAAACCCTGGAGGGAGGATGGAACCGAGTGGCCGGGACGGCACCCGACGCTGTTGAGGCGGCGGCGCGTGTGGCTCTCGAAGAGGTCCGTCCCGAACGGGGACAGCCCTACGGCGACGGCCATGCCGCGGAAGCGATCGTTCAAGTCATTGCAAACCATCGCGCGAAACTGGTGTGAAGGAACTGACGCGATGCATGCAGAGTTGAAGCAGCGATTCGATGCTGTCGTCATGCTGACGGCCTCGGATTGGTATACCGAGATGCGGAGCAACCGCTATCACTACGCGACGCGCTTTGCGAAGCACTTGCCGGTGATCTTTGTCCAGCCAGACCTGAATGAACTGCAGTTTCGCTATGAGGAGAGCGGGACGGAGGGCGTAACGGTCCTGCATACCTGTGAGCATTGGGGATGGAAGCAAGCCAAGCTGTTGGTGCAGGCCCTGGCCCGCACGCAAGTCGTCAACCCGCTGCTGTGGGTCTATCACTATGGCTTTCGCGACTTCATCGCCTTGGCACATGCTCCCTGTACGATCTTTCATGCGACGGAGGATTATTTTTCGCCTGAGCTGGGCGTACCTGGACCCGACCGGGACAAGTTGAAGGAGGTGCTCCCACTGGCCGATCTGCTGGTGGCCGTGTCCGCGGGGGTCCTGCAGAGTTACCGAGAGCGGGGCGGCTACAGCGGTGAGGGCCTTGTCATCGGCAACGGATGCGATTTTCAGTTCTGGGCGCCGAAGTCCGAGGAGAGAAGTAGTCTGCTCTCTCAATCTAGTGGCGCGCCTGTTGCTTTTTATCAAGGCAGCATTCATCGCAAGATGGATTTCGATTTGTTGCATGCTCTTGTCCGCAGGATGCCCGACTGGGAGTTTTGGTTTTGCGGAGTCGCGTACCGCGATTTGCCCGAATGGGACGCGTTGTGCCGATACAAAAATGTCAAATATTATGGAAAGCTGAACCCTGAAGACGTCAGAGCGCTAGCCTTCCGTGCGACGGTGGGCCTCATTCCCTTTGTCCAAACAGAATGGATCATGCAGAGAGCGTTTCCGCTTAAGGCGTTTGAATATATCGCATGCGGGCTGCCCGTGATCAGCGTCCCGATCGAGGCGCTGCGGCCGTATCCTGCGATCATCAAGTTTGCCGAAACGGCGGACCAATTTGTCGGCGCAATGAAAAGTGAGGCGCCGACCCGTTGGAACGCCGAGTGGATCGACCAGCGGGTGAGCAGCGCCAAGCAGCATGATTACGACCTGAAATTTGATCGGCTCATGTCAGCGGAGCCTTTTCGATCAGGTTCCAATAGCGGCAAGCACGAAACTCTGCAATCGCGCTTTCGCCGTTATAGGATCGTCGCAAGATCGGTGCTGGAGAATGCGAGACTTGAGATGGCGCTCAAGAAGCACGCCATCACAAGCTTCTGGAACCGATCGTACGGCTCTACGCGTAATCTTTGAGGGGGCGTATGGAGTGCTTCAGTCTGTTTTTCCGATATAGGAGACTGATCTGGAGCCTCGTTTTCATGGATTTCAAAGTCCGCTATGCCGGCTCGCGGCTCGGTTTACTGTGGACGCTGTTGTCGCCGCTGTTGGTCCTGGGCGCGTATTTGCTTTTATTCGGGAAGATTTTGGGCGTGAGGCCGGATCCTGCCCTGTCTGGCTTGGACTACGGCTTGCTAATGGCCTGTGGTCTCCTGCCTTGGCTTGGATTCTCAGAAGGCGTGATGCGAGGCACCGGATCGGTGCTTGCTCAGCGCAATCTCATGAAGAGCACGGTGTTCCCGATGGAGCTGATCCCGGTCACGGCAGTCTGTGCGGGGCTGGTGATACAAATGTGTGGGATTGTGGTGCTGCTGCTCGTGCTCGGTCTCCGAGGAGTCTTGGGCCTTACACTGTTACTCCTTCCGTTGCTCGTGATTCTCCAAGCGCTGTTCACGATTGGGGTCGTCTGGTTCCTGTCGTGCGTCAATATCGTCTACCGCGATACTTCCCAGGTGATCGGGCTCCTGATAGTCCTGCTGATGTTTCTCTCCCCCATCGCCTACACGCAGGAGATGGTTCCTGGGGGGCTTGAGCTGGTGGTCAAGCTGAATCCCCTGTCCTATCTGATTGACGGGTATCGTGGAGCGTTGATGTTCAACCGGTTGCCGAGTGTTGCGGGGCTGGTCACGTTTGCCAGCCTGGCATTCGTGACGCTGTTGACCGGTTACCGGCACTTCATGCGCCTCCGTCGCGAGCTGCCGGATTTTGTGTAAAGGAATCATGGATAATACGGCGATTTCAGTCCGGGACCTCTCCAAGATGTACAAGCTGTACCGGAGTCGACCCTTCCGGCTGCTGGACTTTCTGGGGCTTCGGCTCGGCAAGTCCGATCGGTACTTCGAAGAGTTTTGGGCGCTGCAGGATGTGTCATTCGACATCGCCCGAGGGAGCACCGTGGGCATCATTGGCCGCAATGGCGCGGGGAAGAGCACGCTGCTCAAAGTGCTCTCGGGGGTAAGCGCGCCCACACGCGGCGAGGTGAAGTTGAACGGCCGGACTTCTGCGCTACTGGAACTGGGCACGGGATTCCATCCGGATCTGACCGGGCACGAGAACATCTACGCCAGTGGGCTGTACCTGGGACTCGATCGCACGGCGGTCGAGGCGCTGTACGACCAGATTGTGGACTTCGCGGAACTGGGACCGTTTTTGCATCAGCCGGTGCGGACCTACTCGACCGGGATGCACATGCGTCTGGCCTTCGCGGTGGCCACCAGCGTGCCAGCGGACATCCAAGTGATTGACGAGGTACTGGGTGTGGGCGACGCCTATTTCTTCGGCAAGTGCCTCCAGCGTTTTCGCCTGTTTCAGGAGGAAGGACGGACCACCGTGCTGGTCTCGCACGATCAGGCGACGGTGCTGCGGGTCTGCATGCGTTGTCTCTGGATCGAGCGCGGCGCGATTGTCGCGGACGGCACCCCGCTGGAGGTGATCACTGCCTATAACCAGTCGATCTACGAGGAACGGGACCGACATGCGGAGGTCCGCACTACGGTCTTCGGTCTGGACCTGCGTCCGGCGCGGGCCATGCGGGACACCGAGGCTGTGCAGGTCGACGACGTGGAGTTTGTGCGGGACGGGGGAGTACCGGCTCGAGCGTTCTCGATCGGCGAGACCATGGCCGTGCGGATCCGGTACCGGTCCCGGCTCGCGCTCAAGGAGCCGGTCGTGGCCGTGGTGGTCTATCGGACCGACGGCGTGACCGTCTGTAATGCGATCTCGTCCCTGGACGACACGCATCTGAAACTGAGCGAAGGGGAGGGAATCATCGAGCTGGTGTTTGATCGACTGATGCTCGGACCGGGCGAATACACTGTCGCGGTGGGTGTGTATCCGGTGCTGGACCTGGCGGATACGGGCAGCCTGCAGCATGCGGCGATCTGGCATAAACCCCGCTCGTTCGTCGTGCGCAAGCCGGCCGGCGTCGCCATGGACTTGGGCGTCGTCCGGCACCCGGCGCGGTGGCGGGTGGCCAGTTCGGCATCGACAGTGGCGCCGCATGACGCTCTGGAGGGCCCCCTGTGATCAAGGGACCAGTCGTCGAGACTCGTTCGGAGCCGACTGCCGCGGACAGCCTTCGTGCGCGCTATCGCCGATGCTACGAACGGATCGCCGAAGACGACCTGATCACACCGCTGGAACAGAATAAGCACGTCCGCAATATTCCATTGCTCAGGATGATCGGGAATGTGCAGGGTAAGCGTGTGCTCGACGTGGGATCGAGCCAGGGGCTTGTGATGGACGAGTTGAAAGCCGCCGCCCTGGCCGTCTGCTTGGACCTGGCGAGACCCTACCTTCGAGTCGCGCGTGAGCGCGGCCATCGGACAGTCCAGGCGGACGCGGAGGCGCTGCCATTCCAATCAGACACCTTCGATGTGGTGATCTGTTCCGATGTCCTTGAGCATGTCCTGGACGTGGAGGCAGTCATCAAGCAGGTCAGGCGCGTCCTGAAGCCGGATGGGACGTTCTTTGCCCTAGTGCCCTGGGAAGAAGACCTCGGGAAGTACAAAGCCTTTGAGGGCACCTACGAATTCACCCATTTGAGGTCCTTCGATGACGAGACGATACGAAAATTTTTCCAAGGGTTTCGCATCGTCCGGCGGCGTGGGGTGGTACCTAACGTGGAGCGACCTCCGCACCTGAAGATCCTGGACGCCCTTCCCAGGTTTGTGAACGGTCTCTTCCGGCTTGCCGGTGTCGAGAGTCTAGAGGAATGGTTCGGGCGGCATATTCCCTGGCGAATTCGGAACCGGTACTGGAAGTGGTACTGGCGGCAGCTTGAATGGTTCCCGGAGCGGGACTGGCTCTGGTTGCGGTTCTATCCGCCGGTCCACATGATTTTCAAGCTGGAACTGGCGGGTCACGAAGACGCGCGGGAGAAGCTCTTATGAGTGGACACACCCACCATACACCAGGCGTCGTGATGTTCGTGATGAACGATTTGCTGAACGATCCGCGTGTCCAGCGGGAAGCCCGATCGGCGGTTCTGGCCGGGTTCCGGGTCACCGTGGTCGCCATGCAAAGCGACCGGTGTCGTGTGCCGAGGCAGACGGTGGATGGCTATGAGATCGTGCGAGTGCGGCTCCTCCGGTTCGGGATCATGTATGCCGTTGTCCGGGTATGGCGGCTGGTTGTGTTGGCGGGCCTGGTCTTACTGCAAGCGGAAGGGACCGCTAGAGGCCTCTCGACCAAGCAAATGCAAGTCATCAGCGAAGTGGGACTTCTGCGAGATACGCTTTGGCTTACGTTTGCCATGCTGTGGGCCGTGCGGTCCGAGGGGGCCGCGGTGTTCCACGGGAACGATCTTCCCACCCTTCCCTTGACGACCTGGGCGGCGCGCCTCCACGGCGGAAAGGCGCTCTATGATTCGCATGAGCTCTGGGTCGGGATGTGTCCCGGATGGACGCCGTTCTTCAATACCGTCGCACGGTGGGTGGAACGTCGGTACATTCGCCAAATGGACGCCGTCGTCACGGTCAACGATCTGATTGCGGAAGAGCTCCGGCGACAGTACCGGATTCCGCTGCCGACTGTGGTGAGGAACTGCCCGAAGCCAGTCGTCCCGTGCGCGGTGGATCCGTCTTACTCGATCCGCGCCAAGCTAGCGCTGTCTCCGGAGACGCCGATTATTCTCTACCAAGGGCGTTACGAGCTGGGGCGCGGCCTGGAGGAATTGATCGAAAGCGCCCGGTATCTGTCGAGAGGCGTCATTGTCCTCCGGGGATACGGCTCAAACGAGGCAGACCTTCGTCAACGCGTGGACGGTCACGGAGTACAGGGGCGCGTGTTCATGGTGGAGCCGGTGCCGATGGCCGACCTCGTGACTGCCGCCTCGGAGGCGGACGTAGGGGTTGTGTCTTACACGGCCTATTCTCCCAACAATTATTACGCCTCGCCCAACAAGCTGTTCGAATACATAATGGCCGGTTTGGCGATCGCCGTGAGCAATCTGCCGGTTTTGGAGAAGATCGTGAGGGACCATGACCTGGGTGTCGTCTTTGATCCTGCCGATCCCAAACATATCGCAGAGCAATTGAACGCGCTCGTGGGCAATCCCGCCCGCCTCCGTGCCTGCCGGGAGAACGCGACTTGTGTGGCCCACAATCGCTATAACTGGGATCATGAGGGCGGCAAGCTGATCAGTCTGTACAGGACGTTGGCCGCGGGAAACGCCCATGGAGGTGCTCATTGCCCGCGAGCGCTTTCTGAACAATCTGGGCCGCGTCATGGGCGTTGACCTTTATATCACAGGGTACAAGTAGGAAACTGACTCGGGAGGAGAGACCCATGTTGGCATTGCTAACCAGGAAGATGCGGGGGCTCAAGGGTCGCCTGCAGAGCAAACTGGACGGCGCGGTCCAGCGTTACAAGCAGGCCCGTACATTCCGGCGCACCGTAGCGCCCTATCCCTCGACGATCTACCTGGCCGTGAACACGCGCTGCGGGTTTGCCTGCAAGATGTGCGACGTGGGCACGAATCAGTACGACACCCAGTTCTACAAGATCATGAGCCTGTCCAAGGACAAACCCCGCGAACGGCTGGCCCTGGACCGACTGAAGACCCTGGTGGACGAGGTGAAGGACTTCAAGCCGATGATCGCGGCGACCTCCACCGAGCCGTTGCTCTACAAGGACATCATCCCCTTATCCGACTACGTGGTCAGCAACGGCCTCCGCATGCTGGTGACCACGGCGGGTCTGCAACTGGAGAAGTATGCCGAGGACCTGGTCCGGGTGGGCGTCCAGCATCTCTGGGTTTCGATCGATGGCCCGCCCGAGATTCACAACGACATCCGCGGGGTCAAGGACTCCTTCCAGAAATCCGTCGCCGGCATCCGGGCCGTGGACGACTGGAAGCGCCGGATCGGGCGCGACTATCCCAAGATTGGCATCAACTATGCCCTGTCTAATTACAACTATCACTGCCTGGAGCCCTTCATGGCCGCCGTACACCCCTTGCCGGTGGATCAGATCACTTTCTCACACATGAACTATGTGACGGCTGGGACGGCGGAGAGTCACAACGCCCGCTTCGGCCACCTGTACCCCGCGACGGTCAGCAGCGTCTCGAGCGCCGATCCGACCAAGGTGGACGTGGCCGTGCTGTGGGACCAGATCAATCTGGTGAAGACGCGCTACCCGGGGCGCGTCGCCTTCGGTCCAGATCTCGATAGAAAGGGATTGGAAGACTTCTATTTTCACCCCGAGGTATTCGTGCGAGGGGATCGTTGTTACGTGCCGTGGCGGGCCGCCGAGATCATCGCGAACGGTGACTGCGTCGTGATGACGCGGTGCTTCCAAGTCAACTTCGGGAACATCTACGAGCAGAGCTTCAAAGAGATCTGGAACGGCCCGCGCTACCAGGAGTTCCGGAAGAACCTCATCACCCACGGGTCGTACCCGGCCTGCTCCCGGTGCTGCGGAATTCTGTGAGATGCGACTGCTCACTCGCGTGACGCGCGCGATCGCGGCCCGGTTGGGGCCGGGGACGCAGGCCCACGGGAAGACCCGCGAGGAGCTTCGGGCGCTCGCAGGCATGTCCGACGAGAGCGTGCGAGCCTGTCTCAAGCCGGAGATCTCCGAGAGGGACGCCGCCGCGCTGCTGGACTATTACCGCGCGCGCCGCCTCCCGTCGCCGCTCTTTCGACCGAGCGACCGTAAGGAGCTGGCATGCCTGGTCGCGGACTGCTTTCCCGAGTCCTACAAGGAGACCCTGCGCCGGGCCGACCTGGCTTGTCGGCACGTCGTGGAGGTGCTCGGTAGTGGGCCCACCGACCTCGGCGATCCGATCAATTGGTGGACGGACTTCAAGGGAGGGACCTGGGCCCAGGGCGATTATCAGGAGCTCAACGCCACTCTCTATGCGAACGACTTCCAGAATGAGCACTACATCGGCGACATCAAGCTGCCGTGGGAGTTGAACAAGCACGCGCACTTCCTCGAGCTGGCCAAGGCGTACTGGCTCACCGGTGACGAGCGCTATGCAGAGGCCCTGCTCGCGCAGATGGACGACTGGATCGTCCGGAACCCGTTCCTCTACGGCATTGCCTGGACCCAGAATCTGATCGTGGCCCAGCGGGCGATCGCGTGGGCGCTGGCGATCCAGGCGGTCTGGCAGAGCCCCGCGCTCACGCCGGCCCGGCTGCTCCGTATCCTGCGCTCGCTGTACCAGCACGCCCGCTACATCCCGGCGCACTTCGAGTTCGCCGAACGGGCCTCCAACCACCTCTTCGGAAACGCCGCCGGACTGGCGGCCCTCGCGCTCGTCTTTCCCGAGTTCAGCGACGCGGAAACGTGGCGCGCGACGGCGCTCCGGGTCATCGAATCCGAGCTGGCGAGGCAAGTCTATCCGGACGGGGTGCAGTACGAGCAGTCCGTCAACTACCACCGGTACGTTGTGGAGTTCTGCC
>WNGA01004036.1_pt1 | contig 46337 bp, 38 predicted proteins | sample 5400061 | NCBI WGS metagenome assembly WNGA01 (sample SAMN13153366, study PRJNA577476) | soil metagenome | isolation source: 100 cm soil or saprolite under grassland replicate 2 | place: USA:California | collected 2016-06-15
CCGGTGACCGCCGTGAACGTGCCGAGGGGGATGCGCGCGTCCACGCCGGCGAGGTTGTGCAGCCGGGCGCCCCGCACCGTGAGCCACCGCCTCGCGGGGCGGCGCGCCGACGGCACGCCGATGCGCTTTTCGCCCGTGAGATACTGCCCCGTGAGGGTCCCCGCTTCGCACACCCCGACCGCCGGCCCCTGGTACACGACCTGCCCGCCCGCCTCGCCGCTCGCGGGCCCGAGCTCGACCATCCAGTCGGCGGCGCGCATCGCCGCGGGGTCGTGCTCGACCACGACGACGGTGTTGCCGGCATCCGCGAGCCGCCGCAGCAGCCGGAGCAGCCGCTCGGTGTCGGCGGGGTGGAGCCCGATGGTGGGCTCGTCGAGCACGTACAGCGTGTCCACCAGGTGCGAGCCCAGCGCGTTGGACAGGGCGATCCGCTGCGCTTCGCCGCCTGACAGCGTGCGGGTGAGGCGGTCGAGCGTGAGGTAGCCCAGGCCGACGTCGTTCACGAACGAGAGCCGGTTCCCGAGCTCCGCGAGGATGTGGACGGCGACCGCGCGCTGGAACGGCGTGAGCTCGAGCGCGGCGACCCAGTCGCGTAAAGCGCCGGCCGTAAGGCCGGCGACTGCGGCGATGTTCTTCTCTCCGACCCGCACCGCGAGCGCCTCCGGGTTGAGGCGGGCGCCGCCGCAGGCGGGGCAGGTCTTGGCGAGCTGGTACTGCCGCAGGAAGACGCGGATGTACTGCTTGTAGCGCTTCGCCTCGAGGCGCTCCAGGAAGGGAAACATGCCGAGGAATCGGCCGCCCCCCGTGGCCCCGTGCAGCAGGAAGTGCCGATCGGGCCCGGCGAGGTCCTGCCAGGGCGTATCGAACGAGATCCCCCGGGCGCGCGCCACCTCGCGCAGGATGCGGCGCCGTCCCTCGTAACGCGGCTTGGTCCACGGGTCGAGCGCGCCGCGCGCCAGGCTCCGCCGCGGGTCGGGGACGATGAGCGACTCGTCGTACTCGAGCACCGCGCCGAAGCCGTTGCATCCGGGGCAAGCGCCGCGGGGGTTGTTGAACGAGAAGAGAATCGGTGTGAGCGCCGGAGCCGCGGTCCCGCAGTGGGAGCAGGTGGGGTGCGCGGAAAAGCGGCGCCGGTCGCCGTTCTCGAGTGCGACCGCCACCCCCTCGCCCTCGCTGAACGCGGTCGCTACGGCGTCGGCGAGCCGCCCCCGGTTCGTCTCGGAAGCGGGCAGCCGGTCCACCACCACCAACACCTCCCGGGCCTCCCGCATCCGCCGCTCGGCGTCGGCCTCGTCGAGCCGCACGACCGCGCCGTCGAGCTGAGCGCGTACGAACCCCGCCGCCAGAAGCTGGGCCGCAACTTCCACGTCGGGGCGATGCGCGCTCGGCGGCAGGGGGAAGGTGATCACGACGGGTAGGGGCGCAGCATGCTGCGCCCCTCCGTCGACCAATACGTCGACGGTTTCCTGCACCGTATCGACCTTCACTTCATGCCCGCATTGCACGCAGTACTGCGTCCCCACCCGCGACCAGAGGAGCCGCAGGAAGTCGTAGATCTCGGTGGCCGTGCCCACCGTCGAGCGGCTGCTGGTGGTGGGGTTCTTCTGCTCGATCGCGACGGACGGCGAGATGCCGTCGATCCCGTCCACGAGCGGCTTCGGCATCCGCTCGAGGAACTGCTTGGCATAGGTCGACAGCGACTCGATGTAGCGCCGCTGCCCCTCAGCGTAGAGGGTGTCGAAGGCGAGCGTGCTCTTGCCGGACCCCGAGGGACCGGTGACCACCGTCAGCGCGCGCCGGGGCAGTTCGACGGTGACGCCCTTCAGATTGTGCTGGCGCGCGTTGCGGATGATCACCCGGTCGGGGGAGGGAGGCATAACCCTTTAACATAACAGGGACTCGGGGCTCGGGCCTCGGGGTTCGGGCAACCCCCGAGCACCTAGCCCCGAGGCCCGAGCCCCCGTACTTTCGCCCCCACATGGCCCTAGCCCTGACCCCGCGGCTGCTGCGCCGCGGCCTCGAGCTGTTCGCCCTCATCTCGCTCGCGGGCGTCGTCGGTCTGCTCTTCTACGGCAACAACTTCCACGCATTCCTCGGCGCGCTGCTCGGCCTGCGCTGGGGCTGGCTGGTGGTCGGGCTCGGGCTCGCCTCGATGGACTGGGTCGGAGGCGGGACGCGGCTGTGGGTAGTGGCACGGCACGTGCACCCCGGCGTGCGGCTGCGGGACATGATCGTCGCCGGAGGCATGAGCGCGTGGGCTGCCTACCTCACGCCGTTCCAAACCGGGGCCGGCCCCACCATGATGTGGGTGATGCGCCGGTCCGGCGTGCGGCTGCCCGAGGCGGTGACGTCCACCTTCATGACGTTCGTCGCCACGGTCGCGTTCTTCGCCCTCGCGGGCCCGCTCGCGATCTACCTCGGTGCAGGGAAGTCGCTGGCCCAGCACAACGTCGTGCTGGGAATCACGTACTACGACCTGTTTCGCACCAGCCTCACCATCTTCGGTGTGCTCGGCGTGGTGATGCTCGTCGCCATGGTGTTCCCGGCGTGGCTCCGGGACGGCGTGCACTGGCTCGCCGGCCGGCTGGAGCGCCGGAGCCGCCGCATCGCGGCGCGCATCGAGCAGTTGCGCGCCGGCATCGACCGGGCTCACGAATGCATGGTGGCGTTCGGCAACCCCCGGGGCTGGCTCGCGCTGCTGTGGGCGACGCTGCTCTCGGGGCCGTCGCACGCCAACAAGCTGCTCGCGGGCTACATCGCGCTGCGCGCCCTCGGCATCCCCGCCAACTTCGTCGACATCCTCCTGCTGCAGACGTTCATCACCTTCCTCCTCTACTTCGCGCCCACCCCCGGCGCTTCGGGACTCGCCGAGCTCCTGTCGGCGGCCGTGATGTCGATCTACGTGCCGCGGGAGATCACGCCGACCTACATTCTGATCTGGCGCTTCATCAACAGCTACGCCACAGTGATTGTGGGCTCGCTGCTGTTCTGGCGCTGGCTGCGGCGCGGCCTGATCGGGCGGGAGGAGTCGGTGTCGCTAGACGTGCCCGCGTGAGGTCGCGTAAGCCGTGTTTCCTTGCGCGGTTACGCCGCCGGTCGTAACTTCTGGCGCTGGCTTTTCCGGAAGCTGAGGAGCCCCCCGTAGATGTCGTTGCTCGAGCTGGGTGGCAAGACGTTCACCATTCCGGTAGGCGAGGTGGCGCTCGGCAGCGACGCGAGCTGCGCGATCACCCTGGCCGGGCCGGGGATTCTGCCGCGCCACGCGCTCCTAGTGGGCCAGGCCGACGGGCAGGTGGTCATCCGCAAGGCCGCCCCGGCCGCGGACGTGCTGATCAACGGCGTCCGGCTCGGCGCCGAGCCGACCCCGCTGCTGCACGGTGACAAGGTCGAGGTCGGCGGGCAGGAGCTGACCTTCGTGGACGAGCGCCGCTCGGGCAGCACGCAGTATGTCCAGGCGGTCAACCTGCCCCAGGGGGCCCAGGCAAAGGCGGGTGCGAAGGCGGCCGCGGTCGGGACCACCGGCGGGCGGGTGGTGAGCCTGACCGACGGCCGCGAGTACGTGATCACGGGTGCCTCGCTCGTCTTCGGGCGCGAGGCAGGGTGCGACGTGGTCGTTTCGGGCAAGGACGTCTCGCGCCGGCACGCGGAGATCGTGCAGACGCCCAAGGGTTACCTGCTCGTGGACTCGAGCACGAATGGGACGTTCGTGAACGACGAGCGTGTGCAGGGGCAGCGGATCCTGGCGCGCGCCGAGGTGATCCGCATCGGCGAGGAGCAGTTCCGCTTCTACGCGGACGCGGCCCCGGCTGCGGCGAGTCCCCCCCCTCCTCGGGGGCCGGCCGCTAGCGCGCCGCAGGCCGTGCCCCCCTCCCCAGCCCCTCCGCCGGGCGCGGCCGACCGTCTCAAGCACACCGTGCACGGCTTCGAGGCGGGCGGGGCTGCCCGGCCGTCGCCGGGCGGGCCGCTCGCGAGCTTTCTCGTCCGGAGCGGAGCGCTGAAGGGCCAGCGCCTGCAGGTGAAGACGCCGATCGCGAACATCGGGCGCGCCGACTACAACGATCTCGTGATGCCCGATGCGTCGGTGTCCACCAGCCACGCGAAGCTGCAGCGCCGCGAGGGCGTGTGGGTGCTGGTGGATCTAGAGTCGACCAACGGCACGTTCGTGGACGGCGAGCCGGTGAAGGGGGAAGCGCCGCTCGGGCCCGGGGCGATGGTGCGGTTCGGCGACGTGCAGCTCGTGTTCGACCCGACCGACGATGCCATGGGCGTCGCGAAGGGCGGCGGCACGCAGGTGTTGAGGACACCGCACTCGCTCGCGCCCACCGCCACTCCGGCACCGGCTCCCCCTCCGGCCCCCGCCCCCCTCGCCGCCCCCGCCGCCCCCGCTGCCCCCGCCGCCCCCGCCGCCCCCGCGGCTCCGCGTCCTCCCGCCGCTCCCGCCCGCGCCGCCCCGGCCGCTCCCGCCCGGTCCGCGCCTCCCAAGGCCCCCCCCCGGCAGCCGGGGAAGCCCAAGCGGCCCGGGGCGCAGCAGCAACCCCCGCCGAAGAAGGGGAAGGGTTGCGGGGCGAGTGCCGCGGTGCTCGTTCTGGGCGGCGCGGGGCTCGTCGCCCTTCTCCACCGGCTGCTGGCGTAGCGCAGTCCCGTGCACATCACCTGCGCTGGCCGAACCGACGTCGGGATCATCCGCTCGGGGAATGAGGACAACTACCTCATGGTGCCCGACCGCGGGATCTTCGTGGTCGCGGACGGGATGGGCGGGCACGCGGCGGGAGAGGTGGCGAGCGAGATGGCGGTGCGCTTCGTGGCGCGCGAGCTGGGCTCGCTGCGGGGACTCTCCGACGATCAAGTCGCCGACCGGATGCGCACGGCGATCCGGGCCGCGAATGGCGCGATCTTCCAGCGCACGCTCACCGAGCACGACAAGCGCGGCATGGGGACGACCGTCACCACGCTGGTCCTGTACGACACGCGCTTCCTGATCGGGCAGGTGGGTGACAGCCGCGCCTATCTGTACCGGGACCAGAAGCTGATCCAGCTCACGAAGGACCATTCCTACGTGCAGGAGCAGGTCGATGCCGGGTATCTCACGCCCGAGCAGGCGCGTTCCCACCCCTACTCGAACGTGATCACGCGCTGCGTGGGGGCGAACAGCGACGTGATGCCGGACATCTACATCGGGACCGTGAAGCCGAAGGACCTGTTCCTGCTCGCCTCGGACGGCCTCACGGGGATGCTCGAGGATCTGCAGCTCGCGGAGCTGCTGGCCGGGAACCGCATGCCGCAGGAGCAGGTGGACGATCTGATCACGGAGGCGAATCGCCACGGCGGGCTCGACAACATCACCGCCATCATCGTGCGGATCGACTCGGTGGACGCGCCGGTTGGCGACACGACGCAGATCACGCAGCCCGGGGTTCGGTGACTGTAGGGGCACGGTATTGCCGTGCCCCTACCCCACCCGCTGCGCCACTTCTTCCCGCGGCGTCATCACGACCTCCACGATTGTCCGGGCGGGCACCGTCGCCGCCCGCAGGGCGAACACGCGCAGCCGGCGCGCGGAGCGGTACAGCTCGATCGCCACGCGCGGCAGCCCGAGGTGCGCCGCGGCCTCGGCACCGGCGAGGTGCGTGACGCTGCCGTCACGCTTTACGAGCGGCAGGTCGAGTGTCAGCATGTCCGGCTTGGCCGGGAAGTCGAGGAACAGCTCGCCCGGCGCGAGCCCCAGGTCCCGGGCCAGCCGGTCCTCCACCCGCTCAAGCAGGTCGGGATCGTCCGACGGCCAGGAGGGCGTCTCGGCGGGCAGCTCCGCCGCCGGGAGGTCGAGCACCCGCTTCGCGAGCCGGCGCTCGCGCAGCGCGCGCGCCAGTCCCGTCGCGTCCTCGCGGACCAGTTCGTGGATCAGCCCGTCGTCGGTCGCCACCGCCACCGCGCCGGGGTCGACCCGCCCCGCGGCGATCGCGCCTCGCACCAGGCGCTTGAACATCGCGGTCGCGCTCCGCACGGCGTGATGCCAGTACACGTTCCGGTACATCTGGTACTTGGCGAAGAGCAGCGACTCGAGTGCCGCGAGGCCCTTCTCGTGCAGCGCGAGGATGGGGCGGCGATCGGGCCCCGCGGCGACCGTGAGCGACGTGACCAGCCGGTCCACGTCGATCACGCCGTAGGGCACCCCGCACATCCAGGCGTCGCGCGAGAGGTAGTCGAGCTTGTCGACGTCGAGCGAGCCCGACACGAGCCCCGCGAGCGGCTCGCGCGCGGTGCCGCGGATCAGCGGCAGCAGCCGCTCCGCCGGCGCGCCCAGCTCGGCCAGCCGCCCGGCCAGCTCGCCGCTGGCGAGCTGCCGCTCGGCCAGCACCTCGTGGTGCGGGAGGCCCGCCTCCTCGAGCGCATGCGAGAAGGGGTAATGGCCGATGTCGTGCAGCAGCGCGGCGAGCTTCAAGCGCGCGCGCTCGGCGGGATCGAGCCGCGCGTCCCCCGCGTCCTCGAGCTGCGCGAGCACCCGGCGCGCGAGATGATAGGCGCCGAGGGCGTGCTCGAAACGGCTGTGCGTCGCGCCCGGGTACACAAGGAACGCATGCCCCAGCTGGCGCACGTACCGCAGCCGCTGCACGGCGGGCGTGTCGACCACCGCGAGCGCTTCGGAGTCGAGCCGGATGTTGTTCCAGAGCGGGTCGCGGACGACCTCGAACCGGGTCAAAGGGCGGGGCCCGCGTCCCGCACGGCGGCGTGCACCTGGTCCCGGAACTGCTCGAAGTTCTGCCGGAACATCTGGGCGAGCCGCGCGGCCTGGGCGTCGTACGCCGCCGGATCGCGCCAGGTACCGCGCGGGAGCAGCACGTCGTCCGGGACGCCCGGCACCTGGAGCGGCACCTCGAGCCGGAACACCGGCTCGGGCGCGGTGGGCACGCGGTCGAGCCGTCCGCCGAGCGCGGCCCGCACGATCGCGCGGGTGAGCCCGAGGCGCATGCGCTGGCCCCCCCCGCCCCCCGCGGGGCCGTAGGGGCCGCCGCTCCACCCGGTGTTCACGAGCCAGCACTGCACGCCGTGGGTCGCGATCTTCTCGCCCAGCAGGGAAGCGTAGACGTTGGCGTTGAGCGGCAGGAAGGGCGCGCCGAAGCACGCCGAGAACGTCGCCTTGGGCTCGGTGACGCCGCGCTCGGTGCCGGCGACTTTGGCGGTGTACCCCGAGACGAAATGGTACATCGCCTGGGCGGGCGAGAGCCGCGCGATCGGCGGCATCACCCCGTACGCGTCGCACGTGAGGAACACGATGTGGGTGGGGTGCCCGCCCATCCCCCCCGGCACGTGGTTCGGGATGTAGTGGATGGGATACGACGCGCGCGTATTCTCGGTGATCTCCGCGGAGTCGAGGTCGATCGCGCGGGTCAGGGGATCGACCACGACGTTCTCGAGCACCGTCCCGAACATCCGGGTCGTCGCGAAGATCTCGGGCTCGCCGTCGGGCGACAGCCGGATCACCTTGGCGTAGCAGCCGCCCTCGAAGTTGAACACGCCCTGGTCGGACCAGCCGTGCTCGTCGTCGCCGATGAGCGCGCGCCCCGGGTCGGCCGACAGCGTCGTCTTGCCGGTGCCCGAGAGGCCGAAGAACAGCGCCACGTCACCCGACTCTCCGATGTTGGCGGAGCAGTGCATCGCCAGCACGCCGCGCTTGGGGAGCAGGTAGTTCAGGATCGTGAATACGGATTTCTTCAGCTCGCCGGCGTAGCGCGTCCCGCCGATCAGGATCGTCCGCTGCCCGAAGTGAATGACCACGAATGTCCCCGACCGGGTGCCGTGCTGTGCGGGGTCGGCCTGGAGCTCGGGAGCGTGGAGCAGGGTCCAGGCGGGGGTGAAGGCGGCGAGATCGGAGGCGGTGGGGCGGAGGAACATGTTGTGGACGAAGAGGGCGTGCCAGGCGTTCGGCGTGACGACGCGGAGCCCGATGCGGTGGTCAGGGTCCGCCCCGGCGAACAGGTCGCGCACGAACAGCTCCTGGTCGTTCAGGTGCGCGAGCACGGCGGCGCGCAGCCGCGCGAAGGCGTCTTGCGCGAGCGGCTGGTTCACGCGGCCCCACCAGATGTCGGCGTCCGACGAGGGCTCCCGCACGATGAACTTGTCGTTCGGGCTGCGGCCGGTGTGCGGGGTGGTCACGGCGCAGAAGGCGCCGCCCTCCACGATGACGCCCTCGCCGCGCCGCACCGCGTGCTCGTAGAGCTCGGGCGCCGGGGGATTCCCATGGACGGCCCGCCGCGGCGCGAGGCCCGCGGCCTCGAGCGCGGCGGCCCAGGTGCCTTCCGCCGGCCGGGTGGCGTGCGCGGTCATGCGCGCGGGCGCCGGCCGTGCTCCTGCGCGTCCACGGCGGCGATCACGGCCATGTTGACGATGTCGTTCACCTCGGAGCCCCGCTGCAGCACGTGGACCGGCTGCGCCATCCCGACCAGGATCGGGCCGATGGCCTGGGCGCCGCCGATCCGGTCGAGCAGCTTGTAGCTGATGTTGGCGGCGTCGAGGCCCGGGAAGATCAGCACGTTGGCCGGCTCGCGGAGCTTCGAGAACGGATAGGTCTTGGTCAGGATCCGCTCCACGACGGCCGTGTCCGCCTGCATCTCCCCGTCCACCTGGAGCGCCGGCTCGCGCTCGTGCAGCAGCGCCACTGCCCGCTGTACCTTTTCCGCCGCCGGGTGGCGCACCGATCCGAAGTTCGAGAACGAGAGCAGCGCCACGCGCGGCTCGATGCCGAGCCGTCCCACGAACTCCGCGGTCGCCGAGGCGATCTCCGCGAGCGTCTCGGCGTCGGGATCGATGTTCACGGTACAGTCTGCGAAGAAGAACGTCTGCTGCGGGAGCACCAGCATGTAGATGCCGCTCACGTGCCGGCGCCCCGCTTCGGCGCCGATCACCTCGAGCGCCGGCCGCATCGCGTCGGGATAATACATGTCCTCCCCCGCGACGACGGCGTCCGCCTGCCCGGCGCGAAGCATCAGCAGCGCGTGGTACAGCGGGTCGAGCACCCGGTTCCGGGCCTCGCGCAGCGTGATCCCCTTGCGCCGCCGCCGCTCCCACAGCTCGCGCGCGAACGTCTCGAGGTGCGCGCTCGCCCGCGGGTTCGCGAGCGTGATCTCCTCGAGCGTCACCCCCGCATCGTCCGCCTGGCGGCGGATCGCGTCGGGGTCGCCCAGCAGGATCGGCTCGGCGATCCCGTCGTCGGCGAGGATGCGCGCGGCCTTGAGGATGCGCGGGTCCTCCCCCTCGGGGAACACGACGCGCTGCGCCTCCTGCTGGGCGCGGCTCGAGAGCCCGCGCATCACCTCGCGTGCCCGGCCGAGCCGCGCGTCCAGTTGCGCCCGGTACTCGTCCACGTCGATCACCCGGCCCGCCACCCCCGAGCCCACCGCCGCCCACGCCACCGCCGGAGCCACCCACAGGAGCACGCGCGGGTCGAACGGCTTCGGGATCAGGTACTCCGGCCCGAACCGCAGCCGATCGAGCCCGTAGGCGCGCATCACCGAGTCGGGCACCTCCTCCTTGGCGAGCGCCGCCAGGGCGCGCGTCGCCGCCATCTCCATCGCCTCGTTGATCTTCTTCGCGCGCACGTCGAGCGCGCCCCGGAAGATGAACGGGAAGCCGAGCACGTTGTTCACCTGGTTCGGATAGTCGGAGCGCCCGGTGGCGACGATGGCGTCGCTCCGCGCCTCGCGCGCTTCCTCGGGGCTAATCTCGGGCGTCGGGTTCGCGAGCGCGAACACGATCGGCCGCTTGGCCATCGCCTGCAGCATGTCCCCCGACACGATCCCGGCGACCGACAGCCCGACGAACACATCGGCGTCCTGCAGCGCCTCGGCGAGCGCCCGGACAATTGTCTTCTGCGCGAACCGGGCCTTGTAGTGGTCCAGGTCGTCGCGCTCGGCGTGGATGACCCCCTGCTGGTCGCACAGCACGATGTGCTCGCGCCGCACGCCCAGGCGGACATAGTGCTCGGCGGTGGCGATCGCGGCCGCGCCCGCCCCCGCGAATACCACCTTGACCCGGCCGATGTCCTTCTGGACCAGCTCCAGCGCGTTCAGGAGCGCGGCCCCCGAGATGATGGCCGTGCCGTGCTGGTCGTCGTGGAATACCGGGATGGAGAGGGTCTCGCGCAGCTGTTCTTCGATGTAGAAGCAGTCAGGCGAACGGATGTCTTCGAGGTTGATACCGCCCACGGTCGGCTCGAGCAGCTGGCAGAACTTGATGACGTCGTCGGGATTCTCGGAGCCCACCTCGAGATCGAATACGTCGATGTCGGCGAACGCCTTGAACAAGATCCCTTTGCCCTCCATCACCGGCTTGCCGGCGAGCGGGCCGATGTTGCCCAGCCCGAGCACCGCGGTCCCGTTCGTCACCACGGCCACGAGATTCCCCTTCGCCGTGTAGGTGTAGGCGTCCTCCGGGTGCGCCGCGATCTCGTGACACGGCTCGGCCACCCCCGGGGTGTAGGCGAGGGACAGGTCGCGCTGGTTCTTGAAGGGTTTGGTCGGCGAGACCTGGATCTTCCCAGGGCGGCCCTGCGCGTGGTAATCGAGGGCCTCCTGGCGTCGGATCGCCATCGAGGACACAAGTCCTTTTTTGTGAAGGAGTTATGCTATCGGTCGGTGCCCAAGGTGTCAAGGCGGCGCCGGAAGTATGGTCGCTGTCGTGTCATACAGCACTTCCACGGTGCGGTGGTCCCGCTCGCTCGGCAGGTCCACCTGTGGCGGGGCGTACATGATGTCGGTGGTAACGGAGCTGTGCTGAAACAGGCCCAGGGCGTGGCCCAACTCGTGTATGGTCGTGCGCCGCAGGCACGCCGCGACTTCCGCCGGCGTGTAGACCCCCACCAGCGTCAGTTCCACGTGGATTCGGTCCGTCAGCCGATTCGTCGCGTTGTCCACCTGGGCGAACCGGGTCACGCCGCTACACGCATTCACCGGCTGACCCGGGTCCGGCGGCACGTCGGGCGCGCTGTCCGCGTACACGATCACGTCGGCGCCGAACGAGTCGCTCACGAGCCGGGCCGTGAACTCGCCATACAGGAACTGACCGGCCCACGCCTCGCTCGCCCGTTGCACCAGGAAGGGCAGGTTGCCCCTGGGCTGCGCGTAGAAGCGCACCGGGAGCCGATCGGCCGGCCAGTGAAACACCTCACCACCCAGGTCGAATCCGTACCGGTCCGACCGCGACGGAATCGTCGGCTCGCTGCACGCCACGAGCAGCGCGACGCACCACCATGCACGCCTCACGGCCGCGCCTCCACCTCCCGCGCGCCGCCGAAGCTCCAGCGCACGCCGAGCGCCACGCGCTGCACCAGGTGGCCCGAGGCGAACCCCTCGTTGCGGAGCGCGGGCGTGAGGAACCGGTGCATGTCGTAGCGCGCGCGCAGCGCCAGCCCGTGTCGAGCGCCGAACGGCGGCGCGTAGGTGAGGCCGAGCGCGCCGAGCGGCATGACCCCGCCGGTGCCCTGCGCGAAGATGCCGCTCTCGGATCCCGGCAGGTACTTGAGCCCTCCGATCGCCGCGGCGACGTCGAGCCCGAACGGGAACCGGCGGATCAGCTCGACGGTGAGCGCGAGGGTGCCGAGCCCGCCCAGGTCCGCGGTCGTGCCGTCGGCGTCGTGCCGCTCGAGCCGGCTCCAGGAGAAATCGAGCGTCGCCCCCGCCGACCACGGGCTCTCGAGGGGCGTGGTAGCGGAGACGGCGAGATCGGGGGCGAGGGAAGGGCGCACGTCGAACGGGCCGACGATCGAGTCGTGCACGATGGTCGACGTGTAACGCGCGCCGAGGGACAGCTGCAGCGACGCCTGGGCGGCAAGGGCGGCAGGCGCCGCAAAGGTGGCAAGAAGCACCGTTGCCGCCTTTGCCGTCTTTGCCGCCTCTGCCGCCCTCATGGCCGCGCATACTACAGCGGGGCCTGCCACGCGGCAACCCGATCACGCGTCGAGCCCGTTTGTCACGTCGACACGCGCACCAGCCGCCGCACCACCAGCGCCCCCAGGAGCACCACCCCGTACATGCACACGATCAACGGCCCGGTCGGCAGGTCGCCGGCGAGCGAGAGCCACAGGCCGAGAATCGAGGCGAGCGCTCCGGAGCCCCACGAGATGTAGGCGAGGCGGCGCATGTCCCGGGTGAAGAGGAACGCGATCGCAGCGGGGACGACGAGGAAGCTGAACACCATCAGCACGCCCGCCACCGGCACCGCGAGCGTGATGACGACACCGAACGAGAGATAGAACAGGAAGTCCCACCACTTGATCCTCCATCCCTGCCGCTCCGCTTCGTCGGGGTGAAACGAGATCGTGAGAAAACGGTGGCGCAAGACGTAGTGGAACACGCCCAGCGCGGCGTAGGCGACGGCGAGCTTGACGATCGTGGGCTGGAAGGTGACCCAGAGGATGCTGCCGGTGAGGGTCTTCTCGATCGCCTCGCCGCCGCCCGGCACCTTGTTCGCCACGAGCACGGCCGCGGCGGAGGCTACGACGTAGACGATCCCGATGAACGCTTCCTGCGGCACCCGCCGCCCCTCCCGAGGCGAGGTGCGCGTGAGCGCGAACAGCAGCGCGCCGACCGCCGTCGCCACGAGCGCGAACACGTACGCCCACGTCGAGTCCGCTTCCACGTGGATGAGCAGCGCCGAGAGGCTGCCGAGCGCGGCCATCTGGGCGAGCGAAAGATCGACGAAGATCACCTCGCGTGCGATCACGTGCAGTCCGAGGTACGACAGCATGGCGACGAGCACCATGCAGGCCACGAACGGCGGAATCATCAGCTGCAAACCGCTCATCACGTCCTCCGAGTCAGTTGCCCGCGGTGCCGCCGCCGCCGAACGCGCGGACGAGCTCCGAGATCCACAGGTTCATGAGATCGAAGTAGGTGTCGATCCCGGGGGCCCCACCCGTGTTGGACGGAACGATCACCGCCTTCGCGCCCGTCTTCTGCGCCACCTCCTGCACCTGGCTGCGGTCGTAATAGTTCGTCGACAGCAGCACCTGGATGTGCTGCTCCCGCATCTCGTTGATCACCTCGAGCACGTGGCCGGGCGTGGGCGGGATGCCGGGCTTGGGCTCGATATAGTCGACGCAGGGGAGCCCGTACTGCCGCGAGAAATAGTCCCACTCCTTGTGATAACAGGCCACCGCCTTGCCGCGAAACGGCATCGCCTCTTTGAGCCACCCGCCCAGCCGGTTCGCGAGCGGCGCGCCCTGATACTGCTTCGACTTGAGGAAGTCGAGCAGCTTGCCCTGCCGGTCCAGATCGGCGAGCGTCGGGCCGCCGAGCAGCTGCACCAGCTCGTCCCCGAAGAGGGCGCGGTACATCCGGTCCTCGAAGTCCTTCTCCCGCGCCGCGAAGTAGTCGGCGTTCTCGGGGGACACGCGCCGCAGTCCGGTCAGGATGTTGCGCGCGATCTGCACGGCGTTCAGCGGGTCGGTCCAGATGTGCGGGTTGCCGTACACATGGATGTCCCCCTGCGCGCGCGAGAAGCTCGTGGGCACGTCAAGCAGGTCGATGCCGGCGTAGGCGGCGACGTAGCCGGGCCCGCCCTCCGTCACCTTGGGGTTGTTCGCCTTGTCGAGCAGCGCCGGCACCCACAGCTCGAGATCGAGGCCCGTCGTCACGAACAGGTCGGCCTGGGAGATCAGGAATGGCAGCATGTCAGTAGGTCTCGTGTTTGTGTGGTCCGATCGCCCAGACCGCCTGGAGGGCGACCTGGTTCGTGGCGGAGGCGCCCGCCGTCTTGGCCCACGTGTACTGAGCGCGCAGCAGCACCCACTCGCTCTGCCAGAGCGTGAGCGTCGGGATGATCTGCCGGCTGACGAGGCTGGTCACCGGATCTTCGACGTAATCGTAGTGCGCCCCGACGATCCAGCGCTGGTCCAGTTTGTACGTGGTGCCGGCGTACCAGCCGAGGCGCGTCGTGCCCGGCCCCGCGGAGTCCTTGCGGAGTGCGTACAGCTCCCCGCGGAGCGTCCACTCGCGGTACAACGCTTGGGCGGGGGGCCGCCAGGTCAGGCGGAAGTCGATCCCGCCGACCTTGGTCCGGATGCTCTGTTGCGGATCCGTCCCGTACAGCGCGGTGCCGCCGAGCTGCATGTACGTGGACCGGGTGAGCTGCCAGAAGTTCAACAGGTGCACGAGGTAGGTCGGCCGGCCGCTGCCGCCGAACAGCGCGGCGTCGCTCCCGCTCCGCGTGGCCTGCGCGGTGAGCTCGTGCGTGCCGAGCCCGCCGAACGCGCGGTACAGCGAGATGCCGGTGCCGGCCAGCCCGTCCTCTCCGAGGTAGGCGCGGAGGGCCAGCGGGTACTCGGTCTCCGGCACGGCGTGGAGATGCCAGCGGTTCAGCTCGCCGAACTGCTGGCGAAACTTGCCGATGTCGAACCGGATGTGTCCCGGGAGCCCGGTCCAGTACGCGTACCCCTCCTCGATGGCGACTTCGCCGTTCTCCAGGCTCACGAAGATCTTGGTGTTGGAATACGGATCGAGCGCCGATTGGAATCCGATCTCGAACTCGCGGGGGTCGAAGTTGTCGCGCTGCACCGCGGACGTCTGTCCGACGGCGCGGACGTCGCCGGTCACGCTGATCTCGGGGTTGAGCTGGGGCTGGCTCCGCTCCCGCCCGACGAACTTGGTGGGCCCCGCGGTGTCGGCTCGTACGCGACTCGTGTCCGTGCCCGCCGCGGCGGCGGCTGCGGCGCGCAGGGCAGCGAGCGACGTGTCCTCCTGCGCGGCTGGCGCTGCGGCGCGAGGCCCGCGCGCCACGGCGGCTCGCAGGCTGTCCACCCGCGCACGCAGGGCGCGGACCTCGGCTGCGAGGGAATCGAACTGCCGCTGGGTCGGCTGCTGCGCCACCCCCGCGGCGGGAATGACGAGCAGCCCCGCGAGCGCGGCCGTGACTGCAAAACGATGTCGTGTCATGGGTCTCCCGTTCCAGTGTCCTGGCGCAGGCGCTCGCCCGAGGGCGGGAGCGCGTGCCGTGGGCGGCCCGATGCGCGGGCCGCCGGTCTGCTCAGGAACGGAGGCCGGGAGGTGCGCGGGGTGGAGCGGTGAGGTGCTGGGGGGCGGCGGCGGGCGGAACGTCGGCCCACCAGGGCCGGGGCTCGGCGAGGACCCTCGCCGCCGGCTCCGAGCGCGCCTGCTGCGGTACGACGCGCGAGTTCGCGTAGTGGCACGACGCGCAACGCAGCGCGTCGTGCAGCGCGAGACAGCCCGCGCCGTGCTGCGCTTCGACGTGGGCGGGCGCGCTCCAGCGCTCCGACGCGTGCGCCAATGGCACCGCGGCCCCGGCGAGCCCCTGGATCACCAGGAGCACGGCGGCGAGCGGCACCGTCCAGCGGTTGCGCGTCGTCGTGAGTGCGATCACGTCCTGCCCACGGTTTCGGTGGTGCGGCCGTTGCGCGCGTAAGCGCGCAGCCGCCGCAGCATGCGCCGGTCGTGTCGGACCGGGTCGTCGCCCTTCGGCGTCTCGATAATCTTAATCACTCCCACGAACCGCGGGTCACGCATGATGCGCCGGAACGGCTCGGGCCCGATCGTTCCCTCGCCGATCAACTGGTGGCGGTCCAGGTGCGATCCGCGCGCGCCCTTGGAGTCGTTGAGGTGCAAGCACTTGAGTAGCCCCAGCCCGATCTCCCGATCGAACCGCTCCCACACCTCCTCGAGGGCACCCGCCCCGCCGGTCACGTCATACCCCGCCGCGTGGAGGTGAGCCGTGTCGAGACAAAACCCCACCCGGGCGCGCGCCGCCGCCGGCAGCGCGTCGCGCAGCGCCCGCAGCTCTTCGAACCGCGATCCGAGGGCCGTGCCCGCGCCTGCCGTCCCCTCGATCAGGACGCCGACGTCGTCCGGCACCGCCGCGAGGCACTCCGCGTACGCGCGGGCGTTGCGGTCGAGCCCCGCGTCCCGGTCGTCGATGTAGTTACCCGGGTGCGACACCACCCACGGGATTCCCAGCGCCCGGCAGCGCTGCAGCTCGCCCGTGAAGGCCCTCGCGCTCTCGTCGCGTAGCGCCTCGTCCGGTGACGCCAGGTTGATCAGGTAGCTGTCGTGCGCCACCACCGCGCGGATCCCGCTCGCCGCGAGCGCCGCGCGGAAGCGGGAGATTGTGGCTTCGGCGAGCGCCGGCTCGCGCCACTGGTTCGGCGTCTTCGTGAACACCTGGATCGCGCTGGCGCCGATCGACACGCCCCGCGCCGGGGCCTCCGCGATGCCCCCCTGCGTCGACACGTGCGCCCCCAGCAGGTCGCCGGGCAGGCGGCTCCGCCTCAACCCCATGGGCCCTCGGTGAAGGCGAGCCGGGAGATGAGCGGCACGAACCGCACTCCGCCGGCGCGCCGCTCGACGAGGGCTCCGTTCGGTGCCCGCTGGAGAATGACCAGCTCTTGGGCGGCGAGGTCACCGATGGGAATTACGAGGCGTCCTCCCGGGGCGAGCTGCTCCGGCAACGGGGACGGCACCGCCGGCGCCGCGGCGGTGACGAGGATCCCCTGGAACGGCGCCCGCTCGGGCCACCCGCCCGCGCCGTCGCCCAGCCGCGTTTCGATGTTCGCGAGCCCCAGGCGGCGGAACCGCTCCTCGGCCTCCACCAGCAGGTCGGGGAGTCGCTCGATCGTGTACACCCGCGCGCCGAGATGGGCGAGGACCGCCGTCTGGTAGCCCGAGCCCGTGCCGATCTCGAGCACGCGATCGCCGCGCCGCGGGGCGAGCGCTTCGGTCATCAACGCCACGATGTAGGGCTGGGAGATGGTCTGGCCGCTGCCGATGGGGAGGGGGGCGTCCTCGTAGGCCTCGTCGGCGAGGTGCGGCGGCAGAAACCACTCGCGCGGCACCCACGCCATCGCGGCCAGCACCCGACAGTCGCGGATGCCGCGCCCCGCGAGCTGGCTCGCCACCATGCGGCGCCGTTTGCGGCGGGTCTCGGGCGCTGGTTGCCGAGCCATGCGGTGAACTATACCTTGACAGCCGCCACCCTGCGGCCCGGAGCCTTGCCCGAACCCTTCCAGCCCCGACTCCTCCTCATCGGCGACGCCAGCGCCCGGCCCGACGGGCTCGAGCGCTTCCTCGTGCGGGGCGGCTTCCAGGTCACCGAAGCGACCTATCCCCCGCCGCCGCTGGACCGCGTGGAGCAGGTCCCGCCGGATCTCGTGATCTTCACCGTGAGCGCTGCGGAGGCCCGGCTCGCGGACGCCGTGCGGGATCTCGCGACCGCGCCCCGCTTCGGCAGCGCTCCGGTGATCGTAGTCGTGGCGGACGGCGGCGCCGACGCCGTGGCTGAGGCGCTCCAGGCTGGGGCGCACGACGCGATGGCGAGCCCGGTGCACTTCGGGGAGCTGCGGGCGCGCATCGACGCCGACCTGCGGCTGCGCCGCGAGCTCGCCGAGGCGCGCGACGCCCTCCGCTCGCGCGACCTGCTGTTCGACATCTTCCAGGAGGTGTCGGCCGCGCTGCGGGCCGACGAGATCTTCCAGACGCTCGTCCGCCGGGTGGGGCAGGCGTTCGGGCTGACCCACTGCTCGTTCGTGCTCACCGCCCCGGGGGAAGACAAGGGACGCGTCGTCGCGGTATACGAGAACCCCGCCATCCGCGACCTCCGGGTGGAGCTCGAGCGGTATCCCGAGATCCAGGAGGCCATCCGCACCGAGCGGCCCGTGATCATCCAGGACGTGCACGAGCACCCGCTGTTCGAGGCGATCCGCAAGCGGTGGTTGCAGCAGCAGATCGAGGTGAACGTGCAATCCGCGGTCGCGTTGCCGGTGTTCGTGCAGGGGCGCGCGGCGGGCGTGTTCTTCCTGCGGACGGTGGAGGGCGACCCGCAGCTCCGGCCGCAGGACGTGGGGTTCGCCAACACGATCGCGCAGGCCGCGGCGCGCGTGCTGGAGAACGAGGAGCGCCGCGCGGCCATCTACCGCCGCCAGATCAACGCCGGCGTGACGGACGTGCTCACCGGTTGCGCCAGCCTCGACGCGCTGGACCGGCGGCTGCGCGACGAGTTCGAGCGCGCGCGCCGGTATTCCCTGCGGTTCGCGCTCGTGGTGATCGACGTGGACCGGCTGCGCGAGATCAACGAGCGGCTGGGCCAGCAGGCGGGCGACCGGGTGCTCGCCGAGATCGGCGCCATGATGCAGCGGGAGATCCGCGCGCCGGACTTCGTGGCGCGGTACGGGGGCGACGAGTTCGCGCTGATCCTGCCCGAGACCGACGCGCACGGCGGACGGCAGTTCGTGGACCGGCTGCGCCAGGTGCTGGCCCGCCACACGTTCCCGGACCTGGGGCCGGGCCAGGTCCCGGGTCTGTCGGCGGGCGTCGTCGCCTTCCCGCACTCCGAGGTGCTGCGGCCCGAAGATCTGTTCGCGCAGGTGGAAGCGGCACTCGACCGCGGGAAGCAGCAGGAGGCCGACCGGATCGGCGTCGCGGGGGAGAAGGTGTAGGGGCACGGCATTGCCGTGCCCCTAGTCCAGCGTCTTGTGGAACCGCCGCACCGACGCGGCGATCATCACCACGGCGAAGCCCGCGAGCACCGCCACCTCCCGCCACAGCGCCTCGAGCCCCACCCCCTTCAGCAGGATGCCCCGCAGCACCTTCAGGAAGTGCGTGAGCGGCAGCAGCAGGCCCACCCACTGGAAGACGAGCGGCATCGCCTGGCGGGGAAACATGAAGCCCGAGAGCAGGATGTTCGGCAGCACGAAGAAGAAGGCCAGCTGCATCGCCTGCTGCTGCGTCCGCACCAGCGTGGAGATGAACAGGCCGAACGACAGACTCGCCACCACGAAGATCAGCGCGATCGCGTAGAGCAGCGGCACGTTGCCGGTGAGGGGCACGTCGAATACGAAGCGGCCGAGCAGCAGCACCGCCGTCATCTGGACGAGCCCCACGCCCACGTAAGGCGTGATCTTGCCGAGCATCAGCTCGCTCTTGGTGACGGGGGTGACGATGAGCTGCTCCAGGGTCCCCCGCTCGCGCTCGCGCACCAGCGCCATCGCGGTGATGAGGACCATCGTGATCGTGAGGATGACCCCGACGAGCCCCGGCACGATGTAGTTCGGGCTGCGAAGGCCCGGGTTGTAGCGCGGGCGGACGCGGGCCTCCAGGGGAACGGTCGCGCGCCCCGCCGCGCGGGACAGGATCGCCAGGTTCCGCACCTGGGCGACCCCGGTGGCGGCGCTGAGGGCGGCCTGCGAGGCGAGCGGGTCGGCGGCGTCCACGATCACCTGGACGGTGGCGGTCCGACCCCGCACCAGGTCGCGCGGGAAGTCGTAGGGGACGATGATCCCCGCCTGCGCGTCGCCCCGCGCGATCGCGTCGTCCAGCGCCGGCCGGCCGTCGACGTGGCCGACGATCCGGAAGTTCCCCGTGTTCTGGAACGCCGCGATGAGATCGCGGCTCTCGGGCGTGCGCGACTGGTCGAGCACCACGGTCGGGAGGTTCCGGACGTCGGTCTGGATCGCGAAGCCGAACAGCAGCAGTTGCACGACCGGCAGGCCGACCATGATGGCGAGCGTGAGCCGGTCGCGCCGCATCTGGATGAACTCCTTGCGCACCATGGGCCGGAGGCGGGGCATCATCGCTCGTCGCGCTCCTGGAGAATGACGAAGGCGTCCTCCAGCGTTCGCCCGCCCACCTGCGCCGCCACCTCCGCCGGCGTCCCCAGGGCGATCAGATTCCCGCCGCTCATCATCCCGAGCCGCCCGCAGCGCTCGGCTTCGTCCATGTAGTGCGTCGTGACGAGCACGGTCGTGCCCTGCTCGGCCAGGTCGTGGATCGCGCGCCAAAACCTCCGTCGCGCCGCGGGATCCACTCCGGCCGTGGGCTCGTCGAGGAACAGCACGGCAGGGCGGTGGAGCAGGGCGCACCCGAGCGCGAGGCGCTGCTTCCAGCCGCCGGAGAGCTGGGCCGCGAGCTGGCTCAGCCGGTCCTGGACGCCGATGAACGCGATCACCTCGCCGACCCGCGCCCGCCGCGCGGCGCCGACCAGGCCGTACACTCCGGCGTAGAAGTCGAGGTTCTCGCTCACAGTGAGATCTTCGTACAGCCCGAACTTCTGGGACATGTAGCCGATGCGCTGCTTGATCTGCTCGGGAGCGACGGTCACGTCGATCTCCGCCACCCGCGCCGAGCCCTCCGAGGGGTCGAGCAGCCCGCACAGCATCCGGATGGTGGTGGTCTTGCCCGAGCCGTTGGGCCCGAGCAGCCCGAACACTTCGCCGCGCTCGATTCGCAGGGTGAGCCGGTTCACCGCGGTCAGCGGACCGAACCGGCGCGTGAGGTCGTGTGTCTCGACGGCGGGGGGGGCGGGCGGCGTCACGGCATGAGGGGGATCGTCACGGTCACCGGCATCCCCGCCTTCAAGCGGCCTCCCGCGTCGCCGCTGTCCAGCTCCACCTTGATGCCGAAGACCAGATCCGCCCGCTCGTGCTCGGTGAGCGCCGCCCGCGGCGTGAACTCGGCGCGCGGCGAGATCTCGACCACGCGCCCGGTGAAGCCGCCGTCGTAGCCGTCGGGACGGACCGTCACGGCCTGGCCGAGCTTCACCCCGTGGATCGCGCGGTCGCCCACGTAGGCGCGGATCCAGGGCCGGCGCACCAGGCCGAGCGAGATCACGGGCATGCCGGTCGAGAGCGCCTCCCCCGGCTCGGCGTAGCGCGTGAGCACGACGCCGTCCTTCGGGGCGAGGATCGTGAGCTCGTCCTGCACGGCGAGTGAGACGGCGAGGGCACCCCGCGCCGCGGCGGACTCGCTCGGCGCCGCGCGCACGGCCGCGAGCCGTGCCGCCGCGGCGGCCGCGCCCGCGGTCAGGGCGTCGAACTGCTGCTGCGAGACGATGTTCTGATCGCGCAGCGGCCGCGCCCGGGCGAGGTCGTTCGCGGCGCGGGCGCTGTCCGCGACCGCCGCCGCTACCTCGTTCACGCGCAACCCGGCGGCCTGGGCCTGCGCGCGCCGCTGGCCGATCAGCGCGTCGAGCCCCGGCTGCTCGAGCACCGCGACCGTGTCGCCGCGGTGCACCGTGTCGCCTTCGTCCTTGAGGAGCCGGACCAGCCGGCCGGAGGTGAGCGGCGCGAGTCGCAGCTCGCGGATCTCCACGGTGCCGGACACCGTCAACGCGCTTCCGTTGCCGCGGCAGCCGACGGCGCTCGAGACTAGAACCGTCACGAAACAGGCGTCACGAAACGGCGTCACGAACAAGCGTCGCGGAAGATCGTGGATCGCATGACGCCGTTCCGCGACGCCTCTCCGCGACGTTGTTCGGTGATGCCTCACGTCTATTTGCGGCTTCTCAGCCAATTGACGGGATCGAGCGCGATGCCGCCCTGGCCGCGGATCTCGAAGTGGAGGTGGGGTCCCTGGTCGCTCGACTGGCCGCCGACGTGGCCGATGAGCTGTCCCTTCAGGACCCGCTCCCCGGCGGTCACCGCGGCATCGTTCAGGTAGCCGTAGAACGTGTAGTAGCCGCCCCCGTGGTCGAGCAGGACCGAGGTGAGGTAGGTGCCGAGCGGCCCGGCGAGGCTCACGGTGCCGGTCGCGATCGCCCGGACGGGCGTGCCTGCGGGCGCCGCGATGCCGATGCCGTGCCAGGGGATGCGGGTGTTGTTCGGGCCGGTCGCGGTGCCGAACTGGTAGATGATCCGGCCCTCGACCGGCCAGTCGAGCTGGCCCAGGTCGGCGGTGGTGATCGAGGCGGCCGCCGTGGCGGCGCCGCGCGCCTCCGCCTCGCGGCGGGCGCGCTCCAACGCGGCGATGCGGTCGTTGAGGCTCTTCTCGTCACGCTCGAGCTGCGACAGCCGCTCCTGCGCTTCACGGGCGCTGCGGCGCGTGGCCCGAAGGGACGCCTGCCGCTCGTGCTCGAGTTGCAGGTAGCGTCCCAGCTCGTCGGTGCGCTCGCTCTTGCGCCGCCCCAGCGCGTCGCGCGCGTCCACCAGCGTCTGCCGCTCGCGGGCGATCCGCCGCTGCAGCTTGGACATGTCGTTGGCGAGCAGCCGGTCCTGCCGGCTCACCAGATAGAGGTACTTGTAGCGCGACAGCAGGTCGCCGAAGCTCTCGGCGGCGAACAACACCTGATAGGCGTAGAGCGCGCCGCGCTTGTAGATGTCCACGAGGCGCCGCTCGAGCACTGCGCGTTTCTCGGCGAGTGCGTCCTGAGCGAGGAGCAGGTCCACGGTCGTGCGGTCGATCTGGTCGGAGAGGCTGTTGATCTGCCGATCCAACTCGTTGACGATCCGGTTGGTCGTCTCCTTCTGGCGCTCGATGTTCGCGAGCTCGTCGGAGAGCGAGTGCGCCTGGGTCCGGAGGCGCTCGAGCTCCTGCTCGACCTGCGATCGCTCGCGGCGGATGCCTTCGAGGCGTTGCTGGTTGTCGCGGAGCTGCTGGTCGAACGGCTGGGGACGCTGGGCAACGAGGGGCGCTGCACAAAAGGCGTAGCACAGAACCGTCACGCAAATACGTCTGTGCGTGACGCCTTCGCGTGACGTTGCTGCGTGACGCTTCACGCGCGACGCCTCACACTCTTCTCAGATGCCGTCCCACGCTGGCCGCGCTCCCGAACAACCCGATCAGCATCCCGAACCCGACGATCGCCAGCGCCTGCTCGCGCGAGAAGAACGACGCCTGGATGAGCCAGCGGTTGATGAGCGTGTAGGCACCGTACGACAAGCCGATCGCGACGAGGCCGCCGAGCATGCCCTTGAACGCGCCCTGGAGCAGGAACGGCCGGCGGATGAATCCGTCGGTCGCGCCCACCAGCCGCATGATGGCGATCTCGCGGCTGCGCTGCAGCACCGCCATCCGGATGGTGGTGCCGATGATGATGATCGCCACCACGGCGAACGCCCCGCCGACCGCGAGCCCCACCGCCGCCGCGATCTGGCGCAGGCGATCGAGCTTCTCCACCCAGTCGCGGCCGAACCGCACGTCGTCCACGAAGCCGAAGCCCCGCAGGCGCTCGGCCACGTCGTTCACGTGCTCGGCGTCGCGGAACCGGGGCTTGAGCTTCACCTCGATCGACGCGGGCAGGGGATTGCGTTCGAGCTCCTGCAGCACGTCGCGGAACTCCACCAGCTCCGCGTGCGCCCGGGCGAGCGCCGAATCCTCGCTCACGTAGACGGCGGACTGCACCTCGGGAAAGGCCTCGATGTCCTTCTCGGCGAGGGTCGTCGTCTCGATGGGCGTGCCGGGGAGCAGGTAGGCGACGATCTCCACCCGCTCGGCGACGCCCCGCAGCGCGTCCTGGAGGTTCACCGCGACGAGGCCGAACAGCCCGACCACGAACAGCGAGAACGCGATGGTGGTGACGGACAGCGCGGACAGGAGCGGGGCGCGCCGGAAGGCGAGCAGCGCCTCGCGGAAGACCAGGTTCACGGCGTCGCCACCTGGTCGCGCGGCTCGTCCACCGCGGAGTCGTACACCAGGGCGCCTTCCTGGAGCTCGATCACCCGGTAGGGCGCCTGCCGCACCAGGTCGAGGTCGTGGGTCGCCATCACGACGGCCGTACCGCTGGCGTTGATGTCCCGCAGCAGCTGGAACACCCCGCGCGTGGCGCGCTCGTCCAGGTTGCCTGTGGGCTCGTCGGCGAGCAGCACGGTCGGCTCGTTCACGAGCGCCCGCGCGATCGCCACGCGCTGCTGCTCCCCGCCCGACAGCTCGCGCGGGTAGGCCCGCGCCTTGACGGCGAGCCCGACTTGCGTGAGCACCCGCATCACGCGCGCCGGGATCGCCGCGCGCCGCGCCCCCGTGACCTCGAGCGCGAACGCGACGTTCTCCTCGGCGGTGCGGTCCTCGAGCAGCCGGAAGTCCTGGAACACGATGCCGAGCCGGCGCCGCAGCATCGGGACGTCCCGCGGGCGCAGCTCGGCGGCGTTGAACCCCGACACGCGCACCTCGCCGCTCGTCACGGGCTCTTCCGCGTAGATCAACTTGAGTACGGTGGATTTGCCGGCCCCGGAGTGGCCGGTGAGAAACACGAACTCGCCCTTCGCGATGTGGAACGAAACGTCCTTCAGGGCGAGCCCCCCCTTGGGGAAGGCCTTGAAGACACTCGTGAACTTGATCACTTACAGCTGCGCCAGGGCTTGCGCGAAGTCCGCGATGATGTCGTCGGCGTCCTCCAGTCCGATGGAAAATCTCAGGAAGCCATCGGGAATGCCAGCCCGCGCCCGCTCGTCCGGCGAGAGCGCCGCGTGTGACGTGAGCCGCGGCTCCGACACCAGGGTCTCGACGCCGCCCAGGCTGGGGGCGTGGGCCGCGATCGTCAGCGCGCGCAGGAACCGCTCGGCCGCCCGCGCGCCCCCCTTCAACTCCACCCCCAGCATACCCCCGAATCCGTTGAGGATCCGCCGCGCCACCTCGTGATCGGGGTGCGACGCCAGCCCGGGGTGGTGCACCGCCGCGAACTGCGGCTGCTTGGCGCACCACTCGGCGACCTGCAGCGCCGTCTGGTTTTGCCGCTCCACCCGGACCGCCAGCGTCTTCATCCCCCGCTCGATCAGCCACGCCGCCATCGGGTCCACGGCCTGGCCCCACACCTGCATCAGCTTGCGCACCTCCTCGACCACCGACTCGGTGCCCGCCACCGCGCCCGCGAGCACGTCGGAATGCCCGTTGAGGTATTTGGTGGCGCTGTGGATCACCACGTCCGCGCCGTGCTCCAACGGGCGGAAGTTCAGCGGGGTGGCGAACGTCGAGTCGACCAGCAGGGCGAGCCCTTCGGTCTTGCAGAGGGTCGCAATCGGCTCGACGTCGAGCACGCGCAGCAGAGGATTGGTGGGGGTTTCGACGAAGATGGCGCGCGTGGTCTTCTTGAGCGCGCGCTTCCAGGTGCGCTGCTCCAACGGGTTCACGAACGACACGTCGATGCCCAGGCGGCCGAACTCCTGCGCGAACAACCGCTGCACGCCGCCGTAGATCCACTCGCTCGACAGTAAGTGGTCGCCCGGCCGCAGCACCGCGAGGTGCGCCAGGGCGACCGCGCCCATGCCGCTCGCCACGAACAGCGCCGCCTCGGCGCCCTCGAGCAGCGCCAGGCGCTTGGCAATCGCGATCTGGTTGGGGTTGTTCCCGTAGCGGGCGTAGAGGACTTCCTGCGTCGAGCCGATGGGATTGGTGAAGGTGGCGCTCTGGTACAGCGGCGTGACGACCGGCGCCCAGTCGGGGCGGGCCTCCGGGTCGCCGTGGACCGCACGGGTCGAGAAGCCCAGGCGACGCTTCACCGGCCCCCCCCTTCTCCTCCCGCGATCACGCGAGCGTCAGCGCGAAGGTCCCTCCGGCGGTGCGCGCCGCGAGCCGCCGCGCCACCAGCTCCTCGAGCAGCGCCGCGGCGGCCGCCGGCGTCCCCAGCGTCTCGAGCGCGCCGTCCGGGCCCTCGATCAGGGCGGCGAGCCCGTGCCCCGTGAGCACCGGCTCGATCGCCTCGCGGTGGCCGTCCGAGATCCCCGACAGCACCAGGACCGTCGGACGCCCGCGCAGGAGCTTCGCCACGATCTCGTCGGCGCACGAATAATCGATGCACTCGACGCCCGTGAAATCCATGCGGGCGATCGCGACCCCGCTCGCTCCTGCCGTCGCAATCGCCCGCTCGATGCGCTCCCGCACCACCCGCCCGGTCGGCCGCGTGACGAGGTTCGCGTAACCGCCCCCCCCACCCCCGCGTTCCCCGCCCCCCGCTCCCCCGGGCACCGACTCCTGGAGCACCGCGTGCACGTCGATGTGCTGTATCACCGCTTCGTGGACCCCTGCTCGGGTATGATGATGAGCACCTGGGCGCCGGGGAACGGCGGCAGGCCCTCCTTCAGGGGCACGTCGTCGTCCCATTGGGGCACGATCGCGATGCGCGCCGTGCCGCTCCGGATGGCGATCTTGCCGTCCCAACGGGCGAGGTAGCGCCGGATGCCGGCGAGCCCCTGACCGCGGCCCGGATCCCGGAACCGGCTCACGCCCTGTATCAGCGCCGCCTCGAGCGCCGCCGCATCTCCCCAGCGCGCGCCGAACCGCTTGCTCTGCGTCGGTTCGAGCGAATGGCGGAACCCCACCCCCGCGTCCGCCACTGCAATCACCACCACCCGACGGGCCAGCTTGCGGCGCCAGTGGTACGCCTGCACCGCCACCCATCCACCCGTGCCGGCGTGTTCTACAATATTCTGACACGCCTCCGAAAGCGCCATAGCGAAACCCATCGTCGCTTTCGGATCGAGCCCGAGCTCGGACGCCAGGATGGCAGACGCCCGCTGCTGAATCATGCTCACCACGGCGTGCACGTCCTCCGCCGCACGCACCGGCGTCACGGGAAGCAGCACGTCGCTCGCTTCCTGTCCCTTGCCCTTCGGCACCTTGCCGTGGATCTCGAACAGCTCCGCCGCCTCGCGGAAGAAGCCGGCGCGCGCCCAGTAGCTGAGCACCTCGGCGTGCGTCGGTGCGGTGAGCAGCGGCCGCTCGGTCCCCCCCCCGCCGCCGCCCCCGCCGCGCGCCGCCTGGCCAGCCGCCAGCAGCCCCACGAGCCCGTAGGGCGACGCCCATTCCGCGGCGTGCGCGTCGAACAGCAGCCGCCCGCCGTCCTTGCCCGCCTCCGCGAACGCACCCGCGAACTGGTCGAACGAGCGGTCGTCGAACTGCGCGGGGACTTCGACGAGGCGGGTCATACCGGGGAGAGCCTGCCGAGCAGATGGTCGCGGAGTCCCGTCGCGCCGCGGTGCGTCACGTTGCGGGCGCCCATCCGGGTGCCCCGTCGCAGCGCCTCCTCGAGGCTCACGCCATTGAGCAGGGACGCCACGACGGTGGCGCCGAATACGTCGCCGCACCCGGTCGGATCGCCGTCGGGCACCGGCGCCGCGTCGGCGGGGATGAGGGCGGTGCGGACCGGATGTCCCGTGAAATAGGCCGCCCCGCGCGAGCCCAGGGTGACGACCAGCGTGCGGCAGCCGCGCGCCAGCGCGCCCGCGGCGACGGCGAACGGATCGGGGCCCAGCTGCTCCATCTCTTCCTCGTTCAGCTGGATCACGTCGAAGCAGCCGAACCAGGCGGGGGCGTCGGGGAGCGGCTGCGGCACCCGGGTGCCGTCGGGCTCCTTGCCGAGGAACAGGCTGTGGAGGTCGGCGTACAGGAACCGCGCGAAGCCGCGCCGCAGCAGCTCGGCGGTCGCGAGGTCCATCTCGTAGCCGGAGATGAAGTTCACGTACAGGGCGTCCAGGTCCGCGACCAGCGGCCCGAGCTCCGGCCACGTCCACGGCGGCACGCCGCCCGCCATCTGCTCGCAGCGGCGCTCCCGCTGGTAGTAGCGCAGCGTGACGCGGTTGTTCGGGACGGGGACCTCGACAAAGCGGGTGCCGGGGGTCAGGTGTCGGAGGGTGCGCAGGAAGGCATTCGCTCTATCGGCCAGGTCCCGGCCGACCTTGATGATCGGGACGATCACCCAATCGTCGGCGAGCGTCGCGTCGAGGGCGGCGAGTGAGTACGAGATCCCCCCCCACTCCTCGACCGCCGGCTGCGCCGGGTCACGCCCGTAGATCGTGTCCCACACCATCGATCCGACCACGCCCAGCCGTTTCACACCTTCCCCCACGTACGCTGCATGAAGACCGCCGCCGCGCCGTATACCCCCGCCGTCCCGGTCAGCTCGCCCGGCACGATGCGGCACGCGTCCACCGCCGGCTTGAAGGCGCGGCGCTTCACTTCGCTCGCGAGCGGCCCGAACAACCGCTCTCCCGCGAGCGTCACGCCGCCGCAGATCACGACCATCTGCGGGTTGAACACGTTGAGGATGTTCGCCACGCCCGCACCCAGGAACTTGGCGGTGTCCTTCACGACCTCGCGGGCGTAGTCGTCGCCGTCGTGCGCCGCCTCGTACACCACCTGCGCCGTGATCTGCGAAAGGTCGCCGTTCACGTACTGGGGCAGGGAGGTGTCGGCGCCGGTCGTGATCCCCTCCACCGCGCGTGCGGCGATCGCGGGCCCCGAGGCGTACGCTTCGAGGCAGCCGTAGTTGCCGCACTTGCAGCGCCGCCCGTTCAAGTCGATCGTCATGTGCCCGATCTCCCCGGCGATGTCCGACGCGCCGTGGTAGATCTCGCCCGCGAGCACGATCCCGCCGCCGATCCCCGTCCCGATGGTGAGCCCGACGACGTGCCGGGCGCCGCGCGCCGCCCCGCGCCACCATTCGCCGAAGATGGCGCAGTTGGCGTCGTTGTCGAGCGCGGCCGGGAGTCCCAGCGCCTGCGCGAGGCGGTCGCGCACCGGGTAGTTCGTCCAGCCGAGGTTGGGGGTGAGCAGCACGACGCCGCGCGCGGTGTCGAGCGGCCCCGGGGAGCCGATCCCGATGCCGGCGATCTCCTTGCCGCGCGCCGCCGCCATCGAGGCGCGCGCGAGCTTCGCGATCCGGGCGAGGACCGCGTCCGCGCCCTGCTCCGGGAAGGTCGGCTCGGAGACGAGCCCCAGCACGTCGGAGCCGTCCTCGGCCACCGTGCCGACGACGACGTTCGTCCCGCCGATGTCAATCCCGACGACGTAGCGCACCGGTTCCCTCGATCGCGAGCAACACGTCCCCGACACTGAGCGACCGCATGCACAGGTGATGGCCGAGCGGGCACGTCCGCGGCCCGTGGGCTGAACATGGGCGGCACGCCAACCCGGCGACCTCGGCGACCCGGTCGCGCGGCCCGCGGGGTCCGAAGCCGAACCCGGGCACCGTGGGGCCGAAGACCGCGACCGCCGGCGTCCCGACCGCCTGAGCGAAGTGCAGCGGCGCGCTGTCGTTCGTCACGAGGAGCGCGGCCCGGCGAATGATTTCGGCGGACTGCCGCACGGTGAGCCCGCCGCAGGCGTTGACCGCCCTCGACCGCCCTCGACCGCCCTCTACCGCCCTTACAATCTCCTCTCCAAGGGACGCGTCCTCCGATCCGCCGACCGTCACGATAGCCGCGCGCTCCGATAGCCGCAGCGCCAGTTCCTTATAGTACGGCCAGCGCTTGGTCCCCCAGATCGAGCCCGGCGCGAGCGCGACGAAGGGGTCGCCGATCCCATGCTCGCGCAGGAATCCCTCGACGCTCGCACGATCCTCGCTCGTGGTCACGAGCGTTGGCATCGCATGCGGCATGGCTGCCCCTGTGAGGGCGGGGCTCCCGGAGGCCAACCGCAGCAGCCGGTCGATCTCGTGCGCGCCCTTCGGCCGAGGGCGCGCCTCCGTGTAGAAGAGCGGCCACCCGTCGCGAAAGCCGATGCGCGTTGGAATCCGGGCGAGCCATGCGAGCAGCGCCGTCCGGAGCGAGCGGTGCGGAAGATACGCCGCGGCGTACCGCTCCGCTTGCAGGGTCCGCGCGAGGGCCAACATCCCGCGCAGGCCGCGGTCTTTCCCGCGCTTGTCGTAGGGAATGACCCGCCGCACCGCCGGATGGGTCTCGAGCAGCGGAGCCGCCGCGGGCGTCGTCACGACGTCCAGGGGCCCGAGCCGGGTCGCGAGGACCTCGAGCAGCGGCGTCGTGAGCACGACGTCGCCCAGGAACGCGGTCTGGACGACCAGACTAGTCAACCTGCAGCACCGCCAGGAAGGCTTCCTGCGGGATCTCCACCGTCCCCACCTGCTTCATCCGCTTCTTCCCTTCCTTTTGCTTCTCCAGGAGCTTCCGCTTGCGCGTCACGTCGCCGCCGTAGCACTTGGCGGTCACGTTCTTGCGCAACGGCCGAACCGTCTCGCGGGCGATCACCTTGGTGCCGATGGCCGCCTGAATCACGACCTCGAACAGCTGGCGCGGGATCAGCTCCTTCAGCTTCTCGGCGATCTTCTTCCCCCATTCGTAGGCCTTGTCACGGTGGATGATCACGGAGAACGCGTCCACCGCCTCGCCGTTCAGGAGCATGTCGAGCTTCACCAGGTCGGCCGGCCGGTACTCGAGGAACTCGTAGTCGAGCGACGCGTAGCCCCGTGAGATCGTCTTCAGCTTGTCGTAGAAGTCGAGGATGATCTCGGCGAGCGGGAACTCCCAGCTGAACTCGACGCGCGTCGGGTCCACGTAATGCATGCCCCGGTAGACGCCGCGGCGCTCCTGGCCGAGCTTCATGATCGCGCCGATGTATTCGGCCGGCGCGAGGACGCGCGCCTTGACGTACGGCTCCTCGATGTGGTCCACGGCGGAGCCGTGGGGCATGAGGCTCGGGTTTTCCACCACGTCGACCGTGCCGTCGGTCTTGTGGACGTGGTACTCCACGTTCGGCACGGTGCTGATCAGGTCGAGATTGAACTCGCGCTCGAGCCGCTCCCGCACGATCTCCATGTGGAGCAGCCCCAGGAAGCCGCAGCGGAACCCGAAGCCGAGCGCCACCGAGGACTCGGGCTCGTAGTGGAGTGAGGCGTCGTTCAGCTGCAGCTTCGCGAGCGCGTCGCGCAGCTCCTCGAACTGCTCGGCGTTGGTGGGGTACAGCCCGGCGAACACCATCGACTTGACGTCGCGATAGCCGGGGAGCAGCGCCACGTCGCGGTGCTCCGCGTCGAGCACGGTGTCGCCCGGGCGGGTCTCGCGGACGCCCCGGACGTTCGCGACGAAGTAGCCGACCTCGCCCGCCTCGACCTGCTCGGTCGGCTTGTGGCCGAGCTGGAGGTAGCCGACCTCGTCGACCTCGTACACGTCCTCCTTGTGCGCCCCGAAGGCGATCTTCATGCCCGGTCGGATCACGCCGTCCACGACCCGGATGCTCGGGATCGCGCCGCGGTAGCGGTCGTAATAGGAGTCGAAGATCAGGGCGCGCAGCGGCGCGTCGCGCGCCCCGCGCGGGGGCGGCACGCGCCGCACGACGGTTTCCAGCAGCTCGGGGACGTTCGTGCCTTCCTTCGCCGAGATGCGGAGGATCTCGTCCGGCTTCGCCCCGATCAGCTCGTGGATTTCCGCCGCCCGGCGGTCGGGCTCGGCGCCGGGCAGGTCGATCTTGTTGAGCACCGGGATGATCTCGAGCCCCGCATCGAGCGCGAGGAACAGGTTCGAGATCGTCTGGGCCTGGATCCCCTGGGACGCGTCCACCACCAGGATCGCCCCTTCGCACGCCGCGAGCGAGCGCGATACCTCGTAGGTGAAGTCGACGTGCCCCGGCGTGTCGATCAGGTTCAGCTCGTAGAGGCCCCCGTCCCGGGCGTGGTAGTTCATCCGGACGGCGTTGAGCTTGATCGTGATGCCGCGCTCGCGCTCGAGATCCATCGTGTCGAGCACCTGCTCCCGCATCAGGCGCTTGTCGAGCGTGCCCGTCAGCTCGATCAGCCGGTCGGCCAGGGTGGACTTCCCGTGGTCGATGTGGGCCACGATGCAGAAATTGCGGATGTGATCTTGACGCATGTGCGCTAGAATATAGTCATCCGTTGTTTCGCCCCGACTCCGAAAGGTCTCTTGCCTCCCATCACGGGCTGGTTCGATCCGACGCCTAACGGCGGCGCCCTGCGGCTGGCGGCCCACAGTTATCTGCCCGCGAAGGGCGACGCGACGGTGCGGCTGCCGGGCCTGCGGCGCGGCGACCTGGTGGCGCTCGACAACGGCCGGGTCGCGAGCGTGAACGGCGCGCCGCTCGCCCGGCTCGGCGAGCGCCCGGAGTTCGCCACGCTCGGCGCGGTGCACCCGTCACGCCCGCTGCTGCTCGAGAGCGCCCAGGCGTCGGGCCCGCGCACGGCGGAGATCCAGCGCGTCGTGGATCTCATCTGTCCGCTGGGCTTCGGCCAGCGGGCCCTCATCGTTTCCCCGCCCAAGGCGGGGAAGACCGTGATGCTCCAGGCCGTCGCCGAGGCGGTCGCCCTCAACCATCCCACGGCGACCCTGCTGATTCTGCTGGTCGACGAACGGCCCGAGGAGGTGAGCGAAATGGTCGACTGGGGCCGGGGCGAAGTGATCGCCTCGAGCTTCGACCTGCCGCACGAGCGCCACGTCGCCGTCGCCGACATGGTGTTCGAGCACGCGCGGCGGCGGGTCGAGCTGGGCGGGGACGTGGTGATCGTCCTCGACTCGCTCACGCGCCTCGCGCGCTCGCACAACACGGCGGGGCGGGGCAGCGGCCGCACCATGTCGGGCGGGCTCGACGCCACCGCGCTCGCCAAGCCCAAGGCGCTGTTCGGAGCGGCGCGGGCGGTGCCGTCGGGGGGCTCGCTCACGGTCATCGCAACGGCGCTCATCGAGACCGAGAGCCGCATGGACGACGTGATCTTCGAGGAGTTCAAGGGCACGGGCAACGCGGAGCTGCGGCTGTCCCGCGCCCTCGCCGACCGGCGGATCTACCCCGCCGTGGACATCGCGGCGAGCGGCACCCGGCGTGAGGAGCTGCTCGCCGACCCCGCCACGGTCGAGGCGAAACAGAAGCTCCGGCGGGGCCTCGTGGGACTGCCGCCGGAGCGGGGGATGGAAGCGCTGCTGGCGCAGTTGCGGCGCGCGAAGACCAACGCGGAGCTGCTGGCCGCGATCAAGTAGCCGTCAGTGGGCGCGCTCCCCCGCCCCCTCCACGATCTGCTTGTAGCTCTCAGGATTCCATTGCGGCCGCTCGGGCGCGTTCGCGATCGCGAGCCCGAGGTGGTACACGAGCTGCGCGAACCGCGCCTCCTTCTCGGCGTCGATCTTGTCGGGGGAGTCGCTCACCTGGTGGTAGTCGGCGTGCAGCCCGCTCGTGAAGAACAGGATCGGCACGCCCTTTTTCGCGAAGTTGTAATGGTCCGACCGGAAAAAGAGCCCTTCCTGCGGCCACAGGTCGCCGACCGGCCTCATCTTCAGCTCGGGGTGCGCCGCCGCCACGCTGTCCAGCAGGGTCCCGAGGTTCGAGTGCTCCCGGCCGATCACCGCCATCGTGTCCTTCCAGTTCCGGCCCACCATGTCGCTGTTCAGGTCCGCGATCACGCTCGCGAGCGGCACGGTCGGGTGCTCGGCGAAGTACTCGCTGCCCCACAGGCCGCGCTCCTCGCCGCTCACCGTCATGAACACGAGCGACCGCTTCGGCCGCACGCGCGCGGTCGCGAACGCCTGCGCCAGCTCCAGCACCGCGGCCGTGCCCGACCCGTCGTCGTCCGCGCCATTGCAGATCGAGTCGCCGCCGCGTGCGGTGCACCCTTCGCCCGATCCCGGGGTCCCGATGTGATCCATGTGCGCCGTGAAGAACACGTATTCCTTCTTCAAGGTCGCGTCGCCGCCCTCGAGGATGCCGACCACGTTGGGCGCCGATGCGCGATCGAGGATCCGTTGGCGGAGGTCCAGGCGCAGCGCGGCGTCGCCCAGGGGGCGCGCCGTGAGCGGCTGCGACGCCCAGGCGGGGAGGGAGTCGAGGCTGACACCGGCGTGAGCGAACAGGGGGCCGACCGTCGCGGCGCGCACCGCGAGCACCGCGGGGACCGACATCCCTCCCTCGCTCGGATTGCGCACCCGGGTCGTCGCTTCGCGACCGGGGAGTTTCTGCCAGATGGAATCCGGGAACGCGGCGACGAGCAGCACCGCGAGCGGCCGTAGCGGCAACAGCTTCACCGCGATCGCGTTGAGGTTGGGGCCGAAGGCGAGGAACACCGCCTTCCCGGTCACGGCGGCGGAGTCCAGCTCGCCGCCCGCCTGGGGCGTGCCGGTGACGAGGACCGCCGCGCCCGCGGCCGCTCCGGCGGGCGCTTCACCCTCGACCAGCAGGACGTCCTGACCCACGCGCCAGGTGCCCGGGGACCCGCCGGCGACCTGGAGGCTCGAGCTCTCCGGCTCGAAGCGGAGCACGTCGAGCGGGTAGTGCTGCAGGTAGGTCCCGCTGTCGCCCCCCGGCTTTAGACCGGCGCGCCGGAACTCGGCTGCGACGTAGGCCGCCACCTTGTCGAGCTGGGGGCTCGGGGTGGCGCGGCCGAGCATCGAGTCGGCCGCGATGATGCCGATGCGGCGCCGCACGTCCTCGGCAGTGATCGACGCCGCTCCGCGGGCGGCCGGCTGCTGCCGCTGGGCGGCCGCGACGCCGGGAAGGACGGCGAGTAGCAGGGAGACGCGGTACCGCATGAATCGGCTCCTCGGAAAGGGGACCAGCGCCCTAGCGGGCCGCCTGCACGACGCGTCTGTAGCTGTCTTCGTTCCATTGCGGCCGCACGGCCGCGTTCGCGACGTCGAGGCCGAGGTAGAACACCAGCTTGATGATCCGGGACTCCTTCTCCGCGTCGATCTTGTCGGGCGAATCGCTCACCTGATGATAGTCGGGGTGCGTGCCGTTGAAGAAGAACAGGATCGGCACGCCTTTGCGGGCGAAGTTGTAATGATCCGAGCGGAAGTAGAAGTTCTCCTGGGGCCAGATGTCGTCGATCGGGGACATGCGCAGCTCGGGGTGCGCCGCGCTCACCCGGTTGAGCGTCGCCCCGAGGTCCGAGTGCTCTTTGCCGATGACGGCGATCGTGTCGGTCCAGTTCCGCCCCACCATGTCGGCGTTCAAGTCGGCCACGATGTCCGCCAGCGGCAGCGTAGGGTGATCCGAGAAGAACTGGCTCCCCCAGAGCCCCTTCTCTTCGCCGCTGACGGTCATGAACACGAGGGACCGCTTGGGCCGGGGCGACAGCCGCGAGAACGCTTCCGCATTCTCGATGACCGCGACCGTGCCCGACGCGTCGTCGTCCGCGCCGTTGCAGATCGAGTCCGCGCCCTGCGCCCGGCAGCCACCCGTGCCGTTCGGACCGGCCACGCCGACGTGGTCCATGTGGGCGGTGAAGAAGATGTACTCGTGCTTGAGCTTGGGGTCGCTGCCCTCGAGGATGCCGATCACGTTCGGCGCCGTCGCCTGTGACAGGACGCGTTGTCTGACGCGGAGCGTGAGCGTCACGCCCTCGAGCCGGCGCACGCCGTGCGCAGGCGCCGCGCGGAGGGTGGGCGGCTCGATCCCGAGCGCGCTCGCGGCAGTGCCGTCGCGGACCTCGACCAGGCCCGGGATCGTGGCCGTGTCGGACGGCGTGTCGCTCTCGAGTACCAGGCCCGGCGTGAGGACCCGGCCCAGGCGGTTCTGCCACTGGGCGTCGGGCCGGTCGGAGATGATCAGCATGCCGACCGCTCCCGCCTGGACCGCGGCCCGAAGGAAGGGCACGTCCACCGGGACCCCCTCCGGCGTCGCCGTCGCGAACCGCGCCACCCACGGCCGACGCGGATCAGGTTCACGTCCGCGCCCGGCTTGAGGGTGACGGACTTCGGCCCGCCGACGAGGAGGAAGCTCATGCTCGTGTCCACCTGCTGGCGCAGGATGCCGTAGCGCTGGAAGTAGGTCCCGCCGTCCCCTCCCGGCTTCAGGCCGAAGCGGCGGAATTCGCCCGCGATGTAGTTCGCAACCTTCTCGATCTCGGGGCTCGGCGTATCGCGGCCGCGCATCGAGTCGTCGGCGAGGATGCCGATACGGCGCCGCACGTCTTCGGGTGTGATCGAACCCACCGCCCGTTTGACCGTTGCGGGACTCTGTGCCGCGAGCGCGGCGGGAACGAGCAGCAGCCACAACCCGGACAGGAAGCGCACGGTGCGGAGACCTCGAGGAAGGGGGACGGAAAGCTAATGCGCCCGGTCGTGGGGGACTACGGCCGGGCGCGCGCTTCTGGTTTCCGGAACCCGTCAGGGTTTGCGCCGCTTGAGCTCGGGCTCGGTCTCCCGCTTCTCGCGCGGTGCGTCGCGCTTCGCTTCGCCGCGCGGCTCACTGCGTGGTTGCGCGGCCGGCGCCGGCGCCTGCGCACGCGGTGGCGGAGGTGGGGCGGACCGGGTCGGCTCGCGCGGCGGCTCGGCCCGCGGCCGCTCCCGCTGCAGAGCGGGCGGCTCGGCGCGCCGCTCCGGCGCCGGTGCCACGTCGCGCGCCGGGCGGTCAGCGCGGTCGGGGCGGTCGGGGCGGTCGGGACGATCGGGACGATCAGGACGATCGCGACGCTCCGGCCGGTCGGGGCGATCGGGGTTGTTCGGGTTGTCGGGCCGCTCCGGCCGATCAGGGCGATCCGGTCGATCCGGCCGCTCGGGCCGGTCCGGCCGCTCGGGGTGCTCGCGACGCTGGCCGTGGCCACCGTCGCCACCGCCCTGGTCGCCAGTGATCGGCCGCTGGCGCGGCGGTCGCACGTTGGGCGGCGGAATAACGCCGATGCCGCCGAGATCCCGGCCCCGCACGCCGACGTCACGCCGCTGCTCGCCGTTCACCGGCCGCTCGCGCACGCGTGTGATGAAATCGCTCGAGCCCCGGCGATCCTTGAAGATGAAGCGCGGCTCGGGCCGCAACGGCCGGGTGAACACCACGCGCGTGCCGCCGTAGTACCGATACGGGTAGTAGTATGGATCGTCGAACACGACGATCCGGAAGCGGATGCAGGTGTAGTCGTAGGGGCTCCAGTACGGATAGCTCACGTACGTGTGGCAATCGTAGCACAGGAACCGCGGGTAGTCGTAGTGCTGCTGGACGTAATACGGGACGAGGTCGTAGTCCCAATCGGTGTAGCCGTCCGGGACGATGCGCTGGGCCAGGTCGGTGAGCGCGACGTAGGGATCTCCGCGCACGCGCCCGTCGGCGATCACCCGGTAATCCCAGTGGTCGCTGGTTTCGATAGGGTCGTACACGAAGGGATCGGCGGCGATGACCGCGAAGATGTAGCCGACGCCGGGGTAGTCGTCGACGTAGAACGCATCCCGGTCGGAACCGCTCCGCACTTCGTACTCGCGGCCGCCGCGCGCGAAGTTGTCTTCCCAGGGCTCGCGCGGGAACAGCACGCGCACTCGCCCGTCCGTGTCGACGCGGAGGATCGTGACGTAGGCGTCCTGCTCTGCCCGGAAGGAGACCCGAACGGCCTGGCCCTTCGCATAAGGATCGTCGCCCCGGTTGGTCCAGACCTCGACGCGAGGGCGGTAATACAGCGCCGCCGGCTGGGGCGTGTGCGCCCGGCCGGCAACGGTCAGCAAGCTGAGTAAACTCAGAGTCGTGAGCATGGTCCCTCCGGACATCGGCGGTTGGGGGGGCAGGTTGCATGCCAGGGTCGACGCCTGGCGCCTGAGGTGCTAAGTTGTTGTAGAGGTGGAAGTTGGTTCCATGCGATCGGGATCACCCTGCACGCGGTGTCCTCTACCCCGGACAAACGGCGGCCCGTTACCTTCCGCGACCGATGACTGATGCACCGCGCGTCGATCTGCTGGATCCCGCCGAGGTGGCTCGCTTGGGCGGGATCGAGATCGTGGCGCAGGGGGTGGTGGAGGGGTTTCTCTCAGGGATCCACCGCTCGCCGTTCCGCGGCTTCTCGGTGGAATTCACGGAGCACCGCGCGTACCAGCCGGGCGACGAGCTGCGCTACCTCGACTGGAAGATCCTCGCCCGTGCCGACCGCCTGTTCGTGAAGCAATTCGAGGAAGAAACCAACCTGCGGGCGATGATCCTGGTGGACGCGAGCCGCTCGATGGCGTGGCGGGGCGCGCCGACGCGGCTCACGAAGCGTGCTTACGCCGATCGGCTGGCGGCCGCGCTGGCGTTGATCCTGCTGCGCCAGCGTGACGCGACGGGTCTCATCACCTTCGACGAGGCCGTGCGCGAGGTCGTGCCGGCGCGCGTGAAGTCGGGGCAGTGGGCGCGCCTGGTGCGCGGCCTCGTGCGCACGCCCGACGGGCGAGGGACCGCTGCTCAGGCGGCGTTGGCGCGGCTCACCTCGCTGCTGGCCCGGCGCGGGCTGGTGATCCTCGTCTCGGACCTCCTGTTCGACCGGGAGCTCGCGCTCACGGCGCTGCGCTACCTGCGCCACCGCGGTCATCAGGTGATCGTGATGCACCTGATGGATCCGGCGGAGGCCGAGCTCTCGGGTCCGCCCGAGGTGCGATTCCGCGATCCCGAGTCGACGGCGAGCGTCGTGGTGCGGCCGCGCGAGCTGAGCCGGGTGTACCGCGAAACGGTGCGGCGCGAGGTCGCCGCGTGGCGGACCGCGTGCCGGCGCCACGGGATCGCGTACCATCACGTCCTCACCGACATGCCCTTCGGCATGGCGCTGCGGCTGCTCGCGTGACGTTCCTGCATCCGCTGGCGCTCCTGGGGCTCGCCGCCGCGGCGATCCCCGCGCTGCTGCACCTGCTCGAGCGGCGTGTGCCGCCGGAAGCCGAGTTTCCCCCGCTCCGCTACTTGACCGAGGCGGAGCGCCAAAGCGCCCGCCGCCTGAGGCTGCGCCACCTGCTGTTGCTCGTGCTGCGCACGGCGCTGATCGCGGTGATCGTGCTGGCGGCGGCGCGGCCACTCGTCCCGACCAGCGGCGGCGGCGATGCGTCGGTGCACGAGCCGACGGCTCTGGCCGTCATCCTCGACAACTCGCCATCGTCGGGTGTCGTGGTGGACGGGCGGCCGCTGCTCGATCGGCTCAGGGCGATGGCTCGCGGCTCGCTCGCGCGCACGGCGTCGGGAGACCGGCTGTGGCTGGTGCTGGCGGACGGGGTCGCGCGCGCCGGCACGCGCGAGGGGCTGCTGGCGGTGGTGGACAGCGCGAGCGTTTCGTCCCGGCGTCTGGACCTCACCGCAGCGGTGGAGGGGGCGACTCGGCTCGTGGGCGCCGAACCGCTCCCCGCGCGGGAGGTGCACGTCGTGAGCGATCTGCAGCGCACGGCGCTCGGGGAGGGCCGCGCCGACGCGCCGCCCGGCGTGCGGGTGCTGGCGCTCGCGCCGCCCGAGCAGCGGCCCGAGAATCGGGGCGTCGGCGCGGCTCGTGTGTCGGACGGCATGGTGGCGGTCGACGTGGTCGGCACACCGGGAGTGGGCGGGGGCGGGGCTTCCGTCCCGGTGACGATACGGTTGCGGGGGCGGGAGGCGGGCCGGGCGCTCGCGGCCCCGGGCGCGACCGCGTCGATCAGCCTGCCGTCGCTCGCGCCGGGGTGGTGGATGGGGGAGGCGGCGCTCGATCCGGACGAGCTGCGGGCGGACGATCGCCGGTTGTTCGCCTGGCGGGTGGCGCCGCCGGCGCGGGTGACAGCGCAAGCCGGCGCCGGACCGTTCGTGGCCGCGGCGCTCGCCGTGCTCGAGGAGGGTCAGAAGGTGCGCCAGACGGGAGGAGGGGGGCCGCCCGACGTGTCGATCGGCGACCGCCCGGAGGCCGGGGGCGGGGCGCGCGAGAGCATCGTCTTCCCGCCGTCGGACCCGGCCCTGGTGGGCCAGATCAACCGGGCGCTCGAGGCGCGCGGCGCGCGCTGGCGCTTCGGCCCCCTCGGGACGCCGGGGCCAATCGGCGTCGGGGAGGTCGCGGGGATTCCGGGGATCCAGGTCACGCGGCGGTACCGAATTGAGGGGACGGGTGACGGGGCAAGGGGGAGGGGTGATGACCGCACTGTGATCACGACCGTGAATGGGGAGCCGTGGCTGGTGCGAGACGACGGGATCCTGCTGCTGGGGAGCCGGCTTGATACGGCGTGGACCGCCCTGCCCGCGACGCCCGCGTTCGTGCCCTTCATGGACGCGCTTGTGAACCGGCTGGCGCGCGGGGAGGGGGCGGTCGCCGACGCCGAAGGCGCGCCGCGCGTAGAGTTTCACACGCGCGGTGCGGATACGGTGGGGGTGACGGTGTACGGAATCGACGCGCGCGAATCGGACCTGACGGCGGCGGCGCCCGAGCTGGCCCGGCGCGTGCTCGCCGCCCAGGTGCTCGACGACGTCGCGTTCGCTGCGGCACGCTTCGCCGGCACGCGGCGCGCCGACGTGAGCGGGCTACTGCTGGCGCTGGCGCTGCTGCTCGCCGCGGTGGAGCTGGGGGTCGCGACGCTCACCCGGTGATGCCGCTCGACTTCCTCATCGACCGCTTCGACGAGCTGCCGGCGACGGGCGTGCTGGCGGCGGGAGGGGGGCTGCCCGCGCCCGGCGCCCGGCTGGGCGTCGCGGGGCTCCCGGGCTCGAGCCCGGCCGTCCTGCTCGCGGCGCTGGCCCGCCGGCTGCCGCAGCGGGTGTTCGTCGTGGTCGCGCCGACGCCGACCGACGCGGAGCGGTGGCTGGCCGACGCGCAGGCGCTGGTGGGGGAGGCGGCGGCGCTGTACCCGCAGCGCGAGGCGCTGGGCGCCGCGGAGCCGCACTTCGAGATCGCGGGGGAGCGGATCGAGACCCTCGAGGGGTTGCTCTCCGGCGGGATCCGCCTGCTGGTCACGACGGCCCGCGCCACGGCGGAGCGCACCGGCGTGCCGGCGGCGCTCGCAACCATGCGGCTTGTGCTGGCGGCGGGGGAGCAGGGAGCGGGGAGCGGTACGCTCAGCGACACCGTCCGGCGCCTCGAGGCCATGGGATACAGCCGTGTGCCCACCGTGACGGAAGTCGCGCAGTTCAGCGTGCGCGGCGGCATCCTCGACGTGTACGGCTTCGGGATGGCGGCCCCGGCGCGTCTGGAATGGTGGGGCGACGAAATCGTCTCGCTGCGGAGCTTCGATCTCGACTCGCAGCGGTCCGGTGACGCGATCGAGCGGGTGACGATTCTGCCGGTGAGAACCGAGGGACAGGGGACGGGTCCTGTAGGGGCGCAGCATGCTGCGCCCCTACACCGTCACTCGCTCCTCGACCTCCTGCCGAGCGACGCCGTGGTCGTACTGGCGCAGGAGGCGGCGTTGGAGCGCGAGGTGGAGCGCGCCTGGGCGGAGGCGGCGCACCATCTCGACGTGGCGCGGCGGCTGGGGGGCGGCGAGGAGCCGCCGGCGCGCGAGCAGCTCTTCGTCGCCCCCCCGGAGTGGCGGGAGCGGCTCGGCGGGTTCGCCCGTCTGGCGCTCGACGCGGCGGACGCCGCGCAGCGGTTCCCGGTCGCGCCGCCGGAGGCGGTGGACCGCGACATCAAGCGGTTGCGGCAGATCGTGGCGGGCGAGCCGCCGACGGTCATCCTGTGCGACAACGAGGGCCAGCTCGAGCGGCTCGAGGAGCTGCTCGGCACGGAGCGCGCGACGCTCGCGGTGGGTGCGCTCGACGGCGGCTTCGTGCTGCCCGGGCTCCGCGTGCTCACGGACCACGAGATCTTCCGGCGGGCACGCCGGCTGCGGCGGCCGCGCCGCTACCGCGAGGCCGCGCCCACGGCGGCGACGCGGGCGCTCAAGGCCGGCGACTACGTGGTGCACCTCGAGCACGGCATCGGGATCTACCGGGGGATCCAGACGATCGCGGTGGGCGCGGAAGGCGGAGCCCTCGAGGTCGCGGTGGTCGAGTACGAGGGGGGCGATCGGCTCAACGTGCCGCTGTACCGGCTCGACCAGCTCGAACCGTATCGCGCGGCCGAGAACGGCGACGCCCCACCGCCGCGGCTGCACCACCTCGGCGCCACCACTTGGCAGCGGCAGCGGGAGAAGGCGCGCGCCGCGATCCAACGGATGGCGGCCGAGCTGCTCGATCTGTACGCCCGCCGGGAGCTCGCGCCGGGCTTCGCCTTCCCGCCCGATACGCCGTGGCAGCGGGAGCTCGAGTCGGCCTTCCTGTACGAGGACACCCCCGACCAGCGGCGCGCGTCCGAGGAGGTGAAGCGCGACATGGAGCGGGCGCGTCCCATGGACCGGCTGCTCGTGGGGGATGTGGGGTACGGGAAGACAGAGGTGGCGCTGCGGGCCGCGTTCAAGGCGGTGCAGGCCGGGAAGCAGGTGGTGGTGCTCGTGCCGACGACGATTCTCGCCGAGCAGCACGGCCGGACGTTCCGGGAGCGGCTCGCGGATTATCCCGTGCGGATCGAAGTGCTCTCGCGCTTCCGGAGCGCGAAGGAGGCGAAGCAGGCGACCACGCGGATGGCGCAGGGCGAGGTCGATGTCGTGATCGGCACACACCGGCTGCTGTCCCGCGACGTGACGTTCCACGATCTCGGGCTCCTGATCGTGGACGAGGAGCACCGCTTCGGCGTGCGGCACAAGGAGCGGCTCAAGGCCTTGAAGCTCGCCGTGGACGTGCTGACGCTCACCGCGACGCCGATCCCGCGAACGCTGCACCTGTCGCTCGCCGGCCTGCGCGACCTGACGCTGCTGGAGACGCCGCCCAAGGATCGCTCCCCGGTGCTGACGTTCATCGAGCCGTGGGACGACGCGCTGATCGAGGAGGCGCTGGCGCGGGAGCTGGACCGGGCCGGGCAGGTGTACTTCGTGCACAACCGGATCGAGACGATCGACACGATCGCGGAGCGGGTGCGCGCGCTGGCGCCGCCGCGGGCGCGGATCGCGGTGGCGCACGGCCAGATGAAGGAGGCGACGCTCGACGCCGTCATGGGGCGCTTCGTGCAGGGCGAGGTGGACGTCCTCGTGTCCACGATGATCGTCGAGTCCGGGCTCGACGTGCCGAACGCGAACACCATGCTCGTGAGCCGCGCCGACCAGCTCGGCCTGGCGCAGCTCTACCAGCTGCGCGGCCGCGTGGGGCGGAGCCATCGCCGCGCCTACTGCTACCTGCTCGTGCCCGACCACGTCGACCCCGACGCCGAGGAGCGGCTCCGTGTGCTCGAGCACCACACGGATCTGGGGTCGGGCTACCGCATCGCACTGCGCGATCTCGAGCTGCGCGGCGCGGGGAATCTGCTTGGCGCGGAGCAGTCGGGCTACGCGCAGGCAGTCGGGTTCGATACGTATCTCCGCTGGCTGCAGGAAACCGTCGAGGCCCTGAAGTCGGGGAACGGGGGAGGGGGCAAGGGGAAGGGTCCGCCACCCGAGGTCATCCTCGACCAGGCGGCGCACCTGTCCGACGACTACGTGCCCGACGAGGCGGCGAAGCTCGAGCTGTACCGGCGGCTGGCGCGGGCGGACGAGCCTGGCGAGATTCAGGCGGTCCGCGAAGAGCTGCGTGACCGGTTCGGGCCGCTGCCGGACGCCGCGCAGCGACTCCTCCTCGTGTCCGAGCTCCGCGCGCTCGGCGCCCCCCTGGGACTGGAGACCGTCCTGATCAAGGGTGACGAGGCGCGGCTCACGTTTCGGCGGGACGCGCGCCCCCGACTCGCGGGGCTGACGGCGGCGCTCGACGCCGTGCAGTTCGAAGCCGACGTGCGGCGCGCGGCGCCGCTCTCGCTGCGGCTGCGGCGGCTCGGGGGCGAGGCGATTGGCCCGGGGCTGGTCCGCGCCCTCACCGCGGTCCTGCAGGACCCTCACGCGTAAGGAGACGGCATGCGACGGTTGGGTCTGATGCTCCTGGTGCTGACGCTGGCGGGATGCGCCGCCCTGCGGGATGCGTTCTCCGCGCATCCCGAGGTCGTGGGGGCCGCCGCGGGCCAGGTGCTCACCGTCGAGCGGCTGGCCGACCTGCTGGGGCACGCCAAACGGGTACCGCTGCGCCCCGACGTGTTCACCGGCGTCGGCAACGTGTACCTGGATTACGCCATGTTCGCGGTGTCGCTGGCGCGCGGCCGCGACCTGCACGACTCGGCGCTGGTGCTCGCGGCGCAATGGCCGAAGGTGTCCCAGCTCAAGTGGGAGCATTTTCATGACCGGCTGGTCGCGGCGCGCGCCGCGGTGAGTCCGCAAGAGACCGACTCGGCCTACCGGGCGGGCGGGGTCCGGCTGTTCCAGCACATCCTCCTGCGCGTCCCGCCGAGCGCGGCGCCGCCGGTGGAGCAGGAGAAGCGCCGGCAGGCGGAAGCACTGCTGCGCCAGACCGCCGCGCAGCACGGAACCAACTTCGCCCATCTCGCGCAGCGCTATTCGGACGATCCCGGCTCGAAGGTGCGCGGCGGCTTCCTGCCGGCCGCCGCGCGCGGCCAGTTCGTCCCGGCGTTCGACAGCGTCGCGTGGAACCTCGAGCCGGGCGCGATCAGCGGCGTGATCCGCTCCCCGTTCGGGTTCCACATCATCCGGCGGCCCCCGCTCAGCGAGGTGCGCGATTCGTTCCAGGCGGACCTGGAGAACGGGCGGACGATCCACTTCGACTCGCTGTACATCGACAGCCTCGCGATCCTGCGCGATGTGCGGGTGAAGGCCGGGGCCCCGGCGCTCGTGCGGCAGGCCGTCCCCGAGATCGTCGCCGCGCGCACCGACCGGCGGACGCTCGCGACCTACCGCGGCGGGGCCTTGCGGATCAGCGACCTGGCGCGGTGGCTGATGGCGCTCAATCCCGAAGACGTCCGCGGCATCGCGCGGGCGAGCGACCGGGATCTGCAGCAGTTCGTGAAGCGGCTCGCGGAGCAGGACATCCTGCTGGCGCAGGTCGACTCCGCGGGGGTGGGGCTGACGCCGGACGACTGGCAGCAGGTCCGGGCCGACCACGACTCCATGATCGCGATCCTGGAGCGCCTGACCGCCCTCTCGCCCGAGCTGCTCAAGGACTCCGCCTCCTCCGAACAGGCGCGGATCGAGCTCGCCATGGCGCGGGTGAACGCCTACCTGGACCGCGCAGTCAAGGAGGGCAAGGCGCAGTTCTTTCCGGTGCCGCCGTTCCTGGCGGGCGCGCTGCGCCAGGGCCAGCCGTTCTCCCTGAACGACGCCGGGATCGCGCGCGCCCTCGAACGGGCGCAGGCCATCCGCGCCGCGGACTCGAGCGGGCACGCCGCACCCCCGACCGGCCTCAAACCGGCCCCGGGGCCGCCGCCGATCCCGACCGACAGCGCCACGGGGGCGCCGCGCTAGCATGCGCGCGATCCGGTGGACGCTCCCCCTCGTCGGCTGTCTCGCCGCCGGTCTGCTGCGGGACGCGGCGGCGCAGGGCGAGGCGGCCACCGCCCCCCCCCGTCCGGTGGACCGCGTCGTGGCGATCGTCGGCTCGCGACCGGTCCTCGCGTCGCAGGTCGAAGAGCAGCTCGTGCTCGTCCAGTCGCAGGGCACGAAAATCCCCGAAGACTCGGCGGGGCGGGACGCCGCGCGGCGCCAGATCCTCTCCCAGATGGTGGACGAAGAGCTGATGGTGCAGCAGGCGGAGCGGGACACGACCATCAAGGTGGCAGACCAGGAAGTCCAGGACGCGGTGGAGCAGACGGTCCAGAACGTGCGGAAGCAGTTCGCCTCGACCCCCGAGTTCCAGACCCAGCTCCGGGCGGCGGGCTTCGTGTCCGAGGAGGAGTGGCGGCGCTGGCTCGCGGACCAGCAGCGCCGCTCGATCCTGCAGCAGCGGCTGATCGACGCGCTCAAGGGCAAGGGCAAGCTCCGGCCGATCCCGCCCACCGAGGCGCAGATGCGGCAGTTCTGGGAGGCGAACAAGGCGCAGCAGCCGAAGCGGCCGGCGGCGATCTCGTTCCGCCAGATCGTGATCGTCCCGAAGCCCGACTCGACGTCGAAGGCCCGCGCCCGGCAGGTCGCGGAGTCGCTGGTCGTTGCGCTGCGGCACGGCGCCAACTTCGCCGACGTGGCGAAGAAATACTCCGCCGACAGCGCCTCGCGCGAGCAGGGCGGAGAGCTCGGCTGGTTCCGGCGCGGCGTGATGGTGAAGGAGTTCGAGGACGTCGCGTTTCGGCTCAAGCCGGGCGCGATCTCCGACGCCGTCGAGACGGAGTTCGGCTACCACGTCATCCAGGTGGAGCGCGTGCAGCCGGCGGAGATCCTCGCCCGCCACGTGCTGATCCAGCCGGTGATCTCGCCGGCGCAGGTCGCGATCGCGAAACGCCAGGCCGATTCGGCGCACGACGCCCTCGCGGCGGGCGGAGGGTCGTCGTTCGACGCGCTGGCCAAGGCCTACTCCGACCCCAGCGAGCCGAAGCTCGCCGACGCCCTGCCCGTGTCGCAGCTGCCGCCCGACTACGCCAAGGCCGTCGGCGACGACACCGTGCCGGGTCTCAAGCCGGTGTTCCAGGCCGGCAGCGACACGCCGCGGCCCCGCTTCGTCGTCTTCGATCTCGTGAAGCGGCTGCCGGAGGGCGAGCTCGCCTTCGAGGACGTCAAGGACCGCATCCGCGAGGCGCTGAGCCAGCAACTCGCGATCCAGCACTACCTCGACACGCTGCGCCGCGCGACGTACGTCGACGTTCGCTTCTAACACCGTGACCCGACGTCCCCGTCTCGCCGTCACGCTCGGCGACCCGCGGGGGATCGGGCCGGAGGTGGTGGCGAAGGCCGTCGCCCTCGGTCCCCTGGATGCCGATCTCATTTTTCTCGGGAGTGGGGAGCAGGGAGCGGTACCCTCCGTCGCACCACAAGGTACCCCTCCCCGCTCCCTGCTCCCTGAGGAAGCGGGGCGGCTTGCGGGCCAGGAGGTCGAAGCAGCGGTGCGGCTGGCACGGGAGGGGAAGGTCGACGCGATCGTCACCGGCCCCGTCCACAAGCACGCCCTGCACCTTGCGGGCTTCCGGTATCCCGGCCTCACCGAGTTTCTGTCCCATCTCGCGGGCGACGTGGAGGTCGCCATGATGCTTGCGACGGGTAAGCTGCGCGTCGTGCTCGTAACCACGCACGTCGCCCTCAAGGACGTGCCGACGCAGGTGACGCGGGAGCGCACCGTGCGCTGCGGGCGCATCGCTGGGCGGGCGCTGCGGGAATGGTGGGGCATCCTGCATCCGCGGCTCGCGGTGTG
>WNGA01001232.1_pt1 | contig 46330 bp, 45 predicted proteins | sample 5400061 | NCBI WGS metagenome assembly WNGA01 (sample SAMN13153366, study PRJNA577476) | soil metagenome | isolation source: 100 cm soil or saprolite under grassland replicate 2 | place: USA:California | collected 2016-06-15
TGTCTGGATCCCGTCCAGCGGGGGCTGGGGAGGAGGCGGCTTCGGCGGCGGCAGCGGAGGCGGCGGCTTTTCCGGCGGCGGCGGCGGCTTCGGCGGCGGTGGCTCGTCCGGCAACTGGTGAGACGATAAGCGCGATGAGCGAAACGGCGCGGCGATTCGCGAAGCACATGATCACCGACCACCGGTCGGCGCGCCGGCTCTTTCCGCCGTCCGGGCTCGATGCGATCGAGCGCGCGATCGCCGACGGCGAAGCGCGCCACCGCGGGCAGGTGTGCGTTGCGATCGAGGCGTCGCTTCCGCTCGCGCGCGTGCTGTCGAAGCTCAAGCCGCGCGAGCGCGCGCTCGAGGTGTTCGGTCTCGCGCGCGTCTGGGACACCGAAGAGAATTGCGGCGTGCTGCTCTACGTGCTCGTCGCCGACCGCGACGTCGAGATCGTCGCCGACCGCGGCATCGACGCGAAGGTGGGCGACGACGCGTGGCAAGCGATCTGCGCTCGGATGGAGCAAGCGTTCGCGCAGCGTCGTTTCGGCGAAGGTCTCGCTGCCGGCGTCGCCGAAGTCAATGCGCTGCTCGAGCAGCACTTTCCGAGTGATGGCCGCCCGAGCGCGAACGAGCTCGCGAACCGGCCGCTGATGCTCTGAGGTCATTCCCGCGCAGGCGGGAATCCAGCGTGTCTCGAAAGTCGCTGGGTCCCCGCCTTCGCGGGGACGACAAAGATCACGCCGGCGGCTTTTCTATCCCGATCAGATGCAGCGAGTCGGCTTGCTGCTGGTTCATCCTGAAACGCAGCAGCACGAGCCCCATTGCGCCCGACACGAAGAGGCCGAACAGGATGATCGCGCCCTCGATGGCGATGCCCGAGCGAAGCATCAGCGCATACAGTCCGACCATCACGAGGATGCCGATGTTCTCGTTGAAGTTCTGCACGGCGATCGAGTGACCGGCACCCATCAGCACATGGCCGCGGTGCTGCAGCAGCGCGTTCATCGGCACGACGAAGAATCCGGCGCACGCGCCGATCAGCACCATCAGCACGACTGCGACCGAGATGTGCGTGACCAGAATCATCGCGATGACGATCACACCCATCGCCATGCCGATCGGCAGTACGTTGACCGATCCGCGCAGCGTCACATAGCGAGCGGCGAGCATCGCACCGACGGCGATTCCCGCGGCGGCGATCCCCTGGAGCATCGATGCCTGTGACAGATTGAGGCCGAGCGCCTTCGATGCCCAGTCGAGCACGATGAACTGCAGCGTTGCGCCGGCGCCCCAGAACAGCGTCGTCGTCGCGAGCGAAACCTGGCCGAGCTTGTCGCGCCACAACAGCGCCGTGCAGTGCGCGAATTCGCGGATCAAATGCCACGGATTGTGGTTGACCATCCGGTGATCGACGCCGGTGTCCGGTATGTACCAGTTGAACGCGGCGGCGATCGCGTAGACGGCGATGATCACCGCGATGGCTGCTTCGGGCGGCGTTTCGATCCCGATGTCCCAGAACGGCAGGTCGAAGCCGAGCAGGTACGTCGACACGCGCTGGCTGATCAGCAGGCCGCCCATCAGTACGCCGAGGATGATCGAGCCCACGGTCGTGCCCTCGATCCATCCGTTCGCGACGACGAGCTTGTCGGCTGGCAGCAGCTCGGTCAGGATCCCGTACTTGGCGGGCGAATACGCGGAGGCGCCGAAACCGACGACGGCGTAAGCAGCGAGCGGATGTGTGGCGAACAGCATCATCGCGCAGCCGATGATCTTCACCGCGTTCGAAAACAGCATCACGCGACCCTTCGGCATCGAGTCGGCGAAGGAGCCGACGAGCGGTGCGAGCAGCACATACGAAAGCACGAAACACTGTTTAAGCGCGGGCGTCATCCAGGACGGTTCCTGGAGATCGCGCAACAACGCGATGGCGGCGATCAGGAGCGCATTGTCGGCGAGCGAGCTGAAGAACTGCGCCGCCATGATCGTGTAGAAACCTGACTTCATCTTCCTCCGAGCCCGCTTGTCGGCGGGAAACGGCCCGTGGGTATAATTCTTGCCATCTCGTCCCACGGCCCGCGCTTTATACCACGAACGGTACGGGGCCGATTGACGCGGCGCAAACGGTTCACGCCGCGCGCTTCGCTTGTGGCGAAGCGGATTGCAACGTTTGTCGTCAACAGGCGCCGATGGCCCGCCCGCTGCTCGCCCAGATCAATCTCACCGCGCTTGCTGCCAACCTCGCTCGCGTGCGCGAGAAGGCACCCGCCACGCAGGTGCTCGCGGTCGTCAAGGCGAACGCATACGGTCACGGGCTTTCACGCGTGCTGCCCGCGCTCGACGATGCCGACGGCCTCGCGCTCCTCGAGCTCGACGCAGCGATCACGCTGCGCGCCGGACACTACACGCGACGCATTCTCCTGCTGGAAGGCTTCTTCGCCGCTAACGAGCTGCCCGAAATCGCGGCGCGCAGGCTGGCCGTCGTCGTTCATCATGCCGAACAAGTGCGGATGCTCGAAGCGGCGAGGCTCACGCGCCCGATCGAGGTCTTCATCAAGGTCAATACCGGCATGAACCGGCTCGGCTTGCGCGCGGAAGCCGTCGGCGCCGCCGTCGAGCGGCTGTCGCATTGCGACTGCGTCGCGGCGCTGCGGCTGATGACGCACCTCGCGCGCGCCGAGGACGACGATGGCCTGAAGGAGCAGCTCGCCGTGTTCGAGACCGCGTGCAAGGGACTGCCGTATCCGCGCTCGATCGCGAATTCCGCGGGCATCGTCCGTTATGCCGAAGTCGGCGGCGATGTCGTGCGTCCCGGCATCATGCTTTACGGCGCGACGCCGTTTCCGTACGACACCGCGGAAATGATCGGCGTGCAACCGGTGATGACGCTGCGCTCCGAGATCATCGCCGTGCAAACGCTCAAGGCGAACGAGAGTGTGGGCTACGGCGCAGCATATACGGCATCGCGCGCGCACAAGATCGGTGTCGTCGCATGCGGCTACGCCGATGGCTACCCGAGACATGCGCCGAACGGAACACCGGTGCTCGTCTGCGGCAAGAAGGTCAGGATGGCGGGCCGCGTGTCGATGGACATGATCACCGTCGACCTGACCGACGTGCCGGAGGCGACGGTCGGCAGCCCCGTCGTGCTGTGGGGAGAAGGTCTGCCCGTCGATGACGTTGCGAGCGCCGCGGCGACCGTCGGCTACGAGCTGCTGTGCGCGGTCGCGCCGCGCGTGCCGTTCGTCGTGTCGAACGTCGGGCGCATCGATCTCGAGCTCTGAGGAGACCCTCTTGTACATCGCCGTCACCGGCGCCGCCGGGTTCATCGGCGCCAATCTCGTCAAGGCGCTGAACGCGCGCGGCGAGAAGCGCATCATCGCCGTCGACAATCTCGCGCGCGCCGACAAGTTCCGCAATCTCGTCGACTGCGATATCGCCGATTACGTGGACAAGGAGGAGTTCCTCGTGCGGCTCGCCGACGGCGACTTCGACGACGATCTCGTTGCGATACTGCATCAGGGCGCGTGCTCCGACACGATGGAGACCGACGGCCGCTACATGATGCGCAACAACTACCGCTACTCGGTCTCGCTCGTCGACTGGTGCCAGAACAACGACGTGCCGTTTCTCTACGCGTCGAGCGCATCGGTGTACGGCGCCGGCAAAGTGTTCCGCGAGGAGCGGGCGAACGAGGCGCCGCTCAACATCTACGGGTATTCGAAATTCCTGTTCGACCAGTACGTCCGTCGCCTGCTGCCCGAGCGAACCGCGCAGATCGCCGGATTCCGCTACTTCAACGTGTACGGGCCGCGCGAGCGGCACAAGGGGCGGATGGCGTCGGTGGCGCTGCATTGCTTCGACGAATACCGCGCCGAAGGCGTCGTTCGATTGTTCGAGGCCTCGGGCGGCTACGCCGACGGTGAGCAGCGGCGCGATTTCGTCTCCGTCGAGGACGTCGTCAAGGTGAATCTCGACTTCCTCGACCATTCCGAGCGGAGCGGCGTGTTCAACCTCGGTAGCGGCAACGCCGCGACGTTCAACGAGGTCGCCGTCGCCACGATCAACGCACTGCGCGCGTCGTCGGGCGAGCCGCCGCGCATGCTCGCCGAGCTGGTCGACGCTGGCGTGATCCGCTACGTGCCGTTGCCGCCCGCGCTGGTGGGCCGGTATCAGAGCTTCACCGAAGCCGATCTCGCCCGCCTGCGCGCGGGCGGCTACAAGGCGCCGATGCTCGCCGCAAGCGAGGGCGTTGCGCGTTACGCCAAGGCGTTGCTTGCCGACGCTGCCTTCAACGCCTAACATGGCGCCCGCGTTTCTCGCAAGATCCAGCTCACTCAATCGAAAGAAGACACCATGAAACGGTTCGTGTTGTTCATCGCAGCGATGCTGTTCGCGGCGTTTGCGTTTGCCGCGGTCAACATCAACACCGCGAGCAAGCAGGAGCTCGAAGCGCTCAACGGCATCGGCCCCGTCAAGGCGCAGGCGATCATCGACTATCGCAATGCGAACGGCCCATTCAAGTCGATCGAAGACATCATGAAGGTGAAAGGGATCAAGGAAGGCGAATTCGGCAAGATCAAGGGCGACATCGCGGTAAGCGGCGCGACGACGCCCGTCGCACCGTCGACAGCGGCCGCGCCGCAGAAGAGCGCGGAGAAGGCTGCTCCCGCCAAGGAGATGGCGAAGACCGAGCCCGCGAAGAGCGCCGCGCCCGCGAGCGCGTCGTCGACACCGGCGAAGGACGCGAAGGCGGAGAAGGACGCGAAGGCCGCCGCCGACAAGGAAGCGAAAGCCAAGGCGAAGGAAGAGAAGGCCGCCAAGACGAAGGCCGACAAGGAAGCCGCTGCGAAGGCGAAGGAAGAGAAGGCCGCCAAGGCGAAAGCCGACAAGGAGGCGAAGTCGAAGTCGACAGCCGACAAGGAAGCGAAATCCAAGTCGACGTCCGACAAGTCGAAGGCTGCGACCGACGCCAGCGCGAAGAAGGACGAGGAAGCGGCCAAAGCGAAGAAATAGCGCCGCGATTCATTATTCGACCCCGCCCGGGTCGGTCGGGCGGGTTCGTTGCCATTCGGCGAGCCGCCCCGAGTGAGTCGACCGCACGGCGGATGCCCGTCGTGGCTCGGCTACAATAAGCTCATTCGATCACTCGTGATCGCACGACCGGTCGCGATGCCGCAAGCCTTCAGCATGTCGCATGACTATCCCACTCTCGAAGCGACTGTCGGCAACACGCCGCTCGTTCGGCTTGCGAGACTGCCGGGCGCGACCACGAACGTCGTGCTCGCCAAGCTCGAAGGCAACAACCCGGCGGGCAGCGTGAAGGACCGGCCGGCGCTGTCGATGATCGCCGAAGCCGAAAGGCGCGGCGACATCAAGCCGGGCGACACGCTGATCGAGGCGACGTCGGGCAACACCGGCATCGCGCTCGCGATGGTCGCGGCGATGAAGGGCTACCGGATGATCCTCGTCATGCCCGAGCATCTTTCGCTCGAGCGCCGGCAGTCGATGCGCGCGTACGGCGCCGAATTCGTGCTGACGCCGAAAGCGGGCGGCATGGAGCTCGCGCGCGATACCGCCGAGAAAATGCGCGCCGAAGGCAAGGGCGTGATCCTCGATCAGTTCGCCAATCCCGACAATACGCTCGCGCACTACCGCGGAACGGGCCCCGAGATCTGGCGCGACACCGGCGGGCGCATCACGCATTTCGTGTCGGCGATGGGAACCACGGGCACGATCATGGGCGTCTCGCGCTATCTCAAGGAGCGCAATGCCGCCGTGCAGATCATCGGCGCGCAGCCGGAAGAAGGCTCGCAGATTCCGGGCATTCGCAAATGGCCTGAAGCGTACTTGCCGAAGATCTACGACGCGCGCCGCGTGGACCGGATCGAATCCGTGTCGCAGGCCGACGCCGAGGAGATGTCGCGCCGGATGGCGACTGCGGAGGGCATCTTCGGCGGCATTTCGTCGGGCGGCGCGTGCGCGGTCGCGCTGCGCGTGTCGCGCGAAGTCGAGCATGCGACGATCGTGTTCGTCGTCTGCGACCGCGGTGACCGGTATCTGTCGACCGGCGTGTTCCCGGGCTGACCGTTCGACGGGCTTCCTCGACAGGCTTCCTTCGACAGGCTTCCTTCGACCCGCTCACGACGATGACGCCGACGCTCGCCTTCGACATCGAGACCGTTCCCGACATCGCCGGCATCCGGCGCGTGCACGCGATCGAGCCGACGCTCGACGACGCAGCGGTGCTCGACTGGTTCACGCAGCAGCGGCGCGCGCAGAGCGGCAACGATTTCCTCGCGCCCGTGTTTCATCGCGTCGTCGCGATCGCGTGCGTGCTGCGCGAGGAATCGGGCCTTCGCGTATGGTCGCTCGGCGACGCGGCCGATCCGGAGGAAGAGCTGCTGCGCCGCTTCTGCGACGGTATCGAGCGCTACGTGCCGCAGCTCGTGTCGTGGAACGGCGGCGGCTTCGACCTCCCGGTGTTGCACCATCGCTGCCTGATCCACGGCGTCTGCGCGCCGAAATACTGGGACTGGGGCGACGACGACCGCGACTTCAAGTTCAACAGCTATCTCGGCCGCTACCACACGCGCCATCTCGACTTGATGGACGTGCTCGCGATGTACCAGCCGCGCGCATACGCGGGGCTCGACGCGATGGCGCGGCTGTGCGGCTTCCCCGGCAAGGTCGGCATGGGCGGCGCCGACGTGTCCGCCGCTGTGCAGGCGGGCCGGATCGACGAGGTTCGCCGTTACTGCGAAACGGACGTGATGAACACGTACCTGCTTTACCTGCGCTTCCGGCTGATCCGCGGCACGCTGACCGCGGACGAATACGCGAAGGAAGTCTCGATGGCGCGCGAAAAGATCGCGGCGACCGGCGCGCCGCACTGGCAGGAGTTCATCGCTGCGTGGGATGCCAACGCGGTGCAGCCCCGCTGACAAAGCCTTCGCCGGCTCTTCGGGCGTCGAAACTTCCGTTCCACCAATAAAAAACGGCCGCCCGCGGGCGGCCGTTTCGCAGTGCCGTTAGGGTGTCAAGCGCGCCGACGCGCGACGCCGAACGCCACCAGGCCGAGGGCGATCAGCAGGACCGTCGAAGGCTCAGGCACGCGGACGATCAGGAAGCCCGCGCCCGGAATGCCGGCCACGTGCAGCCCGGTGATGCTGTGCGCGCCAACGGCGAGGTTGAATATGCCGTGGCTCATCTGCGCGTCGAGCAGGCAGGCGACCTCGTCGTTGCCGCATGTGTGGCCCGTATCGCCGCTCGGGGCCGACGTCAGGCCGAGCGACACGCCGAAGTCGAACAACTCGAACTGGTCGACCGGGATGAAGCCGTCAGTCACGATGAGCTTGCAGTGATTCGCCGGCGTCTGCGGACAGTCGAACGTCCACGGCGCCTCTATCAGCGGTTCGCTGCGCTGCCCCAGTATGAATCCGGCGCTGCCAACCAGCGGCCCTACCGGATCAAAGAACCCGAATGTATACCACTGATCGAGATCGATCGGCTCGGCGCTGGCGACGCCGGTGAACGACGCGACAACGAGTGCACCCAGAAGCAACTTCATGCTCCGCAACAAGCTGGTCATCGTATTCCCCCGTGGTGATGGTCCCGGCAAGTCTTGCAAGCAACGACAGTGCCTGGGCTTCAACTCATTGAATTAAAGCTAATAGTTGAACCGCCCGCCGGCAGGTCTGTAAATTGCCTCGACACCGGTGCCACCGGGGCCGGGCGCGCGGTCCGTCTAGGCGACGAAGGGCACGGCCGCGTAGCGTCCGCGCAACACATCCGCGGCGCGGACGCCCCACCACTTCTCCAGCACTGTCGCGTACACCCTTCGGAAATCGAGCGCATACGGCGGATTGCCGTCGGTCGACAGCTGTGCAAGCGACGGCGCCTCGCCGTAGAAGGCACCGGCCACACGTCCGCCGAGCGCGAAATGCACGTTCGCGGTGCCATGGTCGGTTCCGTTGGACAGATTCTCTTTCGGCCGGCGGCCGAATTCGGCGTACGTCAGCACGAGCGTGTCGTTCCAGCGGTCGAGCTCGACCAGCGCGGACTTGAGCGCGACGAGGCCCTCGGCGAGCTCGCCGAGCAGTCTCGCCTGCGTCGGCGCTTGTCCGCTGTGCGTATCGAAGCCGGTAAGCGACACGCGCACGACCGCGACGCCGGCGGGATTCGCGATCACCTGGCAAGCGGCGCGGATCGCGTTGCCGAAGGCCGTCGATGCGAAGCTCGTCGCGAACGATCGCGGCGTGCCGAGTCCCGCGGCCGCCTGCTGCACGTCGGCCTCGACTTTCAGGATGTGCGCCAGCGCGCGGTTGTGCGCGTGACCCTCGGCGGTGGCGAGCCGAGCTTGGCGAACGAAGGTTTCGGGGTTCGCGAGCGCGACGGTGCGCGCGCTGCCGCCGGCGAGAGGCCCGAGGTCCTGCGAGCCGACGATCACGCCGTCGGCTGCGAATGACGCGGGCGCGGGTGCCTGCTCGAACGTGCGCGCGAGCCATCCTTGCTGCAGATACTCGTCGCTCGCAGACGCGGTGTCCCAGATCTCGATCGAGCGAAAATGCGACAGGTTCGGTTCGGGATAACCGACGCCTTGCAGCACCGCAAGCTCGCGGGCGTCCCAGATCGGCTTCAGCGGCGCGAGCGCCGGGTGCAGGCCGGCGCGATCGGACAACTGCACGACGGCGTCACGCGCGATCGCAAGCTTCGGCCGCAGCGCGTAGTACGCCGCGTCGCTGAACGGCACGAGCGTGTTCAGACCGTCGTTGCCGCCTTTCAATTCGACGAGCACCAGCAAGTTGCGATAACGCGCGGGCGCCGCTGACCACGCGATGCTCGCGCCGCCGAAGTCGAGCGCGGCGGCGGAGAGTGCACCGAGCGATGTGGCCAGAAAGCGGCGGCGATCCATTGTCATGCTCCGATCACTTCAGCTGATACGCGGCGTCGAGCAGCAGCGTGCGCGCGAGCGTCAGCGAGTCGGCGCCGGTATCGAGCGGCGCAACCGGCGGCACGGCGAGCAGCAGCCGCTGCACGGCGCGGCCGCGCTCATCGGGTGTCGCGCCCGGAAACGCGGCGACGAAGCGCGCAGAGTCGAAATGAATCTGCGCGAGACCGCGGTTCATCTCACGGCGCATTCGCTGCACGCGCGCGGCCTCGCCGGCGGGCGCCGCCGCTTGTTGCGAATCGGTCCGCGTTGCTATCGGCGCCTCGGTGCTCATCGCGAGCGCGGCGGCGATTGCCGGCACGTCGTCGGCGCGCGTCAGCCGGTCGAGGAACTGCTTGCGCGCAAGCAGCGTCTGCGAGTTGATCCACGCATCGCCGCCCGGCCATCCCTTGACGTTGGGCGGCGCGAGCAGGGTCTGCCCCATGCCGGCGGCTGCAAGCGCGAACGGCAGGCCCGTTTCCGGCGCGAGCGAGAACTGGCGCAGCGCGCCGACAACGAGGTCGACCGGCGATTTCACCAGCACACCGCGGTTATCGGGCGCGTAGAACGCGTCGCTCGTCAGCAGGTCCGCCAACGCGACCTTGATGTCGTAGCGCGACTCGCGAAAACGGCGCGCGATGCGCCGCACTTCCTTGACGTCGGGCTCGGGTGAGACGAACTCGCGCCAGAGCTTGGTGACCACGAATTCCGAGGTTTCGGGCCGCGCAAGCAGCAGGTCGAGCACGTCATCGCCGTTGAAGCGCCCGGTCCGCCCGAACACCGTCTTCGAGCCGTCGTCGTGCAGCATCGGCCGGAAACGAAACTCGCCCGTCTCGCGCTCGAGGCTCCGACCGGTGAATGCACGCGCCGCTTCCTTGATGTCCGCCTCGGTGTAACGGCCTTCGCCGAGCGTGAACAGCTCCATCACTTCGCGCGCAAAATTCTCGTTCGGCGCGCCCTTGCGGTTCTGCGCGCTGTCGAGGTAGATCACCATCGCGGGATCGCGCGCGAGCGCATGCAGCATCGTGTCGAAGCGGCCGAGCGCCTTCGTGCGCAGCAGCGCATTCTGACGGTACATGAGGCGCGCGATGCGCACCTTCTGCTGGCTCGACACGAAGTGGTTGTGCCAGAACAGCGTCATCCGCTCGGTGAGCGGTGACGGTGTCGCAATCATTTCGGACAGCCACCAGCCGCGAAGCTCCATCGTCTCGCGCGCCTGCTCGCGGACGAACGCCTGCCGTTGCTCGACGGTCGACATCTCGCCGCGTGGCGGGCGCAGCGGCGACGTGTCGAGCATCGCGGCCGGCGGTGGTGTCACCGCGGCGGTGCGAGTCTCGCGCAAGAGCTTCGCGACCGCTTCCGCGCGCGTCATCGGCGCGAACGCGCGGACTTCGGCGTCGGTCGGACCGAATCCGGTGCGCGCGAGCAGATGGCGCGCGTCGTCGTAACCGAGCGTCTCGGACGGATTCGCTGCGGCGAGCGTCGCGTTGGTGACCGCGACGAGCGCAAGAAATGCGAGCGAACAGCAGATCCCTCGTTGCGCTCGGGATGACAGCGGCTTCGTTCGGGATGACATTGCCATTGTCATTCCGAGACGCGCGTAGCCGCGTCGAGGAATCTGCTGTTGATCACCGCGTCACCGCGTTTGCGCGTCGTGCTTCTGCCGGTAGATGTCGCGGCTCGCGACGTCGAGATCGCGCTGCAGGTCCGCACGTTCCCAGGCGCTCAGGCGACCGTCGCGCTTGTAATAGCGCTCTTCGGCGGCGATCGCGCGCTGCTCGGCGGTGAGCCGCGCGGTTTCGCGCGCGGTCAGTTCGCCGGACGCGACACCTTGCGCGATGCGCGCATGCTGGCGCGCCTGGCGATGGTTGATCGACGGGTCGCCGGCGAATGCGGAGCCGGCGGCGAGCGTGAATGCCACTGCGGCGAGCGTGGTGACGATCTTCATGATGCCTCCTCTGTCGTGTCGTGGATTCTTCGACGCCCGCCGGTTTCGGCATGGCGTTGCGATCCTCAACGCGGCAGTTTCGGCCGGTGTTGACGTCGTCGCTGCAGCCAGTTGTAACAGCCCATTACGACCGCCCGGCGATGCAACGCGTCCACTACAGCGCAATCGTCCCGCGACCGAGCTCGATCACGCGGCCGGACACACGAATTTGTCGCTCGGCGGTGACCTCGAGCCCGAGCCGGCACGGCCGGCCGACGGCGTCGCCTTGCGCGATCGCGAGCCGCCGCGGCAATAGCGTGCCGGTTGCGAGCAGCCATCCGCCGAGATTCGCGCAGGCGGAGCCGGTGCCCGGATCTTCGACGACGGCGCCATGCTTGGGAAAGAAAAAACGCGCGACGTAAGGCTCGGCAGCGCCGGATGCGCGCGGCTCGCCCGCCGGCGCGAACACGTACACCATCGCGCGCGTACCGTTGTGACCATCGGCGAGAAGGCGCTGCCCGTCAGGCTTCGTGCGCGCGACCGCCTCCGCCGACGCGAGCGGGATGATCAGTTGATCGGAGCCGGTGTCGACCCACAGCGGCGGGCGCTCGGGATCGGGCGCGACGTCGTCGGCGCGAAGACCGAGCATCGCCGCGATCCGTTCGCGCGAAAGCTCGACGCTACGATGGCGCGGCGCGTTCGCGGCGAGCGTCCAGACGTCGCCCGCGGCGACAACCGGAATGATGCCCGCGCGCATTTCGAGCGTCAGTGCATCACCGCACGACATGAGCGCGCGCACGACGTGCGCACTGCCGAGCGTCGGGTGCCCGGCGAAGGGCATCTCGAAGCTCGGCGTGAAGATGCGCACATGCGCGGTCGCGCGTCGCGACGGCAGCACGAACGTCGTCTCCGATAAGTTGAACTGCAGCGCGAGCGCCTGCATCGTCGCGTCGTCCATGCCGCGCGCGTCCTCGAACACGCACAGCGGATTGCCGGCGAGCGGCGCTTCTGCGAACACATTGACGAGGCGGTAGGCGTAGGTGGCCATGCGAACTCCGATCACGCCGGTTGTGCGGCGTCCATGGCGATACGGCGCTGCGCAAGGATCTCGCGCGCGAGCTCGCGCAACGCGGCATCGTCGAGCGCGCGCGGCGCGACGACGAGCGCATCGGCGTGACGCGGAAAGTTCTTCGCGATCGATCGCGAATACGACGGGTCGTAGTGTTGTTCGAGCAGCTCGCCGACGACCGTGTCCCAGTCACCGGCCGCGGCCGCGGCGTTCCAGCGCTCGAGCGACGCCTTGCCGACGAGCGGCGCCAGCGGCGCGAGCCGCTCGGCGAGCGCACGAGCATCGCGCAGGAAGTGCGTGTATTCGTCCTTCAGCAGCGCGACGCGCAGCGGCCGCGGCGTGTCGAGCCGCACGCAGTCCGCGGTGCGCATCGCTGCGAGCAGCGCGTCGGGTACCTGCACGGCGCCGATCTTCTTGCTCTCCGATTCGACGAACACGGGGCGCGACGGATCGAGACGCGCGAGCGCGTCCCACAGCAAGCTGTCGAACAGCTTCTGCGACGGCTGCGGATCATCGGGGCGATCGCCGAGCAGCGAGCCGCGATGGCGCGCGAGCGTTTCGAGATCGAGCGTCTGCGCGCCTTCCGCGGCGAGTGCGGCCAGAAGGCGGCTCTTGCCGGATCCGGTCAGGCCGCAGATCACGCGAAAGGCGAAGCGCGCGGGCAGCGTTTCGAGCTCGGCCATCACGTGACGGCGGTAAGCCCGATAGCCGCCGTCGAGTTGCACGGCGCGCCAGCCGATCTCGTTCATCATGTGCGCGAGCGCGCGGCTGCGCTGCCCGCCGCGCCAGCAATAGACGAGCGGCGCCCATTCGCGGGGCTTGTCGGCGAACGCGGTCTCGAGCATCGCGGCGACGTTGCGCGCGACCAGCGCGGCGCCGATCCGTTTCGCCGCGAATGGGGAGCCCTGTACGTACATCGTGCCGATGCGCGCGCGCTCGTCGTCGGAGAGCACGGGATGGCTGGTCGCGCCGGCGATGTGATCGAGCGCGAACTCGGACGGGCTGCGCACGTCGACGCGCTCCGGATAATCGGCGATCGCGCCGACGGCAACGCGCGGATCGATACGCGGATCTCGGCCGTTCATTTGAGCATTGGTGCGAGGTGCGGCCACACGTTGTCGAGAATCGCCTGCTGCGCAGTGGCAGTCGGATGGATGCGGTCGGACTGGAACAGCTCCGCCTTCTCGCCGAAGCCCTCGAACAGGAACGGCACCAGCGCCGCGTTGCGCTCGCGTGCCACACTCGTGAAGACAGTGTCGAATTCGCGCACGTAAGCCGATCCGTAGTTGGGCGGCATGCGCATCGCGGCGATCAGCACTTTTGCATCGGCGCTCTTCGCCGCTGTCACGATCGCGTCGAGATTCGCGCGCGTCGCCTTGAGGTCGCCGCCGCGCAAGCCATCGTTGCCGCCGAGCTCGACCACGACGACCGACGGCTTGTGCTGCTTGAGCAGCGTCGGCAGGCGCGCACGCCCTCCCGCGGTCGTATCGCCCGAGATGCTGGCGTTCACGACGCGGTAGTTCAGGTGTTCCACGGCGATGCGCTTCGCGAGCAGATCGACCCAGCCGCTTCCCGGCGCGAGTCCATAGGCGGCCGAAATGGAGTCGCCAAGGACGAGCAGTGTGCGTGGTTGTTGCGCCGCGGCGAACGCCGACGCCGCAATCGCAGCCATCGCGGCGAGCGCCAACAGCACGAGGCGGACGCGGTACAACTTCATGTGCATTGGAACGGTTGATGATCGAAGGTTCCATTCTAGCCGTTCGTCGCAGGCATCCGGCCGCTCGCCGCAACCGGCTACAATGGCGTAGATGATGAAGGTCGATCCCGAAGCGCTGACCCGCACCGACCGCGACGCAACGTTCGCGAGCGGCGTCGCTCCGACGGTGTCGATCATCATCGCCACGTACAACCGCAGCAACATCGTCGGTTATGCGATCCGCTCCGTGCTCGCGCAAACGCGTGCAGATTGGGAGCTTCTGGTCATCGGCGACGGCTGCACAGACGACACGTCGGACGTTGTCGCCTCGTTCGCCGATCCGCGCATCAGCTACATCGCGCTCGATCGCGTCGGCGACCAGTCGGGCCCGACCAATGAAGGCTTGCGGCTTGCGCGCGGGCGATACGTCGCGCTGCTCAATCACGACGATCTGTGGCTGCCCGATCATCTCGACGAATGCATCGCAACGCTCGAGCGCACTGGCGCCGACCTCACGTTCGCGCTGCAGCTCGAATACGATCCCGATGGTGCGTGGCGTATCAACGCCGCGTATCCGGACGGTTTCGACCCGGCCGTTCATCCGAACGCAAGCGCGTGGGTTTTCAGGCGCGAGCTCGCATCGCGTGTCGGCGTGCTCAAGAAGCGCGATCGGATCTACACGTATCCGACGCGCGATTGGCTGTGGCGCGCGTGGCAAGGCGGCGCGAAGCTCGTCGCCACCGATGCCGCCACCGTCGTCGTCATTTCGGCGACGACCCGCCGCAACGTCTATGTGGACCGCCAGTGGCGCGAGCATGCGAAGGTGTCTGCGATGATCGAGCACGACGCGCGATTTCGCGAGCGGCGATTGACCGACGCGCTGCAGCATCCACGCCCGACCCACTTGCGCGCGCTGCGCTTGCGCGTGCTGTTGCAGGCGGCTGCGATGCGCGCGCTCGGCCGCGTCGCGTACGCGCTCGGCATCGATCCCGAGCGGGTTTACTGCTACTATAAGTTTCCGAAGAAGTGGGGCCTTCTACCCGTTCGCGGCGCCGTGATCGCCGAGCTCTACCGGCGGCGCGGTCTCGACGCGGAGGGTCGGTCGGTGCCCCGCGACGATACCCTTCCTTCGCGCACGCCGCCCGTCGATGCGGCGGCGCAGGCACCCGCGAACGCGCCTGTTGAACGCACCTGACCCGCTGTCCGATGTCGCTCGGCCCGTGCCCGGCGAAGGCGCTCTGGACGGCTGCACGCGCGACGAGCAGAGCATCACGCGCGACTGGCAGCCGTTGCAGTCGTTGATCGACGGCGTGCAAGTGCGCGAGGTGCGCAACGTCGCCAAGGACAACGGCTACCTGACCGAGATCTGGCGCGACGACTGGGGCATTGCGCCGGTTGCTGTCGCGCAGGTATTTCAGGCGCTGCTCGAGCCGAACGCCGTTTCCGCGTGGCACGTCCACCGGCGTGCGACCGACCGTCTGTTCGTCAATCACGGCTTGGTGAAAATCGTGCTCTACGATGCGCGCGCCGGGTCGCTGACCGAACAGCGCGTCAATGTGTTTCGCTGCGGCACGATCCGGCCGGCGCTGATCGTCGTCCCGCCGGGCGTGTGGCACGGCGTGCAGAATCTCGGCGCGGCGCCGGCGCTGTTGCTCAATCTGCCCGATCGCGCGTACGAGTACGAATCGCCGGACCACTGGCGATTGCCTCCGGACACCGACCGCATTCCCTATTCGTTCGCGGCGGGCCCGCGGCCCAACAGCGAGGACCCCGGCCGCTTTTGACCGTGCCGCGGTTGCGTGAGCGCAACCCGTCCCCATGTTTCGAATCGTCGCGTTCACTTCGCGGCACCGTTGCAACTCGAACGCTCGCGCCCGATAACCGTCTCGTCGATGCCTACGCCGATCCTGCGCGCCGCCGGCCTGTCGAAGACCGTGCTGAGCGGCGACGCGCCGCTCACGATCCTCGATGATGTCAGCTTCGAGCTCGAGCCGGGCGCATCCGTTGCGATCGTCGGCGCTTCCGGCTCGGGCAAGACGACCCTTCTCGGCTTGCTCGCCGGCCTCGACCGGCCGAGCGCGGGCGACGTCTGGCTCGACGAGCATCGGCTCGCCGCGCTCGACGAGGATGCGCGTGCCGCATTACGCGGCCAATTGCTCGGCTTCGTGTTCCAGTCGTTCCAGCTGCTGCCGGCGCTGACGGCGCTTGAAAACGTGATGTTGCCGCTCGAGCTTGCCGGTGCGCCCGATGCAGCAGCGCGCGCGCGGACGTGGCTCGACCGTGTCGGGCTGGCCAAGCGTACGACGCATTATCCGAAGCAGCTTTCCGGCGGCGAGCAGCAGCGGGTCGCGATCGCGCGCGCGTTCTCCGGCGAGCCGAAGCTGCTGATGGCCGACGAGCCGACCGGCAATCTCGACAACGCAACCGGCGCCGAGATCGCGGAGCTCATGTTCCGGCTGAACCGCGAGCACGGCACGACACTCGTTCTGGTCACGCACGACACGGAGCTCGCGTCGCGCTGCCGTCGCCGTCTCGCGCTCGCCGCGGGCAAGCTCGTCGGCGACGAGAGCGTGGCGGCGTGAGCAGCGAGCGCACGCATCAAGGAGGTCGAGCCGAATGATGGCGACTGTGCGCCTCGCGTTGCGCATGCTGTCGCGCGACTGGCGCGCCGGAGAGCTTCGCGTGCTGATCGCGGCGCTCGTGCTCGCCGTTGCGAGCGTGGGCACGGTGGGCTTCTTCGCCGACCGCGTGAAAGGCGCGCTCACGCGGCAGGCGAATGTGCTGCTCGGTGCCGATCTGCTCGTGTCCGCGGACCGTCCATTGCCGCCGGCGTTCGAGACCGAGGCGCGCGCACGCGGGCTCGACGTCACGCCGGGCATCAAGTTCAACAGCATGATCCAGCGCGTGGGCGGTGGTGGCGCGGTGCTGGCAGACGTCAAGGCGATTGCACCCGGCTATCCGCTGCGAAGCGCGATCGTGCTGGTCGACGCCGCATCGCCGGAGGGACGGCCGGCGGCGGGCATTCCGCCTCGCGGCGAAGCGTGGCCTGACGCGCGGCTCGCGCAGCGTCTCGGTGTGGCAGTGGGCGACACGCTCGCCGTCGGCGAGACCACGCTTCGCATCGGCGCAATCGTGCAGAGTGAACCCGAGGTCGCGCAAGGACTGCTCGCGATCGGGCCTCGGTTGCTCGTCAACGCCGACGACGTCGCGGCGACGAACCTGTTGCAGCCGGGCAATCGCGCGACGTGGCGGCTGTTCGTCGCCGATCGCGGCACGCGCGACGCGCTCGCTGGCTACCTCGCGTGGGCGCAGCAGGCGGTCAAGGCGGGACAACGTGTGGACAGCGTACGAGACCTTCGTCCCGAAGTCCGACAAACGCTGGAGCGCGCCGAGAAATTCCTCGGCCTCGCCGCGCTGGTGGCCGTCGTGCTGGCCGCGGTTGCCGTTGCGCTCGCCGCGTCGCGCTATTTGCGCCGTCATCTCGACACCGCGGCGATGCTGCGTTGTTTCGGCGCGCCCGAGCAGCGCGTGCTGGCGCTCTTCGGGCTGCAGTTCGCTTCACTCGGCGCGATCGCCACGCTCGCGGGCGCCGTGCTCGCGCTCGGCGGCCAGCAACTGCTCGTCATGCTGCTCGCGAAGATATCGATGACCGACTTGCCGCCGCCGGGTCTCGCACCGGGACTTGTTGCGATCGCCACCGGCTTGCTGCTGCTGTTCGGGTTCGCGTTGCCGCCGTTGATCGCGCTCGCGAGCGTGCCGCCGTTGCGCGTTCTGCGGCGCGATCTGCCGCGGCCCAAGCCCTCCGCGCTGCTCGCTTACGCGCTCGGCGCCGCCGTGATTGCATTGCTGATCGGCTGGCAGGCGCAGGACGTGAAAGCGGGCGCGATCATGGTCGGCGGCATTGCCGCGCTGCTGATCGTTTCGGCAGCGGCGGCCAACGCGCTGATCGCGCTGCTCAAGCGTTTGCCGCAGCGAGGCGTGACGTGGCGGTTCGGGCTTGCCAATCTACGCCGCCGTCCGCTCGCGTCGAGCCTGCAGATCGGCGCCCTCGCGCTCGGGCTGATGGCGCTGCTGCTGCTGACCGTCGTGCGCGACGATCTCGTGCGCAACTGGCGTGCGAGCCTTCCGCCCGATGCGCCGAATCATTTTCTGGTCAACGTGCTGCCCGATCAGGTCGACGGCGTGCGCGCGCTCGTCAAACGCGAGACCGGTGTGGATGTGCCGCTCTATCCGATGGTGCGCGGGCGCCTCGTCGCGGTGAACGGCGCGCCGCTCGACACGACGCAATACGCCGATGTGCGCGCGCAGCGGCTCGCCGAGCGCGAATTCAATCTGTCGTATACGTCGGATCTGTCGCGCACGAACCGCGTCGTCGCCGGAGCGTGGTTCGGATCGGCGCGTGGGACGCAGGCGGGCATTTCGATGGAGGAGGGCATCGCACAATCGCTGAAGTTGAAGCTCGGCGACGCGCTGACGTGGGATATCGCAGGTGCGCCGGTGACGGCGAAGATCACGAGTCTGCGCAAGGTCGACTGGGACAGCTTCCGGCCGAATTTCTTTACGCTGTTCGCGCCCGGCGTGCTCGAGTCGATGCCGCAGTCGTATCTCGGTGCGGTGCGCGTGCCCGAGACGGCGAGCGGAAGCGCGTGGCTCACTGCGCTCGTTCAGCAATACCCGAACGTGCTCGCGATCGACGTCGGCGAGATCATTCACCAGGTGCAGACGATCATGGATCAGGTCGCGAAGGCGGTCGAGTTCGTGTTCCTGTTCACGCTCGCGGGCGGGGTGCTCGTACTGCAGGCGGCGATCGCGGCCACGCAGGACGAGCGAAGGTTCGACGCGGCGGTGCTGCGCACGCTCGGCGCTTCGCAGGCGCAACTGACGGCCGCGCAGGTCGCCGAGTTCGTCGTGCTCGGTGCGATCGCCGGGTTGCTTGCGGCGGCGGGCGCCACCGCGATCGGCTGGCTTCTCGCCGACCGCGTATTCCAGATTCCGTTTACCGCCGATCCGTTCGTCTGGATCTACGGCGTCGGCGGCGGTGCGGTCGTGGTCACGCTCGCCGGCTGGCTCGGCACGCGCTCGACGCTACGGCAACCGCCGCTCGCCGTGATACGCCAGTTGGGTTAGCGCAACGAACCGCATGACGTCGAAGACTCCCGCCACGCCGCCTTATGAGCTGATCGGCGGTAAAGCGGCTGTTCGCGCGCTCGTCGAGCGCTTCTATGATCTGATGGAGCTGGAGCCTGCGTTCGCGCAACTGCGCTCGGTCCACGGCGAGTCGCTCGCGAGCGCGCGCGAGAAGCTGTTTCTGTTCCTGTCCGGATGGCTCGGCGGGCCGTCGCTGTACATCGATCGATTCGGACATCCGCGGTTGCGCGCGCGGCATCTGCCCTTCGCGATCGGCGCGATCGAGCGCGACCAGTGGCTCGCGTGCATGCGACGCGCGCTCGCCGACACCGGCATCGACGCCTCGCTCGCCGACGGATTGATGGACGCGTTCTTCCAGACGGCCGACTGGATGCGCAACAAATAAGTAGGGTCAAAATAAGTAGGGTCAGACTCGACTTTCCCCGCGCGGCACCGTCACAAATAAGTAGGGTCAGACTCGACTTTCGACGTCCGGCACTGTTCTGCCGACGAACTTCAGGGAAAGTCGAGTCTGACCCTACTTATTTGAAAGTCGAGTCTGACCCTACTTATTTTCTACTTATTTTCCGGCGAGGACCGATTCGCGTGACAGCAGCCGCGCCGCCCCCAGGAGCGCGAGCAGCGCCAACAGCGCCGGCGCCGCGTACGACTGCAGCAGATCGAGCGACGGCAGCGCCTCGCCGCGCAACGCCCGGTTGAGCAGTGTGTACTGACCCGAGATCGGCACCATCGTCAGCCATTCCGGTTCCTTGCGCTGCAGGAACAGCTGGACGACGGGAAGCATCGACACGACGAACAGCAAAGCCGATACGTTGGCCTGCGCTTCCTTGTGGGTGCGGCCGCGTGCGCCGACGTACAGAAGCACGGCCGGCAGCAGCGCGACGAGCGGGATCAGCACGATGACGAAGCGCGCGAGCTCGCGCGCGCCGAACAGGAACGGGATGCCGACCGCCGGCAGCGGCGCGAAGCGCAACGTCAGGTAGAAGCCCGACAACGTGAGGCCGACGACCGTCGCATTGAGCACCGCGACGGCGAGCCACTTTCCGACCGCGAGCTCGAGCGCGGTCGCCGGTGTCGCGAGCAGCGGCTCGAGCGACTGCCGTTCGCGCTCGCCGGCCGTCGCGTCGAGTGAGGCCGCCATGCCGCCCATCAGCGAGGCGAACAGGCCGTAGTAGGCGACGAGGAACAGCACGAGCGATCCCGAGCTCTGCGGTGTGGCGAGATCGCGCGCCTCCACGTTGAGCGGGCTGCCGACCTCCGGCGCGACGCCGCGCATGAGCAGCCGTGCGCGTCCCCATTCGCGATTGTATGCGCGCAACAGCAACTCGGTCTGGTCGATCGATGCGCGGGCGCGATCGCGCGAGCGGTCGAACACGAGCCGCACCGTTCCCGGCTTGCCCTTCGCGACGTCGGCGGCGAAATTCGGATCGATCTCGAGCGCGACGTCGAGCTCGCCGCTGCTCACCTTCGCCTCGACATCGGCGGGCGCCGGCGTCAGCTTCACCTGCTGTCGCTCGAGGAACGCGACCAGCGCCGGCGCGTGCTCGCCGCCTGCAAACGCAAGCGTGAGCTCGCGCGCTCTGTCCGCCTGGCGCGCGAAGAGATTCAGGATCAGCACGAGGAAGATCGGTCCGGCGATGATCGCCGTCATCAGCGTCACCATGATCGTGCGCCGGTCGCGGAACGTGTCGACGACTTCCTTGCGCGCGATCGTCGCGACGCGCGCGACTGCCGAATTCTGCGTCGCATTGACCATCTACGCGGCCAAACCCTCTCCCGAGCCGAGCAGCCGCACGAAGGCTTCTTCGAGCGAGGCGGCGCCGGTTTGCGCCAGCAGCTCCGGCGCTGTTCCTTCGGCCGCGACGCGACCGTGACCGAGAATGACGATCCGGTCGCACAGCGCGCTCACTTCCTGCATCACGTGCGAGCTGAACAGCAGGCACTTGCCGGCCGCGCGCAACCGCAGCAGCAGCTCGCGCAGCGCGCGCGTGCTCATGATGTCGAGGCCGTTGGTGGGCTCGTCGAGCAGCAGCGTCTGCGGATCGTGCACGAGCGCGCGCGCGATCGCGACCTTCATCCGCTCGCCCTGCGAAAAGCCCTGAGCACGCCGATCGGCGATGTCGGCGATGCCGAGCACGCCGACGAGATCGTCGACGCGCGCCTCGAGTGCCGCGCCGCGAAGCCCGTGCAGCTCGCCGAAGTAGCGGATGTTCTCGCGCCCGGTCAAGCGCGGATAAAGTCCGCGCGCATCGGACAGCACGCCGATCGAGCGGCGCACCGCAAAACGCGCGTTGACGACGTCGTGGCCGTCGACGCGCGCCGTTCCCGACGTCGGCACGATCAGCGTCGCGAGCATTCGCAACAGCGTCGTCTTGCCGGCGCCGTTCGGTCCGAGCAGCCCGGTGATCGCGCCGTCCGGCGCAACGAGCGACACGCCGTCGACGGCTTTCACCTCGGCGCGCTTGCCGAACGATTTCGCGAGCGAATCGACGTCGATCACGGCTGAGGCGCGAGGCGATCGGGCCACAGCGGCGTGCGCGCGCTGTGCTCGAAGTAGTCGACGCACGATGTTGGCAGCGTCGCGAAGCTGGGGTCGTCGACGAATGCGGCGACCAGCCGCGGGCCGCACGCATGCGGCGTCACGATATGGCCGTAACCGCGCGCGACGATGTGGCGGCTGTGCGATAGCGTGCGCGCGACCTCCGCGGCATATGAAGGCGGCGTGACGGGATCGAGACCGCCGGAGAGCAGAAGAACCGGCACGTCGCTTTGAACCGGCGCCCTCGCATCGGCGGGCGCATCACCGTGCGGCCACACGTCGCACACGGCGAGCAGCCGGCGCGCGAGCTCGCGCGCGCGCACGTTCGCGAGCGCTTCGACGTCCGCCGGCGTCACGCGTGGAACGTCTTCTGCGCATGTGACCGAATAGTGAAGTCCGGCGTTCATCTGCGCGACCAGCTCGCCCGAAACGAGCGATGCCGTCGCGTACAACGGACCGAAGTCGCCGCCGGCGGCGCGCTCGATCACCTCCGGCATCAGTGCCGCAAGCTCGGGCGCGTACGTGAGCGGCTGCAACGCGCCGATCACATGCTCGAACGTCAGCGTGAGCTCGCGCGGCTCTCCGGTGCGCGGATCGGCAAGGGTGACCCTGCGTCCGGTGCCGAGCGCCTCGCGCAGCCGCGCGAGCGTCGCGCCAACGTCGGAGTGCGCCGACGCGCAGCTCGGCGTAGCGCTGCACGCATCGATCACCGCATTCAAGGCTGCGTCGCGCGTAGGCCAGACGTCCAGGCTCACGCGCATCGACGGTGGCGCAACGCTGTCGAGCACGACGCTGCGCACGCGATCGGCGTGGCGGCGCACGTACTCCAGCGCGACGCGTGTGCCGTACGAGCCGCCCCAGAGGTTGATCCTTGCGTACCCGAGCGCGTCGCGCATGGCTTCGAGGTCCGCGACGAACGCAGCCGTCGTGTACTGCGCGGCGTCGATGCCTTTGGCGGCAAGCTCACGCGCGCATTGCGCTGCCTTGGGCTTCGGATCGAGCTCGAGCGCCGCTTCGATGCTGTCGTCCGGCTTGAACGCGGCGCACTCGAGCGGAGACGAGCGGCCCGCTCCGCGCTGATCGACGAGCACCAGGTCGCGATCCTTGCGTACACCGACGAGCTGGCTCGCGAGCGGTCCCAGATGCGACGCCGCCTGGCCGGGTCCGCCGGCGAGGATGAACAGCGGATCGGGCTTGGGGTTCAGCGTGTTGGCGGGCAACACGGCGACCTCGAGCGCGATCGTCCTGCCCGCGGGCTTGCGTCGATCCTCGGGAACGGTGAGCGTGCCGCATTGCGCAGCCAGCGCAAGCTTCGGCAGCCGGCATTCGGTGAGCGCGAGCTTGCGCTCGCTCGCGCGATCCGCGCCGCAGCCGGCGAGCGCCGCCACCACGAGCACGCGCACGACGATGCCGGCGTATCGGGACATGGCGCGCGATGGTAGCAGAGGCCGGCGTCGTATACTGATCGGTCCTTGCGGGCGCCACGATGAGCACGCGCGACCTCGAACCCGGTATCGTCACCGATCTGACGGACCGCCTGACGTACGCCGGTTATCTGTGTCTCGACCGGCTGCTGACGGCGCAGCAACCGCTGTCCGGTGTCGCGGGCGCGCCGCCGCGCCACGACGAGATGCTCTTCATCATCCAGCATCAGACGTCCGAGCTGTGGATGAAGCTTGCGATCCACGAGCTCAAGGCGGCGGTGCGCTTCGTGCAGCAGGACAAGCTCGAGCTTTGCTTCAAGATCCTCGCGCGCGTGAAGTCGATCCAGAAGCAGCTGTTCGAGCAATGGGCGGTGCTCGAGACGCTGACCCCTTCCGAATACGAGGCGTTCCGCCCTTCGCTCGGCCAGGCGTCGGGATTCCAGTCCGCGCAGTACCGCGCGCTCGAGTTCCTGCTCGGCAACAAGCATGCGTCGTCGATCGACGTATTCCGCTACGACCCCGCGATCCACGCCGAGCTGACCGAGTTGCTGCATGCGCCGAGCCTCTACGACGAGTTCCTGCGCCACCTCGCGCGGCGCGGGCTGCCGGTTCCCGCCGAGCGCACCGAGCGCGACTTCAGCGAGCCGTACGAAGGCAGCCCGGCGGTGGTCGCCGTGTTCAAGACGGTCTACGAGGATCCCGAGCACTGGTGGGATGCGTACGAAATGGCGGAGAAGCTCGTCGACGTCGAGGAGTCGTTCCAGCTCTGGCGCTTTCGGCATCTGAAGACGGTCGAGCGCATCATCGGATTCAAGCCGGGCACCGGAGGATCGTCCGGCGTCACGTTCCTCAAGCGCGCGCTCGATCACCGGTTCTTTCCCGAGCTGATCGACGTACGCACCGAGATCGGCTCGCGATGACGCCACGCCAGACGAAGTACGCGCGATGAGCGGCCCGGCCGGCACCGCCGAGACGATCGCGCGCGCCGTCGCCGCGCTTGGTCCGGGCCCGCTGACCGAAGCGGGCGTTTCGGCGCACATCGCGCCACTGTTTTCGCGCGTGCTCGGCGCGCAGCGCGGACGCGTCTATCTTGCCAACCATTCGCTTGGCCGGCCGCTCGACGCGATGGCCGACGACGTGCAGGAAGGCGTCGGCGCATGGTATGCACGCATGGGCGGCGCATGGGACGCGTGGAACGCGGAGATGGCGGCGTTTCGCTGGCGGCTCGCATCGCTGCTCGGCGGCGTGCGCACGGACAGCGTGATACCGCGCGCGAGCGCCGGGCAGGGGCTTCGCGCGGTGCTCAACACGTACGATGCGCCGCCACGTGTCGTGGCCACGCGCGGTGAGTTCGATTCGCTCGACGTAATCCTGCGCGAATACGCTCGCCGCGGCCGCATCGCGCTCACGCTGGTCGAGCCGCGCGCCGACGGACGCTTCGACACCGGCGACATCATCGCGCGCATCGAGCGGGGCACCGGTCTCGTCGTCGTGTCCGAAGTGATCTTCACGACCGGCCAGCGGCTCGCCGATTTGCCCGGGATCGTCTTCGCCGCGCACGCGGCTCGCGCGCGCGTGCTGCTGGATGTCTACCATTCGCTCGGCGTATTGCCGGTCGACGTGGACGCGCTCGACGTCGACTTCGCCGTCGGCGGCAGCTACAAGTATCTTCGCGGCGGACCCGGCGCATCTTTCCTGTACGTGCACCCGCGGCATCTGGACGCGGGGCTGCGAACGCTCGATACCGGCTGGTTCGCGAAGGCGTCACCGTTCGCCTACGAGCGGCCCGATCCTCCACGCTTCGCGAAAGGCGGTGACGGCTGGCTCGAATCGACGCCGGCGGTGCTGCCGTTCTATCAGGCGCGCTCGGGGCAACTGTTCACGCTCGCGATCGGCGTCTCGCGGCTGCGCACGTACTCGTGGTGGCTGCAGTCGCGGCTCGTCGGATTGCTGCGCGATGTCGGCACCGCGGCCGGCGGCGGCCGCGCCGACCGCGGCGCGTTCGTCGTCGTTCGCGAGCCGAATGCGCGGGCGCTCGCCGAAGCGCTGCGCGAACGCGGCGTGGACGTCGATGCGCGCGGCGAATGGCTTCGTCTGTGCCCGGACCTGCTGACGACGACCCGCGAGCTAGAGGCCGCGGCGACCACCGTCGCCGCAGTCAAGACGACCGCCTGACTCGACGCGGTTGCCTCAAGCGTTGGCGAGGATCAGTCGCACGAGCCACAGCAGCGTGACGACGAAGATCGCGGCGAGCACGACGCCGACGACGATGACCTGAAGCGGCTTGATCGTCACCGCGTCACGCTCCATCGCCCTGCCTTTGCGCACGCCGAAGAAGCTCCAGAAAACGGCGGCGATCACCTGGCCCAGCGTGGCCGGTCGCGGGCTTCGCGAGGGGTCGGACTCGGGTGCGGGATCGGACGGCTGGGGCGCGGACATGGGCGCGCGGAAGGCGGGAAGCGGACTTCATGCTAGCACGCGACGCATCCAGTTCGCGCTCGGCTGCGTAATGCGGTGTGCAGCACCGTTGCCAACTGTCCATCCGTGGAGGAAACCATGACTCAACGCTCGAACGCCGTTGCGGGCTATCTCGCGGCGGTCGCGCTCGCCGTGACGCTCGCCGCCTGCCAGACGATGATGGCGCCGCAGAAATCGCTCTACGACCGCCTCGGCGGGCAGCCCGCGATCACCGCCGTCGTCGACGATTTCGTCGGCAACGTCGCCGGCGACGGTCGCATCAACGGCTTCTTCGCCCGCACCGACATCGCGCGGCTGAAGCGGCTGCTCGTCGAGCAGATCTGCCAGGCGACCGGCGGGCCGTGCACGTATACCGGCCGCGACATGGTCACGGCGCACAAGGGCATGAACATCACCGACGCGCAGTTCAACGCGCTCGTCGAGGACCTGGTGAAGTCGCTCGACAAGTTCAAGGTGCCCGAGAAGGAGAAGGGCGAGCTCCTTGGCGCGCTTGGCGGGTTGAAGCCGCAGATCGTCGGACAGTAGAAACGTTGGATATGTCATTCGCGCGAAAGCGGCAATCCAGCGTCTTCGCTTCGAAAGACACTGGGTCCCCGCCTTCGCGGGGACGACACAGCGAAAAGGCGCCTGCAGGCGCCTTTTCGCTTGAAATGCCGTGCCGTCACCCCATGTTCGAGACAAATCCGAAAAATCCTGGGGGTATTGCCGATGCGGTTCGACAAGCTGACGACGAAGTTCCAGCAGGCGCTCGCCGACGCGCAGAGCATGGCGCTCGGCAACGACAACGGCTACATCGAGCCGCAGCATCTGCTTTCCGCACTGCTCAGCCAGGAAGACGGCGGCACTGCCTCGCTGCTCGCGCGCGCGGGTGTGCAGGTGCCGCGCCTTCGCAAGGCGCTCGACCAGTCGATCGCGCGGCTGCCGAAGGTCGAAGGCACCGGCGGTGAGATCGGCGCTTCGCGCGACCTGACGAATTTACTCAATCTGACCGACAAGGAAGCCACCAAGCGTGGCGATCCGTTCATCGCGAGCGAACTGTTCCTGCTCGCATTGGCCGACGACAGGGGCGAGACCGGCCGGATGTTGAAAGAGCTGGGGCTCACGCGGCCGGCGCTCGAAGCGGCGATCGACGCCGTTCGCGGCGGCGCTGCCGTCGACACGCAGGAGGCCGAAGGCCAGCGCGAGGCGCTGAAGAAATACACGATCGATCTCACCGAGCGAGCGCGCGAGGGCAAGCTCGACCCGGTGATCGGCCGCGACGACGAGATCCGCCGCACGATCCAGATTCTGCAGCGGCGCACGAAGAACAATCCGGTGCTGATCGGCGAGCCCGGTGTAGGCAAGACGGCGATCGTCGAAGGCCTCGCGCAGCGCATCGTCAACGGCGAAGTGCCGGAGACGCTCAAGAACAAGCGCGTGCTCTCGCTCGACATGGCGGCGCTGCTCGCCGGCGCGAAATACCGCGGCGAGTTCGAAGAGCGGTTGAAAGCGGTATTGAAGGACATCGCGGCCGACGAGGGCCGCACGATCGTCTTCATCGACGAGCTGCACACGATGGTCGGCGCCGGCAGAGCGGAAGGCGCGATCGACGCCGGCAACATGCTGAAGCCCGCGCTCGCTCGCGGCGAGCTGCATTGCGTCGGCGCAACCACGCTCGACGAATACCGCAAGTACGTCGAGAAGGATGCCGCGCTCGAGCGCCGCTTCCAGAAGGTGATGGTCGACGAGCCTTCCGTCGAGAGCACGATCGCGATCCTGCGCGGCCTGCAGGAACGCTACGAGATCCACCACGGCGTCGACATCACCGACCCGGCGATCGTCGCCGCGGCGGAGCTCTCGCATCGCTACATCACCGACCGCTTCCTGCCCGACAAGGCAATCGACTTGATCGACGAGGCGGCCGCGCGCATCAAGATGGAGATCGACTCGAAGCCGGAGGCGATGGACAGGCTCGACCGGCGCATCATCCAGTTGAAGATCGAGCGCGAGGCGGTGAAGAAGGAAACCGATGAGGCGTCGCGCAAGCGCCTCGAGCTGATCGAGCAGGAGATCGCGCGGCTCGAGCGCGAATACAACGATCTCGAAGAAGTGTGGCAGGCCGAGAAGGCGCAGGTCGCCGGCTCGCAGCACATCAAGGAAGAGATCGACAAGATCAAGCTGCAGATGGACGAGGCGCGCCGCAAGGGCGACTGGCAGAAGATGAGCGAGCTGCAGTACGGCAAGCTGCCGCAGCTCGAGGCGCAATTGAAGCAGGCGGCGAGCAAGCCTTCGGAAGGCAAGGCCAAGTTCAAGCTGTTGCGCACGCAAGTCGGCGCCGAAGAGATCGCCGAGGTCGTCTCGCGCGCAACGGGCATTCCGGTGTCGAAGATGATGCAGGGCGAGCGCGACAAGCTGCTGCACATGGAAGAGGCATTGCACAAGCGCGTCGTCGGCCAGGACGAAGCAGTGCGGCTCGTCTCCGATGCGATCCGCCGCTCGCGCTCGGGCCTCTCGGATCCGAATCGTCCTTACGGCTCGTTCCTGTTCCTCGGACCGACCGGCGTGGGCAAGACGGAGCTGTGCAAAGCGCTCGCCGAATTCCTGTTCGACTCCGAGCAGCATCTGATTCGCGTCGACATGTCCGAGTTCATGGAAAAGCACTCGGTCGCGCGGCTGATCGGCGCGCCGCCGGGCTACGTCGGCTACGAGGAAGGCGGCCACCTCACTGAAGCGGTTCGGCGCAAGCCGTACAGCGTGATCCTGCTCGACGAGGTCGAGAAGGCGCATCCGGACGTCTTCAACGTGCTGTTGCAAGTGCTCGACGACGGACGGATGACCGACGGCCAGGGCCGCACGGTCGACTTCAAGAACACGGTGATCGTGATGACGTCGAACCTCGGCTCGCAGATGATCCAGCAGATGTCGGGCGACGACTACGGGGTGATCAAGCTCGCGGTGATGGCCGAGGTGAAGACGCAGTTCCGGCCCGAGTTCGTCAACCGGATCGACGAGATCGTCGTGTTCCATGCACTGGGCGAAGCGCAGATCGCCGAGATCGCGAAGATCCAGCTGCGCGCGCTCGAGGCGCGGCTCGCGAAGCTCGACATCAAGCTCGATGTCGCGCCGGCAGCGCTGAAGGTTGTCGCGCAGGCGGGCTTCGACCCGGTCTATGGCGCGCGGCCGCTCAAGCGCGCGATCCAGCAGCAGATCGAGAATCCGCTCGCGAAGGAGATCCTCGCCGGCAACTACGCGGCCGGCGAGACGATCAAAGTCGTGGCGACGGGCAGCGAGATCGCGTTCGCGAAGAAGTAGCGACCGGGCACGCAGTCGTCCCCGCGCAGACGTAGGCCCCGACGCCGTCATTCCCGCGAATGCGGGAATCCAGTGACTCTGCGCGAAAGACACTGGGTCCCCGCGTTCGCGGGGACGACGGGTCGCAGCGCCGCTCGATTACACATACGGCGCCCAGCTCCGATCTCCGAGCGAGCTCAACCAACCCAGCACGCCGGTGCGCTGTGCACGCGCGCCCGGCTGCACATGACGCTCGTCGACGTGACGTCCCAGCACGCAGACGCCCGCGGCGCCTTGCGCCTCGACGATCGTGAGTCCGCCGCGATCGACCGTGAAGACGTCGCCGGCGTCGAGAACGACGTCGCGCGTGTCGTGCTCGAGCGTCACCCAGACGGTGCCGCGCGTGACGCGTAGCGTTGTGCCGCGCGCGCCGTCGAGCCGGACCATCTCGCCCGGCGCGAGGTCCCACACCTTCGTATAGCCATCGCACACCATAGCCTGCCTCCGGTATTCATGCGTACAATGCATCTTTGGGGCTACCGCGGCGGGGGTTCGCCGCAGCGCAAGCATTCCGATGCCTGCGACTGCCATTGTGGCGAGCGCGGCGAGCGCGCTCAAACGGTGATTGCGAATGATTTGCATGATCCACGCGCATGCATAGGACGCTGCGCCAGCTGCCGTCGCTCGATTTCCTGCGCGGCTTCGAGGCGGCCGGCCGGCTGTTGTCGTTCACCCGCGCCGCCGAGGAGCTGTTCGTCACGCAGTCGGCGCTGTCACGCCAGGTGCAGGCGCTCGAAGCCGCGCTCGGCGTCCGGCTGTTCGAGCGGCGTCACCGAGCCCTATCGCTAACGCTCGCGGGCGCGACGTTCCATCGCGAAGTGGCGGCGACACTGGCCGCGATCGCGTCCGCCGCCGAACGCGCGCGCACGGGCAGCCGAGAGCCGGGTGTGACGCTCACGACGACCGTCTCGTTCGCGTCGTTGTGGATCGTCCCGCGGTTGCCCGCGTTCCGCGCGCGCCATCCGAACGTCGAGGTCTACGTGTCGGCGAACGATCGGACCGTCGATCTCATGCGCGGCGATGTCGACCTCGCCATCCGCTATTGCGCGGACGCGAGCGCGCCGCGCGAGGGCCTGCGTCTGTTCGGCGAGCGAATGCTGCCGGTGGTGAGCCCATCGGTCTCGCGCAATCCGCGCACGCCGCTCAAGCGCCCGGCCGATCTTGCGCAGCACGTGCTGCTGCATCTGGACGATCCGGAGGGTCGCACGCCATGGATCGACTGGCGGTCGTGGCTCGCCGCGAACGGCGAGCCGGATCTGAAGCCTGCCGGCTCGCTTCGCTTCACGCTCTACGATCAGGTGATCCAGGCTGCCGTCGGCGGACAGGGTGTGGCGCTCGGACGGCTGCCGATGATCGCGCAGTTGCTGCGCGACGGCCGGCTCGTCGCGCCGTTCTCGAAGAAATTCGATTCCGCGCGCGGCTACTACGTGCTGATCGCGCCGCATGCGCGCGGTCGCGCCGACGTCGAGGCCTTCGTCGAATGGCTCGCTGCCGAAGCGGCCGCGGTGGCCGAAGCCGGCACTGCGCCGGCGCGCCCGCGACGTCAAGACCTCAAGAGGCGAACATGAGCAGCGACGCTTCGTCGGCCGGCGGCGCGCACGCGTCGCTCACGCCGTCGCCCTGGATCGTTCGCTTTGCGCATCTGGTTGCACCGGGCGCGCGCGTGCTCGACGTTGCGTGCGGCAACGGCCGCCATGCGCGCTTCTTCGCGGCGCGCCGCGCGCGGGTCATCGCCGTCGATCGCGATGCGCAGGCGATTGCCGCGCTCGCCGGTGTGCCCGATGTCGAGGCGCGCGTCGCCGATCTCGAGAACGAAGTCTGGTCGTTCGAAGGCGAGCGCTTCGGCGCGATCGTCGTCGCGAACTACCTGCATCGGCCGCTGCTGCCGCTGATGGTCGATGCGCTCGCCGACGACGGCGTGCTGCTCTACGAGACGTTCGCGCGCGGCAATGAAGCGTTTGGCCGGCCGTCGAATCCCGGGTTCCTGCTCGAGCCCGGCGAGCTCGTCGATCTTGCGCTCGGGCGTCTTGCGATCGTCGCGTTCGAGCAGGGTTTCGTCGCCGGTGCGCAACGCGACGCGGTCGTCCAGCGGCTCGCCGCCGTCGGTCGATCGCGCGCGTGGCCGCCCATCTTGCGCCCGCCGGAACCAGCGGCCGCCTCGCCGCATCGAATGCGGTAAAATCCCTTTTTTTCCGAAAACCGTTCCCATGCTGACCGGAAGTCTCGTCGCAATCGCGACGCCCATGCGCGCAGGCGGCGCGCTCGACCTTCCCGCGCTTGGCCGCTTGATCGATTTCCACATCGCGAGCGGCACCGCGGGCATCGTGATCGTCGGCACGACGGGCGAATCGCCGACGGTCGACTTCGACGAGCACTGCCTGCTGATCAAGAGCGCCGTCGATTTCGCGCGCGGCCGCATTCCGGTGATCGCGGGAACCGGTGCGAATTCGACCTCCGAAGCGACCGAGCTCACCGCGTATGCGAAAAGCGTCGGTGTCCAGAGCGGGCTGTCGGTGGTGCCGTATTACAACAAGCCGACGCAGGACGGGCTGTACCGCCATTTCCGCGCAGTCGCCGAGAAAGTCGACCTGCCGCTGATTCTCTACAACGTGCCAGGCCGCACGGTCGCCGATCTCGCGAACGACACGGTGCTTCGTCTTGCGCAGGTGCCGGGCATTGTCGGCATCAAGGATGCGACCGCGGATCTCGGCCGCGGCAGCGAGCTGCTGCGCGCGCTCAACATGGCCGGGAAGCGCGACTTCGCCGTCTACAGCGGCGAGGACATCACCGGGCTGCCGCTGATGCTGATGGGCGGGCATGGCGTGATTTCGGTCACGGCGAACGTCGCGCCCAAGCTGATGAGCGAAATGTGCAGGGCCGCGCTCGCCGGCGACGTCGCGACTGCGCGCGAGCGCAACGACCAGCTGCTGCCGCTGCATCGCAAGCTCTTCGTCGAGGCGAACCCGATTCCCGTCAAATGGGCGCTCGCCGAAATGAGCATGATCCAACCGGACTTGCGGCTGCCGTTGACGCCGCTGTCGCCGCAGTTTCACGAGGTCGTGCGCGCCGCGCTTCGCGACGCCGGATGCCTCGAGGCAAAAGGTGTCACGCATGCAGTGCATTGATTGGCCCGCGCTCGCGCGGGCGGGCGTCGCGACGCTCGCCGCCACGGCGCTCTTGTCCGGCTGCGAAACGATCACGACGTCGTACGGCAAGCGCATCGAATACAAGTCCGTCGCCACCGCGCCGGCGCTGGAAATTCCGCCGGATCTCACGTCGCCGCAGTACGACGATCGCTACAGCGTGTCGACTGCGTCGGGCCTTGCCGCGCAGAACGCGACGCGTCCGAAGGCCGGCGACCAGATCGCGACCAACGCAGCCGGCGAAGCGCGCATCGCACGAAGCGGCAACGAGCGCTGGCTCGTCGTGAAGACGACGCCGGAAAACGCGTGGAACACCGCGCGCCAGTTCTGGGGCGATCAGGGCTTCGTGCTCGCCATCGAGCTGCCGGCCGCCGGCATCATGGAAACCGACTGGGCGGAGAATCGCGCCGAGCTTCCGCGCGACGCGATCCAGCGCACGCTCGGCAAGGTCGGCGATTTCCTCGTCACCACGTACAAGCAGGACAAGTTCCGCACTCGTGTCGAGCGCGGCACCGAGCCGGGAACGATCGAGATCTTCGTGTCGAGCCGGCGGATGGAGCAGATGCCGACCGGCAAGATCGACAACTCGTCGCCGTCGGGCTTCCGCTGGATGGTCGTGCCGTCCGATCCGCTGGTCGAGGCCGAATTCCTGCAGCGGCTGATGGTGCGCTTCGGCACGCCGGAACAGCAGGCGGCGCAAGCGGTCACCGCATCGTCCAATGCGCCTGACCGCGCGCGGCTCGAATCGGCAACCGGCGTGAAGCAGCTCGTCGTCGAGGACAACTTCGATCGCGCGTGGCGGCGTGTCGGTCTCGCCCTTGACCGCATCGGGTTCACCGTTGTCGATCGCGACCGCTCGAAGGGACTTTACTATGTCCGCTACTCGGACCCCGACGCACCGAAGACGACGACCGGCGACTGGATGTCGAAGCTGATGTTCTGGCGCGATACGACGCAGAAGCCCGAGCAATACCGGATCCAGGTCAACGAATCGGGCGCGCAGAGCGTCGTGCTCGTGCAGGATCCCAACGGCGGTCCCGAGAAATCGCAGAGCAGCGAAAAGATCCTCGCGCTGCTGCGGGATCAGCTGAAGTGACGAACAGGTTGTCATTCCCGCGCAGGCGGGAATCCAGCGGCTTTCCCTCGAAAGTCACTGGGTCCCCGCGTTCGCGGGGACGACGAGCGCCCGTCGCGTTTTTCCGAGAAGCCGGTTAGCGCGCGCCGCATGCGCTTCGCGTCGCTCGGAAGCGGCAGCGAGGGCAACGGTCTCGTCGTCGAGGCCGGCGGCACCCGCGTCCTGATCGATTGCGGCTTCGGCGTTCGCGACACCGCCATGCGGCTTTCGCGGCTCGGTCTCGCGCCCGATTCGCTCGCGGCGATCGTCGTCACGCACGAGCACGCCGATCATGTCGGCGGCGTGCCGGCGTTTGCGGCGCGCCACCGGATCGCGGTGTGGGCGACGTTCGGCACGCTGACGATGACCGCCGACCGTTTCGACGATGTCGAGCATGTGTACGGCTTCGACAGTCACGACCGCTTCGCGATCGGCGACCTCGAGGTGACGCCGGTGCCCGTGCCGCACGATGCGCGTGAGCCCGTCGCGTTCGTGATCGGCGATGGCGCTGCGCGAATCGGGGTGCTGACCGACATCGGCATGTCGACGCCTCACGTCGAGGCGGTGCTGTCGGGCTGCGATGCGCTGGTGCTCGAATGCAATCACGATCTCGACATGCTGGCGGACAGCGACTACCCGTATCCGCTGAAGCAGCGCATCGCCGGGCGCTTCGGTCACCTGCACAACGAGGCTGCCGCCGAGCTGCTCGCGCGGCTCGATCGCTCGCGATTGAGGCACGTGATCGCCGCGCACCTGTCGAGGCAGAACAACCGGCCCGAGCTCGCGCGCGCCGCACTCGCTCAGGCGCTCGATTGCGAGCCCGATTGGATCGGCATTGCCGACCAGGACGCGGGCTTCGGCTGGCGTGACGTGATCTAGGGGAGGCAACGATGGAAAAGCGCGACGAGATCTACCGCGGCAAGGCGAAAACCGTCTACGCGACCGACGATGCGCACCGGCTCGTGATGCACTACCGCGACGACGTCTCGGCGTTCGACGGCGTGAAGCTCGCGAAGCTCGAGCTCAAGGGCGAGACGAACAACAAGATCAACGCGTACGTGATGGGCAAGCTCGCCGCGGCGGGCATCCCGACGCATTTCGTGCGCCTGCTGAACGAGCGCGAATCGCTGGTGAAGGCGATGAAGATGGTGCCGGTCGAGTGTGTCGTGCGCAACATCTGCGCCGGCTCGATGGCGAAGCGCTACGGCATCGAGGAGGGAAGGCGATTGCCGGAGCCGATCTTCGAGTTCTTTCTAAAGAGCGACGCGCTGCACGACCCGCTGGTGAACGAGGACCACATCCGCGTGCTCGGCTGGGCGAGCCCCGACGAGATCGCGCAAATGAAGGCGATGACGCACAAGGTCAACGCCGTTCTGAAGCCGCTGTTCGCGCAAGCCGGCATCGATCTGGTCGATTACAAGCTCGAGTTCGGGCATCCGACCGACGATCCCCGCGGCCCGCTGGTGCTGGGCGACGAATTCACACCCGACGGTTGCCGGTTGTGGGATGCGAGGAGCGGCGAAAAGCTCGACAAGGACCGATTCCGCCGCGACCTGGGGCAAGTGATCGAGCACTACCGCGAAGTCGCGAAGCGCATCGGCGCACCGCTTTAGTTGCCGTGCCCTCATCGCGCTCGCGCGAGAGCCTCGGATGAACGCCGGTCCGCCGCTGCTCATCTTCGGATGCGGCACGTTCGCCGTGCAGGTGCTCGAAATCGCCGAGCTCGCCGGTGGCGTGTCGCCGGTCGGGTTCATCAACAGCTTCGAAGTCCCCGTGCCGGGGACCACGCTCGAGAAGCTGCCCGTTCACCACATCGACGCGCTGCCATTCGCACCCGGTGACGCGCTCGTCATCGGCGGCGTCGTCAGCAATCGCCGCCGCATCGGCATCGAAGCGCTTGCAAAGCGCGGCTATCGCTTCGCCACGCTCGTGCATCCGGGCGCAACGATCTCGCGGCGCGCGACGCTCGCCGCCGGCTGCGTGGTGAGCTCGGGTGTGCAGATCGCCGCGTACGCCGATCTGCGCGAGCACGCGGTCGTCAATCGTGCGGCTTCGATCGGTCACGATACGCGGATCGGCGCGTATGCGACCGTCGGGCCCGGTGCCGTCATCGCAGGCAACGTCGACGTAGGTGAAGGGAGCTATGTTGGTGTCGGCGCCGTCGTGCGCGAGAAGATCACGATCGGCGCCGGAGCGGTGCTCGGCGCGGGCGCAGCGGTCGTCGACATCGTGCCCGCGCACGCGATGGTCACCGGCGTGCCGGCGAGAGTCGTGAAGAACGGCGTCGACGGACTGTGACGGCGGCCGAGCGCTTGCGACGATGATGCCGCTAACCGTGCTTCTGGCCGGGCCGCGATTCGCACGGCAGACCGGCGGCCTCGAGCGCGCGCTCGCCGATCTCGTGCGCGGCTTGCGCGACCTCGGGTTCGATGTCGACGACGCGACGGGCGCAACCGGTGTGCCCGAAGCCGACGCGTCGACTCGCGCGCCCGCGCGCACCGCGCTCGCCCGGCTCAACCGGCATCCGTGGCTGCTCGAGCGCTGGTCGCGGCTCGACGCGACGCGCCGGCGTGCGCTGCGCGACGTCTTCCTGCGTCGCGAGACGATCGAGCACGATGCGCTGCTGCTGCGCGATCTGGAGCAGCGGCTCGCGTCGCGGCGCCACGATGTCGTGCTCTATTGCGTCGAGGAAGCGCCTCGCGGCGGACTCGCGCTCGCGCTTGCGCGGCATCCGTGCGTGATTCCGGTCGCGATCGAAGGGCTCGCCGCCGAGCTTTCGACGCCGCCGCTGCTCGAGCGCTGGCTGCGTTGGCGCGGCGCATCGGCGCATCCGTGGTTCGGTGCCCGCGCGAGCGCGCACGCGATCCGCTGCGCGATCCTGTCGAGCCGCGCCTGGGCGGACGCGACCGTGCGCGCGGGCCTCGCGCGCGACGCTGCGCACGCGGTCTATTTCGGTGTTCCGTTGCCCGCGCGCGTGCGCCCCGACCGCCCGTTCGACGGTCGGCTTCTCTATGTCGGGCGGCTGGTCAAGGACAAAGGATTGCACGTGCTCCTCGGCGGCGTTGCGCGTACGCGTGCAATGGACCGCCGGACGCGGCTCACGATCGTCGCGGGTGACGGCCCGCCCGGCTACCGCGCGCTGCTCGAGCGTCGAATCGCCGATCTCGGCCTCGCCGACGCCGTCGAGTGGCGCGCGCCGCTGCCGCGAGCCGCGCTCGGCGCGCTCTACGCAGAGCATGACGCGCTGCTGTTCTGGTCGCCGTTCGTCGAGCCGGCGCCGCTCGTCGCGATGGAGGCCATGGCGGCGCGGCTGCCGGCTGTGGTGCCGCGGCCTGCGCGCGAGTCGCCGATCTACGAGGACGGCATCACGTGCGTTACCTACGATCGCAACGACGCCGACTCGCTCGCGCGTGCAATCGGTGGGCTCGCGAGCGATGCGCTGCACTACCGGCGCATCGCCGACGCGGGCGCGGCGCGCATCGCCGATTCGTTCACGCCGCTGCACACCGCTCGAGCGTACGCGCAGATCCTCGTATCGGCGATCGCACCCGCGGCGAGCCGGCCGGATATGCATTCGAGCGCGGTGCCGAGCTCGGCCTGAGCGGGCGATCGCGGACCCACGCGACGTGCGAAAGACAAAGGCCGACCCACCGGGCCGGCCTTCTTGTGCTTCGCAGTCGCTTCGTTACTTCTTCGGCGCTTCCTTGGCGGCTTCCTTGGCGGCTTCGACCGCCTTGCCTGCGGCGTCCTTTTGGGCATCGGCCTGGGGCGCGGCGGCTGCATCCTTCGGCGGTTCCGCCGTCGGCGCCGGTGCGGGCGCGGGTGCAGGGGCCGGCGCAGGCGTCGCAGCGGGCGCAGGGGTGGGGGCCGGCGTGGCTGGCTTCTGTTCGCTGCAAGCGGCAACGCCCAATGCAAGGGCGGCAGCGAGGATGATCGTCTTGTTCATTCTTGAAAAGTCCTTCCAGTGGTGTGGTGGGTACCGGTGTCGCATGGCACCCTGTCAGGTCGAACCGGGGAGCATGCGGCACCGATGCGTGCCATCATACCATAAAACCCTATTGATTCAAAGGCATTGTGCAATGCACTACGGGAAAGGCACTACAGGCCGAGTGTCGTTCCTGCGACGCCTGGCTCACCGGTTGCCCAGATTTCCTCGAACCGCGTCACGAGCGGCTTGGCTGCGACCGGCTGCTCGATCGCAAGCGACGCGCGCGGCTGGTCGATGTGGAAGCGATGGAGGAAATGGCGGCCGTCGACCACGATCAGCGGATCCATCGCCTCGCGTGCTTCGGCGCCCGTCTTGTACACCGTGATTGCATGGCTGAACGTGCGCAAGAGATTCGTAAGCCGAGCGCACGACGATTCGATCCATCGCGTGTCGTGCACGATGATGTCGAGCCTGGCGTTGCGGTCGCGGCGAAGATAGGCGATCAGCCGCTCGGCTCGCGCCGCGTCGTTCCATCCCATGTCCGACAAATCGCGATCGAACACGCGGATCGACTCGCGTGCGAGCTCGATCAGCTCGTCGATGGCCGCGACCTGCTCGCCGATCGTCATCAGCATCCGCTGGCTCGGTTCGGGTTTGTCGACGGGTTCAGCGGGTGCCGGTGTGGAGGTAGCCATGTCGATACCAGTCGTGGAGAGCTTTCATGGTCGATCGCGCGAGCGCGTGCACATCGGCGCCGCGAAGCGATCGCACGTTGGCGAGCCGCGCAAGCGCGTCGCGGTCCGCGTCGGGCCAGCGCGCCGCCGCGCCGTTGATGTAGACGTGCGTGTCATCGTAGAGCAGCTGCGTGCGCGCGTCCAAGCGAACGCCGTGTGAGCGGGCGTCGCGGGCGAATGCCGCTGGCGACACGGGAACCTCCGGTGCAACGAAGAACACCGAGGGCTTCGGCTCCGACAGCCAGCAGCCGAGGAAGCGCGCGACGGTCGCGCGATCCCATCGGATGCGCTCGATCAAATCGGCGTAGCGCCGCTGCATCGATGTGCCGATTCGCGCCGGCTCGGTCGCATGCTTCAAGTCGGGATCGGCATAGCGGCCAGGCAGGTCGATCTGGTCGCGCAGATGATCGAGGAACGCCGTGGCGAGCTCGGTGGCCGCGGCGGCGCGAAAGCCGATCGAGTACGTCGTGCATGCGGCGAGCGCGACGCCATCGTGTGCGTGCTGCGGCGGAAGGTAGAGCAGGTCGCCGGGCCCGACGATCGCCTCGTGCTGCGGCGTGAAGCGCGCGAGGATCTTCACCGGCAATCGCGGGCGCAATGCGAGGTCCGCCTGGCGTCCGAAGCGCCAGCGGCGGCGTCCGGCGCCCTGCAGCAGGAACACGTCGTACGAATCGAAATGCGGGCCGACGCCGCCGCCCGGTGCAGCGTAGCTCACCATGACGTCGTCCAGTCGCGCGTATGGCACGAACGCAAAGCGGCGCATCAGCGCGTCGGCTGCGTTGACGTGAAGGTTCACGCCCTGCACGAGCAGCGTCCAGTTTCGCAGCGGCAGCGCCCTGAAATCTGCCCGCCGGAAAGGCCCGTGCGCAAGCGACCATCGGCGGCCGGCGCGAACGACCAGTCGCGATTCGACGTCGTCGCGTTGAGCGAGCGCTGCGAGTTCGCGAAACGACAGCGGATCGGAAAATTCCGGCATCGCGTTGCGGACGAACAACGCTTCCTTGTGCCAGAACTGCGCAAGAAATGCCGATGCGGATCGGCCTCCAAGCAATTGGCGCGTGGAAACGGAGCTCACCGGTGACGCTGCGGCGGCCTTCGGCATGCGGCGATTATAGGGCCGCCACTCCTGTAAAATGGCTCGATGCCGGCGCGTCCTTTCCGGCGCGCGGAGCCGCTCATGAACATCTTCGCCAACACCGTCGTCACGCTGACGTTCGAGCTCTACGAAATGGACGGAACGAAGGACGGTGCGCTGCTCGAGGCGACGTCCGAGCCGATCACGTACCTGCACGGCGGACACTCCGGCATGTTGCCGAAGCTCGAGGAGGCGCTGTCGCACAAGAAAGTCGGCGACAACCTGTCGATCGTCGTCGATCCGGCCGACGCGTTCGGCGATTACGATGCCGAGCTCGTCAAGGTCGAGCCGGTGTCCGCGCTCCCCGACGAGGTGAAGGTCGGCATGCAGTTCGAGGCGTATGCGTCGCCTGATGCGGAGCCCGGCTCGGGCATCGTGTTCACCGTGACCGACGTCGCCGATGGCAAGGTCGTGCTCGACGGCAATCACCCGTGGGCGGGGAAGCGTCTGCGCTTCGACTGCAAGATCCTCGATGTGCGGCCGGCGACGCAGGAGGAGATCCAGCACGGCCATGTGCACGGCGCCGGCGGGCATCACCACTGACCGTGCCGTAAAGCTGCCGGCAATCAGCGCGCCAGCAGTTTCCTGAGCTCGTAGAGCGCCGCGAGCGCATCGCGCGGGGTCATCGCGTCGGGGTCGAGCGCGGCAAGCTGCTGCATGACGATCCGCGCGTCGCCCGATGGCGCGGCCGGATCGTCGATATGTGCAACGCCGGCCGCCGGCGCGAACAGATCATGCTGGGTCGCCGTCGCGGCGGTGAACTTGTCCAGCCGCGAGAGGTAGCTGCTCTCGGCCGGCAGTGCGGTCAGCTCGAAGTAGTGCGTCGCGAACAGCGCGAGGCTGCGATTCCTTTCGGCGAGATGGTGCGCGATCGCCCATGCGAGCGCGAGGCCGTCGAACGTCGACGTGCCGCGTCCGATCTCGTCGATCAGCACGAGGCTTTGCGCGCTCGCGCGATGGAGGATCGCTGCAGCCTCCGTCATTTCGACCATGAACGTCGAGCGCCCGCCCGCGAGATCGTCGGCGGCGCCGATGCGCGTGTGGATCGCGTCGAGCGGCCCGATCTCGGCCGCGGCAGCCGGCACGAAGGCGCCGCAGTAGGCGAGCAACGCGATCACCGCGGCTTGCCGCATGTACGTCGACTTGCCGCCCATGTTCGGACCCGTGACGATCAGGAGCCGACGGTCGGGACGCAAGGCGAGATCGTTCGGGATGAACTCGTCGACCTGCTGCTCGACGACCGGATGGCGGCCCGCGCGCACCGTCATGCCCGTTGACGGTACGAACGTCGGCCGAACGAGGTTGAGCGACTCGGCGCGCTCGGCGAACGTCGCAAGCACGTCGAGTGTCGCGAGCGCGGCCGCTGCCGACTGCAGCGCCGGGATCGCCGGCGCGAGCGCGTCGAGCAGCGCGTCGTAGAGCGCCTTTTCGCGGGCGAGCGCGCGTTCCTGCGCGGAGAGCGCCTTGTCCTCGAACGCTTTCAACTCCGGCGTGATGTAGCGCTCCGCGTTCTTCAGCGTCTGCCGGCGCCGATAATCGTCGGGGATTCGCGTGACATTCGCGTTCGTCACCTCGATGTAGAACCCGTGGACCTTGTTGAACTCGACTTTGAGATTCGCGATGCCGGTACGCGCCCGCTCGCGTACCTCCAGTTCGAGCAGGAACGACCCGCAATCGCCGTCGATCGCGCGGAGCTCGTCGAGCTCGCCGTCGTAACCGGCTGCGATCACACCGCCGTCGCGGACCTGCGCCGCAGGCTCCGATTGGATCGCGCGCGACAGCAGCGCTGCCCATTGCGCGTCGACGGCGAGCGCCGCCGCGCATTCTTCGAGCAGACTCGACGGTTGTTCCGCCACGATCGCGGCGACCGCTTGCGCGAGCGCCGGCAGCCGGGTGAGCGTGTCGGCAAGCCCTGCGAGCTCGCGCGGGCGCGCGTTGCGTAACGCGATGCGCGCGGCAATTCGCTCGAGATCGACGGTGCGCGCGAGCTCCTGCGCGAACGATCGGCGCGCGGCCGGTCGCGCGTCCCACGCAGCGACGCCGTCGTGGCGCGCGGCTGCCTGCTGCTGCGCGCGCAACGGCTGCAGCAACCATTGGCGAAGCAGGCGGCTGCCCGCAGCGGTCGCGCACGTGTCGAGCAGCGACAACAGCGTCGGCGTAGTCTCGCCGCGAAGCGTGACGACGATCTCGAGATTGCGCCGAGTCGACCCGTCGAGCAGCAGATGGTCGGCCGGCGCTTCGAGCTCGAGCGCGCGAACGTGCGCGAGCGCCGTCTGCTGTGTTGCGGTTGCGTAGCCGAACAGCGCACCCGCAGCGCCGAGCGCGAGGTCGCGATCGTCGACACCGAAGGCCGCAAGGTCCTGCGTGCCGAAATGCTTGGCGAGCGCGCGCGCCGCGGCGGCGGCATCGAAATGCCATGGCGGCAATGCGCGCGCCGGAACGCCGCGCGCGCGCAGCGCCTCAACGTCGGTACCATCGACGACCAACAGCTCGGCGACGTCGAGCCGCTCGAGCGTCGCCGCCAGTTCACCAGGCGGCACCTCGTTCAGCACGAAGCGTCCCGAGGCGAGATTGAGCCATGCGATGCCGCAGCGGTGCTTGCCGACGTTGGCGGCAACGAGCAGGCTGTCGCGACGCGCGTCGAGCAGATTGGCTTCGGTGAGCGTGCCCGGCGTGACGACCCGCGTGACGCGTCGCTCGACCGGCCCTTTCGACGTCGCCGGATCGCCGATCTGCTCGCAGATCGCAACGGATTCGCCGAGCTTCATCAGCTTGGCGAGATACTGATCGACCGCATGAAACGGCACGCCGGCCATCGGAATCGGCGTACCGGCCGATTGGCCGCGCGCGGTCAGCGTGATGTCGAGAAGGCGCGCCGCTCGTTTCGCGTCGTCGTAGAAGAGCTCGTAGAAATCGCCCATCCGGTAGAGCAAGAGCTTGTCCGGATGCTCGGCCTTGACGCGCAGATATTGCTGCATCATCGGCGTATGCCGATCGAGCGTTGCAGAGGAAGCCACGCCAATCGCCACGGCGGACACCTTGTCGTTCAACGTACGGCTTCCTGGGCGGCGTCGGTCGCCGACTGCACGGCCTGCCGGAAGGCGATCGGATCGGCGATGAACGGTATCGGGTCCATCGTGGATCCGGTTCCGGTGACGTACACCGATCCGTATCCGAACAGCCGGCCGGCGACACTTTGCTCGACGCGCACGCTCTCGATCTTCGCGATGTTGAGCTCGACGGTGCTGCGGCGAACGAAGCCGAACTTCGCGATGACGCGACGGTTCGTCACGGCGAGCTCGGTCGAGCTCCTGCGAATCAGTCCCGAGACGAGCCAGACGATGCCGGCGATGGCGATCGTCGCAGCAAGCGGATTCGCGATGGTCAACCCGGCGCCGATGACGATCAGCACCGTTCCACCGATGAGCGCGGGCAGGATCGCGAACAGGCTGACTTTGCCGACGTAGAGCACGCGCTCGCCCGATCCGACGATCGACTCGACATAGTTCGCCAATTCATCCTCCCCGCACACGGAACATCACGCGAATTATACGGATCGGTCGGCGTGAGCCGTTCGCGCGCGTCGCAGGCGCGGGCGGTTGAGGCAGAATGCATGTTTCGCGGTCGTCCCGCCATGTCCCCGCTTCGCATCCAGCCCGGTCATCTGACGCTCGCCGATCTGCGCGATCTCTGGGCGGCGGCACGACCGCTCGAGCTCGACGCGACCGCGAAGGCCGCTGTCGACGGCGCCGCGGCGGCCGTGGCGCGCGTGCTCGCCTCCGGCAGCATGGTGTACGGCGTCAATACCGGCTTTGGTCTGCTTGCGCGAACGCGCATCGACGACGCGCGGCTCACCGAGCTGCAGCGCGCGCTCGTGCGCTCGCACAGTGCCGGCACCGGGCCGCTGCTCGACGACGCAACGGTTCGCCTCGTGCTCGCGCTGAAGATCGCCGCGCTCGCGCGCGGTCATTCCGGCGTGCGCTGGCAGCTGATCGAGGCGCTCATGCGGCTCGCCAATTCGCCGCTCGCTGCGTGCATCCCGTCGCAGGGCTCGGTCGGCGCGTCCGGCGACCTCGCGCCGCTTGCGCATCTCGCCGCCGTGCTGATCGGCGAGGGCGAAGCGCGCGTCGGCGATCGCGTGATGCCGGGACGCGAAGCGCTCGCCGCCGCCGGCCTCGCGCCTGTCGATCTCGCGCCCAAAGAAGGTCTCGCGCTGCTGAACGGCACGCAGGTATCCACCGCGCTCGCGTTGTCGGGCCTGTTCGCGCTCGAGCGCGCGCTCGCGGCGGCGTTCGTTGCCGGCGCGCTCGCCGTCGATGCGTGCCTCGCAAGCGACACGCCATTCGATGCGCGCATCCAGGCGGTGCGCGGGCACCGTGGGCAGGCGATCGCTGCTTCGATTTACCGGCGGCTTCTCGCGGGCAGCGCGATCCGCGCGTCGCACAAGGATTGTCATCGCGTGCAGGATCCCTACAGCCTTCGCTGCCAGCCGCAGGTCATGGGCGCCTGCCTCGACCAGCTCACGCACGCATCATCGGTGCTGTTGATCGAGGCGAACGCCGTATCGGACAATCCGCTGGTGTTCGTCGCCGATGACGGTAGCGCAGCCGACGTGCTGTCCGGCGGCAACTTCCACGCCGAGTCGGTTGCGTTCGCCGCCGACGACATCGCGCTCGCCGCGGCCGAGATCGGCGCGCTCTCGGAGCGGCGCACTGCGCTGATGATGGACACGAACCTTTCCGGCCTGCCAGCGTTCCTGGTCGAAGATGGCGGCGTCAATTCCGGCTTCATGATCGCGCACGTGACGGCGGCCGCGCTCGCCTCCGAGAACAAAGCGCTCGCGCATCCGCGCAGCATCGACTCGTTGCCGACCTCCGCCAATCAGGAAGATCATGTCAGCATGGCAACCGGCGCCGCGGCACGGCTCGCGCCGCTTGCGGGCAACGTCGCGGCGATCGTCGCGATCGAGCTGCTGGCTGCTGCGCAAGGCGTCGAGTTGCGTCGTCCGCTTGCGACGTCGGCGCCGCTCGCCGAAGCGCTCGCGCTGGTGCGCAAGGCGGCCGGTTTCTGGGATCGCGACCGCGCATTCGCGCCGGATCTCGCAAGAATGCGCACGCGGGTCGAGCGCGGCGATTTCGTCGCGTTCGCGCCGGACGCACTCGCCGGGCGCATTGCGCTGTAGCGGCACGAGGAGGAACGATGCATCGAGACGATCCGAAGCAATTATCCGCACAGGGCGGCACTCGCTACGCCGAGCGGACGATCCGCGCGCCGCGCGGCGGCGAGCGCACGTGCAAATCGTGGCTCTGCGAAGCCGCGCTGCGAATGCTGATGAACAACCTCGATCCCGAAGTCGCCGAGAACCCGAAGACGCTCGTCGTCTACGGCGGTATCGGCCGCGCCGCGCGCAACTGGGAATGCTTCGACGCGATCGTCGCCGCGCTGCGCGAGCTCGCCGACGACGAGTCGCTGCTGATCCAGTCGGGCAAGCCGGTCGGCGTGTTCAAGACGCATCCCGATGCGCCGCGCGTATTGATCGCGAACTCGAACCTCGTGCCGAAATGGGCGACGTGGGAGCACTTCAACGAGCTCGACCGCAAAGGGCTGATGATGTTCGGCCAGATGACCGCGGGCTCGTGGATCTACATCGGCTCGCAAGGCATCGTGCAGGGCACCTACGAGACGTTTGCGGAAGCGGGCCGCCAGCACTACGGCGGCGGGCTCGCCGACAAGTGGATATTGACCGCCGGGCTCGGCGGCATGGGCGGCGCGCAGCCGCTCGCCGCGACGATGGCAGGCGCATCGATGCTCGCGATCGAGTGCCAGCAGAGCCGCATCGACATGCGTCTCGCCACGCGCTATCTCGACCGCCAGGCGCGCGACCTCGACGACGCGCTAATACAGGTTCGTGCCGCATGCGAGGGTCGGCAGCCGACCTCGATCGGGCTTCTTGGCAATGCGTCGGAGATCCTGCCCGAGCTCGTGCGTCGCGGCATGCGCCCCGACATGGTGACTGACCAGACCTCCGCGCACGATCTCGTGTACGGATACCTGCCCGCCGGATGGAGCGTCGAGCAATGGAAGGCGGCGCAGGCCGATCCTGCGCGTCATGACGAGCTCACTGCCGCGGCGCGCCGGTCGATCAAGACGCATGTCGAGGCGATGCTCGCGTTCAACGCACAAGGCGTTCCGACGTTCGACTACGGCAACAACATCCGGCAGGTCGCGCACGACGAAGGTGTGGCCGACGCATTCGCGTTCCCGGGCTTCGTGCCCGCATACATCCGCCCGCTTTTCTGCGAAGGCAAGGGCCCGTTCCGATGGGCCGCGCTCTCCGGCGATCCGGAGGACATTCGCAAGACCGACCGCAAGGTGCGCGAGCTTTTTCCGGACGACGCGCATCTCAATCGCTGGCTCGACATGGCGCAGGAGCGTATCGCGTTCCAAGGTTTGCCCGCGCGCATCTGCTGGCTCGGGCTGGGCCAGCGTCACCGCGCCGGCCTTGCGTTCAACGACATGGTCGCAAGCGGCGAATTGAAGGCGCCCATCGTCATCGGCCGCGATCATCTCGACACCGGAAGCGTCGCATCGCCGAATCGCGAGACCGAGTCGATGGCCGATGGATCGGATGCCGTGTCGGACTGGCCGCTGCTCAATGCGCTGCTCAACACCGCGAGCGGCGCGACGTGGGTGTCGTTCCATCACGGCGGCGGTGTGGGAATGGGCTACGCGCAGCACGCCGGAGTGGTCATCGTCTGCGATGGCAGCGATGCAGCGGCGAAGCGCATCGAGCGCGTGCTTTGGAACGATCCCGCGACGGGCGTGATGCGGCATGCCGACGCGGGATATCCGAAAGCGATCGCGGTCGCCAAGGCGAGCGGACTGAACTTGCCGATGACCCGATAACCACACTATGAGTGTCAGAAATATTTACATCACGGCCGACGTACGTGAATTAATGACTGGCTAATCAAAAACTTATTTGACTGGCACGATCCGTGCTGCAAGCCGCTTAGCCGTTTCGGCACAGGGGAGAAACATGAAGCGAATGAGCAAGATGTTGTGCGGGATCGCCGGCGCGCTGGCGCTTGTCGCTGGGTTGGCGACATCGCCCGTTATCGCAGGTCCAATTGTCGTCGATGGCGGCTGGGTCGGTTTCTGCTTCAATGATGGGGGTCCGGCGACTGTGGGCTGCCAGAACCAAGGCACGCAGACGTCCGGGAATGATTTCACTTTCACGGCGCTCGCCAATGTCGTGCTGCAGGTTACCGACGCATTTACGGTCGGCGACTTCTTCGCGGTTTACGATTTCGGCGTGCTGCTGTTCAACACGGGCCCGATTTCGGGTAATCCGAATTCGCTGAGCAATCCCGATCTGGCGTTCGCGAGCCCGGATTACAGTCATGGCGCGATCGTCCTCGCAGCGGGCAATCATCAGATCTCGGTCTTCAACACCGTGGGCTGCTGCGGAAGCGGCGGCGCGTATCTGCAAGTCACGGTTCCCGAGCCGGGCACGCTCGCTCTGATCGCGGCGTCGCTCACCGGATTGGCACTCACGCGGCGTCGCAAGCAGCGCTGATCCCGTACTCGATACACCCAAGCGCGCGGTTCGCCGCGCGCTTTTTTTTCGTGCGCCCGGCAGGGCGCACGCACTTGGAGGTGAAAGTCCTCTACACACCCGGCAAGGGGAAGTGTTAGCCGAAGGCAAGGGTGTCGCGGGCGACTGCGAATCCGAAGGAAGCCCAAGGCAAAGCGCT
>WNGA01001306.1_pt1 | contig 46310 bp, 46 predicted proteins | sample 5400061 | NCBI WGS metagenome assembly WNGA01 (sample SAMN13153366, study PRJNA577476) | soil metagenome | isolation source: 100 cm soil or saprolite under grassland replicate 2 | place: USA:California | collected 2016-06-15
AGTCGCAAAAAAATCTTCGATGTTTAATCGCGTAATTCAAGCAGCAAAAATAAGACGTTACATCGTTAAACCATTGAATCGTTGAAGCGTAAGCCGCCAATGGATTCGCGATGTAAGGATTTACGACTCACGTCTCCGCTCACTGCAACATTCCATCCTTGATGTGCAATTGCCGATCGCCGCGCGCCGCCAGCCGAGCATCGTGTGTCACTACGAGCAACGTCTTATTTCGCGCACGCGTCAGATCCAACAGCAGATCCATTATCGCATCGCCCGTTTTCGAATCGAGATTCCCAGTCGGTTCGTCGGCAAAAATGATGTCGGGATCGTTCGTTAACGCCCGCGCGATGGCGACGCGCTGCTGTTCCCCGCCTGAAAGCTCTGCTGGTAAATGATGCATGCGATCAGAGAGACCGACCGCGGCCAGGCTCTCCTCAGCCTGTTGTCTTGTTGCCCGATGGCCAATCATTCCTGGCAGCAGGACGTTTTCCAATGCGGTAAGTTCCGGTAATAGAAAGTAACCTTGGAAAACGAAACCCATTTTTTTATTCCGCAAGCGCGCCTCTGCGGAGGAGCCGCCACAATACAGTCGCCGGCCTTCGAATTCGACCGTGCCTGATTCAGGACGCTCCAGACCGGCTAAAGTGTAAAGAAGTGTCGTTTTACCCGCGCCGGAAGCGCCGGAAAGAAACACTGCTTCATTACGCTCGACTTCCATGGAGATGCCGCGCAAGACTTCGATCCGGCGCGCGCCCATTCGAAACGACTGATAAATATCACGAGCTATCAACTGCGGTGGCTGCACGGCAACTATCTCTCACTAGGATCGACATCGCACAACAATCATCGCAATTGGTAGGGACGGGCACGCCGCACTGTTCGGAAGCCGCAGCGCGGCGTCCCTACCATTCTTCGGACCGCGCTTGTTGCCAAATGGTTAGGCCATTCCCAATGATTCCAGAGTTGGTCGATCAATCGCTGCCGTTTCGTAAAGTCCGTGGCCACGCTGATTCAACGTCGAAACGCGGCTTTAGTTGCATGTAGCATGACGCGAAACTCAAGTGACAAACAAATTCAATCATTGAAAACGATGCGCGCACCGAGATCTCTTCGATACGCAGAAAGCCGCCGTCGAAAATAGTTCGCGGCGGCTCTTTGTAATAGACCTTATTAAGCCATTCCCAAAGATCGCAGCGTCGGCTGATCGATCGTGGACGTTGTGTAAAGGCCGTGGTCGCGTTGATAATTCGCGATTGCATCACGCGTAAGCGGCCCGAGAAGACCATCCACTTCGCCTTGATAATAACCTTGCTGTTGCAGCGCCGCCTGCGCATTGGCAATTACTTGGTCGGGCGGCAAATGATTGTAGCCGTAGATGGGACCATCCCACGCGTAGTACGCGTTAGGATTGTAGCCCCAGGCTGGGAACCAATACCCCGCGTTCCAGTAATACGGGGAACCGAACACGAACACGATCCTATTGTGATGGCTGTGCCACCAGTTCTGATCGTGCCACTCGGATTTGTAGTTGCGGAAAACGGTATAATTTTGGCCCTGCCAGTTTTGGCTTCCTTCGATGTGTTTGCCTTGCTGGAACTTCACAGGAGGGGCCTTTGCGGTGTTTGGCTGTTTTGGAACATTGAAGTGCTGGGGCTTAAATGGTTTGCCAGCACCACCCGCCACAGCTGTCTTGCCGACGCCTGTCGGCTTTTGGCCCGTGTCAGGAGAGAATAGTTTTGGTGGCTTACCTTTAGGGTGAGTGAGTATTCCCGGGCCAACTTCCGCCGGGTGTTTGCCCGCTTCCACGTAGCCTGCCTTCTTCTGTTGGCCGGGCTTATTGACTCCACCCGGATGTTTGCCCGCTTCGACGTAGCCCGCCTTCTCCTGTTGGCCGGGCTTGTTGACCCCACCGGGGTGTTTGCCCGCTTCGACATAGCCCGCCTTCTTCTGTTTGTCGGCCTTATTGACTCCACCCGGGTGCTTGCCCGCTTCGACTGAGGTTTGGCCCTTTTTACCTTTTTGCCCCTCATGAGCCCCCGGACCGGGGCCACCCTCATAAGCTCCCATCGAGGTTTGGCCCTTTTTGCCCTGATAGGCTCCCATTGATGTTTTCTTGGAGCCCGCTCCAACGCTTGTCGGACGTCCCGTCGCGGACGGCGGCGCGTGCTGCACCGTTTGCGGCTGCTTTTTCTTTTGTTTGTTTTCTTCTTGCTGAGCACTGTACGCGACACTCACAAGCGCAAGGCTGCAAACCAGAACAATAAATATTCTCATAAGTTCTCCTTTTGAGTTCTTTGACCTTTCGAGGCTCTCATTTATTCAACGTTAGAGCGATCTCTTGCGGATGCCTTCGCCGCCCCAAAAACCTTGGCCATTGTGCTCACCATGCGACGCCTCAGCGTTGTTGCCGCACGGCCTCGAACAGCACAATTGCAACCGCTGTAGCCAGGTTCAGACTTCGCGTCCCGTGCATCGGGATAGTGATGCAGTTATCAATGTTGGCAGCCAGCAAATCATCGGGGAGCCCCTTCGTTTCGCGGCCAAACACGAGGAAATCATCTTTCTGAAACTTTACGTCGTAGTAAGAGCGTTTGCTCTTTGTCGTCAGAAAAAAATAACGCGCCGCCGCTGGCTGCGCGCAGCGCAACGCGTCGAAGGAATCCCACAATTGCAGTCGCACTTCGTTCCAGTAATCAAGGCCGGCCCGGCGCAATTCTCGATTGTCGAGCGAAAAGCCAAGCGGTTTGACGAGATGCAGCGTTGATCGCGTTGCAAGACAAAGCCGGCCGATGTTGCCCGTGTTCGGCGGAATCTCTGGTTCGACCAAAACAACGTTAAACACAAATCTCTCAGGAACCCAGGAAAGCAGGAAAAGACAAACCAGAAATTAATTTCCTGCGTTCGTGCTTTCCTTAGAGATTTAGAGTTTGCTCGCGACGAATTTTTCCAACTTCACCACGTCAGCGGCGAACTTGCGAATTCCCTCACCCGTTTTTTCGTACGCCATCGTGTCCTCGTTTAGCAACCACCGGAATTTCTTTTCGTCCAACTCGAGCTTGTCGATCTTCGCCGATTTCGCTTTTTCGGGATCAAGTTTGCGTTCGAGCGGGTCGGTCGATTCGGAAAGTTCTTTCATTAGTTCGGGGCTGATCGTCAGGCAATCGCACCCCGCCAGCTCGCGGATTTGACCAGCGTTGCGGAAGCTTGCGCCCATGACCTCGGTCGGGATATCGAACTTCTTATAATACGTATAAATCTCAGTAACTGACAGCACCCCCGGATCTTCCGGACCGCTGTAATCGCGCTTGTATTCTTTCTTGTACCAATCGTAAATCCTGCCGACGAACGGCGAGATGAGCTGCACTTTTGCTTCCGCTGCGCGCACCGCCTGTGGCAGCGAAAACATCAGCGTCAGATTGCAGCGGATGCCTTCCCTTTGTAGTTGCTCGGCCGCGTTCAATCCCTCCCAAGTCGATGCGATCTTAATCAACACGCGTTCCCGTGGAATTTTGCGCTCCTCGTAAAGTTGAATCAGCCGCCGCGCTTTCTTGATCGAGCCTTCCACATCATACGACAAACGCGCGTCGGTTTCGGTGGAGACGCGCCCCGGCACGATTTCCAAAATGTCGCAGCCAAACTGGACCAGCAGATGATCGCAAATGTCTTCAATCTGCTCGTGTCCGCTCAGACCTGATTTCTTTCGATCGGCCACCACCTCCTCGACCAAATGCGCGTACTCTGGTTTTTGCGTGGCGGCATACACGAGACTTGGGTTCGTTGTTGCGTCCTGCGGCTTGAAGTCCTTGATCGATTCAAAGTCGGCGGTGTCGGCCACGACTTTCGTGAACTTCTTCAGTTGCTCGAGTTGATTCAGTTTCGTTTTCTTTTCTTCGGCGATAGCAGTGCTCATAATGAATCCTCCATTGGGGTTAGCCGTAAAACGTACGCCTCGAATAAATATCGACAATCAAAAATCTGTAAGGACGGTCTATGACCGCCGCGTACATGCTCAGATGTCGGCGCTCGTAGAGCGTCCCTACAGTTTGGCAGAAACTGTCGACTGGGATTGAACAGCCCTCCTCGAACCGATCGCTGCTTTGACGAAATTGTTCCCGAGCTCCCACATCGGGCCGGGGAATTTGCGGCATTCCGTGAGAACGTGGTCGAGAGCGTTCACAAACATGTCCACTTCCTTTTCGCCGATGATGAGTGGCGGCAAAATTTTCATCACGTCCATGGCGTGCCCGGCTACCTGGGTAAGAATGCGATGTTTGCTCAGCATTTGGGTTACCACCATTTGCGCGAACAGCACCTTGTCGATTTTGTGCAGAAGTTTCCAGGCCATCTTCAGCTTGAGTTCGCTCGGCTCGTGAAATTCGATTCCGATCATCAAGCCCTTCCCGCGAACTTCTTTGATAAAGGAATGTTTCGCGCGCAGCGCACCGATCCTTTCCATCAGCAGCGCGCCCATCTTCGCCGAGTTCTCGATTAACTTCTCGTTGTCGATCACTTCAAGCGCGGCCAAACCGCAGGCCATGGCGAGGTTGTTGCGCCCGAAAGTTGTCGAATGAACCACGCAGCGATCCATTCGCGAAAACGTTCTTTGGTAAATCTCGCGTCTGGTCACAATGGCGCCGCAGGGCACGTATCCGCCGCTCAACGTTTTTGCGAGCGTAATGATGTCCGGCTCTAAATTCCAATGCTGGAATCCGAACATTTTTCCTGTGCGACCGAGCCCGGTCTGCACTTCATCTGAAATCAGGAGCGTGCCGTACTTGCGACAAAGTTCTTGCGCGCGAACAAAGAAATCAGTCTTGGAAGTTTGACAGCCTTTTCCCTGAACGGTCTCAATCACAAACGCTGCGACATCGCGCGATCGCAGTTGTCGATCTAACTCGTCGATGTCGTCGAGCGCTACCCGTGCATCGAAGCCTTCCATCAATGGGCCGAATCCGTCGGTGAAACTTTCACAACCCATGAGCGAGAGTGAACCGAGGCTGAGGCCGTGAAACGCGCTCGCCAGCGAGACCGCGCGCTTCCTGCCAGTCGCAGCGCGCGTGAATTTTAACGCGCCTTCCATCGCTTCAGTGCCGGAGTTACAGAAGAAAACGGCGTTCAGATGGGACGGTGTCCGTTTCACAAGTGCTTCAGCCAGCAATCCGCTCAGAAGCGAGCAATCCATCTGCACCATGTTTGGGAGATCCAGGTCGAGAACGTCGCGGATCGCTTGTTGCACCATCGGGTGATTGCGACCGATGTTGAATACGCTGTAACCACTCAGGAAATCCAGATACGCCTGATTATCCATGTCGTAGAGGTATGCGCCCTCCGCTCGCGCATATACCTTGTCGAACCCGATGACCCGCTGAGCAGCCACCAGGGTTGGGTTCACGTGGCGCTCGTGCAGCTGATAGTTTTCACCCAGCCGCGCCGCTACGATTTCCTTCAGATCAAAAGCCATTGGGCAACGTTCTGCGAAGTCGCTGGGAACGCAACTGCTACGGCCTCCAATCCTGATAAGCTTGATGGGCGCCTCTCGTCAGGTTGGTTTTTCCCGGTGAATATCGTTCCAGCTGCGTAGCAAGCCATTGGAACCATTCAAAAGTCTTCTGTGACCCACTGTGGCGGCGTTCTTGTTCAACATAGGACTGGACTTTACGCCAGGCCAAACGAACGGTGCCACCCAGTAGGTCGCCGACTACGCGCAAGGGAACGATCCGCGCATACACAGAATAGCCCAGGCCTTCGAGAATGCAGCCCACCGCCTGCACCGCAGCGAACACACGGGCGTCTCCCTCGATCTCCGATGCGGTCGATCCATCGGGAATACTCTGCACGACGATCATCGACTTCATCCATTCTGGAGTGAGAATTGCTTGAACGGCGGCAAACGCCGCGCGTTCCGCGCGCTCCTTCCGTGCGCGACGCGCTTCCAGCAAACCGAATGCGACAGCAGTCAAAACCGCTAATGCCGTGGCCACATTTGCCAGAGTCGAAAGGTCCATCCGCAATCTTATCACAATCTCGTTGGACAGAACGAAGCCGAAACTTGCGGAGCAATAAAAAAATGTCGCAGGATTCAATCGAACCCTGCGACATTGCGTTTGCGAATCTGCCTTCGGCTATTCTTCGACTATTACGCGCTCGACTACACGACGCTCCTCAGGTCCGGTGTAATAAACGCGCACCTTTTGACCGGCGCGCAGCGGGGCGGTTACGACTTTGCCCACCCCGTCGACGATTCGCGCAGTTGTGCCCAGCGCGAAGCTAACAGGTCCTTGATCGCTCCTGACCACAATTGTCTTGCCAGGCTCATAGGTAGTTACCGTACCGGAAGCATAGGTTGTGGTTGTTGTCTGCGTTGTCGTTGCTGGTTCTGTGGTTGTGGTTTGCTCAGTCGTTGTCGTGCTCGTTTGCGCAAAAGCTAACGGCGTTACCAGCGCGCAGATCAAACCAATGATTGTCTTCTTCACTCTATTTCCTCCTCTTTATGGTTAATTTTACCCACAAGTTCGTGACTCACGGGTCGGACGGACGCTCCGCGCCCATCAGATGATTTGACTGCCTCCGCCACGGCGGTATTCGAAGGATTTTGCTATTCGCGTGATTGAGCGACCCTGGCGAATTCATTAATGTGGCACAGAGATGAGCCGCAAAACGCCGACAGCTGAGCCAGCAGTCACGCGAGGACTCGTCAAGCGACATGGCTTACTCCGGACGAATTTGAGCGCATCAAGAAAATCCTTGCTCGAGCGCCGAACCGGCTCTCAACTCGAACTCAAGGCTGGTCCGCTCTTACTCCTGTAGCTCCACGCGATCTACTGTCCGCATCGAGCCCGTGTCTGTGTAAAAAATACGCAGGCGAGTGCCCGGTTTAATCGGACCAGTCACAACACGACCTAACTTATCGTAAACGAGACCGTTTCCGTAGAGCTCAAAGCGTTCCTGATTAGCTTTGTCTGTTCGAACAACGAGGGTTCTGGCAGGCTGATAATTAGCAGCGGTGCCCTCCTCTACTCCCGTGAGCGTACCTGTAACGGTTACTCGTTCCGTCGTGGTGGTCGTGGTGGTGGTAGTAGTCTGCGCAAACGCCGGCGATGCAATGAGCATGCAAGCGAGAGCGATAATTGCTTTCTTGGCCATGATGCCTCCGTCTTGTTGGTACTGATACCCAAGGTTCGCAGTTCGCAGACCTGTTGGACGCTTCCCAGATGTTACGATTTGATGAAAATTCTTATTTGAGAGATTGAGCGGCCTTGCGGATTCGGTAACGTGAATCTGCCGATGATCAGCCAGATGCCGACTGCCGAGCCAGCAGTCACCCCAGAACTCGTCAAGCAACACGGCCTCACCCCGGAGGAATTCGAGCGCATTAAGATGATCCTTGGTCGTGAGCCAAATTTCACCGAGCTCGGAATTTTCTCCGTAATGTGGAGTGAGCATTGCTCGTATAAGAATTCGAAGAAAGAACTGAAGAAATTTCCGACTACCGGTGCGCGCATTCTGGTCAAAGCCGGCGAAGAAAATGCAGGTGTCGTCGATATTGGTGACGGTTGGGCAATTGCGTTCAAAATGGAGAGCCACAATCATCCGAGCGCGATCGAGCCGTTCCAAGGAGCAGCGACTGGTGTGGGCGGTATCATCCGCGACATTTTCACTATGGGTGCGCGGCCGGAATTTTGCCTGAACTCGCTGCGCTTTGGACCAATCACGAATGGAAATTCGCAAGTCGGAAAGCCCAAATCCAAAATCGCAGCCAACAGGCGGCTGTTCACAGGCGTCGTTTCTGGCATCGCACATTACGGAAACTGCGTAGGTATCCCGACGATAGGCGGTGAGATTTCTTTCGACGAGAGCTTCGAAGACAATCCTCTGGTAAATGTCTTTTGCCTTGGCGTGTTGCGCCACGAACAACTCGCGCGCGGCACAGCAGAAGGCACTGGCAATCCTGTTTTTTATGTCGGCGCTGAAACAGGTCGTGACGGTCTCGCCGGCGCCGCGTTTGCATCGCGCGAATTGACCGAACAATCGCGCGAGGATCGTCCCGCCGTGCAGGTCGGCGATCCGTTCAAGGAGAAGTTACTCCTCGAAGCATGTCTCGAACTGCTCGCTCGCGGGAGATCCTGCTAAGTGAATCACAGGAGCGAATGCTAATCATTGGCCGCCACGGAAAAGAAGACGTTGTGCGTGAAGTATTCCAGAAATGGGACGTGCCGTGCGAAGAAATTGGTCGCGTCACCAACGACGGCATGATGCGCGTCCGAAATAACGGGGAAGTCGCTGCAGAAATTCCAGCAAAAGCGTTGGCTGAAGAAGCGCCGCTTTATTCCAGAGAAGCCAAAGTTCCTGTCCGCGGGTCCCGGGACGCGTCGCCGCCCACAGGGCGGTGGCTACAGAAGACTGATAATCACAAAGCGCTTCGCCAACTGCTGCGCGATCCGACAATCGCGTCCAAGAACTGGGTCTATCGGCAATATGATCACACGGTTCGCACGGGCACGATCGTAAAGCCGGGATCTGATGCCGCGGTTTTCTTCGTTCGCTATGCCAATAAAATTCTGGCTGCGACTAGCGACTGCAATTCGACCTATTGCGCACTCGATCCGCGCGAGGGCGGCAAGATGGCTGTCGCCGAAGCCGCGCGCAACCTTACCTGTTCCGGCGCAAAGCCGCTCGCCCTGACGGATTGCCTGAATTTTGGCAATCCATACAAGCCGGAAAACTTCTGGCAGTTGCGTGAAGCAATTGAAGGAATAGCAGAAGCATGCCGGGCGTTCGGGACGCCGGTCACCGGCGGAAATGTCTCGTTGTATAACGAGAGCCCGGCTGGCGTAGTCGATCCAACACCGACAATTGCGATGGTCGGACTAATTGATGACGAAAAGTACATCACCACCCAATGGTTCAAAAACGAAGGCGACATGATCATTCTGGTTGGCGAGATAGGAAACGAGCTTGGCGGCTCGCGGTTTTTAAGAATTTGCCACGGATGCGAAGAAGGTCCTCCACCACGCGTCGATCTTGAGCTAGAGATCAAAGTTCAAGATGCTGTGCGCGATTTAATTCGCAAAGGTCTCGTAAAAAGCGCACATGATTGCTCTGAAGGGGGACTCGGCGTCGCGCTGGCGGAAAGCTGTTTTAATCCTCAAGAAATTTTTGGAGCGGAGATTAGTCTGAAAGCAGGCGACACGGCTGCCGCTGCAGTATTGTTTAATGAATCGCAGTCGCGCATCGTCATTTCTGTTGCGCCTGCTGATTTGAAGAAGACGATCACGATCTTACGTGCCAGTAGCGTCCCGTTTGAGCAGCTTGGCAAGGTCTGTCGTGACGAGCTGCGCATCGCGATAAACGGGGAAACGTTTCGCTGGCCGATTGCTGATCTTTACGACGGTTGGTTCAATGCAATCCGCCACGTGGTTGAAGAAGATGCGGAGCGGATTCCAAGTTTGTGAAGTGCGCACGAAAAGGCGATTGAATGCTTAACGATCTGGTGGATTATTTCGTGTGATCTGCCCCTCAGGCAAAACTGATCCAGACAACGCGCCCGACGCTGTCGTGCTGCCGCAGCACGAGTGCGGACTGTTTGGCGTGTTCGGTCACCCGAACGCGGCGGCGCTGACGTATTACGGTCTGTTTGCCCTGCAGCATCGCGGACAGGAGAGCGCTGGCATCGTCACGAGCAACGGTCCGGGGACGAGCTTTTTGATGCACAAGGACATGGGTCTGGTGTCACAGGTCTTTGGTCAGGAAGAACTGGCGAAACTCAAGGGGACACGCGCGATCGGGCATACGCGTTACTCCACTACCGGCACGAGCACGGTTAAAAACGCACAACCGTTCGTGGTCGATTGTGTGCGCGGCCAAATGGCAATTGCGCATAACGGCAATCTAATCAATGCCGACGTTCTGCGTGATGAGCTGGAACGACGAGGCTCGATCTTCCAAACCACGGCCGATAGCGAAATTATTTTACATCTCCTGGCGCAACCGTCGGAGAATGGTGGAAACGTCCTGGCAGCGTTGCGCCGGATTCAAGGCGCGTTCTCGCTAATCATCATGAGCGAACGGGAGCTGATCGCAGTGCGCGATCCTTTTGGGTGGCGCCCACTAGCGCTCGGCAAGCTAGACGGCGCTTACATTCTGGCATCGGAAACATGCGCTTTCGATTTAATTCATGCTGAGTTCATTCGCGAAATTGAACCTGGCGAAGTGCTGATCATCGATGAGAACGGATTGCGGTCGGAACGGCCATTCCCGGACGAGCGTCCAGCATTCTGCATGTTTGAATATGTGTATTTCGCGCGTCCCGATAGCATGATCGGAGGCGTGAATGTCGGAAAGGTGCGCATGGAGATGGGACGCGAACTCGCGCGAAAGTTCCCCGTTGAAGCCGACATCGTCGTGCCGGTGCCGGATTCAGGAAATTATGCCGCTCTCGGTTTTGCTCAGGAACTAAATATTCCGTACGGCCACGCCTTCGTCCGCAACCATTACATTGGGCGCACATTTTTGCAGCCGAGTCAGCTGATTCGCGATTTCGACGTGCGAGTGAAGCTGAATCTGATCAAGGAAATGGTTGCCGGAAAACGCGTCGTAGTTCTGGACGACTCCATCGTGCGCGGCACCACCGCGCGCGCGCGTGTGGTGAACCTTCGCGAGGCCGGAGCCAGGGAAGTGCACATGCGCGTGAGCTGTCCGCCACATCGCTTTGCTTGTCACTACGGCATCGATTTTCCTGACCCTGAAAAATTAATCGCGAACCAGATGTCGATGGACGACATCTGTAAATATCTTGGCGTTGACAGTCTGGGTTACCTCGATGTCGAAGGAATGGTGCGAGCGACGGGAAAGCCATTGAACAGCTTTTGCCTGGCTTGTTTTACCGGCGATTATCCCCTGCCCGTCGATCCGGCATTGGACAAGTTCATCATGGAGCGGCGCGAGCAGCGTGCCAAAGCGCTCGCGGATCAGGAAGCGCACCCAACCTTGTTCGCGGATTTGAAGTAGCAGCTTGCCTCTTTTTTTTGTAGGGAACGCGTTGCCTTCCCGGGGGAAGCTGACAGCTTCCCCTACAGAAAATGACGAGAAAGAAAAAGGCATACACGCGCGCTGGCGTGGATGTGGATCTTGGCAACCGGCTAAAGCGACAAATTCAGTCGCTCATGAAGGAAACACATGGCCCACGGGTGCTCGGCAAGGTCGGCGGTTTCGGCGGATTATTCCAAGCGCGCTTCCCTGGAATGCGCCAGCCGGTCTTGGTAGCAAGCATTGATAGCGTTGGCACCAAATTGAAGATCGCGTTTACACTGGACAAGCACGACACCGTCGGCGCCGATCTGGTAAATCACTGTGTAAATGACATCGCAGTCTTGGGCGCGCGCCCGCTTTTCTTTCTCGATTACATTGGCTGCGAAAGACTCGAGCGTCGCATGTTCCAAGAATTACTTCGCGGCATTTCTCGCGCCTGTCGATCCGCGGGCTGCGCGCTCCTCGGTGGTGAAACAGCGCAATTGCCCGGAATGTATCGCCCGGGCGAATATGATCTAGCCGGTTGCATTGTTGGCGTCGTCGAACGCGATAAGATCATCGACGGAAAAAAAATCCGGCCCGGTGATGTCATTCTCGGGCTAGAATCAAATGGGTTGCACACCAACGGTTACTCGCTCGCGCGAGAGATCTTGTTCGGCAAAATGCATCTCAAAGTAAGTTCGCGCGTGCCTGGTTCGACGATGATTGTTGGCAAAGAATTACTGCGAGTGCACAAAAATTATCAGCCACTCCTGACAAGAATTCCAAGCAACGTGATCAAAGGTCTCGCCCACATCACAGGTGGCGGTCTCATTGACAACCTGCCGCGGATTCTGCTTCCGAATTGTGACGCAGTGGTTGAAGCGAAAAGCTGGAAGGTTCCACGCATCTTCCAAATTTTGCAGCGAAATGGAAATATTGATCTTCGAGAAATGTATCAGGTCTTCAACATGGGCATCGGGATGGTGGCGGTCGTCGCGGAGGAAAATGCTCGGCGGGCAATGTCGATGTTGCAAGCTAAGCGAATCGGTCGAATCGAACGTGGATCAGGGAAAACCGTTTTGAAACTGTAGGGCGCCGGCCGCAGCGGACGCATTGGGATTCACGGTATCTGCGGCGAGGCGGGATCCGTGGCATTCACAGGCACCTCAATTTCCAGCGTAGAGTCTGTGCTGGTGATTTTACCTCGGCGCGTTATACGCTGCAGATTGGCACGGTGCGCTGCGAGATCGACAAGCTCCGCAACTCGTGACTTCAATGCGCGCGCTCGGTTCGCCAGGAACAACAGAAAGAGCAAATAGAAACCAATGAACCAAAGATCAACGTGGGAAACGTTGAGCTGGCGATAAATCAACAGACTGGTTGCAATCAGACTAAAAATGACGGTGGTGGTAACCAGCCGGTTGCGAAGCCGAACGCGCGTCAGACATTTCGCACCACCATGATATTCGGTGACGGTTTGAAGCGCTATGCTCCACCAGAAGTTTCCGTAGATTTGAATGTCCCACTCATTCCACCCACTGTCGGTGGAGTAGCGCCAGCCTTCTTCCTCCAGCAACTGAAACATGGCGCCTAACAGATGGTGGCGATCCCTGCCTTGCTCACTCCAAAAAAGACGCCTACTCAGACTGCCGGCAGAACGTGCGCGTTCCGGTAAATGCTCGTGCCGCTGAATCACGTTGGCCGGTGTGCGTTTGAAGCGCAGCCAGGTGAAATAACGAGAAAATCCCCGCACGAGCGGCTGGGCAAATGCCAGTAACATCACCAGCAGCCGCGCACGCACCGTATCGAATTTGGGTTCAATGGAAGCGCGCACCATATAGGAAAGCGCGACACACAAGGTACCGCCCAGCATGAGGTACGGGACAATGCGCAGCACAGGCAAAAAAATACCCAAACCAAAAAGGAAAATTGTCAGGGCAAACCATTCAATGCTGCTCAGGTATGCAGCCACGTCTGATTGCGGCGTAGGATAAATCGATTGAAAAAATCCCTCGCCGAAAATTCCGTGATAAATCACTGGTCGGTTGACGAACCAACTGAAGCGCGGTGTTCCATAGATTTGGCCGCGCCATTTCGCAGTGCCAGTCGGGCCAAAAAAAATCAAATGTTTAAAGCGGAGAAGTGATTCTGCTTCGCCGTAACCATCTTGCTGTTTCAAGAAAGCGCGAAGCGTAAAGCGTCGATAGTGCCACACAATTGCGGTGGGACTGAAACCAACGACCCACCCAGCCTGCTGGATTCGCCAGCAGAAATCGACATCATCTCCGGCTTTATGGTATTCGGGATCGAAGCCGCCGACGCCTTCAAACGCCCACCGATAAAATGCCATGTTACAGCCAGGGATGTGCTCGGCGATTATATCAGTGAGCAAGACATGGCTAGGACCACCGGGCGCCGCTGCCACGCATGCCTGAATCCAATTTTGCGCTGGTGGCGTGATGTTCGGTCCACCCACTCCGGCATAATCGCCGCTTACAAGTGTGCTGATCAGATAATAGAGCCAATCCGCATCTGCCATGCAGTCAGAATCGGTGTAGGCGAACACTTCCCCTTTGGCGGCAGCGGCCCCAGTATTGCGAGCGTGACTCAGTCCGTGATTGCTCTGATGAATGTAGCGCACCCGTGGGAACTGCGCTGCAACGTAGGCTGTGTCATCCGTTGAACCGTCATCGACCAGAATGATTTCATGCTCCGGGTAGTTGAGTTTACCTAACGAATCAAGACACGCTGCCAGCGTGCGGGCGCCGTTGTACGAACAAACTATTACCGACACGAACGGCGCGCGCGCCAACGGGCCATGCGGCAAAGCAGAATCGCTTCGCCCGAGTTTTTCCTCAATCGCATAAAACGCTTTCTTCGGTTTGCGATCGCGGGTGACGATACCAAATGCCCAATCTGTGATTTCCTCGCCGCCGGTAAACCATTCGTCGGTCCAGGTAAAAAAAATTGTTCCAGCCAGGCCGCATTTTACCACGCTGTCGATGTGCCAACCGAGCATTTCGGCCTGCTCGTCCTGCGAATGCCGGATCGTGTCCATCCCGAATTCCCCCAGGATAAGAGGATGTTCACCAGTGAGATTCTGGAGCCGCAGCAGGTACCCCTCGAAATCGCGCTGGTTATGGAGGTAAACGTTAAAACAACAAAAATCAGCATTCTGCGGCAGCAGATATTCGGTCGGGGGATACGTCGCATAGGAAAAGAGAGCATCAGGATCGATTCCGCGTCCGATCCCGATCAATTCCTCCACAAATTCAATCACGCGACGCGCGCCGAGCCAGCGCGCGATGGTACTGGAAATTTCGTTACCGACCAGGTAACCAAAAATTGCTGGATGCCCAACGTTTTTCTTCACGGCAGCGCGAACCGCTTCGGCAATCTGTTTCCGGGTTGATCTTTCGCGCAGGAATTCGACATGTTTTTGCCACGGAAGCGTCACCAAAACGCGGATCCCAGCTGCAGCACAACGATCAAGAAACCAACGCGGCGGCGCGTGATAAATTCGGACAAGATTCAGACCCACCTGGCGCATGAGGGCGAGATCCATCTCGACTTGCTCGGGCCGCCCAAGATAATTTCCATCGGCGTCCGGCTTGAACGGACCGTAAGTGACGCCCTTAACAAAGAATTTTTTGTCCTGCTCGAAAAAGAATTTCGCAGCAGGTCGAATTCGCGCGCTTGGCGTCTTTGTCATGTCGAGCGGAGTCGAAGCATCTCTCGATGTTTGATGGGGCTCAATCAAGGGATTCCCCCAGCCTGCGCGTAAAGCTACAGCGTGGCAAGCGACTCCGCTCGAATGACAAAATACAAAATGCCCGAATGCGTGATCCACGGTCCGCCTGCACCCTTCCGAAAGAAAGCGCGCATTCGAAAAGATTACTCCCCTGAACAACTTCGGGGTTGGAATTTCCATTCAATCAAGCCACCATGCGCGAATGAAAATCGCTACTATTATCGCCCGCGTCCTTCTCGGACTGATTTTTGTTGTCTTCGGTTCGAATATCTTTCTGCACTTTATTCCGATGCCGCCACCGCCGCCGGGACCGGTTGGCGACTTCACCAAGGCCCTTTTCGTGACTCATTACCTCCATGTGGTCGCTGTGTTTCAAATCGTCGGCGGCTTGCTACTGCTTATCGGACGCTTCGTCCCTCTCGGCTTGCTTCTGCTCGCTCCCGTCATCGTGAATATCGACCTGGTTCACATCTTGATGGACCCCAGCGGTCTGCCGATGGCCACCGTCATTTCGATCTTGTTGGTCTTTCTCGTCTGGCGATACCGCGACGCGTTCGCGGGTATCGTGCGTCCTTAATCCGGCTTATGGCTGCGCAAACCGATAACAAGGCACCTGATGTCGTCGTCCACGGCGGCGCCGACAGTTTTAAACAGGAAATCACTGTGGGTGAACATGGCCTTGTTGCGGATGAACCCGTGAGCGCAGGCGGCGGCGATGCCGGACCTGATCCGTACGATTATTTACTAGCGAGTCTTGCCGTCTGCACGTCCATGACGGTCGGCTTCTATGCGCGCCGACATCAATTCCCTCTCGAAAACATAACGGTGTCGCTCTGGCACTCGCGGATTTACGCCAGAGATTGCGAGGAGTGCGAGACCAGGGAGGGCATGCTGGACAGAATCGACGTTGAAGTCGAACTGACCGGATCATTGAGTGATCCGCAGCGCGCGAAGCTGATGGAAATCGCAGCAAAATGCCCCGTTCATCGAACGCTTACGTCGGAAATCAACATCAGACTCCGAGCGGCCCCGACAACGTCCGCATCATAGCCAGGAATAACGCGAGCCGAATGGATTGACATAACGGTCGTTGCAAACCCCACATCAATCGCGCGCGCAACTTTGCGGGTAGTCTTGGTCTCGGCGACCGCAACTCGAGAATCCAGCAGCGGCATTTTGTTTGACGTGATTCGCCATTTTTGGCTGAATGGGCTGAAAGAATCGGGCAAACTTTCTGTGAGCAACCCGGAACAGACCGCATCTCCAGCGAAGACAACCGACGGAGAAACGGATGTCGAACGCGAAGTGCGTTTTGCGGTCGTAATGTATGGCGGCGTCTCGCTAGCGATTTACATCAACGGAGTCGCGCAAGAATTGCTCGACATGGTCCGGGCGACGGCAACCGTGCCGACAGAAGATACCAGGGACAAAGAAGACAAAAAATGGGAGGCGCTAGATAAAGATGCGTTGCCGGGAGCAATGGGCGTTTATCGCAAGCTCGGTCAATATCTCGGGATCGCCGACAAACAGGAACGCGCAGAGCGATTTCGTCAGCAATCGATCTCAAACACAGACGCGATTCGCACGCGGCTGATCGTGGATATCATTTCCGGGACATCCGCCGGCGGGATCAACGGAGTTTTTCTGGCCAAAGCGCTGGCGCGCGATCAAGGCATGACAGGTTTGAAGCAGCTTTGGTTGAGCGAAGGAGATCTCGGCAAACTTCTGAACGACAGACGCTCCATGAAAGGAGTACGCGGCTTCAACCTGAAGCAACCGCAGGAATCTTTGCTCAACAGCCAGCGCATGTACTACAAACTGCTCGAGGCGCTCGATCGGATGGACGACCCCAAAAAGAGACGCGCCGAAAGCGAAGATTCTCCCCTCGTGCGCGAGCTGGATCTTTTTATTACCACCACCGACCTCGATGGAATCCCACTGCCAATCGGTCTTTTCGATAAAGTCGTCTACGAAAGGCGATACAAGAATGTTTTTCATTTTCGCTACGCCACTGAGGCAGCGACCGGAATCTATCGCGACGATTTCAAGAAACAGCACGATCCCTTCCTTGCGTTCGCGGCGCGTTGCACCTCGTCATTCCCATTCGCCTTCTCGCCGATGCGCTTGTGCGACATCACTGACGTTGCAGAGGCTTACAACGCCGATCCGCCTTATGCTGACCAGAGCGCGAAGACGCCACAGTGGGACGGATTTTTTAGCGATTACATGCGCAATGGACTGTTCGATCTTGATCTGGCCGCGCGTCAAAAACCAACGACGGGGGAACTTCCCGGCCCACAGACGACCCAAGGAAAGCTGGCGTCAGCGAAAACTGATCTGCGAGAATCTTTTCGCAAACGTTCGTTTGGAGACGGCGGATACTTGGACAATAAACCATTCAGTTACGCCACATCCATGTTGACGCGGCGTCACGCGGATTGCGCTGTGGATCGCAAATTACTTTACGTTGAGCCGTCACCGGAACACCCGGAATTGACGCGTCAACAAGTCGATCCACCGGATTTTGCGGAGAACGTGCGCGCCGCGGTCCTCGATCTGCCGCGACAAGAAACAATTCGGGAAGACATTGACCGCGTATATGAGCGCAACGCGTTGCTCCAACGCGTCAGCATTCTGGCAAAAGAAGTGGATGCCGACATTCAGGTCAAAAAGATCAAGCCACTCAGTCACGAAGAATTCGCAGAAAAAGGCTTGAATGAGATGATCGAGCAGTATGGCGTGACCTATGGAGCGTATCACCGGCTGAAGGTCGCCGAGATCACAACACTGCTGTCGGAGCTGATTGCTCGCGCCGCCGGTCACGATCCTTCGTCAGATGCGACCGTTGCGATTCGAGAACTGGTCAGTGCGTGGAGACTCGATTTTTATCATCCGCTAATGCCAGCCGAACGGAAACCTGGCGAACGGAAAGATCCCAACGGTGAGGATAAGAAAGCCGAAAATGAATTTCTCCTCGAGTTCGACATTCAATACGATCTTCGCCGCCAGGCCTTCCTGAATCGCCGCATCAATCAACTAAGCAGGCTGGATGACGCTGCTCGGGGTTTGCTGAAAGCTGCCAGCGAAAGCGACAAATGGCCGACGACCGTTAACGTTGAGGTTGTTTTTGTCAATGCTGAGCGCGAGGAGTTCCAGAAGGAACTAAACCGTATTAAGAAGGATGAAGTGGCGCCGTCCCTCAAAAACGCGCGCTCCGCCCAAGAAAAACTTCTCAATCGAAATTCGGATATTGGAGAGAAGCTTTATCAAGCAATCGGACACTTGCGGATCGGCTGGCCCAATCTTGAAGACATCCTTAATTGCGATGCGGGCGCGGCGCGAGAAACCAAAGCACGCGAAATTTTGATGGACGAGGATTGCAGGCGCGACTCCGCATTGTCAGAGCTTGCCAAAATTATTGCCGCCGGATTCGGCGCAAAAAGGACGCCTAACGAGAAGCGCCCAACCAGTTCGGCCGCTGGCGTACTCGCGGCACGCGCGTGTATCGATCATTACCGCAGAAATTTTGTTCTTTATGATCTAGTGACTTATCCGGTGCAGTACGGGACCGGCGCAGGCGAAGCCAGCGTGATAGACGTCTTCCGAGTTAGTCCGGAAGACGCGGGAATGTTGATGAAAGAACCAGCCGATAAAAGCGAAGGCGCAAAGCTCGCTGGGCGCACGCTAATGTCATTCGGCGCGTTTTTGGATGAGTCCTGGAGAAGAAACGATATGCTTTGGGGACGACTCGATGGCGCCGAACGAATCATCTCGGCCCTGTTGCCGAATAAAGATGAGGAGATGTTGCGAAAAGAGCTGATCAAAGAAGCACACAGGAGAATCATCACTCAGGAGATCAATGAAAAAAACACGGACGCTGTTTGCCGCCTCCTCAGCAACGCACTCGCACATCGTCACACGCAGGAGGATAATGGCCAGGAACTGATCGCGTTTGTCGATTCGCTCCGGGACCGGTTCAGCCCGACGCAAAGGGAAAATCTGGACGCCGCCCAAAAATTGGATCGAAATCAGCCGCCGCGGCGCTCCCTCGATTACATCTCACGCTCGACGAACATCACGGGAAATATGATTTCCGGGTTGGCTGATAAATACCGGATTGATTCCGCAAGACGTTTTGGCGCACGGATGGCGTGGCTGGGCACCGTACTCTGGAACCTGGTTGCGGTCGCCGTTCCGGAAAGCTTGCCGAGCCTCTTCTTTCGTCATTGGCTTCGTCTTCTTTATTTCTTTGCCTTCGCGCTTATCGCGGTCGGCATTTTCGTAAACAACAACGTGAAATTCGCCGGCTGGCAGGTTCTCGGAATTGTTGTGGTGATCCATCTGGTTGTGTCCGGAATGGAGAGCTACATACGCGGAGGAAGGTTTCTCAGGCTCCTCAAAGCGGCTGCTATCTTTGTCGTCTTGACACTGGTCTTGTTGGGCGTGCTCAGTCTCGTTGAGCGTTACGGTGGTGTTTCGCTAAGTTGGGTCAGCGAATTAACTCTGGCAGGGGTCATCGCTCTCGTCGGGAGCCTCTTATTATCGAGATCTCGAAGGGAATCGCCGCGCTAAAAAGGGCATGCTGTTAGTCCCACGCTTCGGTAAGTAAGGCACGCGTTTCTTCTACCCCTGTGCGCCAGATTTTCATCATCTCTTCGTCGTCACGTTGATATAAACCGCCGTAGTTGCCGTCCTTGAGATATTCGCGCAGCGATTTTGGATCGAGTCGGCGCAACTTTTCCACATCGCTCATTGGCTTCTGTTCACGCGGCAACTCGATCTTTGCCAAACGCGTCCACGGAAAATTTTCCATCCACGAAGCGTGCGATGCGATGGGATCGATGGCCCGCATCTCTGCCCAAACTTTCGGCGCGTTCCACCAATTATGAAACTTGATCCGCACGCCGGGATGATCGGCCATCCATTCGCCGATGAATCCTTGTGCAGGCGTGTTGCCGCCATGACCGTTGAGTATCAGGATTCGTCTGAACCCCTGCTCCGTCATCGCGTCGAGAATGTCGCGCAGGATCGACATATACGTTTCGACACGCAGCGTGATCGTTCCTGGAAACGCGCGAAAGTACGGCGTGATCCCGTACGCCAGCACGGGAAACACCGGCACGCCCAACGGCTCCGCTGCTTCAATGGCGAGGCGTTCAGCCAAAATGCTGTCCACGCTCAGGCTCAGGTAAGCATGTTGTTCCGTGCTGCCTAGTGGTAACACCGCGCGATCGTCGCGCTTCAGATACTCTTCCACCATCATCCAATTCATTTCACTGATCCGCATATCACAACGTGCCCTACAGATTTCATTGCTTCACGCAGATTTACGTTCAACCAGGGGATTGATGTTGCCGTCTTGGGACGGCTGTGAAAAATCGTTCTTGTGAAACTTTGGAAATGGGAGCCGGAAAACCTTCCGTCAGTTGTACATTCAATTCGAACCGCCATTGCGGCGACTATATCGCTCGCAGTCGCGCGTCTGTTCGGATTACCCGAAGCCTATTGGGCTGCAATCGCCACCCTTGTCGTAATGCAATCAACGCTCGGTGCGACACTTCTAATTTCGGTCGAACGCATTGCCGCTACCGCGCTGGGCGCCCTCGCTGGAGCGTTCCTGGCGACCTGGTTTCCCGGAGATCTTTTTGTCTTCGCAACGGCGGTATTTGTGCTGGGACTTTTGTGCGCTGCATTTCGCATGGAGAAAACTGCGTATCGTTACGCGAGCATCACGCTTGGAATCATCGTGCTCATTCCGCGTTCAAACGCCGCATGGATCGTTGCGCTTCACCGCTTCTTCGAAGTCTCGGTGGGAATCCTCGTCGCCCTGGCACTCGTCGCCGTCTGGCCGGAGCATCAGGCCGAATCCGCGAAAAGAAGCGCCGAGTAGGTAGCCCTCTGGTGGTCGGCGTGTCGCCCCCGATCAACAGACTTTGCAGCCGACACGGCTGCCTCCAGAGGCTTTCGATCGATCACCTCCGGGCGAGATTTGTTTCAGCCGATGCGGACAACGCGCGGGCCGTCACGCCCGCGTGAAGCGAAGTCGGGAAACTCTGCTGGATGGAGGATTCCGGCGAGAATCTCGAGGCTATCCGCAATACGCGGACCTGGTCGCGCAAAGTACGCGCTCGCGTCCACTAAATAGATTTGACCCTGGCGCGCCGCCGGAAGTGAATCGAAATCGGGAAATCGCCGGAGAATTTCGTAATCACTGCGCGCGCGATTAATGCCATAGCCGCAAAGGGCCAGCACGATAACTTCAGGACGCGCATCAAGCACTTGTTGCCACGCGATTTGCACTGAAGGCTGCTGTTTGCGGCCTAAAGGGTCGTATCCGCCTGCGATTTCGACGAGCTCCGGTCCCCAATGACCAGAGCAAAACGGGGGATCGACCCATTCCATCAAAAAACAACGCGGCCGATGGGCAATGCGATTTGCGCGGCTCCGCACTGCTTTGATCCGATCGGATAATTGGGTGATGACTTTGTTCGCGCGATCTGGCACACCGCATACGTCTGCAACACGTCGAATATCGTCGAAAATATCGGAGACGCTGGAAGGTTCGAGGTTCACCACGTGTGGGGGACCTGGCAAAGTTTGCGCGAGCCGTGCGACAGTGCCGTACCCAACTGCGCACACATCGCACAATTTCTGAGTCAGAATCACATCGGGCCGCAGCTCGCGTAGAAGCTGTTCGTCAATCGTGTAGATGGTGCTGTTCTCGCGCAGCGCGCGGCGCACCCATTCGTCCATCTCGCGGCTCGTAAGTCCAACATCATGCACCGGACAACGTGTGACGCGCGCACGCCGATTTGCTTCCGCCGGAAAATCGCACTCATGCGAAACGCCGATCACTTGGTCCATCAGGCCAAGCGTAGCTGCAATCTCCGTGGCGGCGGGCAAGAGCGAAACGATGCGCTTCACAATTTAACCAAGTGATCAGTCAGCAAAAATGCGACGGCGTAGCAACCGAAAATGGATATTGCACCAAAGAAACCAGCAATAATGGCCATGCGCCACGAGCCCCGCCGCAAGGTTCGGGCAAGCAAAGCGAACGCGAGCGCGATGCCGAATTCGCCGAGGATGATGTACCACGGCGTGAACGAGATCATTCGGCAGCCGGTGTATTGCCACCAGTGAATCCTTCGGGCCATCTCTTCGTAGAACGGAATGTTAATCGCGCCGAGTATCGCGATAATGAGCAAACCGAGCTTGCCAAACCGCTCCCACAATCGCAGGCCAATGTATCCGAATTGCACCGCCACAACTTCCCACGCCAGCGGCATCCAGAGCGGCGACCGCCAGATCATCGGTCCGCCACCGATCGAGTAATCCAAGGTGCGCGTGTAATCGACAAGCCACGCATCAGCGGGAAGCTCGGCGAGTCCAACTACGAGTCCGAACACGAGAAATCGCGCGAGCAATGCATCTCGCTTTGCGAGCACAAAACCGAGGAGCACACAATTATCGACAAGATTGAGCGCCGCCGCGGTGCGCCAGTCCGACCACGGCGCGAACGTGAGCAGTGAAACTACGACAATGTTGATGACAATCGTCGCGACCACAACGAGCAGGCGCTCGCGTTCAAACGCGCCGCTTCCGACTTCGGCTCTGCAATCATGTCGTCGATGTAAGCAGTCGGACTTGGCCATCGTCAACGCTCTCAAGGCTTCGCTTGCGCCGTGAACCCGTGAGGAGATCGTTTGTGGCGCGGAGCAGTTCGGCATCCCCCCTAAACGACGTGATCACAAACGTGATTCCGCGTCACTAGCCGAAGCCGACCGGCCTAGGACTCGCCGGCATCTCAAACAAATCGCGATGTTGCGGTCTCGGCAGCTAGTCCCTCAAAAAGTCGTGAACGATGCGGGGGTCTCCTGGAGCACCGCGGCTGATCCACAATTCGCGACCGCTAATCCCCTCGTCCGCCGACAAGAAGGCAGCGCCATTGACGCCAGTGAGAAATAGCGGCGTCGCGAATGGATCGCTTTGGTTCGGATAGAAATCGCGCACGAGCCGCGTGCCCGCGGGAGTGCCGTCCGTGGCATATAGTTCGGTGCCGATTGCCGGATCGAACGCGTCAAAGAAGACGAGATCACCGGTTGCGAGCGATACGAGGGGAACCTCGATAAAGAGCTGGTCATTGGGGACCAGCGAGCGCAGGAACTGAGTGCCGGGAGCGGTGCCGTCGGTTACCCAAAGCTCAAACGCGCTTGGCGTCATCGCCGTAAATACCGCGCGCGACCCGAGCACAGCGAAGTCGGCGGAGATAAAATTGTTCTCGCTAACGCCCGGCGCAAAATCCGTAGCCGGCATGGTGCCCTGCGCCGTTCCATCGCTCTTCCAGAACTGTGCGTTCACGTTGAAATACAAACGACCTTGGTACGTCCGAATGGGACCGAACAACGAGCCGGCAAATCCGGGGGTAATGTCCTTCACGAGCAGGGTCCCGTTATTCGTGCCGTCGGTTCGCCACAGTTCGGTGCCCACGTCGGACGTGGTCGCGGTGAAGAAAACAACATTGTTGAGGGCTACGAACTTGGTCGGCGCTGAACTGCCGAAACCGGACCAGATGTCTTTGACGAGTGACGTCCCCGCGGCCGCGCCGTTGGTTTTCCAAAGCTCACGGCCGATGTTGGTGCTTCTGTGTCTGCCATTAGTTTGCGGCGCCGCTGCGCTGAAGAAAACTGTGTTCCCCACGGCCGTAAGGTCCAGCGGTTCGGAGCTCGCGCTGCCGCGGAATAAATCGACAATCAAGGACGTGTTCGCCTCAGTCCCATCGCTTCTCCATAATTCGCGTCCTGTCGCGGGGTGTGTCGCGGCGAAGCAGAGCACATTATTTATGACGGCAAAATCGGTCGGCATTGAACTATCGGCGCCGGGTGCGATGTCTTTCACAAGCACCGTGCCTTGCGGGGTACCGTCCGTTCGCCATAGCTCGAATCCGTGCGTCCCGTCGTTCGCGCTGAAAAACAGCTGAGCCCCGGCGACCGTCAGATTGCGCACTCCGCTGCCCGGCAATCCCGGATTGATATCACGCAGCAGAAATGTCCCGCCGTCCGTGCCGTCGCTCGACCAGAGTTCCTCACCATGAACGCCGTCATCCACGACAAGGTAAGCGCGCTTGTTGAACGTCACGGCCCGTCCGGCGCTAACGCTCGGACTGGATGCGATCAGGCTAGTGTCTTCTGGCGAATCAACGCGCGCAATCAGTGATGCTGCCGAGAGCCCCAGAAGAGTAATGCTCGTGAATAAACGACTCATACCGCGCTCCTTTCTGCGTAGTTCTCGAAATTTGTCCTTTTGAAGACCGTTGTCGCTTGTGCCAAAATCATTTGCTGTAGGATTAGCTATTGCTCTTGCACCCGTAGAATCGCAGAGATTCGCGCTAAGCGCTGCACGAGAAAAGTTACGCGTTTGTTACCGGCGCGGAATGCGTCTGGCGGCAAATCGCGCTGATTTTCTGTGAGGAGCGCTTGAATGGTGGTGCCTTGACCGATCTGCGCCGTTCCTGTTAAGCCGATGCGATGAAACGGCTCCTTTGGATCGACATCTCAAAGGGGCTGGCAATTCTTGTCGTTGCTTACTTTCATTTTTTTAGGACCTATTTCCAATACGGCGTTCTTCCGCCGGCCGACTGGAGCAATCTCGCAGCGAGCGCGTTGACCATTCTCAGATTGGTCTGGTTTAAAGTATCAGGACTCGGTTTCCATGCCGTTGGGGTCTTCATCATCCTAAGTGGTTGGACCCTCATGCAATCAACGATGCGACGCGTCGAATCGGCCCCTGTCGCATGGGCCGGCTGGTATCGTGCGCGCTTTCTGCGGCTTTATCCTATGTACTGGGTCGCACATTTGGTTTATCTCGCTTCACCGTTCGTCGCGCGTCTCGAACCGGTGGATGACCGAATCATCCTGAGCCTGCTCGGTCTTAGGTTCATCGATATCCAGATGAACTTCATGTACCTCAATGCGGCATGGTGGTATTTCGCAATGCTGATCCAGTTTTATTTGATCTTTCCCCTGCTCTTCCGGATGGCGCGCCGTCTTGGACCATGGTGGTTTCTCATCATTGCATGTGCCGCCGGATTTTTTGCTCGCTACATATTACTAGTTGTCTGGCCACAAAACGGATTGTGGGTCCTCGGCGGTTTCGCGATTTGTCGATTACCTGAGTTCGCGCTCGGAATGTCGCTCGCTATGTGGCACCGCCAATCGAGCGCGCGTGTCGAATGGTTTCTACTTCGCGGACCGGGGTTCGTCGTCGGACTAATCCTCTATCCGGCGGCACTTCAGCTTTATCACGGACTGTACCCATACATCTTCTGCGACTTCGCGACGGGTACGTGTTGTGTGCTCGAAATCGTCGGCATCGCCGGAATCATTTCGCTTTCATCAGCGCCAGCCAAACTGTTCGGACTCGTGGGAGTCTATTCGTACGGCCTGTATCTCATTCACCAGCCGTATGTCATCTGGCTCGGGCTTCGCATCCGCGAAGTGCCAATCTGGATGTTTCTTTTGATTTGCATCCCGACTCTGGCTGTCCTCAGCGCGTGGGGAATGCTTTTAGAAAAAGGCACCAACACGCTCGTGAACAAACTGGTTTCACTCAGAAAACCAGCGCACGCCTAGCTTCGTGATCTGCGCGAGATCAACTGCGATCAACGTCTGCCATGTTATTGCGAGCGATGTTGGTTTTCACAGCAGTTCTTTTCGTCACGCCAAAAAGTAACACAACGTGGCGAAAGTAGCCATGCCTGCATAGGTGGGTTCAACTTCCTGTTCATCAAGACCAAACGCACCGCGTTGAACGATATGGTTTAGTTATGGCTCGAATTTCAGGTTTGGAGAAGGAACAGGCACCGTGGCATCTCCGTTGGTTTTACGGCGTGATGCGCAAGATGTTCGGAAAAGATTTTACACCGGCGAAGATACAGATGCGTTTGCCTGGCCTGGTGTGGGGGGGCATCGCGATGGAAGCTGCTCTGAGCCGCAAACGACTTGTCTCGTTGCGCTACATGCAACTCGGAAAAGTGCGTGCCGCGGCGCGCATCGGTTGCCCCTTCTGAATAGATGTCAATTCTGCCGTGGGCAGAAAAGCGGGCCTAAGCGATGAAAAACTTCATGCCGTGCTTGGCGACGACAGGATGCCTTTCAATGACACTGAACGGCGAGTGATTGAACTGGCTGACGCGATGACGAATACGCCGTCGAATGTCTCCGACGAATTGTATGCGCGTTTGCGCAATCAATTTTCCGAAGAACAGCTAATGCAATTGGGCGCACAAATCGCGTTCGAAAATTATCGCGCACGCTGGAATCGAATTTTCAATGTCGAGAGCGACAATCTGTACACGCCGGATGCAGATCAATCGCAGGAATCGCGAAGAGCCTGAAAGCGCGATGTGGATCTAATTATTGCTGGCAAGGTCCCGTCTTCTTTTGATTTCTTTTCAGCACTTCGTTTATTTAGGGTGAGAGATGGAAGCGCCAGTAGGTCGGCAGTCCTTTTATGCGTTAGGTCATTCCGAGAAGGAACTCCAGCGTCTCAGTCGTCAGGGCCAGGTCTTTGGACCGTTTACTCGTCAGCTATTCGAACAGGCTGGGATTAGCCGAGGTATGCGCGTCCTCGATGTTGGCTGTGGTAGTGGGGATGTTGCGTTTCTAGCTGCTGATCTGGTGGGACTCACTGGTGAGGTAGTGGGTGTAGATCGCGAGCGAACAGCTGTCGACTGGGCCAACGCGCGCGCGCATTCGCGGGGAACGAAAAATGTGAACTTTATTGAAGGCGACCCGGCGGAAATGGAGTTTGATCAACAGTTTGATGCGATCGTGGGTCGGCTAGTACTGATGTACTATCCGGATCCCGTTGACACCATTCGCAAGTTGATGCGGCATGTTCGGCCAGAAGGATTGATTGTATTTCAGGAACTAGACATGGCGAACGCCCGCTCCCTGCCCATTGCTCCGCTCTTCGAGCGTTCTCTGGCGTGGATAAAACAGACGCTTAGTGCGACGGGCGCGCAAATACAATTGGGCTTGGAACTATATCCGGTGTTTCTAGCGGCGGGTCTGCCCGGACCTTCAATGCGGGTGGACGCCTTAATCGGTGGTGGTCCACAGTGCCCACTGTACGAAATTTTGGCGGAACTGATCCAGAGTCTGCTACCCGCGATGGAGAAACTGAAGATCGCCAGTGCGGCGGAAGTGGGGCTTTCCACTCTCGCGCAACGCATGCGTGATGAAGTTGTTGCCCTAAGAGGGGTAGTTCGTTCTGGAGGGTTCATTGGGGCATGGTCGCGCAAGCGGCATAGCGACTGAAGATCATTCTCGCATCGCACTCGACGTGCGATGCTGGGTTTCGAGATTATCGGAAATAGAGAGTCCGCAAGATCTTGACCGCGAGGGGGCGGCCAAGGCGAGCTGGCACTCTGCCATGTTTCGCCTAGTTCAATTCTGGAACTCGGATATACTCGGCCTGTCCCACACTCATTTCGCGAAGGCACCTGAAATGGCCGGACTCCCCTTACGCGCGATTGCGCCCGGCGCAGCCCGGTCTACCGACCACACACGGCACTACATTGCCCTTCGGTTGCTTCCATTTGTTTTTGTCCTTTACATCACCAACTATCTTGACCGCACCAGCGTCGCCTATGCCGCGATTGGAATGGCTCGCGACCTTGGATTCAACGATCGCGTGTTTGGCATGGGGATCGGCATTTTCTTCCTCAGCTATGTAGCCTTGCAGATCCCTGGCGCGTTGCTGGTCGAACGGTGGAGCGCACGCGGGATGATTTCCGCAACGATGATCGTGTGGGGATCGCTGACGACGCTGACTGCACTGGTGCACACTCCCGCTCAACTGTACCTGGCACGCTTTTTGTTAGGCGCCGCCGAAGCCGGTTTTTTTCCGGGTGTCATCGTCTATCTGAGCCACTGGTTCATCCAGGAGGACCGAGCGAAAGCGACGAGCAACTTCATGGCTGCGATTCCTTTGTCATTGGTCATCGGATCACCCGTGGCGGGCTGGATACTCGGTCACAACTGGTTCATGGTCCAAGGCTGGCGTTGGTTGTTTTTCCTGGAGGGTGTGCCTGCCATTTTGTTAGGTATCGCTGCGTTGTTCTTTCTAACGGATTGGCCGAGTGGGGCGGGTTGGCTGACTCCCAAGCAGCGGCAATGGATCTCGCAGAGGCTGGAAGAAGAAAAGCCATCGAACCGCCAATCGTTCACCCTGGGTCGGGCACTGCGTTCGCGCACCGTCCTCTTGCTCGCGGCAGCGGCCTTTCTTGATTACTTTGCGGGCTACGCTGTAATTTTTTGGTTCCCGACAGTTCTAAAAAACCAATCTGGACTTTCAGATGCGCATGTCGGCGTGCTCGGCGCCGTGCCTTACGTAGTGGCGCTCATCGCCATGCTGGTCAACGGATGGCATTCCGACAGGAGTCGCGAAAGACGCTGGCACGCCGCGGTTCCACTCTTCATCGCCGCAGCCGGGTTCTTGTGTCTTATCAGTCTGCCCAGCTCAACTCTGATGACCGTCTTATTTTTCAGTATGATTTGCGTGATCCTAGCATTTCTGCCCGCATTCTGGGCGATTCCAACGGAAATCCTCAGCGAGTCCACAGCCGCGGTTGCGGTGGGAATGATCAACGCGCTCGCGAGCGTCGCAGGCTTTGCGGGACCCTACGCGTTTAGCTATCTGCATACTCGAACTGGATCTCTCGTCGCTGGATTTGGGGTCTTGATGTTCTGTACACTTGCGGCGGCGATCCTCATGTTATTTACGCCAGTCGCCGCCCGTCCGCGCGTTGCCGAATTTATCGCATCGTGACACGATATGAAAACTTAAATCGTCCTCACGCGAAAACCGAGCACTCAGTAGAACACTCGTGTTGACCGTAAGCAGTTGTTCCTTGGTTCTCTCAAAAGCGGAGTCTCAATCTAATGCCTGTTCGCCAGATGCAGTTTCGTCTTAATTTCTTCGACAAGCTCTTTTGGTGTGCGCCCCAACTCGATCGTTAACACATGTTCATCGAGCTCCGGCTCTTCCAAGTCTGTAAACTGACTTCGCAGCAACGCCGGATTCATAAAATGATTGCGCCGCTGACGAATTTGGTTTGCGATGAGCGCGCAGTCTCCGCGGAGAAACACGAATTTCACTTCTTCGCTGACCCGCAGATGCTCCCGATACGCTCGCTTCAATGCAGAGCAGGCAAGCACAGCATTCGCGTCCGCGGCAACGCATCGTTTGATCTGCTCACGCAAGCTGTCGAGCCAGGGCCATCTGTCCTCATCGGTTAGAGGAATCCCGCGCCGCATTTTCTCGATGTTGGCCTGTGAATGAAAATCATCTGCTTCATAGAACCGCCAGCCGAGTTCGTCCGCGAGGAGCTTGCCAATCGTAGTTTTGCCCGCTCCCGAAACGCCGAAAACAATGACGATCACGACACATTAATTTGTCTGCGGCTGCCACAGCTGCCGACCTTCTCCACCAGAAATGCAATGAGAACAAAGAGCGTATAAAAGATCCAAACGCCCATGGCAGTCGCCTTATCGTTTAATGGAGCGCGAGGCACATACGTGTCCCCGATCTGAACGATAACCAGAACGATTCCAAAGCCGATTATCGCCGTTTTGCGAATTGGCGGCATTACATACCGCGCGAGGTAAACAATGATCCCACCCGCGAGAAGCGCGATTTCCAATGCGAACTCCGGGTCGCGATAATTCCACAAACCGAAACCAACCTTCCAAGTATCGTCGTAGATCGCGAGGTCACGAGGATGTGCAATAAGATCGAGAATCCAATGCGAGAAAACAGCCAAGCCCACGATGACGGCGGCTGAGCTGGAAGCCTTCGCCCGCCAAATTGTTTTATAAAGGAGAGCCGCAACGCCTGACCACGCCATTGCGGTGATCAAACTATGCGAATACGGATGGAAATACGAGTCGAGCATGCTGCCAGCGGTGAAACCTTTGATCACGCGCAGCTTCTCAATCCCCAGCAGCACCAGAGTCGCCCAGATGTAATCGAGAAACTGGACAGCAACGAACAAAACCCAGAGCGGAATCCTGTTCTTCTCACTCTTGGCTGCGAAAGCAACACTGTAATGTCCAACGAACATGAACTGGAGTTCCTCAAGACTGTAGGGAATGCTGGCAGCGTCCCGCCTATATTACTTGGAAGCAAACTGCTTCCGCTTCAGATTGCGGTCTATTATGAAGGGCGTAATTGTCATCGTCGCGTATCGGCCCAAGCCCGGAAAAGAAAGAGAACTGCTCGAGCTGGTGCGGAATCGTGTCCCGACCTTGCGGAAAGAAAACCTTGCGACCGATCGCGAGCCGACAATCATCCACGCGCGCGACGGCACCATCGTCGAAGTCTCGGAATGGAAATCGCAGGAAGCGATCGATGCCGCGCATAAAAATGCGAATGTGCTCGCGATGTGGGACAAATTCTTCGCGATCTGCGATTGCGTGCCCCAAATACACTTGATGAAGCAAAAGAGATGTTCGCTGGCTTCGAACCAATCGCCGACTGACAAAACCTTTTCTGCAGCTTCGGCTACCTAATCGCTGCCAATCTCATCGTCAATCCACGCACGCCCCAATCGCCGCGTTGCTTTTCGAACCGACCCGCGATGCTATAGCCGCAAAATCGCTTGAAAACCTCGTTAGTTTCGACGCGGTTCAGTTCGCGCTAAATCGCAGTAATAAGTAATGGCACAATCTTGGTGGCAGCGAGCTCCGCCGTTTTGATGGTCAGTTTTTCCGCGCGTTCTTGCGCAGCGAGCGCCTGACTGGCCACGAAGTTTTTCGCCAGAATCGCCTGCGAACTGACCAGGTTGTCGAACTCATCCTGACTCATTTTTTTCTCGCTAACGTCAATGGTCCATCGCTCGAGTTGCTGCGCGCTGGATTGGATGAAGGCTTCCGAAGCAGCCTTGCCTTCGTTGATCAGTTGTTCGAACTGAGTCTTTGCGTCGGCTACGGTCGGGTCCTTGATTTGGTTTAGTGCATCTTGAAGTTTCGACATAGGATTGAATTCAGCTCGATGTTTGCTGCAGGAGAAGATCGTAATTCTGCTGGAGCTGCTTCTTTTTGTTGGCGGCGAAGCTTGGGCTTAGGCAATGCTGTTTCCGGACGAGTGCAGCATCGCGCTGAAAGAGCTTGGCGGAATTTTTGATGAACTCCTTGCGCGCAGGCACCGTTTTCGACTCAGCGGCCTCCGCATCCGTGAATTGCTGTGTAATCCTCGCCACTTCGCTGTCGAAACTCGCCTGATCCCACGTCGGCTTCGTACCTTTAACGCACGTGTAGTGGTCGATAAAGGCCAAATGGGCATCTTCGAGCTGTTGCACCCGGACTTGGCTCGAGGATTTGGTGACTGTCGCGCAGGAACAGAGTGAAAGAGCGATTGTACAGATCGCGACACCGGACGGTGTCAGAAAAAGACGAAGATGTTTAAACATAACTGATGTTTAGAAGCGGTTGTATCGAATTGAAGGCGAGACGTAAAGAAAAAGTCTTCATGGTTGACGGGAATGAACGAATCGAGCAGTACCGCTAGTCGGTGCTAAACATCGGAGGGCGAAGCCCGCACTCATACCACCGCCCGCGCAACGGCCGATCCACCTTTCTGTAGTGCCTAGACCGCCAGCCTTACTGGCAAACGTCGCATACCCCAATCGCCGTGGTCTTCTTCAAGAACGCCAGCGACCTTGTAACCGCACGATCGACACCTGCCGTCTTCGAGATTCCATTCGCCTAGTTCGTACCAATCGCGCTCGATCAGTAATTGGCCGCAGTCGCGACACCACGTGCTGCCGCCATCGCGATCGTGCACGTTGCCGGTGTAAACGTAATTAAGTCCCTTCGAGCGCGCGATGTCGCGAGCGCGAGTGAGAGTCGTCGCTGGTGTGTGTGGTTTGTCCAGCATTTTGAAATCGGGGTGGAAGGCGGTGAAATGCCATGGCACATCAGGTCCAAGATTTTCCATGAACCAATCTGATGCGCGATGTAGCTCCGCATCGCTGTCGTTCTCGCCGGGAATCAACAGCGTGGTGACTTCAAACCAGACATTCGTTTCGTGCCGCAAATATTTCAGCGTATCGAGCACTGGCTGAAGCTGTGCAAAACAAAGCTTGTGATAAAACGCGTTGGTGAAGGCCTTCAGATCGACGTTGGCCGCATCCACATGCCGGTAAAATTCAGGGCGCGCATCATCAGTGATGTAGCCCGCGGTGACCGCGACGGTTTTGATTCCGCGCTCACGACACGCGTCGGCGACGTCGATCGCGTACTCGGCGAAAATCACCGGGTCATTGTAAGTGAACGCGACCGATCGGCAGCCGAGCCGCTCCGCTGCAAGCGCGATCTGCTCCGGTGAAGCGGCATCCGCGAGCTTGTCCCACTCGCGCGCTTTCGAGATGTCCCAGTTCTGACAGAACCGGCAGCCGAGATTGCATCCCGCAGTGCCGAACGAAAGCACGCTCGTGCCCGGCAGAAAATGATTCAGCGGCTTTTTCTCGATCGGATCAACACAAAACCCGCTGCTACGTCCGTAAGTCGTCAGCACCATCCGATCGCCGACTCGTTGCCGCACAAAGCAAAATCCGCGCTGACCTTCATTCAGTTTGCAAAACCGCGGACACAGCCGGCATTCGATGCGCCTGTCCGGTAGCATCGCCCACCAACGACCGGGATAATCCGATTGTGTCAGCGCTCGCGTCATTCGACCTCCGCTACACCTTCTTCGACGGCAGCGAAAGCATAAGCCAAAGCTTTTTGCCAACCCATCACGCGACCTTCCTGTTCCGCTTCAACAGCGGCAGCTGCTCCAATGCGTTCTCGTGCCGGGGGAAGATATCGCTCCTGAAATTTTACCCAGAACGCAATCTCGTCCAATGCGGTCGTCTGCAATTCCGCGCAGCGCGCGCAGGATGCGCCATATAAACGCAAGCCCTCTTTTTCCCGCCCCGAGCCCACCAAGCCCATCGCCATTCCTTGCATTTCAGTCGCCGCTTCCATTTCGTTTCCGTAATCGAGAGCCGCACGTAAACTCTGCGCGTACATCTCCATCGCCTTCTTTGCGTCACCGCGCCACAACGCACAATCACCAAGATAATGCAGTGAGAAATGGACGAATTTTGGTTCGCCTTGTGCGCGGCCTTCCTCAAGTGTCTCGCGCGCGAGCGGTTCGGTGCGTTGGACATCGCCCAGCGCCGCGAGAATCTGGCCGACTGCGACCCGCCCGCGTGTTATCAGCTTTGCCGAACCAAACTTTCGATACGACTCAAGGCAACTTTCCATCGACTTCAATGCCGCCGGGTAATCGCTAGCAAAAAATTGCGACCATCCAATGCTTTCAAGCGCGAGCGCGAGTTCCAATGGGTCGTCATTTTCCCGCCACAGTTCCAAGCTCTGTTCTGCGAGACGTCCCGCTTGCGCGCCTTCACCTTTCCAATTGAGAATCATACTCAATGCCCAAAGACCGCGTGCCTTGTCACGCGAGCGTTCGTTAGGGTTTAGCTCCAATGCTTCCTCGAGCCGCGTTCTTCCCTCGTGATAATGGGAGCGCAAATGCCAGAACCATCCGAGCGTTGAGGCAAGCCGAAGAAGGTCCCGTGGGCGCGAACGCGCCCATTGCAACGCTACACGGAAATCATCGTGATCAGCTTCAAGCGCGGCCAGCGAAGCTGCCTCGTCTTCGATCCGTTGTAAGTAAGCGCGCTCAGCAACGATAAGGTAACAGCCAAAGTGTCGCTTACGGGCGTCCTCTTGCTCACCCGCTTCGACAAGCCGCTCGGCGCCGTACCGCCGCAAAGTTTCGAGCAATCGATACCGCAACTTATCGTCGTCAAGTTGTTCGACGGTCACCAGCGACTTGTCCACGAGTTGCTCTATATGATCCAGAGGATCGCTCTCCGGCCAGATCGCTTCGATGGCAGCCAGATTAAAACTGCCGGCGAAAACCGACAGCCGCCGGAATAATCCGCGTTCTTGCTCGGAAAGCAGATCGTAACTCCAGTTGATCGCCGATCGCAGCGTTTGGTGGCGCCCGTGCCCTCTGGTCAAAAGTTGAAATCGATCCGATAAACGGTCCCGAATTTCGCGCGGGCTTAAGGCCTTCATCCGCGCGGCAGCCAGCTCGATTGCAAGGGGCACGCCTTCAAGCGTGCGACAGATATCGGCGATCGTTTCGGCATTGCCTGCGCTGAGTGCAAATCCTTGTCGTGCCGCCGCTGCCCTATCGACAAAGAGCTGGATCGCTTCGCACGCGCTAACCTCTTCCATACTTGTCGCGTCACCAGGCAGCGAGAGCGACGGTACACGAAACGTGCTTTCGCCCGGCAGACCGAGCGGTTCGCGGCTTGTGGCAAGTATGCGTACATACTCCCCCGCTTGAAGCAAAACGGACACGGCCTCCGCGCATCCCCGCACGAGATGTTCGCAGTTATCTAGAATAATCAGGGTCTTTGCACCCTCGAGCGTTCGAACCAGCGCGGCATCCTTGGCATACCCCTGCTCAATTTTGATCTCCACCGCCTCGGCGATGCTATCGAGAACAAGCGACGGATCGCTGAGCGGCGCGAGATCTACAAAACGCACGCCATCCGGGAATTGCTCGAGCAAATCCGCTCCAAGCTGGATTGCGAGCCGCGTCTTTCCGAAACCGCCTGAGCCGACCAATGTCACAACGCGATGATTGTTGATCAGCGCGCGAACCGTTTCTCGTTCGCATTCCCGTCCGATGAACGACGTCAGTTGAACTGGCAGGTTTTGCCGAAAATTCCCAAGCGATTTGAGCGGCGGGAATTCTTCTTGAAGCTCTGGATGCGCCAATTGAAAGACGTGTTCGGTCTCAGCGAGATCTCGCAACCGATGCTGACCCAAGTCGATGAGCGCTGCATTTGCAGGGAGCGCTTCGCGTACACTGCCAGCGGTGACGCTTGAGATAAGAATTTGTCCACCATGGCCGATGGCTCGGAGACGCGCCGCACGGTTCACGTCGGGACCACGATAATCCCCTGCCGCGTCGCCCGTATGAATCGCCATGCGGACACGAACGGGGACATGACTTGGCCACGATTCCTTTTGAAATGACCGCTGAATTTCGAACGCCGCCGCCACAGCGTCTCCGCCACGCGTGAAAACTGCGAATACACTGTCGCCTTCGCCGCGCTCAAGAATGATCACGCCGTCACGACGTTCCACTTCTCGCGCTATGATCTCATCATGCCGCTGCAGCGCAGCACGCGTGTCGGACGGGTATGATTCCCATGCCCTGCTGGACCCTTCCACGTCCGTGAACAAGAACGTTACGGTGCCAACCGGCCGGTGCTGCATCAACCGATTATGAACTCACGCCTGGCCTAAGCAAACGATGAACTCGCCGTTACTTTTGCTAGTAAAGAATTGCTCCGACAGCTCACGGGTCGGCAATCCAATTTTGGGGCATTTAATCAGGACTCCGGCCGGATCACAGTTTAATTCGGAAGGGCGAACGAAATAATCCTGTTTTTCGCGCGATAATTAGACCAAAAGAGTTCGCCATCGGAAGTCAGTGAGCGACACGCAAACGGGACAACAGCGATATCTTCGATTTCTGGAGTTTCCTGTTGCGGATCGAACCGCGCGATTCGCCAATTCTCATCTGGTTGTTCCCGTCCGCGCAACACGTAGATCGAGCTATCGACAAACGCGTGACCGCAGATTTCGGCGCCCACGTCGATCTCACGGATAACATTCCCGTTTTCGTCGAACTTCAGTATGCGCTGTTTGTACCATTGACTTAAGTAAAGATTTCTCCCGTCGAAGCTGAGGTACGATCCAGTAAATTCCGGACAAGCGAACATCTTCGAAAATCCACCTTCAGGCGTGTAGCGATAAACGTACCGATCGTCATCCGCACCTTCGCCAATGGTAAAACGCACCTCACCGTTGATAGCGACTGCTGCCCACGGGATGCCGGGCGCGTCTCTTTCTTCCAACACTGCCCAGCTCTCCGCATCAATTGCATAAATTCGCCGCAGATCGCGCGAGCCCATCCACAACACCTTCTTCTTACCGTCCCACGCCAGCGCCTGAGGCGTCACCGCCGGCGAAGCCTGCCGACGTTTTTCGATAATTTGCGCTTCCGCCATTTTAAAATCTAAATCACAGTCGGTTCATTTCCACCCGGCGCAAGAACGCGCCGCAATAAACTTGATAGCCTTTCGCCGCCTGTTCAGACTCGGAGGCGCGGAGGTTACAATGAGAACACTAAATGCTCTGTTTTTCCAAATATTCCGAATCGCCGCGGGTTTTGGGAAAAAATCGAGTAGCACAAAGCAGTAATCCGCGAATCTTATGCCACGTTGTCCGTGGGCCACTACGGAACCAAACATCACTTATCACGATCAGGAATGGGGCGTCCCCGTACACGATGATCGACGGCTCTTTGAATTCCTGATCCTTGAAGGCGCGCAGGCTGGCTTGAGCTGGACCACGATTTTAAAAAAGCGACAGAACTATCGGAAGGCATTCGACGACTTCCGCGCGGAAAAAATCGCCCGCTACACTGCCCGAGATGTGCAGCGGCTACTCCGCGACGACGGCATTGTCCGGAACCGACTGAAGATCACGGCCACAATTGAGAACGCAGAGGCATTTCTCGCGGTGCGAAAAGAATTTGGAACTTTCGATGGTTACCTATGGAGCTTCGTCGGCGGCAAACCCATTCAGAATCGCTGGCAGAAAATGGCCGACGTGCCCGCGCGCACAGCCGAAGCCGACGCGATGAGCCGGGATCTTTTGCGGCGTGGATTCAAATTCGTCGGCTCAACGATCTGCTACGCGTTGATGCAGGCGGTTGGCATGGTCAACGATCACCTCGTGACATGTCCACGACACGCCAGGCTCGGTGGCGTGCGTCGTCGGAAGTAAACGTCATTTCGCTTTACGCGAATTCTTTTTTCGTTGAGCGCGCGAGTTCTTATCCTGACCTTGGCGGCGATGATCGCCTTCGCTAGCAATTCGCTTCTCTGCCGCGCAGCGCTGAGGCAAACGAGCATTGACGCCGCTTCGTTTACGTTCGTTCGCGTTTTTTCTGGGGCGGTTGTCCTCTGGCTCGTTATGAATTTGCGACGAATGATACGAACCACGCGTGACGTTGGAGTCGGTGGCAACTGGATTTCCGCGCTCGCACTCTTCCTTTACGCAGCCGGCTTTTCATTCGCCTACGTCGATGTCGCAGCAGGGACTGGCGCCCTACTGCTGTTCGGCGCCGTGCAGGCAACGATGATCCTTTGGGGTTTGCACAAAGGCGAACGTTTGCGCGCAATTCAAATTGTCGGCCTAATCGTAGCGATGACAGGACTTGTCGTGCTTCTGTTTCCCGGACTTTCCGCCCCGCCCTTATTTGGTTCAATCCTGATGCTAGGAGCCGGCGTTGCCTGGGGTATTTATTCGCTGCGCGGCAAGAGAGAGAAAAATCCTGTCACCGCGACCACCGGTAATTTTGTACGCGCAGTTCCGTTTGCGGCTGCTGTCAGCATCATTTTCCTCCGGTGGTTAGACCTCGATCTTGCCGGAGTCATTTACGCAATAATCTCTGGCGCGATCACATCAGGTCTTGGTTACGTGATTTGGTATAGCGTGCTGCCGAGCCTGAAAGCTGCCAGCGCTGCTACTGTTCAACTTAGCGTCCCGGTTCTCGCCGCCGCTGGCGGAATCCTATTGCTCGGCGAACCGCTTACTTTGCGTTATCTGCTTGCGTCCGTCGCGATCTTGGGCGGAATCGCACTCGTCGTCCTAGAAAAGAATCGCGCACGCCCAGATCTGTGAAATTCGAGATTGGACGTTCGGCATTGAGCGTTGGACGTTTCAGCTGATGAAGAGTCACAAAGAAACGATCGACATCAGCGCGGTGGAAGACCACGGCGGGATATTAACCATCCGCGGTGGCGGCGCCCGGCGGGATTGGAACGGCATTCACTACAAGCAAGGGATGTCGCGCAAAAATGTGGGCACGACCAGTCTGTCAGCGAACATCGCTACAATCCCCCCCGGTGGCGTTGCCTATGCGCATATTCACGTCGGATTCGAAGTGATTCTGTACATCATCGAAGGAAAAGTGCGCCACGAATTCGGACCCGGGCTAAAGCAGACTGTCGAAAACGAAGCCGGCGATTTCATTTACATCAAACCCGATGTGCCACATGAGGTCTTTAACATGAGCGAAACCGAACCGGTCGTCGCCTTTGTCGCCCGCTCGTCCGCGGACGAATGGGACAACATTATCCCCTACGATCGCAACCAGCCGCGCCAGGGAGTGAAGCCGCTGCGGCGTCCATGGCGGAGGGGCGGCCAGCAGGGTGGCGGACGATAAGCCTCTATCGTGAATTAACGAACGGCGGGAGGCGACTCCCGCCATGTTTTTTTGATTTGCCGCCTTCGAACCTTGGGGTTTTCTTCCGGCCTTTATCCTCCGGCGATCAGTGGAACAACATTATTGCTTACGCCTGGGACTTATTCGTCATACGTCACAGCTCACTTGTCTGCCAAGTCGCAGCGTTGGCGAAGGCCGGTCTCATCAGGAAGTCGGCCGGCCGAGAATGATGTCCTTCTTTGTCCAGGTATGAATGCAGCCGCAGTGCTCACAAGTAAACTTTTGAATTTTTAGTTTGGCTGTCTGCCAGCGGTTTGCTTCTACTGTTCTTCCCGTATCAGTCAGCTTTGAAGTCGAAGGACAGCGCACGAGCAAGCTTTTGATGTTAGGACCGGCCTTTGATTTCGGCCGTCGCGGAGGATCGAAAAAGAATCGCCTCGCCATATCAGAGCCGATAAACGATGCGCGCCTTGGCTGTATCGTAGGGCGACATCTCCATTTTTACTCGATCACCAATCGTCAATCGGATGAAACGCTTGCGCATCTTCCCGGAGATATGCGCGAGAACGAGATGGTCGTTGGCAAGCGCAACTCGAAACATGGTTCCAGGAAGCACCGTCATGATGGTGCCCTCAATTTGAATGGCTTGTTCAGAATTCACGATATTCGAGGTTTTTGAGACTTGTAGGGGCTGCTAACTGCGTCCCCTACAGTTAATCCGACTTACCGGCGAAAACCGGCAAAGGAACGCCGCGCGCCCTGAGGACGCGGACGCTGTTCACGCGGACGCGCTTCGTTTACAGTTAATGCACGGCCGTTGAGTTCGTGGCCGTTCAGGGCGCTCGCGGCAGCGTTGGCTTGTGTGTTGTCATTCATGGTGACGAACGCGAACCCGCGCGATTTGCCAGTCATGCGATCCATCATCAGATGGACTTCATTGACGGTGCCATGTTGTTCGAACAAATCCTGAAGATCGTTCTCGGTGGTCTCAAATGAGAGATTACCTACGTACAGTTTCATTGTGTTTTGAATTTGGAAAAACTACCGAGCTACAGAGCCGTTCCCGTGAATCGGGTTTCAAATCACCAATGAGCGAGGCCCACCTGACGATCTACCGTGCAGTGAAGTTAAACAGAGTAATCCAATAAGCGCGCAGTATCGTCCAGGTTGGGCGAAACGCAAACGATCATTTCACGGTTTTTAAAGCAAGATAGGACTTACTTGATCGCGCCGAGTCTTGCTGCTACGTCCGGCGTTTGTCAGGATCATAGGATGAAGCATTTTCTTCTGGCCTGTCTCTTTCCGATGACGTTAACAGCTCAGACCATGCAGCAATTGACTGAACAGCTAAACAAAACAGTTCTGTACGGCGATCTTGCTCTTTCTCCTGATGGCACACGTTTGGCATGGGTGCAGTCGCCTGCCGCAACGACATCGAAGCAGACCTACATTAGTGGAACATCAGGAAATGAACGGCCAGTGATCGTTGAAATTCCAACCAGCGTCGAGAGGACCGACTTTGACCCCGCTTGGTCTCCCGATTCCAAAATGCTCGCAGTGTTTTCAAGCTCTGGCGAGAAAGAGCAGCGGCAACTTTGGATCGTCAATGCTGATGGTTCCAGTCCCAAGAAAATTACAAAAAACCTAAATGGATACGCGGCACGTCCACATTGGTCACGGGACGGAAAACAGATTGCGTTTCTCTACATTGAAGGCGCGGGTGGCGGCGGGCCGTTAATGGCTGCGCCCGCCACCACAGGCGTGATCGATACTGCTATTCATAACCAGCGGATCGCCGTCCTCAACGTTGCCAACGGCCAGTTACGCCAGGTGTCGCCGGAAAATCTTCACATCTACGACTACAATTGGTCGCCTAACGACAAGACGTTCGTCGCAACGGCGGCGCCAGGACCTGGCGACAACAATTGGTGGATCGCGCAGATTTACACGATCGACATCGCAAAGGGCAACGCCACCTCCATCTACAAACCCTCGCTTCAAGTCGCGGTTCCGCGCTGGTCGCCGGACGGCAAGGCGATCGCGTTCATTGAAGGCTTGATGAGCGACGAAGGATTTCACGGTGGCGATCTGTTCACAATATCGGCTGACGGTCGCGATGTCATGAATCGCACGCCGGGCCGAAAAACTTCAGTCAATTCATTCTTCTGGCAGACGCCCGATCGCATTCTGCTGATCGAGTATCTAGGCGGCGGAAGCGCTATTTCCGAGTTACGCCTGACGAACAATTCCACCCAGACAATTTGGAAGGGACCGGAAGGCATTCACGCATTTGGCAATTTTCCGAACTTCGCTTTATCGAGGGACGGCAAGTTCGCAGCGGCAGTTCGTAGCACTTACAACTCGCCGCCCGAAGTGTTCGCTGGCCCGCTTGGCAAGTGGCAGCAACTCACCAGCCAAAACGCGAGATTGCCGACGAACTGGGGTAAAGCCGAAAGCGCCGAGTGGACGAATGAGGGATTTAACATTCAGGGCTGGTTAGTACCGCCGGCGAAAGTCGAGGTAGGCAAAAAATATCCAATGGTCGTGCTCATCCACGGCGGACCATCCAGCGTGACGACGTCAGAGTGGCCGGCGTCGTTCGGAATGTCTCGCGCGATTATCGCAGCGCTGTCGGTGCGCGGTTATTATGTCCTCCTTCCCAATCCCCGCGGAAGTTACGGCCAGGGCGAAGATTTTACGCGCGCAAACGTGAAAGATTTTGGCGGTGGCGATCTGCGCGACACGATGGCCGGCATCGACGCGGTCACGAAAAAATATCCGATCGAACCTGCGCGTCTTGGCGTTACTGGATGGAGCTACGGCGGATTCATGACCATGTGGACTGTCACGCAAACTAATCGTTTCAGTGCCGCTGTTGCTGGCGCCGGCATCGCCAATTGGCAAAGCTACTATGGACAGAATTTGATCGATCAATGGATGATCCCGTTCTTCGGCGCATCAGTTTACGACGATCCCGCCGCGTATGAGAAAAACTCTCCCATTCGGTTTATCAAAAACGTAAAGACCCCTACCCTCGTCATTGTCGGTGAGCGCGACGCGGAATGCCCTGCGTCGCAGTCCTACGAATTCTGGCATGCGTTAAAGACGCTGCGAGTGCCAACACAGCTGATCATTTATCCGGGCGAAGGTCATCTTTTCATAGACCCGAAGAACCAAGCCGATAGAATGGATCAGACAGTCGCATGGTTCGACAAGTATTTGCGTTAACTTCTTCCCATTTCTCTTCACGACGTCTTTTTCGCGTCGGAGTTTTCTTGCTTTCCTGAAGCGTTTCCGTGTATCCTGATCGTTAGTAACAGCATCTGAGAAAAAGATGAAGGTTATGTTTGTCAGTGCGCTCTGCTTTGCCGCCGTCTCACTTGTTACGATGCAGGCCGACAGCGAGAAGAGTGTCACAGCTGCTCAGGTGAACGGGACCTGGAAACCAAATACGGTGAATTCAAAATCTGGGCATTGGGGCACCAGCGTCTTCAGGTGGAATTTTCGGGCGTTTACGAATACAAAACGGCGCAGGGCCCAACCGCCAATACAGGCGAAGGCAGCGGCATCGCCACGATTGAAGGCGATACTGCCATCTTCAAACCCGAAGGTGCCGAAGAGGAATGCCGCATCACACTAAAATTCACCGGCGGCAAACTTGTAGTCACTCAAACCGGGATTTGCGGATTCGGCCACAACGTGACCGCCGCAGGCACGTACAAAAAGGTTTCCGCTAAGAAACCGAAGTTCGACTCGGCCTGAGTCTGCTTGAAGCGCCATAGCCAAGCGAAGACGGGTTGCATTGCCTTCGAAGCGGCTCTTATTTTGCCGTCTTGTCACTCGTCACCCATCACTCGTCACTTCACTAGTTCATGGCCAAGCATCTTGTCATTAGCTCCAGCGGTAATCCCGACAGCAACAGCCGCCGCATGGGACGGGTTGCGTTTGCGCATCTGCAAAAAAAGAAAATCGATTGTGATTGGATCGACATCCGTGAAATGGAGCTCCCCCTCTGTGATGCCGACAAATGTTACGGCATGCCTGGCTCGAAGAAATTGAGCGCGGCTATAGAACACGCTGACGGCATCCTCATCGCTGCGCCGGTATATAATTACGATGTCGCAGCCGCGGCGAAAAACATGATCGAGCTAACAGGCAGTGCCTGGCAAGACAAGGTTGTCGGTTTTCTGTGCGCCGCCGGAGGCCACGCCAGTTACATGTCAGTCATGGCGTATGCTAACAGCCAAATGCTCGATTTTCGTTGCGTCATTATTCCGCGGTTCGCCTTTGCCACGAGCGACGCGTTCGACGGCGAGCGCATCACCGACAAGAAAATCACGCAGCGAGTCGAACAAGTCGCGGACGAACTCGTCCGCTTCACCAAAGCGCTGCGGAGCTAAACTCTTCGCAGCTATCTCTCAGGAACTCAGGAACACAGGAATAAATTAGAATTCGGATTAACCACAGAGGACACAGAGCACAGCGATACTCTTTTATGTCTGCCTCCGTGAACTCTGTGATGTCTGCTTGCCACGCCATACTAGGGCGACGGCGGGTGGTGAACCATCCAAGTGTAGTTTGGAGTTCCAGCTTTCCTGCGTTCCTTAGAGATTGTTATGCATTATTTGCCGATGAGAATAAATACGCCGGAGGCCAGGGCAACAACGTAGAGTAGGAAGATGGCTGGGCCCAGATTCAACCCGAATCCTAAAAGGCCATCGATGATCAAGTACACTGCGAGCAAAAGCATCCCGATATTTTTCGTGGTTTTCATGAGGTCGATCTTGTAGATTGCTTCGCGAGATGACAATCGAGGAGTTGGGAACGACGAGATGCACGGCACAGCCGCGAGGGTAGCGGAGAGCGACTCGGGAGAGGCGCGAATGAATCTAAATGATGACAGAATAAGAAATTGGCAATGAATAAGACTGTTTTGTTAGATCCTGTGAACCACATTTCCCGCCTCATTACGGCCGCCGTAATCGTCATGGTTTTGGTTTCACCAGTTGGTGCTCAGGCCGGTCCGCGATCCCATCCGATGGATGAAGATGCTGCCCTGGCGTTGCTCGTTCGCACCCTTAAGCACGACCGTGTTTATGCGAAACGAATCTCATTGGATTGCTTCACCTACGACACGGAAGAAACGACCAATGCGTACTTTCAGTTTGCGCGTCGCGAGAAACACGACGCCAAGTGTGGCGGAGATCCCGAAACAAGTCCGGTGGTCGCCCGTTACCGCGTTTATCGGCGATCTGATAAAATCGAACGGTGGCAACCGATTGACGATAGCTGGCATCGTTACAATCCGGCGAAAATCAAGTAGCGCCGTCAATCAATTCAAATCCGACGGAGCTCTAGCCGAGGATTCAGAAGACAGAATGAACCGAATTATCAGAATCGGAGCACGAGTTTTGTTCTGAAACCATTTTGTCCATTCTGTTAATTCTGTCATGCTTACCGTCGAGGCACGGGAAGAAGTCTGGCCACTGAGAGAACCGTTTCGGATTTCGCGCGGTAGCCGAACTGAAGCGCAAGTTGTTGTCGTAACCGTAAGCGATGGCGAACATACTGGGCGCGGCGAGGGAGTTCCTGTCGCGCGTTACAATCAGACCACCGATTCGGTTTTGGCGCAGATCGAGTCGGTCAAAAGCGTGCGCGATTTGGATCGACATAAACTGCAACAGTTGTTGCCGGCAGGCGCTGCACGCAACGCGCTCGACTGCGCGTTGTGGGACTTGGAAGCGAAGACTTCCGACAAACATGCTTGGGAACTGGCGAACATCCCTGCTGTCGATCAAGTCGAGACATCGTTCACAATCAGTCTCGATACTACGGATAGAATGGCGGCGGCCGCAAAAGCCAGCGCGACCTCGCCGATTCTGAAACTCAAACTTGGCGGTGATTCTTCGGATCTTGCGCGCGTGGAAGCTGTCCGCGAAGCGGCACCGACAGCGCGTCTCCTGATCGACGCCAACGAATCGTGGTCGCCTGAGCATTATCGGCAAATTGTTCCGGCACTGAAAGAATTGGCCGTTCAGCTGATTGAACAACCGTTTCCCGCGGATTCTGATGAAGTGCTCGAAACTCTCGATCATCCGATTCCGGTCTGCGCAGATGAAAGTTGCCACACAACTAGCGATCTTCCCCGACTAATGAATCGCTACGAGGTGCTCAACGTGAAGCTCGATAAAACGGGCGGACTAACTGAAGCGCTTCGACTGTGTCAGAGCGCTCGCAACAGCGGCTTCCAACTACTGATCGGTTGCATGGTCTGCTCTTCGCTAGGCATCGCTCCCGCTCGCCTGTTGGCTGGCAGCGCCGACTATGTCGATCTTGATGGTCCCGTCCTCCTCGCCGGCGATCGAAATTACGGACTGCTGTACGCGAATGGCAGGATCGGAATGCCTTCGAAAGAATTGTGGGGTTAAGCCGCCTGTTTATTTCTGGTTATAAGATAATACCGAAGGATGCGGATCGTTACCGGCTTGCCGTCGCGGCGAATATTCCGTTTTTCAATCTCGAACTCGATAATGACGCTGTCGTCAGCGTGCCGCCTCCGTTTTCCTGACATTCGATTTTGTAATGATTGCCTTTCGACTCGAGCACGCGGTATCGCATGAATCCTTCCTTACTTTCGGACGTGGGACATCTCGTCCACTCTCCATCCGCTTTCACATCGTCGGTGTTGAACTGGTTCCCATTCTTCTCGACCGCATCCAGATTGATTTCTGTCACTACCGGACTCTCCGAATCCGAGATCCAGCAATCGATCATATTAAAAACTTTGGGGTGAATTTTGAGCGCGGAGCTTTGCGCTGCCGCGGCCGTGGCAGACGTGGCAGCCTTCTCGTGGCCGATCGGGTGAAGTGATTGAACAATTTTCGTGAATTCTGCGAGCGTAATTCCGCTCGCGGAAAATCCATGAAAGCGTCCGAGACTTGGATGTCCTTGCGGATCCTTCGCCTTTTCCGCCTTCATGTTACTGTCCTCTACCCAATTCGCCTTGATCTCATCCTTGCGGCCCTCTTTTCCTTTTGGCCGGTAGATCAGATACATGGGACCGAGCGGCGTTTTGATTTCTGTTTCCTCCGCGTTCTCCTCGTCCTCCATGATGTTTCGATCGCCGATGCCTTCGCGTGCTGACTCGATCGAGAATGTCGCACTCCACCCATTTCCATATTCTAGCGAGTAAAGCGGAAAACGAGGCTCCTTGTTTTCGTCTGGACCGACCTCGTCGTATGTGATCTCGACAGCCTTCAATCGGAATCCTTGCGGCAAATGCGAAGGAACAAAGCAAATGATCTCCAATTTCTTCAGATCATCCAGGGTCGCGGCTGAAGAGACGAAGACTGGGAACCCGAATAGAAAGGCGCAAAAGAACCAACGCGTGGTTCGTTTGATTCGATTGCGATTCATTACCCTTCCAATTCTGACCGACTGAATCACCTTGTCGAGAATTGAACGCATTGCTCCCTGGGAATTGTAGGGCAAGCGCATCGCTTGCCGTACGTTGGCAGGCGATGCGCCTGCCCTACAGCGCAAAATTACTCTACAGACTCAGCCCGCCATTGCGGTAATATCGCCAGCCGGATGAACAAGCGCGCACAGGAAATCGCGTCCGGTTTGCCACCAGACTTGGACGCCTTGCCGCGGCTTGGCGGATTTCGGTTGCGCGGGATCGAGATGACGCGGCTGGAAACTTTTATTGACGCCGCCTTTGCCTTCGCAATCACGATGCTGGTAATCGCCGCGCAGCAAATCCCCGACGATGTCAAAACGCTTCTGGCTGCATTCAAGAACGTGCCCGCGTTCGTCGCAAGTATCGTCGTGCTCGGGATCTTTTGGCGCGGCCATTGGTTATGGAGCCGGCGTTACGGCTTGGAGGATGGCGTTTCAATCTTCATTAGCTGGGCGATGATTGTCACCATTTTGATCTATATCTATCCGCTGAAGGCGATTTTTAGTTCTATGTGGTTTCTGCTTAGCGGCAGTCGAGTGGGCCATACACTCGGTCCGCATTCCGAATCGGAAATACGCGCTCTTTTTGCGATCTTCGCGGTGGGGTTCAGTGCCATAGCGTTGGAAATGGTACTTTTAAACTTGCGCGCCTGGCATTTGCGGGAGCCGTTGCGATTGGATGCAAGGGAACGATCAATCACGTTTCATGAGATAACAGGGT
>WNGA01000863.1_pt1 | contig 46291 bp, 45 predicted proteins | sample 5400061 | NCBI WGS metagenome assembly WNGA01 (sample SAMN13153366, study PRJNA577476) | soil metagenome | isolation source: 100 cm soil or saprolite under grassland replicate 2 | place: USA:California | collected 2016-06-15
GCACCGCTCGTACCCGCGCCGCCGCTCGTGCCCGCGCCGCCGCTCGTGCCCGCGCCGCCGCTCGTCCCCGCGCCGCCCGAGGTTCCGGCCGCGGCCCTGCCGGCAACCCCGGTCGTGCCCGCGATGCCCGCGCCGCCACTCGTGCCCGCAGCGCCGCTCGAGCCCGCGCCGCCCGAGGTTCCGGCCGCGGCGCTGCCCCCCGCGGCGCTGCCGGCCGCGCCGGTCGCGCCTGCGGCGCTGGATCCCGCCGCTCCCGTGGTCCCGGCACCGCCGGTGTTCTGCCCGCCGCCACCGCAACCGAGCAGCAGCACGACACACGCCACGGCCATGCCGGCTCGGAGTCGAACCTTCATCGTCGCATTATGCCGTTGCCGGCGTGGCTCGATCACCGAATAGGCGTCGAGGCCCGGCGGTGGCGGCGCGGCAACTGGACGACGACGACGGTGGCGTCGTGGGACACCGGGATATCGGGGCCGAGCATCGCGGCGCAGACGCTCTCTGCGCCGACGCTCGCGGCCGCGAGCCGCGTCACCATCGCCGCCGCGCCCAGCGGGTCGTCGTCGGTCGCGAGCCGATCGGTAATGCCGTCCGTGCACATCACGATCGCGTCCTCGGGCTCGAGCGGGATCTCAATCTGCGGATAGAACTGCTCGGTCACGATGCCGAGCGCGGTGCCCGGCGCCATCGGCACCTCCTCGGCGTGCCCGCTCGCGCGCTTGACGAACGGACCGAGGTGTCCCGCGCTGGCGATCTCGACCCGACCATTCGCCGGGCTCACGCGAATGCAGATCGCGGTCACGAACAGATCGGGCGCGCGCTGCTCGACCAGCCAATCGTTCAGGGCACCGAGCAGCTCGGCCGGCGAACCGCCGTGGGCGAGGCGCTGGCGCAGGACCCAGCGCATCCCGTGCGTGTGCGCCGCCGCGGGCGGACCGTTACCGCGCACGTCGGCGAGAAAGGTCGACACGAACCCGTCGCGATGCTGCACGACCTCGAAGAAGTCACCGCCGCTGCCAGCGGGCGCGCGCTGCTTGCTCGCGATGATCAGTCGACTCCACGTCGGCAGGTACACGACCGGCGTGGTCCGCCGGACGCCGCTGGCGCGTGAGCCATCGCTACCCACGATGGGGGTCCGGTCGCGCACCCTCGCCACGATTAAGAAACGCTCACCCCTCGACTGCTTCCTACCCAGTCATCATCGCATGCCGCGGGCGTGAGTTGAGAGCATGGCGCGCTCGACGCGAGCGGCAAACGACGCGCGTCACCTACAGAGTGGGAGAAACGCGCGGCGCAAGCCGCCGCCCAAGCGCGCGCCACCACGGAGCTGACGGCCGCGCGCCAGGAGGCTGACGCTTGACGTCCTTGAGCGAAACCACCAGGTCCGCGGGCCCGATCGACATTTCGAGCCGCAGCGGGACGCGGGTCGGATCGTCGGACAGCCACAATCGGAAGCTCCGCTGCGGGCGGTCGCCGCCGTCGGGACGACCGTCCGCGAGGATGGGGTCGGCCTGACCCTGGAGCCGCAACGCCGGCCGCTCGCCACCCAGCATGTCGAGCCCCGCGCCCACCAGCGTCACGCGCCACAGCGCCTGGCCATCGATGATGGTGAGCACGAGCGGCGGCATGCCGATGCCGGGCGGCGACGCGCGCAGCCGCAGCAGCAGGCTCACCGGATCCAGGACCGCGGTCGACACCTGGGCGACCGAGCTGGCGGGCGCGCCCCCCTGGCGCGAGCGCGCCATCGCGAGTCTGCCGTCTTGGCTTTGTTCGATGCGGTCGAGCACGGTGGTGCCGTCGCGCACGCGGGTGGTCGTCCATCGCCGCGACGCAAGCCGCGTCGGATCGAACTCGGTCTCGACCCGGGTCTCGAGGCGGCCGAGCCCGAGCAGCGACCCCGCGCCCTCGCCGCGCGCGCGCAGCAGCGGCTGACGCGCGTCGGCCTCGAGCGCGAGCGACACCTCGCCGACGTCCAGCACGCCGTACGCGATTCGATAACGCGCGGTCTCGTTCATCGCGAGCGGCGCGGGCCGCAGCGGGGATGCGGGCTGCGCTGCGGGCCCGGGCGGCGCTGCGGGTGCGGGCACGGATACGGCAACCGGCGCAGGCGCCTCACCGAGCTCGGTGGGCAAACACGTCGGGGGCATCGCCAGGATTGCGAGGAGGGCGCCAATCACGTCGGATTGGACGCACGCCCCGGCTACCGTATGCACATGCCCACCCGTCGGCGGGGCGCCGACAGGAGGCGGCAAGACGAAGGGATGCGGCGCCCCGCCTCCGCGATTAGGCGCCCGTGACCCCGCCCGACACGATGAAGGCCATCACCTCGGAGCTGTCGAGCGCCACGGCCGCAACCGCGGTGCGCGGCACCACCACCAGCTGGCCGGCGAAGTTGTACGCTTGCGGAAAGTACACGGCGACGTCGTCGGGGCGTCCGTATCGCTCCATCGAATCGCGGGTGACGAAGCCGACGACCTTGACGCGTCCGTCGCCCGCGAGGTCGACCAACACCGGCTTGTTGAACCGCCGCTTCTCGCCCACGAACGCGCTCATCAGGTCCTTGAGCGACGTGTGCAGCAGCTTCAAGAGCGGCAGCCGGTCCACCTGGCGCTCGAAAAACTGCAACAGCTTCCGCGTGAAGAAGTTGGACGCCAGGAAACCGAACACGGTCACGCCGACCAGCGCGGCCAGGAATCCGAGTCCCGGAAACGGCGCGTGAATAATCCGCCGGATCCAGTTGTCCACCGCCAGGAACGTGCTGCCCGCTGCCCACAGCGTCAGTGTTATCGGAACTAGAAAAATCAATCCCTGGAGGAAGTAGTTCACGATGCGCCGCATGACAGCGAGCATGCGAACCTTCCATCGCTGCGTCAAACCCGCGGCGCGCTTGACGCGCTTCGCGGCGCGCCTGACGCGCTTCAATGATCGATGAGAGTTGGCGGCGGTGGCCCCGAACCATTGGGAGTGCCAAAATCGTGACTTCCAACACGAGCAAGCGAGCCGCGAGATCAAACGACGTTCCCGCTGAGCCGGTCAGCCCTCAGCAGGGCACCTATCTACGAGGGCCGATGTCGGTCACCAACGCGCAAGGCAATCGCAGGCGACACATGCGGTTCCCCCTGGGACTGCCGGTGGAGCTCTACGTCGCAGGCCGCGAGACGCCGATCATCGTCGAGATCGTCGACGTCTCCGCGGGCGGCGTTCGGCTGCGCTCGCTCGAGGCGTCCGTCAACGTCGCGGAGCAGGCGACGCTGCGGTTCGTTCTGCAAGGTGGGAAACCTTGCGTCGCGACCGGGCAGGTCACGCGGGTCGAGAAGGAGCGCGAAATCATCATGGTGCTCAAGCGCACCAACGCGTCCTTCAAGGCGTTCGTGTCGTCGCTCTAGGTCCACCTGAACAGGCGGAGGCCGAGGACGGAAGTGACCACCGTCCAGCCGGCGAGCACGACGATCGGGAAGCCTTGGGTGAAGATCGAGGCGCCGTCGTTGACGACGTGGCGCATGGCCTCGTTGAACGCGGACAGCGGCAGCAGGCGAATCGCGGGCTGAAGCACGTCGGGGAACCGGCTCGACGAGAAGAACACACCCGACATCACCATCATCGGCAGCGTGACCAGGTTGATGAGCCCGGTCGCGGTCTCCGCGTTCTCCGCGCGCGCGGCGCACAACATGCCGAGCCCCGCGAAGCACCACGACCCGAGCAGCGCGATCCCGAGCGCCGCGAGCGGCGAGCCCTCGATCGTCACCCCGAAGGTCAGGCGCGCGAACACGAACAGCACGATGACCTGCAGCGGAACGAAGATGAGCCCCGAGATCCGGAACGACAGCAGGTAATGCCGGCGCCGCATCGGCGTCGCGGCCAGCCGCTTGAGCAGCCGGCGCTGGCGCGTCTGCACGATGTTGAACGCGGTACCCCACATCGCGCCATTGAGCAGCTGCATGCCGAGCAAGCCTGGCACGAGCCAGTCCACGTAGCGCGCGCCGCGCGCGACCGCGGTCTCGTCGCGGATCGCGATCGGATCGGTCCGGCCGCCGCGCCGCTGCAGGCGGTCGTCGGCGATCCGACGCGTCGCCACCGCCTCGGGGCGGCTCGGATCGTACCGAAACACGATCGGCGCGGCTGCGGTGCCCGACGCCGGCGAGGGCGCGTCGATCGCCAGCACCACGTCTCCGGTGCGCAGCCGGCGCGCCGCCGCTTCGGGCGAGAGCGCGACCACCTCGAGCCCCGGGTCGCCCGCGAGCGCGGCGGCCACGCCGGTGCCGTCGACGCCGACGATCGCGACCCGGCCCTTCGACGGGCCCTGATTTCGAAACGCGATCCCGAGCGCGACCGTGATCAAAAGCGGGAACCCGAACGTCCAGAACAGCGAGCCGGGCTCGCGGAAGAACAGCCGGATCCGCGTCGCGCTGAGCGCCCACAACGCGCTTTGGCCCTTGGCGTCGCCCTCCACGCTCACGCCTCCCTCAGGTTGCGGCCGGTGAGCAGCAGGAAGACGTCGTCGAGCGTCGCGGTGCGGGATACGAGCCGGGTCGGCTCCGCCCCGCGCTGGCCGAGCATTGCGATCAGCGCGGGCAGCGTGACGTGGGGCTCGTCGATCGATAGCGCGACGCCGCCGTCGCCGCCGTTCGCTTGCGGCCGCACCGCGCGCACGCCGCGCAGTCCGGAGAAGGCGTCGGCGGGCAGCGACGGCGTGGTCGACACCTCGACCAGATGGTGGCCGCCGATCTGGTCGATCAGCTCGGACGGCGTGCCGAGCGCGATACGCTTGCCGCGATCGACGATCGCGACCCGATCGCACAGGCGTTCCGCCTCGTCCATGTAGTGAGTCGTGAGCACGATGGTTTTGCCGCGCGCGCGCAGCGCCGTGATCGTGTCCCACAGCGCGCGCCGCGACTGCGGATCGAGGCCGGTGGTCGGCTCGTCGAGAAACAGCACCTCGGGATCGCCGACCAGCCCCAGCGCCACCGCCAGCCGCTGGCGCTGGCCGCCCGACAACTTCGCCACCCAGGTCGCCCGCTTCTCGCCGAGCTGCATCTCATCCAAGAGCGCGCCCACGTCGGGGCCGCCGCGGCCGGGATAAAAACTGCGGAACAGGTGCAGCGTCTCCTCGACCGTGAGGCGATCGAAAAGCCGCGTCTCCTGCAGGGCGACACCGATGCGTTCGCGCAGCGCGTCCGCCTGATCGGCCCAACGCCGGCCCAGCACCTCCACCTTGCCCGAGGTGGGCTCCGCCAGCCCCTCCAAGATCTCGACCGTCGTTGTCTTGCCCGCGCCGTTGGGGCCGAGCAGACCGAAGCACTCACCGCGGCGCACCTCGAGGTCGAGCCCATCGACGGCGACCACGTCGGCGTACCTCTTGACCAAACCCTCGATGCGGATCGCGGCGTCCAAGGGTTGCGCACTATATCCGGCAGCGGCGGCGGCGCCACCCGGTCTTTGGACGGGCCCCCGGTTTGCCGATATCAATGACGGATGCGTGGGGCAGCCCTCGTGCTTGCGCTCGCCGCGGCCGCCGGAATGGCGGTGTGGCTATTGGTCTGGCGCAAGGGAAGTGCCGGCGACGATCAGATGTACGTGCAGATGGCGGGCGACATCGAGCGCGGCGGGCTGGCCGATCTCGGGCGCGCGCAGGCGCTCGGCCGTCACCTCGTGCTCGCCAACCCGCGCGACCGGCAGGCGGCCGCGGCGCTGGCGTTCACGAGCGCGATGCTCGCGATCGAATATGGGCTGGATACCGCCGCCGAGACCGCAGAGGCGCTGGCCCATGTCGACGGCAAAGGTAGCAAAGGCAACGCCGGCGACGACGACGACCCGGCGGTGATCGCCGCCGCGGCGCACGCGCTGTCGCTGCTGCAGGCCGGCGACCGCAACCTGGCGGGACGGCTGGCGACCGAGGCGGCGGGCGCCTCCGACCTCCCCCACCCGCTCTACGCGCTCGGGCGAACGCGCGCCCGCGGCGGCGATCTGCCGGGTGCGGCCCGCGCGCTCGAGGCCGCGATGATCCGAGCGCCCGGCTTCACGCCCGCCCGGGTCGCGTGGGCCGAGCTCCACCTCGACCTCGGCGACCTCAAGACCGCGCGCACCGCGCTCGACGCGCTGTCGGCGCAGCCGTCACACGCGGCCAGAAACGTGCGGGTCGAGCTGCTGCTCGACGAGGCCGCGACCGCCGCCGGGGATCCCGCGCCGCCCACGTCCGCGCCCGATGGCTTGTGCGCGAGCGATCACTGGCTGCCACGCGCCGTGACCGCGTCCTGCGCGCTCGCGCGAGCCGCCCGCGCCCGCCGAGGCGGCGATCGCCGCAAGGCCCGCCCGCTCGCCGAATCGGCGGCCGACGCCGTCCCCGACGAGCCACGCCTGCTGGCGCGGACCGCGCTCGCGCTTTGCCAGCTGGGCGCGATCGATCGCGCGGCCGCGCTGGTCGACCGTGCGCGTCGCCTGGAGGCGCCGACCTCGCCCCTGCTCGCCTGGGCCGCCGCCGCGGTCTCGCTCGGCCGCGGCCGCGCCGGCGCGCTCCCCGCCGGCCCCCGGCCCGTCGACCCCGAGCTCCGCCTGCTGATCGCGCGCGCCAGCCTCGCCGCGGGGGGCGTGGGCGCCCTCTCGTCCACCCTCGAGGAGCTCGGCCCCGCCACTCGCGCCGACGCCGACCTCACCGACCTCACCCGCCTGCGTCACGACAAGAGTGAAAAGAAAGACAAACAAGCGGCCAACGACAATCCCGAAGCGGCGCCGGCCCTCGCCGACGACGATCCGGCGCGCGCCTTCGTCGACGGCTTGCAGGCGCGCCTCGACGGCAAGCTGGACGACGCCGCCCGACGCCTCGCGCGCGCGCTGTCCGGCCACGCCGACGCCTGCCGCGCCGCGGGTGAATACCGCGCCACCCTCCGCGCGCTGAAACAGCGTCCCGATCCCGCCGTGTTCGAATCGCTACGCGCCGAGAACGCCGGCTGCGTGAACCTCCCCCGGCCGTGACCGGGACCGTGACCGCGCTGGGCGGCTACTCGACCGCGGCCGGGCCCTTTTCGGTCACGACGTCTTCGCCGTGCGACGGACCGTGCTCGGTGCCCTCGCCATCGCCCTTGTTGTGGGTGTAGTCGGTCCACCGCGACTTGTCGTCGCGCACGTCGACGTGAACGAAGCCCGACACCGGGTAATAGCCCAGCCCGTGCACGCCCATCGACTCCGCGAGGTCGCGGACCATGAGCGGCGTCATGCCCGGGATCCGAATGTCCGCCGCCATGCCGCGGGTGTGATAGCTCAGCGTCGCGAGCGAGAACATCGGCGCGCGGAACCCCGAGACCAGCACGATCTTCTGCTTCGTGCGCTGCGAGATCCGGTACAGCAGATCGACGAGCCGCGGATCGATCGGCGTCTCGGCGGTCGTGCGCAGGCAGCGCATGATGTGGCGCAGCTTCGAGTAGTCGGCCGGATCCATTTCGCCCGTGGCGAGGTTGACCGAGATCTCCACCTGCTCGCCGTTGTTGGCCGACTCGATCGCCAGCTTGCCGGTGCCGCTTCCGCCCGCGCCCACCCGCGCGCTCGCGAGCAGCATCGGCCCGGTGCCCGCGGTCTGCGCGTCGTTCACCCCCGGCGCGAGCGCGACGCTGTCCGCCGCCTGCACCATGGCGCGCACGCGGCGCTCGAGCCGCCCGAGCGATCCGTTGAGCTTCCACGATCCGCACGCGAGCGCGACCGTCGCCCCAATCAGCAGGATCGCGAGCAGCGTGACCAGGGAGGGCACGAGCCGCGGCAACGTGAACGTGCGCACGGGCCGGCTCGGATCGCTGGCGACCATGATTCGCCAGCGCGCGCGCTTGGTCTTGCGTTGGTTGCTGAGGATCCGTTCGAGGTCGAGCGTCGGGTCGCTGGACCTCCGCGACATGCTGCTACGCCGCGGAGCTCAGCTCGCCTCGGGACGACGCGGGGATGGCCCCCGGTGTCCCATCGCCGTGCAACGCGGACGCCTGATCGCCCATGCGGCTCGTGCCGCAGAAAACGCCACCGGTCTCGATGCGCACGCTGCGCGCATCGATGTCGCCGTCGACCTTGCCCTTGGCCAGGATCTCGAGGTGTCCCGAGCAGGTGACGTTGCCCTCGACCGTCCCCGCCACCACGATGTCGGTGCCGCGCACGCTGCCGCGCACGACGCCGGTCTCGCCCACGATCACCGCGCCGCGCGACTCGACCGAACCTTCGATCGTGCCGTCGATGCGGAACGCGCCCTCGGCCGTGAGGTCGCCCCGGATGAGGCATGACCGGCCCAGCACGTTTTCGATAGCGTCACGGTTGGTCGACGCGCCCTCTGGTTTCTTTCCCCATGCCATGCAGAGCCTCCGGTCTCGAATCGAAAGAATCCGAAGGAAACTAAAGGCGGAATCGCCTTCATGACGCGGCTAGAAACTACACTCGGAGTCGCAGCTGCCCACCGGAGCTTTCCCAGTCATTACCGTGTAGTGGTTGGTGATCTGGGCCTGGGTGAGCAGCTTGTCGTAGATCGCGAGCTTGGCGATCGCGCCTTGGAACCACGCATCCATCGCCATCGTGCCGACGTTGACCGGGCTGTTGTTGGCCTGCGGCACGATGTCGTATTGGCTAAAGCACCCGGTCTGGCCGTGACGGGACTGGTTCCAGGGCACGCCGTTGAGCCAGATGTTGATCGATCCCGGGTACATCCCCGTGTCCTGGCAACCCGACGGCTGGCTGAGCGTCGTGTACTCGCCGACCACGTGGTACCACTGCCCCGCCTTGATGAGACCGCAGGTCGGCTGCCAGTCGGCCCCCGAGCCGAGCCCGGCGCTCGGGTTGAAGACGTACGCGGAGAACCGGTTGCAACGGCTCTGCGAGTTGGTCGTGTTGTAGAGCCGCGCTTCCCACTCGCAGGTCGGACCGTAATCCTGGCATTTGCCCATCCAGTCGACGTAGCCGTCGCTGTCGTTGGGGAACTCGAGAGTGTCGGGCCGGATCCACGCCTCCCAGGTCAACGTGTGCTTGGTCGGGATCGAGAACGCGGCGTTCGACGGGATGCTCATGTATTGACTCGAGCCGTTGAAGTCCGCCGCCTGATCACCGTTCGGCAGGCTCACGAGCGGGATCGTGCCGCCGCCGCGGTAGGTCCCCGGGCTGGTCTTGCCCGTGAGGTCGGGCTCGCTGGCCGGGGCCTTGTTCATCGCCCAATACCCCACCGGACCGTCGCCGAGGACAGTCTGGTCGTAGCTGCTGGCCGACGCGCCCGCCGCGCCGCCACCGGCCCCGCCGCGCCCGGCCGCTCCGGTGGTGCCGCCGGCGACGCCACCCGCGCCGCCGCTTCCCCCCCCGCGGCCCCCGCTTCCGCCCCCGCTGCCCCCCGAACCCGAGGCGCCGCCACGGCCACCACCGGCAGCTCCTCCGGCCCCGGTCGTCCCGGCCGCGCCCGCGGCACCCCCCGCGCTGCCGCCGCGACCCGAAGCGCCGGTGGCGCCCGAGGCCCCCCCGCGACCCGAAGTCCCGGACGTGCCCGTCGTGCCCGCGCCGCCCGTCGTGCCCGAGGCGCCCGTCGTGCCCGAGCCGCCCGTCGTGCCCGAGCCGCCCGTTGTCCCGCTACCGCCGGTCGTGCCCGAGCCGCCGGTCGTGCCGGACGCGCCGGTGGTGCCCGCGCCGCCGCTGTTCCCGCCGATTCCGGCGCCGCCCGATCCGCCGCCGCACGCGACCGGAATCGACGCGATGAGTAACCAGGTCAGGGCGCGGGTCTGGCTTCGGGCTTGCGACATCGCCGGGTAAGACCCGCGGCGCGCGCGATTCGGGTCACCGCGGCAACGGTTGCAGGTCGGGCTCGACCCACTCGCGGCGCGCTCGCGGGGACATCAGCCGCTCACGCGAGTAGTACTGGAGCAAGAAGTCGCGCTCCGCGACGCGGCCGTGCAAGAGCTCCTCGACCCGCCGGTCGAAGGTCATCTCGCGCGGGCAGGACGCGAGGAATTGGGCGATGAAGTGCACGTAACAGCGGGTGATCGTCTCGTGGTACCCGCGCGTCTCGGAGTCGACGGTGCCGTGCGCGGCGTTGAGCCGCCGGATGCCGGCACGCAGGGTGTCGAGCGCCACGCCCCTGCCCTGGCGATGGATGAGGATCGCGCCTACGCGAAGATGAACGTGGTGCGTCCACTCCTGCGCCGGGATCGCCGCCTCGTCGAACCGCGCCGCCAGCTCGTCGAGCTCGGTTACGGCATGGAGCTTGGGCAGGGTGGTCATTTCGCGGGGCCAGAGGTGAAATGGGGGGCTCGGGGCGCCGCCTTCTATCATACAGGTGGCCCCTAGACTGTTCCCTCCGTTCACGAAAACGGCTCACGATCGCCGTCGGGGAATGGACCGCCAATCCACGGACCATACCGCACCCCGGCGAATCCACGACAGCGGCCGCCGTCGGTCGGGCGCGGTACCGAGCAGGTGGTGGTAGAGGTGGTCGATCCGGACGAAGAACCCCCGGGTGTGGAAGCTCTGCGGGCAAGCGAGGCGGGTGGCGTCCAGGTGGTGGCAGAACTCGTGTAGCAGCGTGTTGAGCAGCGCCTTCGGGCTGGATACTTTCTGGCGGATCGCGGTCCGCATCCAGACGCGGATCCGCTGCGTCGACGGCGTGTAATCGCCGAACAGTTGGTACGTGCACACCCCCTGGCTCACCCGGTGCGGGCGCACGCCAAGCACGCGGAGGGTGGGAACCGGCACGCGATAAAACGCCGCCAGCGCTTCGAGCAAGCGGTCGCCCACCAGGCGGACCGGCGTGGTCTCGCCCGCGGCCATCGCCGCCGCCAGCTCGGCGGTCAGCGCCCGCGCCGTCTCCGGCGGCGGGAGCGGCATCGTCACGATCGCATCGCTGCGGTCGTACTCGCGCCGGCGGGCTTCGCTGCGGGGCGCCGGGTCCGTGATCACGGCATCATTCTGGATCATCTTGTGTGGAACCCTGGGAGGGTTCCACGCCTCCCGCGAAGAGCTCGGTCGAGCAAAGCTGCGGCGGAGGCCGGTGGACTTTCACCGTTCGGGCAGACGACGCGCAACGATGTGGCGTCCCGACGTCCGGAGATCCGCGGGAAACCGGGCGGCCTGGGCTGGCACCACCGGTGCATTGCTCGAAGACGAGGTGCCGTCTTGATCCGGAACCGTTTGCGCGTCTCCCTATTCGTGACCGCCGTGTTGCTGCCCGCGTCGCGCGCCGGCGCGGTCGAGGTGCTGGACACCACGCGCGACGATGCCGCGACGAACCTGCGCGTGTTCGCGGGGGGCGGCAACGGCATCGGCGGCGACGGCTGGCTCGCGCGCAGGCTGCGCATCGAGGCAAGCGCGCAGGCGAACTTTCCCCCCGTGCGCCTGGCGCTCGGCGACGTCGCGCTGGTCGTCCCGCTCACCGGCGATCGCCGCAGCTTCTCCGGCGTGCGGATCGGCTACCAGCTCCAGTACATCGATGGCAGCGGCGCCTACTTCCAGGGCAGCCGCATCTCGCATGCGCCCGATGTCGGTTACGTGTTCCACGTCGAATCGGACAGCGGCAGCACGTTCCAGATCGATCTGGGCGTCGAAGCCGTGTACCGCGCCCGGGCGGCCTTCTGCTGCGACAACGCTCCGCTCGCGACCTCGAGCACCGGCGTCCGGGTCGCGGTCATGGGCGAGCTGGCGATGACGCCGGTGTGGGCGCTCTACGGCCACCTCGGCGTCCGCACCGCCGACCACATCTTCGAGATCAAGCTGCTCCCCACCCTCGCGGCCGGCCTGCGCGCCAGGTTCTGATCGTCCGCGGTATACCTACGGCATGGGGTTCGTCCACGAAAAGCCGTTCGTCATCAGCGAAGCGCACCTCGACTCGTTCGGGCATCTCAACAACGCCCGCTACCACGAGCTGTTCGAGCAGGCGCGCTGGGACCTCATCACCGAGCGCGGGTTCGGCATCGACACCATCCGCCGCACCAAGACCGGACCGACCGTTCTGGAGGTGAACGTGAAGTTTCTGCGCGAGCTCGCGCCCCGCGAGCCGATCGTGATCCGAAGCGAGCTCGTGTCGTACGAGCGCAAGGTGGGCAAGCTCCGCCAGCAGATGGTGAAGGCGGGCGGCGAGATCGCGTGCGAGGCGATGTATTCGTTCGGCCTGTTCGACATCGAGCGGCGCAAGCTGATCGAGCCGTCGCCCGAGTGGGCGTTCGCGGTCGGGTTCTCCGACACCCTGTAGGTCACGGTGCAGCACCGCGCCGGCGTCACCGCTCCCGCATCGATCGCGGCGGCGCTGCTGTGCGCGCTCGCGTGTCAGAGCCCGCCAGGAACGATCTCGAGCGGCGGCGGCGGCGGCGCGTCCGCGGGTGGCGGTGGGGCGACTGGCATCGCCGGCGCGACCGGCAGCGGCGGCTACCCCGCGAGCGACGGCGGCGCGCCCAGCGTCGATCTGCTGGGCGCGCCACTCATCTTCGCTCCCACGCACAACGGCTTCGACATTAGCGTCGCGCTCCGTAGCGGCGATCCGGCGCGGTTGCAAGCGCGCGTCCGCGAGCAGGGCCAGGCCACCTGGACCGAGCTCGGGGCGCCCACCTCGACGCCTGCCGCCGATCTCGCGGAGTGGACGGTGTCGGGCCTCCGGCCCGATCGCCGCTACGAGTACGAGATCTACACGGATCGCCCGGTCTACCGTTCGAGTGTCGCGACCGCGCGCAGTCCGGGCACGCCGTTCACGTTTGCTATGGTCTCCGACACTCATATCGAGCCGCGCGATCCCATTCCGCCCGGCATCGCGGTTGCCGGCGACGACTGGGGGTTCGACGAGGCGACGCTGCTCGCGGTGTCGGGCGACATCGCGAAGAGCCACCCCGACTTCGTGCTGAACCTGGGCGACACGCTCGATTTTCACATTTTCGGCTTCAACCGCCCGCCGCCCGACGGGACGTGGACACGGCTCGGCTATCTGGACTACCGGCGGATGTGGAGCGACACGCTGGGCGCGGTCGGCCATTTCCCGGTGATCGGCAACTGGGACGGCGAGACCGGCTGCTTCACGCAAGAGGAAATCAAACGCTCGCTCGATCAGCGCCTGCTCTACAACCCCGGCCCACGCCCCGACACGTACCCCGAGGGCGGCGGCGCCAACCGCGACTACTACGCGTTCACCTGGGGCGACGCGCTCTTCATCGTCCTCAACGTCATGACGTACACGCCCACCTGCCACGAGCTCGCGGGCAATCCCGGCCTGCCCGACGACTGGACGCTGGGCGCGGCGCAGCTCGCGTGGCTCGAACGGACACTGGAAAGCGCGACCGCGAAGTGGCGCTTCACGTTCATCCACCACACGGTGGGCGGCAAGGCCGGCAACGACGACAACTCGGCCTACGGCCGCGGCGGCGGCCAGGCCGCGCGCGTCGGGGAGCAAGCGATCGTCCACGATTTACTGCTGCGCTACGGCGTGCAGATCTTCTTTTACGGCCACGACCACGTGTTCACGGACATGGTCGTCGACGGCGTCCACTACACCGAACCCGGGAGCGCCGGGGCGCCCTGGAAGTTCACGACCTCGGAGACCGGCTACACGGATTATTGGCCGGACTCGGGGCACGCCCGCGTCGCCGTCAGCCCGGACCGCGTTCAGGTCGACTTCGTGGCGATGGGCGGCAACGTCCTGACGAGCTACGGCATCCGCTAGCGTCATTCCGGAATCGGTTGCTCGGAAACAGTTCGGTGAAGGCCCCGCGACAGTTCAGTGAAGATGTAAGGCGGAGTGGCCCATTGTGAGTTGAGCGGGCTACTGACGATCAATGGTGTATCTGCGCCTTTACGGAGCGTCGCAGTCGTCTCCCCCACCCCTTCCTCGATGAACTCTCGATGAACCGAACCAGCGCATTGGCACCCACGAAAGACCCCGCTCGCACACCGCCGATCGCTTCCCTGGCGCGTGGCGCGCTGACCCAAGGAGGATAGCTTCATGCGCCCAATCTCCACCTCCGCCGTTGTTTCCGGCTGTCTCGGCCTGATGCTCGGCTGCCTGGCGTCGCCCGAGGATCCACACCCCAGCGGGAGCGCGGGCACCGCCGGGACCGGGACCGGCGCCGCAGGCACCAGCGCCGCCGCGGGCACCAACGGCAGCTCCGGCAACGCCGGATCGACGGGCGCCGCGGGCGACAACGCGACCGGGGGTTCGGGCACCACCGGATCGTCGGGCACGACCGGCAGCGCGGGCACCAACGCCACGGCCGGCACCACCGGCGGCGGCGGGCGCGGCGGGCGCGGTGGCACGACCGGCGCCGCGGGCACCACCGGCGTCGCCGGCACCAATGGCGGCAGCGCGGGCACCACCGGCGCCGCCGGCTCGGGCTCGGGCAATTGCACCATCACCCCGACGGCGTCGGTCAGCGCGAACATCAAGACCGTCGGCATCGTCACGTTCACGACGACCGCCGCGTCGCCGACCGAAGCCCACATCGACTTCGGCTTGACGACGTCGTACGCCCTGACCGCGCCGGTCGACCTCACAGCGGCCAACTACCGAACCCTGCTGCTCGGGATGAAGCAGTCGAAGATGTACCACTACCGCATCACGGTCACCGGCAGCGGCGGCGCCTGCGTGGGTGGCGACAACACGATCATGACCGGCGCGCTGGCCAATGGGCTCACCAAACCGACCATCACGACCAACAACGCGACCGCGCTCTCAGGCGGGTTTTTCATCACCGGTCAGTACCAGCCCGCCATGGTCGGGGCCTACATCCTCGACGTCGACGGCGAATACGTGTGGCAATACAGCATCGGCTCCGACGTCACCGGCGCGCGGATGAGCTACGACGGGAAGTACATGTGGATCAACAGCGCCAACGTTCCGAACGGCAGCGCGCGCGTGCGCCGCGTGACGATGGACGGCATGACCGAGAACAACTACGACAGCCAGTTCACCGGCTTGAACCACCAGCTCGCTATCCTGCCCGACGAGACCGTCGCTTTTTATGCCTACGGCTCGAACGGGTGCGACGACGTCAAGGAGCGTTCGCCGAGCGGCACGGTCAAGACGATCGCGAACTCGAAGACGGCGCTGAAGATAAACGACTCCATGTGCCACCTGAACAATCTTCAGTATTCGAAATCGGACGACACGCTGGTGTTCTCGAATCTGCAGAGCAGCCAGATCGCGAAGGTGAAGCGCTCCGACGGATCCACGGTCTGGATCCTGAACGGCAGCACCACGACGATCACCGGCGCGACCTGGGTTGGCGGCGAGCACGGGATCCACATCATCGACCCGACGCACCTGTTGATCTTCAACAACAACAGCATCAACAATGGCGTCTCGCAGGCCATCGAGCTCCTGATCAACGAGAGCGCGAAGACGGCGATGAAGATCTGGACGTACACGCCCAGCACGGAGCCGAAGCCGCTGAGGAACATGGTCATGGGTGACGTCCAGCGGATGGCCAACGGCAACACCATCATCGGCTTCTCGACAATGGGCGTGATCCACGAGGTGAGCTCGACGGGCACGCTGCTCCAATCCATGTCGTTCGCGGCGGGCGTGACGTTCGGGTACATCGAGAAGCGGCCGACGCTATACGGGCCGCCGCCCCGGTAGAGGCTGCCAGCGTCGATATTTCGATATAAAGAGGAACCGCAATGACCCACAGGACCCTCACGTTGCTCGCAGGTTCGTTCCCCTTGCTCGCGCTCGCGTGCGGCGGCTCGTCGTCGGAGCCGGCCACGACCGTCAAGCTCACGAACGATTCGACCAAGCTCACCTACACCGCGGACCTCCACAGTTTGACCGTTACCGAGGTCACCGGAGGGACTGCGGCGCTGAAGCTCGACTGGAGTCAGATGGAGATGGGGAAGAAGAACGCGCTCGGGGCCGAGTTCAAGCAAGGCTACGTCCAGCGCGCCGTCGTGGGCCACTACACGGAGACGCCCGCGCAGCTCGAGGGCAAGTTTCTCGACCTCGACCGGATTGCCACCTCGTATTTTCGCGCCGAGATCACCACTGGATCGGAGCTCGATTTCACGATGTTGACAGGGGACAACGGCGCCGCCTTCTCGGGCATCGACGGCACCGGGACCTGGCTGGTCGGCCTCATCTGCGGCCAGTGCCGCAACCCGGCGCCCTGGTACATGACGGTCTTGAAGCCGTGCAGCGGCGCGACCTGCAGCGCGGATGTCATGGCGGCCGAAGCCAACAACTATAAGTTTTCGAGCACGATTACGCTTCCGCAGGTGGCCGCCAAGGCGAAGACGAACCTCACGTTCGACTGGAGCGCCGTCACCAAGGACTTCCTCAAGCACTCCCTCAACCCGACCACCGACATCAACACCGTCGCGGTGATGCTGTTCCAACTCCCGCTGGCCGAGTTGCAAAAGAATTTGAACGACGACACGCTCAGCCAGCAGGATCTTTTCACCAGCGTGCCGGTGAGCTGGCCGGCTCCCGGCGGCAGCACCGGCGGCGCGACCTCCGCGCACCTTTACGACTTTCAGCTCAACGGTACCGAGGTCACCAAGGAGATGTACGAGATGTACTTCGACCCGGTCATGTTCCCGGCAACCATGTACTCGTACATGGTTGCGGTTTCGACCGGCACGACGGTCGGCCAAGGGTTCCGGATGTTGCAGACGTTCCGGCTCGAGTAGCCGACCCGGCGGTCGCCCTCAAGCCGTGTGGCGGGATCGCGTGGCCGCGGGTTTGACCGCCACCTGCGCGGGGCGCGCTCGCTTCGCCGAACGAATGTCCGTGGCCGGCTCATTCGTTTCCTCGAAGAAGCGCATCAAGACCGCCACCACGACGAGCGGCAGCGCCAGCACCGTCGCCAGTAGCAGCACGCCCAGCAGCCCCCAAATCACCGGGCCGCGCGTGAAAGGCTCGCACAGGCCGCACACCACCGCCGCCGGGAGAACCAGCGCGATCGGGTGGATGTGGCGGACCTTGGCGAACACGGCGGCTCGGTTCATGGCGACTCCCTCCATCTCATTGTTCACTATAATAGACACTATTCTAGTTTGTCAAACCCTTCTGTCCTCGATTTCTCCATCGCCCCTCGATTTCTCCATCGCCCCTCTCTTTCTCCATCGCCCCTCTCTTTATTCGTCGCCGGCGACCCCTGTTACGCGCGGTCCCGAACGCCGCGCCTCGACCGGGCGCTGCTGGCCGCGCGTGGGCCTTTTTCGGCGCGTGGCCTGCGACCAATTTCGAAAGGCAGGCCACGCGCCGAAAAAAGCACGCAAGCGGACGACACGCCCGTGCGAGAGGTGAGGCTCGCCGCGCGCGCGAGCGGGGTTCGGGCCTCGCGAGTGGGCCGCGGGGTGCGTCGAGCGTGGGCGCGTCAGCGGGGGCCACTGGGGGAGGCGCGCCAGACCGGGCCGTCGGGACGGGGCCGCCTAGCGCCCTGGGGAGGGGGAGGGCCCTACCTTCGCCGCAGAAACCCGGGCGTGACCGCCAGGATCACCGACGGCAGAAACGCCACCGTCGCGGCGCTGCTGGTCACCATCGTCAGCGCGACCAGCACACCGAGCTCGACGTGCACCTTGAACAGCGACAGCGCGAGGCACAGGTAGCCGCCCGCGACGGCGCTGGCGACGTACGCGATCGCCTTGCCGGAGGTGGTCAGCGCGGTCGCGGTCGCGAGCCGCAGGTCGCCCGTGCGCTGAAACTCCTCGCGCACCCGGAACAGAAAGTAGACCGCGTAGTCGGCGCCGATACCGACCGCCATCGCCGAGATCGCCGCGGTTCCCATCGACAGCAGGATGCCGGTCCAGCCCATGAGGCCGAGGTTGACCAGCGCCGCGGTGGCGAGCGGCAGCAGGACCAAGAAGCCGCCCGCCAGCGAGCGCAGCAGGATCGACGTGATGATCACGACCAACAGCGAGATCTGGATGAGGTTGATGGTCTTGCCGCGCACCATGGTCTCGTTGAGCGCGATCGCGTTGGTCACGCCGCCGCCCACGCGCGCCTGCACGGGCAAACCCTGGAACAACTTGTCGGCCTCCGCCTGCGCGGCGACAGTCATCGCCTTCATCGCGCGGAAGTCGTCGGTCTTGAGGTAGGCGGTGATGACCGCGCGCTGGAACGGCGGATCGACGAGGCGCGCGAGGTCGGCCTCCTCGCCCCCCATCCCGTAGAGGAACATGTACTGCGCCACGCCCGCGGTCGTGTCGGGGAGCTTGCCGCCGCCCTTCGGGTCGACGGCCAGGCTCATCTGCTTGAGCAGGTCGACAAGCGACACGACCTTGCCCACCGCCAGCGGCTGGTGGGCGATGAAGGTGGCGAGCGCGTCCATCCGCTCGAGCACCTCGGGGTTTTTGATCGTGTCGGGCGCGTCACCTTCGACCAGCACCTGGATGACGCGCGTGCCGGCGAGCCGGCTGTCCGCCATGCGGAAGCCGTGCACGGGCGCGTTGGCCTCGAAGAACTGCGCGCCGAGCGTGTTGCCCGCCTCCAGCCGGGAGAGACCGGCGAGCGCCAGCGCGATCACCACGACCGAGACCCAGAGAATCGGGCGCTCCTTGCCCGTGCGCACGACGCTGGCCAGCTTCTCGAGGATGGGATCGAAGTACTCCTCGCGCTTCTCGCGGTCGGTCTGCCGCTGCGACGGCGGCTTCATCAGCACGCGGATGGCCGGAATGAACGTCATCTCGACCGTGAGCGCGGCGACGATGCCGAACGCGGTGCAGAGGCCGAAGTTCTTGATCGTGGGCAGCCCGAACGTCGCCAGCGATCCGAAGCTGAGCGAGGCGATCGTTCCCGCGGTGAGCATCACGAGGCCGACCTTGACCGTGGCCTCGATGACCGCGCGCCGGTTGTGCTCGGTGGCGGGGGCGTCGGGATCGTCGGCGCGCGAGCGCGCGTACTCCTCGTAGTAGCGCTTGAGGATCTGCACCGAGTGTCCGGCGCCGATCGCCAGCAGCAGGATCGGCGTCATGATGTTCCATGGGTCCATCGGCGCGCCGATGAGACCCATCAGGCCGAGCGCCCAGATCACGCCCATGATCGCGGTGACCAGCGGGACGATCATCCCCTGCAGCGTGCGGAACGCGCGGTAGTGCAAAAAGCCGATCATCGCGAGCGCGAGCACGAACAGCGCGCCCACGCGGCGCGTGTAGTTGAGCAGCCAGTGCAACACCGTGGGCGCGCCCGCGGGCAGGATCTCGAGCTCGGGCTCGCGCTCGGGCGCGACGATCGCTTCGAGGCGCTTGTAGAGGTTGGGCGGGCCGCCCGCCTTGACGAAGTCGTCGAAGTCGACGAGCACCGCGGTCGCCCGCCCGTCGTCGCTGACGAACAAGCTGGTGAGGAAAGCGTTCGCCTTCACGCGTTCGCGAAACACCGCGATCTCGGCGTCGGTTTGCGGCAGCTTGGGCGCGAGCGGCGTGATCTCCAGCGCCTCGTCCGAGCTGTGCACGTCCTTGACCCTCGGCGACATCAGCGAAAGCACGCTGCCCGGCTTGACGCCCGGAATCTTCTCGAGCTCCTCGGTCACGCGCTTGACCTTGGCGAGGATCGCCGGCGTGTAGATCGTCCCGGTCTTCGGATAGAAACCGATCACGGTCATGTACTTGCCGCCGAACAACTTCTCGATCCGCTTGCCGACCTTGACCAGCGGGTGGCCCGGCGGGATCTGCTGGTCGACGTCCAGCAACACGCGCAGCCGGGTCATGAAGAACCCGAGCGCCAGCGTCACGAACACGACGGCGGCGATGACCAGCTTGGGGCGGCCGACGATGGCCGTTACATAGCGGCGCAGCATGGGCTAGTTCGCCGGCCCGAACAGCGACCGCAAGAGCGGCTCGCGGAACTCGCTTCCCGACGCGAAGTAACTGCCCAGCACGACCCGGCGCGCGTCGTAGCCCGCGTCGGTCCGGTCGACGAACACCTGCCCGGACGTCGACACCACCACGCTGCGAACACCCTCGGGGGTCACCGAGTAGATCAGCTTGTCGCCCTTTTCGTAGCCCCGTTTGGTGAGCGCGCCGAACCAGTCGGGGAGGCTCTTGTTCACGCGGTCCTCGACCTCGCGGGTGATGAGGCCGGCCTTGCGCGCCTCCTCGAGGTTGTCCTTCACGACCCCGATCCAGCGGCCAAGCGGGACGTCGCGCTTGAACTGCATCTGCACGACCGCGCGCGGGGCGTCGACCGCCGCTTGTGCAAGCTGCTGGCCGACCGCGTCCGAGTACACCTTGCCCTTGGCGACGGCGGCGAACTTGGTCTGCGTCGGCTTGTCGAAGCGCACGTCGATGTCCGCGACGTTGACCTTGAGCACCGTCTTCTGCAGCAGCATGTGCATCGCGGCGTACGGGCCTTGTGCGAGGCCGCCGCCGGTCAACGACGGCACCGGCGCGTTCGGATCGGCGCGCGCGACGGTTGCGAATCCGCTGACGAGCGCAGCGACGAACGCAGTCGCCAACGAAATGCGTCCGCGAAATCTCTGAAAGGAGATAGGCATCGGTTCTGCTGTGTTTCGCATCAAAGGAAACGATAGACGAGTGCGAGCACGAGATAGTGGGAGGTGGCATCGTAGGTTCCGGCGTTGACGACCGGCGAGGGGCGGCCCATCAAGTGCGGGTCGCAGGCGTTCGTGTCACTGTACGGCGGTTGGCAGGCGCCTCCTGGCACCTGCTGGTAAACGCCCGCACGGCTCTCATCGATGCTGACGGTCGCCTGGTGGCGGACCTGGTAAGCCAGCGCCAGCTCCCACTGCCCGTGTTTCAGCGAACTGCCGATGCTGCCACCGAACATCGGCCCGCCCGGGAAGTCGACGTTAGCGTAGGCGGGGTCGGCGGTTGCCGTCTCATAGAAGGCGCCGCCGCGTAACACCAGCCGATCGGGGATCACCGAGACGTCACCACCCAATTTGAAGGCGACGGTGTCCTTCCAATGTTTGGCGATTCGGATCGTGCCCAGCAAGGCGTCCCCACCATTGAACATTGCACGCAAGTTCCGGGTTTCCAGCGTGAACTCGTTGACCCGCGACCACGTCTCGTATTCGACGTCCAGCTCCACATCGAATATTTCGCGCGCGCCGGATAAGCCGCGGTATCGCACGCCCACGCGCGCCATCATCGGCAGCGGCAGGATCACGTTGACATCGTTGGCCGGAACATCGTCACGCGAGAGAGCCACCGAACCCGCGTTGGTTATGTTGACCGGCTCGATCGAAACCCTGCTGCGCGTGTCTATGCTGGTCGGCACGACCTGGCCCGCGACGGCAAACTGCAGCGACGGTGTCGGGCGAAACCAGGCACCGAGAATCGCGTTGAACGTAAACCAATCCGAGCCGTCCGTGGTCGCGACCATGTCGAGATCGCTCGAGACGGGGTTGTCAGCCATCGCGAAAGGCGAAGCGTCGACCATCAGCGAGTACTTGAGTCGCGGTACCGTGATCCACTCGGCCGTCGCGCCGACGCCGAACATGTCGTGGAACTTCCAGGCGGCGCTCGCCGTGTAGTCGAGGATGATCGCCTCGCGAGAAAGCATCATGTAGTTTTGGCCGCCGGTCTTCGGGAAGTTGAACTTGCTCGCACCGGGCGCTGCAAACGCGCAAAGGGCAAACCCCCAGTCGCTCAAGCCCAAGTTAGACGCCACGGCGACTATCGGCTCCAACCCCTGCCACGGCGTTCCGTTCCGCACTTCGTCGAACGTCACCCTCGGTGCGCTACCATCGGGGTTCGGATGGCCCCAGTCATCCGTCGGCGCGCGGGTAAAGGCGTACGCGTTGTACGAAAAGCGATCGCCGACCATGACCATCGTCCCCCGCACGTCGGCGAGGCCGGCCGGATTATAGTGCGCCGCCGTCGGATCGTCGGCGCGCGCCGCGAACGCGCCCGACCGTCCTGCCGCGCGCGCGCCCAGCGCGCCCGAGTAGTAGCCGCCGTCGGCAGCAGCCGACGACGCGACCGCGGCAGCGACGGCCAGCGTCGTGAGCGCGACAGAGAGCTTCACAGTTTTGCGGTTCTTATTTGGGGTCGAGAATCACGAGCGCGACCGGGGCCGGGACCTGGCACTTGCTGCACGTGACCGCGGCCATCCACACCCCGTCGGTCTGGCCGAAGCCTGGGAACGGCGTGGTGCCGCCGCGCAGCTTGGCGTCCTTGAGATCGACGTACTTCGCGCCGGGGGGCACTGTGACCTCGTACAGCGCGGTGGCGGTGATCTCGATGTCGAGGAAGTTCGCCTCGATGTCGGCGGGCGTCTTCCCCTGGTAGAAGCCGACCAGCACCTTGTCGAGCTTGCTGAACAGCACGTCGCTGCCCATGCTGTCGTGGCTTATCTTGCTCCAGTCGAGCTGCCACGGGCCCGCGGTCGGGATCTCGAGCGGGAGCCCCAGCATCGCGACGAAGTCGAGAATCTTCGGGCTGGTGGCGCAGCCGTCGGGTGCGTCGACCCTCATCACCGTCGACGCCGCGCTCGGGTTCAGGAACGTCATCGTGCGCGCCCCCACGCCCGGGGTGGTGCCGTGCGCGAACAGCAGCATGTACGTCTTGTCGGCCGCCTCGACGTAGTCGGTCGCGGGCATCAGCACCGTCCCGAGCGAGAAGCTCGAAAGGTTCGCGCACGTCTGCGGCGGCGACACCGTGTGATCGACGTTGTGGTCGCGATAGATCTTCACCAGGGCCTCGTCGAGGGTGCCGTTCGCCAGCTTCGCCTGCACCTGCGGCTTCGACATGTTCGGAATCTGCAGGAAGGCGACGTTGTCGATGTCGACCGTCGCGCTGACGTCGTGACAGAGGATGTCCTTCATGATCGCGTCCCAGCACACCATGAGGTCCGCGCCCGACGCGGTGGTGACGGTCGGAATCATCAACGTGCTGTTCGACGTGTAGTTGTTCCCGTCCTCGATCACCACGTTGCCTTTGGGGCCGGTCATCGTGGGCGCTCCGCCGCCACACGCGGACGCGAAGACCAGGGCCGATGCCGTGATAACGGCCCCGGGCGACGAGAATTCGAAATGAAAGTCAGCTCTCATGCCGCGGATTAGAGCCCAAACCGGCGACCGCTACCAGGGGATCGTCTTCTAAAAAAGACGAATAAATAACAACAAAACTGGCTCGAAATTGAAGGTGTTCGAGGCCCAGATTTTCGAACCTGCCGCCCCCGATTTCGACTGTGACAATTGACTACGCCCGAGACAGCCGACCTCGACGATCACACTTTCCGTGTGGCATCATCAACAGTCCCGCAACGTTTCCCGAGTCCGCTCGTGTCATTACCGGAACTGCACCTGTCCAAGCCGGGCGTTCACCTGCCCGCCACCGCCGTCGACAACGCCGAGATCATTCGCCGCGTCCGCGCGGCTTTCAAGGGTACCGACGACCAGTTCGCGGGCGTCGCGTCCGCGATCGAGCACGTGTTCGGACTTTGCAAGACCCGCGTGCGTTACCTCGAGCCCGACGAGCGCCCCGGCATCGTGGGCGACTACGCGGTGGCGGCGTCCAAGAACTGCCTGGAGGTGAACGGCGTTTCGCTGGACGAGGTCGACCTCGTCATCTGCGGCGGCATCGCGCGGCAGTACTTCGAGCCCGCGACCGCGATGGAGGTCGCGGCGAAGCTCGGCCTCAAGCGGACGCACGCGTTCGACGTGACCGCGGCATGCGTCGGCCACCTGGAGGCGATCCAGGCCGCGGCGGGGTACCTGGCGGTGCACGACAACTACCGGACCGCGCTCGTGTGCACCTCCGAGTTGTCGGGTCCGTTCCTGAGCTACGACATCCAGACCGTGCGCGACCTGCAGACGAAGACGGCGGGCCTGACCATCGGCAACGCCGCCGCCTGCATGCTGCTGCGTCGCAAGCCGTTCCCGGGCGGGGGAATCCGGCTTGCCGCCATCAACACCTTCACCGCGCCCGACCACTGGAACCTGTGTCAGGTCCCGATTGGTGGAACTTTGGTGTCGTCCTCTGTTGAGCTCATGCGGCTCGGCAAGTACATTCCGCCCTGGGTGACCGAGCGCTTGGGCGCGCTCGGAATGAAACCCGGCGACATCGACCATTACATCTTCCATCAACCGAGCGAGATCATGGTCCGGAAGATCCTCGAGGACATTGGCGTCGATCCCGCGAGAGGGATCTACACCCACGCGCTCTACGGCAACACGGCGAGCGCGAGCATCGGCGTGACGTATCGAGAGCTCCTCAAGGAACGAACGCTCAAGCGCGGGGACAAGATCGTCCTCGGCAGCGCGGCGGCCGGCTACTCCATGGTCATGGCGACCGGCGAGTGGTCCCAACATTGAGATCGGGACCCTGGGAGGGTCCCGTGCCCCCCGCGATGAGCTCGCGCGAGCGAAGCTCGCGCTCCCTCACGCGAGATTTGCGAAGCGCCGCCAGTCTCTGCGTGCTGTTGTCGATCTGGGTCTGCGCGCGGGCGGCGCGCGGCGCGGACGTCGACGGCGGCGCGGCGGGCGGCGACGCGGGCGCGGCGACTGACGGCGGCGTGGGTACGGGCGAAAGCACCACGACGGGCGCCGCCGACACGGGCGGCGGCGGTTTGTTCGAGCAGAGCATGGCCGCGAGCGGCGCCGGTGCCGGAGAGGGCACGGCGGCGGTCGCGCCCATCTTCACGCTCAACGGCTACGTCCGCGGCGACGCGTTCGTGGGCAAGGTCCCGGACGAGCGCGCGGCCGCGATGAAAGCCAACTACGGCGAGCTCGCGCTGCAGCTGCGGACGCTGAAGACGTCGCACGGCGACGGGTTCGCGGAGGCGCGCATCCGCTATGGGCTGCAGGGTGACGAGACCCGCACTTCGGTCGACGTGCGCGAGGCGTACGTCAACGCGCACTTCGGCCGCCTCGACCTGCGGCTCGGCCAGCAGATCATCGTGTGGGGCCGCGCCGACGCGCTCAACCCGACCAACAATCTGACCCCGGTCGACTTCCGCATCCGGTCGCCGCTCGAGGACGACATCCGCCTCGGCAACGTCGGCGCCCGCGGCTTTCTGCGGCTCGCGCCGCTACGGATCGAGGGGGTCTGGATGCCGGTTTACCTCGCCAGCGAGCTGCCCCCGGTCGGGCTGCCGGAGCTGGTGTCGTTCGGGAGGCCAACCTACCCGTCGTCACGAATCGAGAATGGGCTCGTGGCCGGGCGCGTCCATCTAGAGTTGCCTGCGTTCGAGATGTCCGTGTCGTATCTGCGCGGCTACGCGCCGTTGCCGGGGCTGACGCTCGCCGGCCTGACGTTCGACGCGACCAACCCGGGCGTGACGGTGTCGCGAACCGCGTACGAACATCAGGTGGTCGGCTTCGACTTCTCGACCGCGCTCGGCGACGTGATGACGCTGCGGGCGGAAGCGGCGTATCGGCGGCCATTCGACTACCAGAACCGATCGTACGCAGCGCGGCCCGACGTTCAATATGTGCTGGGCGCCGACCACAACTTCGGCAGCTTGAGCGTGATCGTCCAGTACATGGGGCGGTACGTGCTCGACTGGCAGAAGCAATCGGGCACGATGCGCGACTCGAGCGAGCTGCGCGGCATCCTCATGAATCCGGATCCGACGAACGTCGCAAACTGGACCGAGATCGTGACCGCCGAGATCAACTCCGAGCTGGCCCAGATCAACCAGATCCTATTTTCGCAGACCGCGCGCGTACAACACGTCGCGACGCTGCGGTTCGAGTGGCTGCTGGCGCACGAGACGCTCACGTTGTCGGCGCTCGGGCTCTACAACGTGACGACGCGAGAATGGCTCGCGATGCCGCGCATCGGATATCGCGCCTCGGACGCGCTCACGCTCTACGTCGGTGGACAGATCTTCGCCGGGCCCGACGACACGCTGTTCGGTTTCATCGACCAGCATCTGAGCGCTGGCTACGTCGAGCTCCGCTACGCGTTCTAACCAAGTGAAGTGAGGAATTCATGAAACGCCAACGCCGACCGGTGACAGTTTTTGTTTCCCTCTCGGGTTTGCTCGCCGTCTCCGGCGACGCGGGCGCGGCCGGGCCTTCGCCGCGCGAGATCATGGACAAGGTGACGCAGACCCGGAAGCTCGACGGGTCGGAGGCGACGGTCAAGATGACCAGCATCGACGACAAGGGCGGCAAGCGCGAACGCGAGATCACGCTCGCCACCAAGCTCTACGACGGCGGCAAGACCGAGAAGCGGATCTACCGCTTCCTGTCGCCCGCCGACGTGCAAGGCACCGGCATCCTGGTCTACGACTACGAGGCGAAAGCCGACGACGTCTGGATCTACCTGCCCGCGTTGCGCAAGACCCGCCGCATCGTCAGCTCGCAGCGCGCGCAGGCGTTCATGGGCAGCGAGTTCTCTTACGGCGACCTCAACATCCCGTCGCTGGACGAGTTCGACTACGCCCTGGTGAAGGAAGAGGCGGCCGGCGGCGAGCCATGCTGGGTGATCGACGCCGTACCCAAGACCAAGGACATCGTCGAGGCCGAGGGCTACTCGAAGAAAACCTACTGGGTCAGCAAGGCCAAATACGCGGTTGTGCGCGGTCTGCTCTACGACAAGGACGCCAAGCTTCTGAAGGAGTTCCTGGCCAGCGACATCAAGCTGCTCGACCCCAAGAACAAGCGCTACCGTTCGATGAAGATGGAGATGGTCAACAAGCAGAACGGCCGCCGCTCCGTGTTCGAGTCGCAGAAAACCACCTTCGCCCCCAACACCAAGGACGACTACTTCACGACCGGATACCTCGAACGCTAGCTGTTCTAGAACTGGTTGAGAAAAGCCCAGATCGCCTCGCCCGCGTAGGGCGGGGCCTCGTGGACACCGTCGAACTCGCACCACTCGGCAGGGTAGCCGGCGTCGCAGCCGGTGAAGCTCACGCAGCCCGCGCGCGCGTCGGGCGTGGTCGTCGCGCTGCAGTGGTTGCGCATGCGGAAGGTGTCGCGGACCATGCGGCCCGCCGAGATGTTGATGGTGGGGTCTTGCAGGCCGTGCGAGCTCCAGTAGGCGATCGGGTGGGTGCCGGTGCAGGTTCCGGCCAGGCTCAGATTGCCCGACATCGGCGCGACGCCGCGGAACACATCGGACTCGGCGCACGCGATCGCGATGCTCATCATCGCGCCCGCGCTGAATCCCACCAGGAACATGCGGCTCTGGTCGATGCAGAGCTCGGACTTGAACCGCGCCACCATCGCGTCGACGTAGGCGATGTCGCGGCCATTGGTGTTGGACCAGCTCGTGGCCGCCTGCGTGGCGACGAGGATGGTGCTGCCGCCGGCGAGCGCCTCGACGCCGTAGAAGGAACCGATGCCTGGCCAGATGTCGCCGTCGGCCACCCTTTGCGCCGAGTACATCGCGCCGTGGAACATGAACACGATCTTGTACGGATGACTGGCGTCGTAGTTCGCGGGTAGCTTGATGATGTACTCGCGCTGCGTCCCGGCGACGTCGATCGTGAACCGGCCGCTCGTGCGCGCCGCGGTCGAATTGCAGCCCGCGCTGGGCATCGGCGCACCACCGGAGCCCGCGTTGCCGGCGCCGCCACTGGTGCCGCCCCGGCCGGCCGCGCCGATGGCTCCGGCGACGCCGGTCGTACCGCCGCGGCCCGCGGTGGCGTTCGTGCCCGCCGCGCCCGTCGTGCCCGCGCCGCCGGTGGCGCCCGACGCGCCGATGGTTCCGGCGGCTGCGCTCGTGCCCGCCGCGCCGGTGGTTCCACCGCCGCCGGTGGTGCCGGCGCTGCCGGTGGTACCCGCAGAACCCGTCGTGCCCGCTGCGCCGGTCGTGCCACCCGCCCCCATCGTGCCTGACGAGGAACCGCACCCGCCGGCCAGCGCCAGCAGCGTCAGAACCGCGAACCCAACACCGATCGAGACGCCTCGGTTGGCTGTCGCCCACATTGGCTACCTCCTCTCTGCCACCGCCTCCGGGAACGCGAGCGGGGGCAGGAATGTGTCGTAGAAGAACGCGCAGTCCCGGCGGATCTGGGCCTCGTCGAGGCCGAACTTCGCGAGATCGTATTTGTGCTCGGACGTGTACGTGCGCTGCTTCTCGGCGCGCTTGTGGATCGTGGCGCGCAGCTCGGGCGTGATCTCGACGCCCAGGAACGCGCACATCTCGTTCATCAGCCCTTCGAAGTCCGCCATCATCCGGTCGTAGCGCACGAGGAAAACGCGCTTGCGGTCGATGACGCCGCTTTGCCAATCTTCGTGGAACTTCTGCAGCAGCAGGACCCACGCCTTGTACATGCGGTCGAGCCAGCGCTTTCGCTCCGCCTCCGGCTTGGCCCAGAAGCCCACCGCGCGGTCGAGCACGCCGATCATCAGGCTCATCGAGCTCGGGATGACCTCCAGCGGGTCACGCGCCATGTAGAGGATCTGCGCCTCGGGGAAGCGCTCGAGGAACTGCGGCAGCCGTACCGAGAACGAGAACACCTTGGCGATGTTGCGCTCCGCGCCGTGCAACACGAGGCTTCGCCGCCACAACTTGTCGAGCCAGTCCATGTCGCGCTTGGAGGTGTCGCGCACGCGCGGGTCGAACCACGACAGCCGATCCTCGTCGTCCCACGACAAGAAAAACCCGTAGAGAAAAAACCCGTCGAGGTAGCGAAACAGCACCGCGACGTCGTCGGTCTCGACCGAGCTCAGGCTGGTCTGGTGCGCCTCGGTCGAGTGGTACTTCGCGGGGCTGATCTTCTCCAGCAATGGCAACACCGGTCGCAGCAGCTTTTGCAACAGCAGCGACGGGTACAACATCAGGAACAGCTCCATCCCGGCGCCGAACTTCTCGTCCGACAGAAACCGTTGCAGGAAGGTCGTGCCGGTCCGGGGATTGCCGACCAGCACGATGGGCCGGTTGGCGCGCGTCTTGGCCAGCTTCGGGAAGAACAGGTTGTCGAGCGCCATCCCGATCGCGACCACGGTGCGGACGATGGCGAACAAGACGGCGAGAAAAAGTGGGATCACCCGAACGCCGAACGTCCGGCGCAGCACGCTGTAGACCCGGGCCATGCGCGACAAGATCGAATTCATGACTCGTCGACTCCTCAGCCGGCGCGAAACTGCGCCTCGAACGCGGTGGCGAAGCTGTCGAACTGATCGTTCGGCAAATGATTGATTCCCGCGGCCGTGCGGCGGCCGCCTCCGGTGGGAAACTTACGACAAAACGCGTCCGCCGAAACCTCCGATGTGCTGGGCACCCGCACCGAAACCAGCCATCCCCCGGCGGTCTTGGGCGACACGATCGCGATCGCAGTGCCAGCATGCGCCTTGGCCAGGTCGTTGGCCAGCGTGCCGCTCGCGCGTCGGGCCCAGGGCAAATCCGGTAGCACGAAAACCAGGGCCCCCGGGCTCTGGCGGGCGGGCTCGAGCCGACGTGCGCGCTCCATGTCGTCCCGGAACCCCTCGGCGAGACGGCCGTACGTCGCCGATTGGTTGGCGAACTGCAGGGGGTCGGGGTAGCCGAGCATCTCGGCCGCGAGATCCGCGGGGGGCACGTGCAGGTCCGCGATGGTCTCGCCGTAGGCGTTGTAGTTGATCGCGAGGCCCAGCTTCTCGAGTGTCTCCACGTCCGCCCCGGCGACGCCGGTGGCCGCGGAAAGTGCCCGGCCCTGCTCGCGCAAGCTGTCGCCGAACGCGCCCACCGCCGCCCACGCGCGGCAGCGCCCCTCGAGGTAGCGATCGACGAGGATGCTGGTGCAGACCTTGGCGTCGAGATCGATGTGCGCGTCCAGGTTCGGGTGCGCGGGGATCTCGCCCGCGAAGTGGTGGTCGAAGTAGCGGACGTGCACGCCGGCGTCGAGCAGGGCGAGCACCCCGGTGCGGTTCACGTCCAGCGACACGTCGAGCACGGTACACGTATCGCCCGGCGCGCCGGTCACGCGGGCGACCAGCTCGATGTCGCGCTTGACGCCGGTGACCAAGATCCCTTCGCGTTCTCCCGAGAGCCGAAGCTGCTGCAGCCCGCAAAGGCCATCGGCGTCCCCGTTGAACACGAAGACATGGCTCACGGACAGATGCCTCGGCTTTGGAGAAAGGCGACGATCTGATCGGCCGCCTGGTCGGGCGTCGTCGTAGTGGTGTCGATACGCAGGTCGGGCTTGTCGGGCGCCTCGTAGGGTGAGTCGATGCCGGTGAAGTTCTTGAGGTCGCCGCGCCGCGCCTTCTTGTAGAGCCCCTTGGGATCGCGCTGCTCGGCGACGCCGAGCGGGGTGTCGATGAAGATCTCGATGAATTCGCCGTCATGGACCAAGCCGCGCGCCATCTGGCGCTCGGCGCGGAACGGCGAGATGAATGCGGTGCTGACGATCAGGCCCGCATCGACCATCAACCGGGCGACCTCGCCGATGCGGCGGATGTTCTCGACCCGATCGGCGTCGGTGAAGCCAAGGTCCTTGTTGAGGCCGTGGCGTACGTTGTCGCCGTCGAGCAGGTAGGTGTGGCGGCCGCTCGCGTGCAGCCGTTTGTCGACGAGGTTCGCGATCGTCGACTTGCCCGCGCCGGAAAGGCCCGTATACCAGAGCACACACGCCTTTTGGCCCTTGAGCTCCGAGCGGGCGCCCTTGTTCACGTCGAGCGCTTGCCACACGACGTTTTGCGCGCGGCGAAGCGCGAAGTGCAGCATGCCCGCGCCGACGGTATCGTTGGTGAGGCGGTCGATGAGGATGAACCCGCCCATGTCGCGATTGACTTTGTAGGGATCGAACGCAATCGGGCGGTCGAGCTCGAGGTTGCAGACGCCGATCTCGTTCAGGTCCAGCGACACCGCCGCGGTGCGCTCCAGGGTGTTGACATTGATCTTGTGCTTGATCGGCGAAACCGTCGCGATGACGGTACGCGTCCCGATCTTCATCAGGTAGCTGCGGCCGCGCAGCAGCTTCGCCTCGTTCATCCAGACGATCGTGGCCTCGAACTGATTGGCGACCTCGACGGGCGAGTGGGCAGGGACGATCACGTCGCCGCGCGAGACGTCGATCTCGTCTTCCAGCGTCAGTGTGATCGACTGAGGGACCACCGCCTCTTCGAGATCGCCGTCGAAGGTAACGATACGCGCGACCTTGCTGATGCGGCCCGACGGCTGAACGCGGACAGCCTCGCCACGCCGGACGCTGCCGGCGACCAGGGTTCCGGCGAACCCGCGGAACTCGTGGTTGGGGCGGTTCACCCACTGGACGGGCAGACGCAGCGGCTGCTCCCGCAGGTGCGACTGATCGATCTCGACCGTGTCGAGCAAGCCCATCAGCGTCGGACCCGAGTACCAGGGAGTCTCCCCCGACGGGCGGACGATGTTGTCGCCGTTGACCGCGGAGATGGGGATGCAAGTGACGGTGGGCAGGCCCAACTCGGCGGCGAACTTGCGGTAGTCGGCGGAGATCTTGTCGAATATCTCTTGCGAGTAGTCGACCAAGTCCATCTTGTTGACGACCAGCACGACGTGGCGGATACCGAGCAGCGACACCAGGAAGCTGTGCCGCTTGGTCTGGGTCAGCACACCCTTGCGCGCGTCGATCAGGATGACGCTGAGATCGGCGGTGGACGCGCCGGTGACCATGTTGCGCGTGTACTGCTCGTGCCCGGGCGTGTCGGCGACGATGAAGTTGCGGCGTTCGGTTGCGAAGAACCGATACGCGACGTCGATGGTGATGCCCTGCTCGCGTTCGGCCGACAGGCCGTCGAGCAGGAGCGCGAAGTCGAGCTCGCCCGGGCGGGTGCCGACGCGGCGGGAGTCCGCCGCCAGCGCCTGCAGCTGATCCTCGAACAGCGCCTTCGACTCGTACAGCATGCGGCCGATCAGCGTGCTCTTGCCGTCGTCGACGCTGCCGCAGGTGTTGAAACGCAGCAGCGTCTTGTCGAGGAACAAGTTGGCGTCGGCGGCGGACGCGGCCGACATCAGAAGTATCCCTCCTGCTTCTTCTGTTCCATCGACGACGGCGCGTCGTGGTCGATGACGCGGCCCTCGCGCTCCGAGTTCTTCGCGACCAGCATCTCGCGGATGATGTCGGTGAGGTTCTCCGCGGTGGATTCGATCGCGCCCGTCAGCGGGTAGCAGCCTAGGGTCCGGAACCGGACCTTGCGCATCGTCGGCACCTCACCGGGGCGAAGCGGTATGCGGTCGTCGTCGACCATGATGAGCGCGCCGTCGCGCTCCACGATCGGCCGCAGCTTGCTGAAGTAGAGCGGTACGACCGGGATTTTCTCGAGGTGGATGTACTGCCAGACGTCGAGCTCGGTCCAGTTCGACAGCGGGAACACGCGGATCGACTCGCCCTTGTGCTTGCGGGTGTTGTAGAGCCGCCACAGCTCGGGGCGCTGGTGTTTCGGATCCCAGCGGTGCTGCGCGGTGCGGAACGAAAACACGCGCTCCTTGGCGCGCGACTTCTCCTCGTCGCGGCGCGCGCCACCGAACGCGGCGTCGTACCCGCCCTTGTCCAGCGCCTGCCGGAGGCCTTGCGTCTTCCACACGTCGGTGTGGACGACCGAGCCGTGGGTGAACGGGTTGATGCCCTTCTCGATCGCCTCGGGATTCTTGTGGACGATGAGCTCCATCCCCGCTTCCGCCGCCATGCGCTCGCGCATCTCGTACATCTCGCGGAACTTCCACGTGGTATCGACGTGCAGGAGCGGGAACGGCGGCACCGCGGGGTGGAACGCCTTGCGCGCGATGTGCAGCATCACCGAGCTGTCTTTCCCGATGGAATACAGCATCACCGGCCGCTCGGTCTCCGCGACGACCTCGCGCATGATCTGGATGCTCTCGGCTTCCAGCCGCTGCAGATGCGTCAGGGCCATGGGCGCTTCAAGGAACCTTTTCCACTATCGTGGACGGATCGCCGGGCACCGACGCTGCCTCCCCGGGCACGATGTTCGACGACAGGGGCGTCGCCCCCCGCATGTCGAGGGGCATCTGCGCCCGCTTGGTGAAGAAGAGGTACAGCATGTAGGCGTCGAGGATCATCGCGCCCACCAGCACGGAGTAATTCTTGGGGGTCGCCATCATCTTCAGATCGGCGAGGACGCGCGAGAGCCCGAACGAGACCACCCAAACGTCGAAGCTCATGCAGATGCGGCGAAACGTTTCAGGATCTAGGCGCCGAATGAGCAGCGTGCCGAGAGGAATCCCGACCACCACGCTCGGGACGATGAGCGGGACGAGCGCCAGGCTCTGGTGATTGAACAGCCCGAGGTTGTAGTAGGCGATCGCGGTCATGGTCGACTCCGCCACCCGGATGAGACCGAGCGCGGCGCGGAAATCCTTTTTGACCAACCCCTGGTTGTTGAACAGGACCGCCAGCGGCGGCCCGGAAATCGTGGTGACCGAGTACAGGAACCCGATGCTCGCGCCGAACGGCAGCCCGATCAGCCGCTCGGAGTTCAGCGGCCGCCGAATGCCCGCCGCCTGAATGAAGATGAGCGGCAGGAGGACGATGTACGTGACGAACTTGATCCAGGACGGGTGGAGCGACGCCAACATCTGGCTGCCTAGGATGACGCCGGGAATGAGGCCGATGACGATCGGGTACACGCGCTTGTAGACGTTCGGGAGGCTGTCCCGGTTCATGACCAGGACGAAGAGGTTGATCGCCACCTCGACGATCACCATGGTCGGGTTGAGGACGCGGTTGGCGTAGAACAGCAGCGCGACCGGAACCGTGAGCGACGAGAACCCGTAACCGAGCGCGCCGTTGACGGTCGCCGCGAGCAGGGTGATCGCGACCAGGACGATCTGGGCGGTCTCCATACCCGCAGTTATCGCACGCCCCGGCCCTGAGGGATGGTGACATTTCTGCCAGGGTGTCGATCTGTCTATTCTACAATACGGCTCGAGGCAATCGCCGTGCGTCAGGCGGGACGCGGCCGGGGGCGGTTTTCCAGCCTACGGGCGAGCCGCGTCAGCGGATAGCCGAGCAGGAAATACAACCCGGCGCACAGCAGGCCAGGCACCAGCCACCCTCGGTTGTCTATTGCGGTGATGGTCATGCGCTTGGTCAGCTCGACCACGGTCAACACCGAAACCAGCGAGCTGTCCTTGAGCAGCGAGATGAAGTCGTTGGTCGCGCCCGGCGCGGCGATCCGCAGCGCCTGCGGCAGCACGAGGTGCCGCAACACGGCTGGCCGCGACATCCCGAGCGAGAGCCCCGACTCCCATTGCCGCAGCGGAATGGCGGAAATTGCGCCCCGGTAGATCTCCGCTTCGTAGGCCGCGGTGTTGAGCCCGAGGCCCAGGATCGCCGCCGTCCACGGTCCCAGGGACACGACGTCCGCGAGCCCGAAATACAGGAGATAGAGCTGCAGCAGCACCGGGGTACCGCGCACGACCTCGACGTAGACGGCCGCGAGCCAACCGAAGCGGCGGCTCTCGAGCCGGACGATCGCGAGCGCGAGGCCGAGTGGTGCGGCGAGCGCCATCGCCGCCAGCGACAGCAGCAGCGTGACCACCGCGCCCTCCAGAAACAGCGCGAGCTGGTGCGCCGTGAGCGCGAGCGCCGCACCCGGGGTGGGCGGCGGCGTCGCGCTCGCCACCGCGAGCGCGTCCTGCCGCGGATTGTCGATACCGTAGCGCGCGAGCGTCCGCCGCCACGCGCCGCTGGCGATCAGGGTCTCGAGCGCGCGGTCGATCGCCTGCGCGAGGTCGCGGTCCGCGGGGCGGATCGCGATCGCGTAGCGGCCATCGGCGACCTCGCCGACCACCGCCAGCGTCGGGTGGCGGGGCGCGTAGCGGGCGACGATGATGTCGTCGAGCACGACCGCGTCGATGCGCGCGTGCGCGAGGTCGACGAACGGCTCGTCCGCGCCCTCGAATGGGACGGCGACCGCGCCGGCGGCGACCGCGACGTCCCACGCTTGGCTCGACCCCAACGTGCCGACGCGCAGCCCGTGCAACGACGCGAGGTCGCGCACGCGCGCGTCGCCGCGGCGAGCGACCACCTGCTCGCGAAACAAGTAGTACGGACGCGAGAACGCCACCCGTCCCACGCGTGCCGGCGTGACCTCGATGCCGTTGAGCGCGATATCGAAGCTGCCGCGCTCGAGCGCCGGGATGAGCGTGCTCCAGTCGCACTGCACGAATCGGGCGCGGACCCCGAGCGCGCGCGCGAGCGCATCGGCAAGCTCGACCTCGAACCCGGCGAGCGCGCCGCCGCGCGCGGAGTCCTCGTAGACGTAGGGTTCCCCACCTTGCTCGTCCCCGCCCCATGACAGCTCGCTGCGCGCGCGGATACGGTCGAGCACGCCGACGGGGGCGGCGTCGGCTGCCGCGGCCGGGCTTGGCCAGCTGGCTGCCAGCACGGTGGCCACCGCCAGGCCCGCGTGGAACGAAGATCGGCTTTGCCCAGCAGAGCTCATCGCGGAAGGTTCGGAACCCGGCCAGGGTTCCGAGTTGGGTGACGCGTAGAGCGAAGATCGGCTTGCCGATCGCAGCTCATCGCGGGAGGTTCGGAACCCTCCCAGGGTTCCGAGTTAGGTGACGCGAGAGCGGGCATTTCCCGCTAGTATCGCCGCGGTCGGAGCAATGGCGAAAACCGCGCTCATCACCGGAGCGTCCGCGGGGCTGGGACGGGAGCTGGCACGACTGTTCGCCGCCGACGGCCACGACCTCGTGCTGGTGGCCCGGCGCCGCGAGCAGCTGGAAGCGCTGGCCACCGAGCTGGCCGCCGAGAAGGGGGTGGCCGCGCGCGTGATCGCCGAGGACCTCGGCGAGCCGTCGGCGCCCGAGCGCATCCTCTATGAGCTGCAGCGCGCCGGCATTCACATCGACTTCCTGGTCAACAGCGCTGGCTTCGGCACCAACGGCCGGTTCGCGGACAGCGACTTCATCCGCGAGCTGGCGATGGTGCAGGTCAACGTGACGTCACTGGTCCACCTGACGCGGCTGTTCCTGCCCGACATGATCGCGCGCAAGAGCGGCCGCATCCTGAACCTGGGCTCGACCGCTGGCTTCCAGCCCGGTCCATACATGGCCGTGTACTACGCATCCAAGGCGTTCGTGAACTCGTTCTCCGAGGCGCTCGCGTACGAGCTCAAGGGCACCGGCATCACCGCGACCGTGTGCTGCCCGGGCGCGACGCTGACCGAGTTCGGCGCCGTGGCGGGCAGCGCCGAGTCGCGCCTGTTCCGAATGGGCGCGACCAGCGCCGACGAGGTCGCCCGCCACGCCTATCGAGCGATGATGGCGGGCAAGCCAATGTCCGTTCCCGGCTGGCGCGCGAAGGTGGGATTGCAGCTCCTCCGCTTCGGCACCCGCGGCATGGCCCGCGCGACCGCCGCGCGGCTGAACCAAATCCCGGACAGCGATTGAGTCCGGCGCTCGCGCGCCTCATCGGGATATCTCGCGAAGATTCGAAACCTCGGTGGTTCCCGCCGTGCGCGGGCTACCACGTCGCGAGCTCGATCGATCGGCCGTCGGTCACTTCCGAACGAAGCGCGGCTGCTTCGGGTGGCGCTTGTAGATCAGAACCGTGCGGCCGAGGATCTGGACGACCTGCGTCCCCGGCCGCTCGGCCAGCGCGTCGGCGACGGCGAAGCGATCGGTCGGGGCCTCGGTCCCGATGCGTACCTTGACGAGCTCGTGATCGAAGAGCGCCTGCTCGACCTGCGCGAGCACGCCCTGGGTGACGCCCCCCTTCCCGATCTGGACGAGCGCCTTGAGCCCGTGTCCATGCGCGCGCAGCTTGCGGCGCAGCCCTCCCGCCGGCATCAGCGCTCGCTTGCGCGACGATGGGGCTTCGATGGCATCGGACACGGCGCGCACCTTGTCCGAAGGCGCCGCCGGCGTCAACCGGCGCCGCAGGCCCCGTAATTCAGCCGCCGAAGACGACCACGAGCAACACGAGGATGGTGTCGAGCGCGATCAGTTTCCGTACCAGCGCCGACTCATCGTCGTCGTCCGGCCCGCCGGTTTGTATCGTTGACCGGCGATCGAGCGGACCGGCAAGCCGTTGCCACGGGCCGTCCCAGGTCATGGCGCCGGCAGCATGAAACCGTATCGAGAGGTGCCCGCGAAGCATGGACAACCGTGAATCGACTGGCCGGCGGAGAACCTGAGTGACGCCTATTCGTCCGACCGCCGCATGCGCCGAGACGCGATCGCAACTCCCCGTGCCCGTGCCAGCATTGCGGTATCTTCGTGATAGAGCTTCGTTCGATTAATCGAGAATCCGTGTTAACCAGCTCATGCAACACGACAACGCCGGAGTGGCGAAACGGTATACGCAGCGGACTCAAAATCCGCCGCCCGTAAGGGCTTACGAGTTCAAGTCTCGTCTCCGGCACAGAGAATCGCGTCAGTCGGGCGAAGGGACCAGCGGCGGCAGACGGAGTTAGATTCCCGGCATGGATCCGACACCGGCGCCGGTGACGCCAGCGTCCCCACCCGCGCGCGTGTTCCGCGCGGTCGCGTTCGTAGAGAACCTCTCGCTCAAGGAGCTGGCGGCCGCGTACCCGGAGGCCAAGCGCAGCCCGCACCAGCTCTCGTTCGCCGCGCACGGCGGCGAGGTGTTCATCTATCCGTTCGGCGCGATCGTGTTTCGCGACCTGCCGCCCGCCGCGCAGCAGGCGGAGCTCGGTCGGCTGCGGCGCGCGCGGGCCGGGCTCACCGAAACGACAGTCATCGAAGAGCTGGCGGTCCGCGAGGATCCAGGGCGCGCGCCGGTCGTCGCCGATGGCGTGCTCACGCTCGACCGCGCGACGCCGGGGCGCGCGAGCATCGTCGCGCTCACGGTCGCCCAGAGCGCCGCGATGGAATACTACGAGCGCATCGTGGAGGAGATGTTCACGCGCACCGATCGCCTGGTCGACCGGATGGAGGCGCGCGGCACCGTGCCGCTGCGGACGCGGCCGATGCACAAGTTCATCGGCGCGGCGATCGGGACCCGCAACGAGGTGCTGTCGGTCCTCCACCTGCTCGACAAGCCCGACGAGGCCTGGGACGACGCCGGCATCGACCGCATCTATGCCGAGCTGCGGGCGGAGTTCGACCTCACCGACCGCTACCAGGCGCTGGAGCTCAAGCTGCGCAGCGTCCAGGAGGCGCTCGAGCTGGTCCTCGACGTGGCGCGTGACCGCCGGCTGGTGCTGCTCGAAGGCGCCGTCGTGGTCCTCATCGTGTTCGAGATCTTACTGACATTATTGAAGATTCACTGACCGACGCGAGCTCGGGGTCGGGCGGGCGGCCCACAACAAAACTGACCAAGTTTTCCGCGTGGTCACGCACAATAGATCCGACGATGGTGGGCACGCCCATACCGCTACGGGTCATCCACGGGGATGCCACCACCAAATCCGACGCCGCGCTGGTCGAGGCCCTGCGGCGCGGGGAGGTCGGCGCCGAGCTCGCGACCTGGAACCGGTTCTCGCCCGGTGTGGATCGCACGCTGCGCCGGCTGCTCGGGCCAGGGCAGGAGCGCGAAGACCTGCTCCAGGAGGTTTTCCTGCGCTTCTACCGGCGCGTGAGCAGCCTGCGCGAGCCCGCGGCGGTGCGCGGGTTTCTGACGGGCATCGCGGTGCACGTGGTGCGCGCCGAGATCACGCGCCGCACCCGCTTCCGTTGGCTCCGGCTCACCGCAACCGGCGACGTGCCCGAGCCGTCGGACTCGACCGGCCCCGTCGACGGCGACGCGCGCGAGGCGGTCACGCGCTACTACCGGCTGCTCGACGATCTCGGCGCCAAGGATCGTTCGCTGTTCGTCGCCCGCACGATCGAAGGGCTTACGCTCGAGGAGGCCGCCGAGGTCCACGGCGTCTCGGTGTCCACCGCGCAGCGCCGGATCGGGCGCGCGGGCAAGCGCATCGCGCTGCGGGTGCGGCGCGACCCGGTGCTGGCCGGGTTTGCCGCGGACGCGCGCGGGGACGGGGACGGGGACGGGGACAGGGACAAGGACAAGGAAATGAAGCGATGAGCGCCGAACGCGAAGGTGAGCTCGATCCCGTCGACGCGGCGATTCTGGACCCGCTGTCGCGCGCCGCGCGCCGGACCGCCGCGCAGGACGCGGGGCCGGGCCCTACGCCCGCGGTGTGGCACCGGCTGCAGACACGGCGCGCGAAGCCGCCGGCGCGTCGCACCGGCCCGCTGTGGCTCGGCGCCGCGGTTGCGGTCGCGGCGGGCGCGGCGTTCTACATCGTCCCCCACGTCCGGCACGGACGCCCCCTGAGCTACGAGGTCGTACAGGGCGATCCGGCGCCGAACGGTCAGCGGCGCGGCGTCGCCGAAGGCGGGGCGCCGGAAGCGCCGCCGCCGGCACGCGTCGCCCCCATCGTCACCGCCGGCACCCAAGTGTTGAGCGACAGCTACATCCGCGGCGTAGGCGCCGACGGCACCCAGGTGCGTTTCTCCGACGGCACCCGCATCGATCTGCGCGAAGGCGCGCGGCTGTCGGTGCTGGCGCGCGACGATCGCGGCGCGCGGCTGCGCGTCGAGGACGGCGAGGCGCACTTCGAGGTCGTTCATCGCGAGCGCACCGCGTGGAGCGTCGAGGCCGGGCCGTTCGTGGTGTACGTGACCGGAACCTCTTTCGATGTCCGCTGGTCGGGCAGCGACGAAACCGTAGAGGTCCGGCTGCGTTCGGGATCGGTGCGCGTCGGTGGGCCGCTCTTGCCCGAGCGCGTGACGTTGCGTCCGGGCCAGCGGCTGATCGCGAAGCTCGCGTCGGGCGAGCTTCGCATCGACGAGAGCCAGGCGGCGCCACAAGCGGCGCCCGCGATCGGATCTCCCGCCGCCGCGCCCGCCGCCACGGCCGCGACAGCGACCGCACCGGCGGCCCGCGCGGAAGCGATCGAACCCGCCGCACCCGCGGCCGAACCGGGGGTCGCGACCGCGTCCACGGAGACGGAGGCGGAGGTGGAGGTGGCGCCAACCCACGCGCCGGCGACCAACGTGCGCATCACGACGCCCCACCGCATTCGCGCCCGCACCCTCGCCGCCGTCGACACCCGCCGCTTCGAGCCCGCGGGATGGCCGACGCTGGTGGCGGCCGGCGACGGCAAGGCGCTGCTCGGCGAGGCGGAGTCGCACGGCATCGACCGCACGTTGGCCGAGGTGGACGGCGCCGCGATGGCCGCGCTCGCGGACGCCGCCCGCTACGGCAGCCGCCCCGAGCTCGCTGTCCGCGTGCTGCTCACCGAGCGCGGGCGCTTCCCGGGCACGCCCGCGGCGCGCGCGGCTGCGTTCTACCTGGGCAAGCTCACGGACGATCGCGGCGACGCGGCGGGTGCGCTCGACTGGTATCGCCGCTACCTCGCCGAGACGCCGCGCGGGCCGTTCGCCGCCGAGGCGCTGGGCCGCGAGATGCTTACCGTCGAGCGGCTGTCGGGCCGCCCCGCCGCGCACGGCCTCGCGGCCCAGTACGTTCGCCGCTTTCCGAACGGCACCTACCTCTTGCAGGCCCACTCGATCCTCGCCAATCCGTGACCGTGCGACGACGACGCGCACCGCGGGCGGCGCTGTCGGTCGCCGCATGGGCGGGGCTCGCGTGGGTGGCGGGCGGCGCGCGGGCCGCGCCCGCGGGCGCCGGCGCCCATTTGGCGCCCGCGACGAATACCACCGGCGCGGTCGCCGTGATCCGGGCCCCCGTCGGCGACTCCGTGCTCGAGGAGGCGAGCTTGCGCCTCCGCTCCGAGCTCGACGCCGCCGGCACCGGCAATCGGCTGATCGACTGCTCGGGTCCTGGCAACCCGGAACCGCACGACTGCCCCGACGCCTCCGCGGTGGCGCGCATCTCGCTGTTCCGCGAGGACGGCATCGCAACGTTGCAGGTGCTCGCCAGCTTGCCCGACGGGCTGGAGCTGCGCCGCCACGTGCGTGTGCCAGCCGAGATGGGTGGCAGCGATCCGTCGGTGCTCGCCGTGCGCGCCGTCGAGCTCTTGCGTGACCTCTACCTCGACATCCCGCGCGTCGCCCGGCGCCCGCAACCGGCACCCGCGGCGACCTCCAAACCGACCGCGGCGCGCGACACCGCCGCCGCCCCGCCCGCCCCCGATCGCTCGGTTGCCGGCAGCGCGTTCCTCGGCGCCGGCGTGTTGCAGGGACGCTGGGGTCTCAGCGCGGCGCCCGGTCCGAGCCTCGGCTTCGGCGTCACCTTCCACGGCCGGCTGCGTGTGCTCGCGACGGTGGCGGGGCCGTTCGCGGGCAGCAGTCGAACCCCTGCCGGGACCGACGTCGACACCTGGCAGACACTGGTCGCTGCCCAGGTGCGCTACGAGCTCGGGAGCTCGCGCATCCGACCCTACGCGCTCGCCGGCGGAGGTTTGTATTCGCTGCGCGCGCAAGCCGAGCAGCCCAACACCCAGCGCAGCCCGCTGGTCGCGGTCGGGGTCGGCGTGGTGGCGCGCATCTTCCCGTGGCTGGCGGTGACGCTGGACGCGCAGGAGGTGGTCACCTGGTGGATCCTCGACGTGACCGCGGGCGACACCGTCATCGGCCGGGCGGGCGGACCATCGGAGCTGGTGCAGGCCGGGCTGATGCTCACGGCGCCATGACGCACCCGACTGACACGTCCGCGCCGTGCGCCCGCGCCATCCGCCGGCGCAACTTTCGCTGACCAACTTTTCGGCGTGCCCACGCACTCGATCTGCGGGGTCGGGTTCGGTACCGCGATGCACAATGCAAAATCGCGCAGGGTCGGGGCGGTTTGGGCCGGCGCGCTGCTGGCAGAGGTCGCGTTGCTCGCGGCGTGCGGCCACCGCTCCGTGGAGATCATCGAAGGCTGCGAAGATCGCGCTGCGCCCTCGTGCGCCTGCGAGGGCAAGGTTGCCGCGCCGGTGTGCGTGGGCGTGACGTGGCACTGTCCGGCCTGCAACCCGCCGCCTGACGCGATGCCGGCGATCGATGACGCCTCGGCGACGGATGCTGGCGGCAGGGTAGACGCGGGCATCGACAGCGCAGGGGAGGACGCCCACGACGCCTGTGGCGACGCCACCGCGCTGGTCTGCCGCCGCGGCTGCGGCCATCACGTGCGCGAATGGCGCCCCGTCTGCGACGGCACGACCTGGCGGTGCGGCTGGGGCGGCACCCTCGAGGACCGCTCGACCGCTATCGTCGCCTGCGTCGACGCTGGCTGACCGGCAGGTTTAGCTCACGGCATCGAGCATTCGGTCAACGCGTGGTGCGGCGGCGGCGTGCGACAAAGGCAACCCCGAGCAGCAGCAGCGCCGCGCCACTCGCGCGTGGGCCGTCGGCGGTGTCGCAGCCGCAGGTGGCGACACCGCCGATGTGGCCGGTGCCCCCTCTGCCGCCCGCCGCGGCCGCGCCCGTCGTGCCGGCAACGCCGAACGCCCCGCCGCTGCCGGTGGCCGACACGCCGCCGAAGCCGAAGTTGCCGGCGAAGCCGCTGGTCGAGCCCGACGTCCCCGCCGCGCCCGTCGGCGCGCCGGCGTCGGGCAGCGAGACGACGGTACACGAGCCGTTCATGCACGCCTGCCCACCCGGGCACGTGACCCCCGTGCAGCCATCCTGGCAATTGCCGGCGACGCAAACCTGGCCCGCCGGGCAGGTCTTGTTCTCGCAGCCGTCCTCGAAGCAAATGCCCTTCTGAGCGCCCGCCGTCCCACACTTCAACCCCGACGCGCAGTCGCGGCAGTCGCCGCACGAGGGCTGGCACGCGCCCTCCTCGCACACCTTGCCCGCGTCGCAGACCACGCCGTCGCACGGCTTCACGCACTGGCCGATACGACAGACCTGGCCGTGCGGGCAGGTGACGCTGTCGCAGCCACCGACGCACGTCCCGGCCACGCAAACCTGCCCGGCCGCACAGGTGACGGAGAGGCAGCGCGGGTCCTTGCACAGGTCGTTGTCGCAGGTGAGACCGGACAGGCACTTGAACTCACCCTGGTCGCAGGGGTGGACGCAGACGCCTCTGTCGCAGACCGATCCGGCCGGGCACAGGTTGTCGCCGTCGTCGACCATGCCGTTGCAGTCGTTGTCCACCGCGTCGCACTTCTCCGGCTGCGGCATGACCGCCTGCCGGCACGTCGTCGTCATGCCGCCCGACGCGCACTCGGTGACGCCGCCCGCGCAGATCCCCTGAGCGCCCGCCACCGTGCACGGCTTGCCGCCCTCCTTGCATGACAGACCGCTGACGTAGAACACGAAGTCGTTGAAGTCGCCGTCGTTGCCATCCGTCCTCACCGCGCTTCCAGTGCATCCCTTCCAGCTCAAGGTGCACGTGGGCTGATCTTCGAACGCGATGTAGTACGCCTGCGGATCGGCGATCGACTGATAGATGAGCGTGTTGATCCACGGCATGCCCGCCGCGTTGGCGTCGTTCAACTCTGCCTGCGAGTACTTGGTCTGTGGGCACTGACTTCCCGCCACGCCGATGAGCGCGAACCCGATCGGGCCTTTGGCCCAGTTTGCGCTGTTGCGAATGTTGCCCGCAAACTCGGGCAGCGGGTCGGCCCAGGTATTCTGTGCCTGAGTCGTCGCTCGCGTAGCCAGAGGACAGAAGTCGCCCGCGAAGCACGAAATCCCGTTGGGCGGAGCCGCCATCAGGTTGGCGGGCACGAGTGGATAGATCTGGTTCGCCGCAGGTTTGACCGGTTTGCCGGCCGCGTCGGTGGTGGCGTTGTACCAGCCGAGGGGGTTCTTGCAGCCGCCGCCGTGCAACACGATCGTGCCCGAAAGACCGCACTGCGGGGAGAACGTCCCCGGCGTCGTGTGAGCATCGGCGATGGGGTCGATCATGATGTCGCCACCAGCGAGACCGTTGTAGAGGTGGTACTTGAACAACCCCGCGAGCGTGATCGCATCCGCGGCGAATCCACGTCCGGTCACGCAGCAATTGATCTCGTTCGCGGGTACGGGAAGCGGCATCACCTCGCCGCTCGGCTGCGTCACGCGCGCGATCGCCAGCGGCGACGGCAATAGGAAGACGGCGCCGAGCGCGATCACAAGACGGACGCGTGGCGTATGGGGGCCGCTGTTAAGACTGCTCATGCTGGGGATGTTGCGACATTTAGCGTTTTTGGGCTAATTGAAACTGTTGCGCGCCGTCGCCCTCGTCCTCTCATTTTCGGCAGGGGTGTTGTCGGCCCCTCCGGTGTTTGCCGACCCCCCCGACGAGGCGGACGCGCCCGCGGACGAGGAGGCCCCCAATCCCGCGCCAGCGCTCGGGAAATACTACCCACCCCCGGTCGACGGGCCGGCTCTGCGGCTGGCCCACCCGCCCGCGCGCCTCTATCTCGACGGCGCCTACGCCACCAGCAACGACCTTTCCGGGCTGCCCTACATAGCCGGCAAGGGCCGCAATCTGCGATTCGCTGCCGGCGGCACTTTGCGCTGGCGCAGCTTCGCGTTCGATGCCGAGCTCAACTTCCTCAACGTCACCACCATCGACGTCACCAATGTCCCGGGCGGCGTGCCCGTCCCGGAGGACGCCCATCAGACCTCCATCGCGCTCGGGGACCTGCGCCTCGGCGCCGTGTGGAGCATTCCGATCGTGGGCAAAGAGTCGCTGGTGGGAGGCGTCGGCCTGCGGGCCCGGCTCCCGACGCACACGACCACCTTCTCGTTTCAGCTCATCGACATGACCTACGCCGACTTCGTCATTCCATACTACTTCCACGTCGAGCCGACGCTGATCCTGGGAGGCGCGCTCGGTCGGTTCACGTTCGCGGTCAACCAAGGTGTCACCGTGTTCGTTGGGCCCGACGGACACATTCGCGACGAGACCCTCACCGTCCCGACGATCTACTTCTGGGACGCCCACTACGCGGTCAGCTGGGCGCCGTGGCGCTTCCTCGGCGCGTCGGTCGAGCTCACCACCGACATCCAGCTCAACCGTGTCCCCGGCGTCGACTTCGCCAAGCTCAACGACGTGCGCGCGGCCTGGGTGGCGCCCGCGCTCCAGGTCCACGTCGGCGACTACCGCATCGATGGTATCGCGCGACTCGGCCTCAACCGGAGCCAGGAGCTCTATGGAGTACTCGAGTACGTTGGCATGCATTCGTTCACCCTCCGCGTCACTCGCCACTTCCGCTGACTTGGCGACGGCGCTAGTCTTTCGGGCATGCGCTCCGTCGTGGCTTTGCTCGTGTTGCTGGCATGCGTAGATCCGGGCTGCTCGTGCGGTAGCGACCATGTGGAGCAACGCGACGCGCAAGTCGTCGAAGTGGAGATCGAGTGGCCTGACGGTTGTCCGCCTCCCGCGAACGAGCTCGGCATCGGCCAGCCCTGTACGCGTGGCGGCGGTCAATGTAGCGGTGGGCTTCGTTGCACCTGCGATCCGTACTTCGGAATTCAGCTCACCGGGATCCCTTGCGTGTGCACCAAGGTCCAGCTCGCTCAGGCGGGCGCGACCGATCCCTGCGCGGCCCCGCTCGATCCCAACTTCTGCGGCAGTGGGACCACCTGCTGCGCCTACCTCACAGCCGCCGCTTACTGCGTCCCCAACATTTGCCTTCCGAACGGCCAGTGCGTCGAGTTCGTCCCCGTCGACGCAGGTACGGACTAGCCGCTCTCGCGCGAAGCGCGAGTCTGCGGCTATTTGTGAGACAAGCTCCAGCTTAGGCCGCGCGCGTAAATTATCTATCTACGTGCCGGCAGTTCTAGACCAGCAAAACAAGCGCGAGCAAACGTACGAGTTGAAAAACTAATTTGGATCAAACGCCTTAGTTACAAGTCCGTAGGTTCGTCGGCATCCGCGTGCAGGTGGCAGAGGAGCAGCAAAATCCGCTGCTGCAGGCCGAGGGGCCGGTGCAATCGGCGATACAGCTGTTGCCGCTGCAGTTGAGCCGACCGGCGCACGCGCCGGTGCCGCGACAGGTGATGCGGTTCGTGCCGGCGTTGGTGGAGGCGCCGCTCATGCACGACATCTCGCCCATGCAAACGACGTCGCACATGTTGCCAGAGCACATCGTCACACCCTGACACGAGCCCGCTCCCGAGCAGGTGATGGTGTTGTTCGAGCCCGACGCCGTGATCCCGTTGCGGCACGAGCTCACCCCGCCGCAGGTGAGGTTGCAGGTCGAGCCGCCGCATTGGATCCCGCCCGTGCACGCGTTGTTGGCGCAGGTGATGGTACAGGTGGTGGCGTCGCGGCAATCGATAGCGCCGGTGCAGCCAGACGCCGGACAGGCGATCGTGCACGGCATCCCTTTGGGACACTTGATCGGGCCGGCGCACGGGCTGCAACCGCTGGTGCCACAGCTGAACGCGCAGCTGCCGTTTACGCACGAGCCGCCGGCCGCGAGACAATTGGGACAGGTCATCGAATCGTTGCTGCCCGACGTGCACGCGGTGCCGGGACCCGCGGCGGCGCCGCCGCCACCACCGTGCCCGCCCGTGGCGCCGCCGCCCATGCCGCCCGACGCCATCCCGCCGACGCCACCGCGCCCAGTTCCGGGGGAGCCCGCTTCCCCGGTGGCGTCCGCCTGACCGGTCGTTCCCGCTGGGTTCCCCGTCGTCATCGACGACGTCGTTCCCGAACCAAGCCCGCGGGTGTCGACGCTGCAGC
>WNGA01000976.1_pt1 | contig 46227 bp, 45 predicted proteins | sample 5400061 | NCBI WGS metagenome assembly WNGA01 (sample SAMN13153366, study PRJNA577476) | soil metagenome | isolation source: 100 cm soil or saprolite under grassland replicate 2 | place: USA:California | collected 2016-06-15
GCCACCCTCCCAACGTACGAGGAATACGTCGACATCGGCCGCTACAGCATCGGCGGGCCACCGCACATGTGGGCCGCCCTCATCACCACCGATGACGACTCGACGCCCAAGCACCTCGAACATCTGCGCGCCATGGAGCAGATCGCTTCGACCTGCATCCGCCTGGCGAATGACCTGCAGAGCTATCAGAAGGAAGTCACCGAGGGCAAGATCAACGCCCTGGTCATCCTGAGCCGATCGCTGTGCGAGCAGGGCGTCCCAGAGCAGGACGCCTACGCCCAGGCCGAAGCCCGCGTCCGCGCCGACATCGCCGCCGGCCTCGATCGCCTCTCCGAGCTTCGCCGCCAGGCGGTCACCAACACCGGTCGCCCCGAAGCCGCCATCGACAACATCGCCCGCTTCGTGTGCGACTTCTACACCGAGCACGACTACCACACCTTCCTGGCCCCCACCAGCTAATGCCCCGCCTCCTGCTCCAAGCCGAGAACCGCCCAGGTATCGCCGGTGTCGCCTACGACACCGGCTGGCTGGCTGGCGTCGCGGCGACCGAAGACCGCCGCGTCAGCCGCTTCCCGACCTCGCTGCGCTGGCTGGCCGATCACCAGCTCAGCGATGGCAGCTGGGGCAGCAGCGTGCGGTACGAGCACGACCGCATCCTGTGCACCCTCGCCGCCCTCGCGCCGCTCGCCCAGTTCGGTCGACGAGAAGCTGACCGCCAGGCGGTCGAGCAGGGCACCCGCTACCTGTGGCAGCACGGCCACCTCCTCGGCAAGGAGCCAGTCGAGCTGGTCGGCTTCGAGCTGCTTCTGCCGACGCTGGTCGAGCGCGCCCGCCTGGCCGGCGTCGCGGTGCCACCCCATCTCGACATCTACTCCGCTGCCCGCGCCCGAAAGCTCGAGCTTCTCCCGCCACACGCCCTGTACTCGGCGCGCACCACTGCCGTGCACTCCCTCGAATTCCTGGGTGAGCAGGCCGACCTCGCGCGGCTACCAGATGCCCAGGGACACAACGGGTCGATCGGCAATTCCCCAGCCGCTACGGCCTTCTTCCTCGACCACATCGAAAACAGCCGCGCCGCCGCCTACCTTGGCAGCTGCCTGGACTGGACTGGCGGCGCCACCGCCCCGGTGCTCCACCCGTGCGAGACGTTCGAGCTGCTGTGGTCCGCCTACCACCTGTTCCTCGGCGGTGCGCCCGCCTCGGCGCTGCTGAGCAAGTCCGATCGCGCCCACCTGCGTACCGCGCTCGCTGCCGGCGGCGTCAGCCTCTCCCCCACGTTCCCGATCCCCGACGCCGATGACACCGCCGTCGCGCTGCTGCTGCTCCACACGCTTGGGGAACCCGTCAACCCACGTGTGCTCGAGGCCTTTGAGGGCAAGGACGGCTCGTTCGTGAGCTTCCCGTACGAACGCCACTCCTCCGTGGGCGTCAACCTGCACGTGCTTCACGCACTGCTCAAGGTGCCGGGCTACCCGGCAGCACGGCGCAGCATCAACCGCATTGTCGACTACCTGGCCGATCAGCACAGCGGGCTGTACTGGATCGACAAGTGGCACATCTCGCCGCTGTACGCGACCGCCCATGCGGTCCTGGTGCTCGATGAGCTGCCGACTAACCCGATCCAACACCTCGTCGAGCAGTCGCGTGAGTGGCTGCGCCACGTCCAGAACGCCGATGGCTCGTGGGGCTTCTACGGCCAACCCACCGCCGAGGAGACCGCGTACGGCCTGCTCGCGCTCACGGCAGGCGCGTACGACCCGCGCGACGCGGCCCGCTGCGCCGCGGCCGCCCGCTACCTGCAGCAGGTCCGGGACGAAGAGTTCCCGCCGCTATGGATCGACAAATGTCTCTACACACCGCCCCTCATCGTGGGCGCCGCAATCGACGCGGCCCTCACCGCCTGGATCCGACGTTCTACAGGAGCTGAAAGGAGCTGACCATGTACAACCAAGAACACATCCCCACGGGGCCGATCCTCGTCATCGACGATGAGCCCTACATCCTGCGCTCGCTCAGCTACCTGCTGACTCGCGAGGGCTACACGGTCGAGACCGCGACCAACGGCGAAGACGGCCTGAAGCGCGTGCGCAGCCTGCAGCCGCCGCTGGTGTTCCTCGACATCATGATGCCCAACATGAACGGCTACGAGGTCTGCGAGCAGGTCAAGGCTGACCCGTCGCTGGCAGGCACCTACGTCATCATGCTGAGCGCCAAGGGCCAGCAGATCGACCGCGAGCGCGGCCTGCTGGGTGGCGCCGACGAATACATGACCAAACCCTTCAGCCCGCGCGACGTCGCACAACGAGTGCGCACGATCCTGGCCGATCGTGCGTCCAGACCGGCCGCCTGAGAGAGAGGATCCCCGTGCGCGCGCTCGAGCTCCTGACGGAGCGACTCCAGCACCTGTGGAACGGTCCCTCGGACCTGCCCCGAGCCCTCAAGCTCGAGTGGCGGTTCGTGGCCGTTCGTTGGCTCGGCATCGCCTTCGTCATCCCAGCGGTCCTGCTCGCCAATCTCGGCTCCGAGCGGCTGCTCGCCGCCTATGCCGTTATCGCCGTCGCGGCGATCTACAACTGCTTCGTCCAGTTCGTGATGCCGCGCCGGCCCCAGTTGCTGGCGAACGGTTACCTCACCACGCTCGGTGATGGTCTGCTCGATATCGCGCTCGTTGTGGTCGGTGGCGGCTTCGACTCGCCGTTCTACTTCATCCTGTTCACCGTCACCATCGCCGCCGCGATGCGGTATGGCTACGGCCCGTCACTCGGTGTCGCGCTGCTCTATGTCGCGGCCGACGCTGCTGGGCACGTCATCGAGCACCAGGTGCCCGATGGTCCGTTCGTGTTCCGTTCGCTGTTGCTGCCGCTGACCACGGTGCTCGCTGGCTACCTGCGCGAGCAGGCGCAGCAGGCCGAGGCAGCGCTCCAGGAGCGACTGCGCCAGTCGAACGCCCTCAACGAAGCCACGGCCGCTCTCGGCGCCAGTCTCGAGCTCGAAGCAGTGCTGCGGGCAGCAGTAGCCGCGGCGGCGCAACTATTCGGCAGCCCGACTGCCGTGCTCCAACCGTCGAGCGGCCTCGATGGTGATGGCTCCTCGCGCCCCGCGCCGATCTTCTTCCCGCGCAACGACGACAGTCAGCTGGAACGAGCGCTCGAGCGCCTGTGCAATCAGCACGCGCGTCGGGCAGGCGGTCAACTCAGCGAGGACGAGCTGATCACCGTTGACGTGCTGCCGACGGGTGACCAGGCCATCGTGCTCGTGCTGGCCTTGCCGACCCGCCACACGTCGCTGGCAACGCTCGCGCTGGCCGTGCCACCGGGCGCTAGCGTCACGCTCGACTCCGACATTCTGGATGCCTTCGTCGAGCGCATCACGCTGGCCATCGAGAACGCCTCTCTGTACCGCACGCTGGCTGGGCGCAGCAACGACCTGCAGCGCGCGTACTCCGACCTTGCCGCCGCCCACCAGGAGCTCCTTGGTGTGGACGAGATGAAGACGAACTTCCTCGCTAACGTCTCGCACGAGCTGCGCACCCCGTTGACGTCGATTCGCTCCTTCTCCGAGCTGCTGCTCGCGTACGAGGACGACGCGACCGTTCACAAGGAGTTCCTGCGCATCATCAACTCCGAGTCGGAGCGCCTGACGCGACTGGTCAACGACGTGCTGGACATCACCAAGATCGAGGCGGGCCACATGGACTGGCAGATGGCCACGCTCCACCTGCCGGACCTGATGCGCGACAGCGCTCGCACGTTTGGCCCGCTCATCGCCAAGGGCCAGCTGACGTTCGACCTCGACATCGACGACGATCTGCCCGCCATCTACGGCGACCGCGACCGCCTGCACCAGGTGGTAGCCAATCTGCTGAACAACGCCATGAAGTTCACGCACGAAGGCACCATCACGCTGCGCGCGCAGCGGCACGACGACGCCGTCGTCATCACCGTGTGCGACACGGGCATCGGCATCGCCTTCGAAGACCATGAACGGATCTTCGAGAAGTTCCAGCAAGTTGGCGACACCCTGACCGACAAGCCACGCGGCACCGGTCTGGGCCTGGCCATCTGCCGCGACATCGTCGAGTACCACCAGGGTCAGCTCGCGGTGGAATCGACGCCTGGTAAGGGCAGCACGTTCACCGTGGCACTGCCCATCGCCAGTGCGCTGCCGAAGGCCGCGTGACCGAAACGCATCGCGAATTGCGCGCTGAGATCGACAGCCTCGCGGGCGAGATCATCCACGCCTACGAAGAGCTGCACCTCCTCTACGAGCTCAGCGAAGGCCTCACCGCCAGCCTGAGCGTGGCCGACGTGACCACGCTCATCCTCGAGCGGTTGCTGCACGCGCTGAACTCGGGCACGGCGGAGCTGTCGCTGCCATCCGGCACCACTCGCATCGCCAACCCGGCCGTGACCGCCGCGGCCGAACACCGCCTGGCGACGCCCTTGCGCAGCGCAGGCGCCATCATCGGCAATCTCGAGCTGACGCGGCCAGCGGGCGCCGAGCCCTTCTCATCCGCTGACGGGAAAGTCGTCGACGCCGTGGGCACCCTCGCGGCCAACGCCATCCGCAATGCCCAGCTGTATCACGACCTGCGTCAGAGCGAGGGTTTTCTCCGCGCGGTTTTGGATAGTGTCGCCGAAGGCATCATTACCATCGACGACAGCGGCTGTATCGCGTCGTTCAATCCGGCCGCCGAGAAGATCTTCGACTACTCGGCCGCGGATGTGCTGGGCCGCGACGTGCGCTTGCTGCTCGAGCCATCGTGCGCCGGTGAGACCACCGCCCGACGGCGCGGCGGCCGCCCATTCCCGATCGATCTGTCCATGGGCGAGCTGCGGCTCGACAACACCCACCAGTTCGTGCTTGGGGTACGGGACATTACCGCGCGGAAAAAGGCTGAAGCGGCGCTCGAGCACCAGGCGCTGCACGACACGTTGACCGCTCTGCCCAATCGCGTGCTGCTGCACGATCGACTGCAGCAAGCGATCGCCGCCGCGCAGCGCGACGAAGCCTCAGCGGCGCTGCTGGTCATGGACCTGGATCGGTTCAAGGAGGTCAACGACACCTTCGGCCACCAGTACGGCGACCTGCTGCTCGAACAGCTCGGCGACCGCATCCGCGGCGCCCTGGCGGAAACGGACACCATCGCCCGACTGGGCGGCGACGAGTTTGCGGTTCTGCTGCCACGCGCAACCGCCGATCACGCTCGGCGCGTCGCCGATCGCCTGCTGCAGGTGCTCGACGAACCGTTCGCGGTCGGCGGTCTCCAGCTCGAGATCGACGCCAGCATTGGCATCGCGCTATCGCCCGAGCACGGCACCGACGCCGACAGCCTGCTGCGGCGCGCCGACGTGGCCATGTATGTCGCCAAGCGGGGCGGCACGGGCCACGCGGTATACAACGTCGAGCAGGACCAGCACAGTCCCGCGCGCCTGGCCATGGTCGGCGAGCTGCGCCGCGCCATCGAGCACAACGGGCTGTCGCTGTTCTTCCAGCCGAAGGTCGACTACCGCTCCGGGCGCGTCAAGGCGGTCGAGGCACTCGTGCGCTGGGATCACCCGCGTCACGGCCTGCTGGGGCCAGATCAGTTCATTCCGCTGGCGGAACAGACGGGCCTCATCCGACCCCTCGCCCGCTGGGTGCTCGAAGCAGCGCTGCGCGAGGCTCGACGCTGGTTCGACTCCGGGCAGGACATTTCGGTCGCCGTGAACCTGTCGATGCGCAACCTCCACGATCCGCAGATTGCCGAGACCATCCGCGAGCTGCTCGACGAGCTCGGCGTACCCCCCATTCGACTGGTGATCGAGATCACCGAAAGCAGCCTGATGGCCGACGCCGCGCGGGCCATGGATGTGCTCACCCGGCTGCGCGACATGGGCATTGGCATCTCCATCGACGACTTCGGCACCGGCTACTCGTCACTGGCCTATTTGAAGCGGTTGCCGGTGGACGAGCTGAAGATCGATCGCTCGTTCGTGTCGCACATGGCAGTCGATGAGAACGATCTGGCCATCGTCCGTTCTACGATCGGCCTGGCGCACGACCTTGGCCTATCGGTGGTGGCCGAGGGCGTGGAAGACGGCGCGGCGTGGAGCCTGCTCGAACAGCTCGGCTGCGACGTCGCCCAGGGCTACTTCGTCAGCCGCCCAATGCCCGCCGTGGAGCTGAACAAGTGGCTCGCAGCCTGGGCGCCACGGATATCTCAGTTTCGTGCTGCCTGAACTAAATGGGCCGGCGTGGCTCAAGCCCGCTGATCGGCCGGCCGATAGTACTAATGTCATGCAGCTCACTTCCGCCAGCCGCCCGACAACCGCCGTCAACATGCGGCGGCTGGTTGTGGAAACGCAGGAGTCGATCCAGTTCGTTGACATCACGGACGAGATCGCAACGTCGGTGCGCGCCAGCGGCGTGAAGCACGGCATCGTGACGATCGTCTCCCAACACACCACCGCGGCGGTGCGCATCCAGGAAGCGGAGCCGCTGCTGCTCGAAGACCTGCTCGGGTTCCTGCGGCGTCTGGCGCCCGCCAACGTGCACTACCAGCACAACGACTTCCGCGTCCGCACCCACCACATGCACGATGACGAGAGCCCGAACGGCCACTCGCACTGCCTGCAGTTCCTGCTCGGCACCAGCGAGAGCGTCCCAGTGGTGGACGGTGAGCTGGCGCTGGGCCAATGGCAGCGGGTGTTCCTGGTCGAGCTGGACGGCCCGCGGGCCAAACGCGAAGTCCTGATCCAGACGGTCGGCATCGGCGACTAGGCCCGTTCGGCGAGCCCCCGAGTTGGGGGTTTGGGGCCACGCCCCCGAGAATCACTGTCTACGTTCCGACGTACGCAAGCGCCTCACGCGCCAGCGCCTCCCAATCCTCAGAGCCCGCGGCAAGCCACTCCCTCTGCAGCCGCCCATGGCCCGGGTCAAACCGCTCACCCACCCCCGCTAGAACCAGCTCGTCGACCCGCCGACGCGGCAGCTTCACCACGAATTGCCCGCGCGAGGACAGCAGCGCAAAGATCCGACCATTCACCTTCAAGGTCCCCGACCCGAAGCCCCGCCGCTGCGTCTCATACCTCGCCGCGGTCGACCCTGTCAGCGTCTCGACGAGCGCCGCGAAGCGATCCTCCGCACTCACCCCAAATACCCGAGCTGCGCCAGCCACTGGTGCGTTTCGCCGACCACCACCCGCGGCCGTTCGCGCAACGCCGCCACCGACACCGAGCCGGTCAAGAACAGCACCGACCGAAGCTCCGCCAGGAATTGCTCGATGAACTCCTGCACCGCCTGATCGCCCTCGAGCGCCGCCTGCAGCAATGGCCGCGCCACCCCCACCAGCGAGGCCCCGAGCGCCAGCGCCCGCGCCGCGTCCAACCCGCTGCGAATGCCGCCGGTGGCAATCACCGGCACTCCCGCGGCGCACGCCCCGACGATCGCTACCGGCGTCGGCACGCCCCAATCGCGCAGCAGCACTCCGAGTCGCTGACTTTGCGCATCCCCCTGCGCCTCAGCACGCAATCCCTCCACGGCCGCGAACGACGTCCCGCCCACGCCGCCGACGTCGAGTGCCTTGACGCCCAGGTCGCGCAGCCGCAGAGCGGTTTCCCGCGTCATGCCCGCGCCGGTTTCCTTGGCGACGACCGGCACCCGCACCTGCTGCACAAGCCCGGTGATTGCCATGGCGACGCCGCGTGCACGCCGCTCGCCCTCGGGCTGCACGCTCTCCTGCAAGTAGTTCAGGTGCACCGCCAGCGCATCCGCGCGGATCATCGCCACGGCCTGCTGCACGTCGTCCGCTGAGAGCGCTTCCGCGCCTTCCTGCGCGATCAGCTGCGGTGCCCCGATGTTCGCGATCAAGAACGCCTGTGGCGCGTTGTCGCGCACCACCGCGTAGGTGTAGGCGAGGTCGGATCGCCGCAATGCCGCGCGTTGGCTGCCGACGCCCATGGCCAGCCCGTAGCGCTCCGCCGCCCGAGCGAGCACCGCGTTCACCTCGTGCGCGGTGCGGTGTCCGCCGGTCATGCCCGCGATCAACAGCGGCGCCTTTAGCTGGTGACCCAGAAACGCGGTCTCGAGCTGGACCTCGCACAGATCGATCTCCGGCAGCGCCTCGTGCACGAGGTGCACGTCCGACCACCGAGCGCCCGCCGAGGCATCCACATCCCCCTCAGCCGCCAGCCGCAGATGGTCCCCCTTCCGCGCCTCGATCAACTCATCCACGCCCCCGAGTATGCGCTACGCCACTGCGACGCGCGGTTTCGCGGGCCCTCCCTTCTCCCTCTGGGACAGGGGCCGGGGTGAGGGCTAGGTTGGTTATCCGACACCTCGCCCCGCCGCCGGCCGGAACCGCCGAAGCCGGGGAAATGCTTGCGGCCGCCCAGCGTTCAGCGCTATTCTGTTCCAGCGGATTAGAATCTAATGGAGTTGAACCCGAACGCGATCGTCGCCGTCGACGTCGTCGTCTTCACGCTCCGGCCAGCCGCCGCGGTCGAGAATCAATGGCAGGTCCTGCTGGTCCGCCGCGATGAACCCGCCTTCGGCGACAAGCTGTCCCTGCCCGGCGTGCTGGTCCGAGCCGAGGAGACCTTCGACGCAGCCGCCAGACGCGCCGTCGAAACCAAGGCCGGCCTGGACGCCCGCGACTGGTACCTCGAACAGCTCGGCACCTTCGGCGACCCCGGCCGAGACACCCGCGGCCGCGTCGTCTCCGTCGCCCACGTCGCCCTGGTGCGCACCGACGACATGCAGCTGATGCGCGGCAGCGGCATCCTCAGCATCGACTGGGTCCCCGTCCGCGGATTGGCCGCCGAAACGCTCGTCTTCGACCACGCCGACATGCTCCGCGTGGCCATCAACCGCGTGCAGGCCAAGCTCCGCTACTCGTGGGTCGCGTTCCAGCTGCTGGGCGACCAGTTCACATTGTCTGAGCTCCGCGCGGCCTACGCCGCGATCCTCGATCCGTCGCTGGTCCGCCTCAACACGTCCAATTTCAGGAAGGCGTTCTCCGACCTCTTCGCCTCTGAGACTCTGGTCCCGGTCGGCCATCGCGCCAGCATCGGCAAGGTCGGACGCCCCGGTGAGCTGTACCGCTTCGTCGGTCCCGTCGACGGTACCCGCACCCGCGAGCTGCCCTGGGACTCAGGCCGCATCCGGTCGATTGCCCGTGCCTGACCTGCTCGTCGTAGGCTCTGGCGCCGCGGGCCTGTCCGCCGCCCTGCGCGCTGCCGATCTGGGTGCCACCGTGACCGTCATCACCGGCGGCGCGCCGCTGGCCGGCAGCAGCCCGCGCGCCCAGGGCGGTGTTGCCGCCGCGCTTGCCGCCGACGATGCGCCCGACCTGCACGCGGCGGACACGGTCGCGGTCGGCGCCGGCCTCAACGATCGCGCCGCGGTGGCCGTGCTCACGCGCGAGGGCAGCCGCTCGATGCGGCACTTGCTGGACGCCGGCCTGCCGTTCGACGCGGACCTGGGTCTCGAAGCAGGCCACGGTCGCAGACGCATCCTGCACGCCGGCGGCGCCGCCACTGGCCAGGTACTTACCGCGGCCTTGCTGGCGCGAGTCGAGGCTCACCCCTCGATCACGCTGCGTACACATACGCCTGCGCGCTCGGTGCTCGTTTCCGATGGCCGTGTGGCAGGTGTCCTTACCTCATCGGGAGCCTTGACAGCCGCGGCGACTCTGCTGGCCACGGGTGGCTACGCAGCCTTGTGGGGCCGCACGACGAACTCGCCCGAGACCCGCGGCACTGGCCTGGTGCTGGCGTACGAGGCGGGCGCCTCGCTCGCGGACCTGGAGTTCGTGCAGTTCCACCCGACCGCCTTGAACGTGCCTGGCCAGCCGGCGTTCCTGCTGAGCGAGGCGCTGCGAGGCGAAGGCGCCCTCCTGGTCAACGGTGCGGGCGATGCGGTGGTCGATCCGCTGCTGCCCCGCGACGTCGTGGCTCGCGCACTCCACCGACACCTGCTCGGGTCAGGCCCGGTGTTCCTGACCCTGCGGCACCTCGATCCCGCCTGGGTGCACGCGAGGTTCGAAAACCTGTCAAGCAGCCTGGCGGCGATGGGCCTCGATCTGGCCCGCGACCTGCTCCCCGTGGCGCCCGCCGCGCACTACTGCATGGGCGGTATTCGCACCGACACGTGGGGTCGCACAGACGTCCCGGGCCTCTACGCCGCCGGCGAGTCAGCCTGCAGCGGCGCCCAGGGCGCCAACCGCCTGGCCTCAAATTCGCTGTTGGAATGCCTGGTCTGGGGCGCCCGAGCCGCCGAAGCCGCCCTCAGCGACACCCCCACCGCCGCCGCGAGCTGGCACACCACCGACCTCCCCGCCGCCGTGCGAGGCAACTCTCACGAAGCACCGCACGCCGCCGGCGACCGCCACACCGACCGACCTGCTGACCGCGCGCGAGAGACTCCTGTCCCCCACGGGGAATTCAGTTCTCCCCCTCCCTGGGCCGAGCGAAGCGATGGCGCGTGGCCCAACGGTGAGCGCCTCGATGCTGACCTCGGGGTTGAGCGTGACCCTCACCGCCTTGCGGGCCTCGTTGCCGAGCTCACGCAGCCAGCTGACCTGATCCCAGCGCTCGTGGCCCGCGGCGCCCTGCTCCGCCAGGAAAGCCGCGGCGCCCACTTCCGCACCGATCACCCATCAACCAAGCAAGAGTGGCGCGGCCGCATCCACTGGCGCCGCGCGCAACCACCGCGATTCGAGGAGGTCCTTCCCTAAATGACCCTGCTTCTGGCCACGGAGACACCAACCGCGGTCTTCCCCAAAAGCGCGGCGATTGACACGATCGTCGAGTTCGCGCTGGCAGAGGACATCGGCCGCGGGGACATCACGACGGAAGCCACCGTCCCCGCAGATCGGCAGGCAACAGCGGAAATCCTCCAGAAAGCCCCGGGCGTGCTGTGCGGGCTGCCACTCGTCGAAGCCGTCTTCGCCCACCTCGATCCACACGTGACCGTCAGGCGCCTGGCCGAAGAGGGCTCATACGGAGACAGCCGCGTCGTAGCGAGCATCGAGGGCCCAGCCCAGGCAATCCTGAGCGGCGAGCGCACCGCCCTCAACTTCGTCCAGCGCCTCTCGGGCATCGCCACCGCGAGCCACAAAGCTGCGGAACTAATCAAGCACACCAACGCCAGAGTCATCGATACCCGAAAGACCACTCCCGGCCTGCGAGTCCTCGAAAAGTACGCGGTACGGGTCGGCGGCGCGGGCAACCACCGCGCCGGCCTCGACGACGGCTTCCTCATCAAGGAGAACCACATCCGCGCCGCCGGCGGCATCACCGCCGCGGTCCATGCCGCCCAGAACCGAACAGCACCCGGGCAGGTGGTCGAAGTCGAAGTCACCAACCTCGACGAGCTGGAAGAGGCGCTCCAGGCAGGTGCGACCCTCATCCTCCTGGATAACTTCGGCACCGCGGGCCTCCGCGAAGCGGTCACCGCCAATAACCGCAGAGCGCGGTTGGAAGCCAGTGGCGGCATCACCCTCGCCAACCTGCGCGACGTTGCCGAAACAGGCGTCGACTTCATCTCCCTCGGCGCACTCACCCACTCCGCCGGCGTTCTCGATTTCTCCCTGGACCTAGAGGTAACGCCATGACGACGACCCAGCAACAGATCCCCACAACCAAGGAGCTGCAGGCAGCGGTAAGACGCCTGGCGACCGAGCGCCAGGCGGTCATCCTCGCGCACAACTACCAGGTGCCCGAGATCCAGGACGTGGCCGACTACGTCGGCGACTCCCTCGGCCTGGCGATCGAGGCGAAGAAGACCGACGCGCCCATCATCGTGATGTGCGGCGTGTACTTCATGGCCGAGACCGCCAAGATCCTCAACCCCGAGCGCACCGTCCTGATCCCCGATCCCACCGCGGGCTGCTCCCTCGCTGACTCGATCACCCTGCGCGACCTGAAGCGCTGGAAAGCGGAGCACCCGGGCGCGGTCGTGGTCAGCTATGTCAACACCACCGCGGCCATCAAGGCCGAGTCCGACTACTGCGTGACCAGCGGCAACGCCGAGGCGGTCGTGCGGTCCATCCCCGAAGACCGCGAGCTGTTATTCCTGCCCGACCAGTTCCTCGGCTCGTGGCTCAAGGAAAAGACCGGCCGTCAGAACATGCACATCTGGCTGGGCGAGTGCCACGTCCACGCTGGTATCCGACCCGAGGCCATCCGCGCCAAGCAGGAAGCCCTGCCCAACGCCGACCTCCTCATCCATCCCGAGTGCGGCTGCGCCAGCGCGTGCGTCTGGGCCAACGGTCGTGGGCTGATGAACCCCAACACGTTCGTGCTGTCCACCGAAGGCATGGTCAAGCACGCGGCAAAGTCCGACAACGACACGTTCCTGGTCGCGACCGAGACGGGCATCCTGCATCGGCTGCACAAGGAGATCCCGGGCAAGATGTTCATCGCCGCCGACGACACCGCCGTGTGCGGCTACATGAAGCAGATCACGCTCGAGAAGGTGCGCGACACGCTGCGCGATCTCGCGCCCGAGGTCGAGGTGCTCCCGCGAGACATGCAGCGCGCCCGCGTCGCGATCGAACGGATGCTTGCCGTCACGGCCTAGCTACAAAACGGTTTGCAACGCCCGCGCACTCGTTAGGATTGATCCATGCGTGCGCTCGCTGTAACCCTGTTGTGCCTTGCCTTGCTTGCGCCGGCGGTCCGTGCCGAAACGCCGACCTGGGTGGTCACGTTGTCGCCCAGCACGCCGTATCCGAGCATGGATGACGATGCCGAGCCGTTGGCCACGCTGCAGCCGTTCACCGTGCTCCAGCTGTTGCGCGGCGAGGGCGAGTGGTCGCAGGTGCAGAACCCGCGCACGGGCGAGACCGTGTACGTGCAGTCGAGCGTGTTGGGGCCGAGCGATCCACCATCGCGCTACCTGACCATGCCCGCGCCACCGCTGCTCGACGAGTTTTCCTCGCGCGGAGTAGTGACTGAACAGACCGCCCTGGCCCTCTATCCCAGTCCCAATGACGAGGCCGTCGATCGCCCGATCACACCCAACACGTGGCTGACGCTGACCGGCGTCGTCACCGGTGAGGATGGCCAGTTGTGGTTCCGCACCGAGGACGGCGACTACCTGAACGCGGGCGCCGTGTTCGTACCCGACCGCATCGACGAGTACCTCGGTGGCTGGCTCGACGTCGACCTCAACGTGCCCGCGCACGTAACGGTCTACGAGGGTAGCGAGCCGATCACCTCATTTCTGACAATCAAAGGCGCCGGCAGTCGCCCGACGCCGACAGGCGTGTTCACGATCCTGCGGCGCGTCGCCAACGAGACGATGAACAGCGACACGATTGGCATCCCGCGCTTCGGCCCGGGCGGCTACTACCTGACCAACGTGCTGTACACGCAGTACTTCACCGGCGATGGCGCCAGCCTGCACTACAACTACTGGAGCGGCAACTGGGGCTACGCCGGCTCCCACGGCTGCCTGGGCTTGACCTACGGCGACAGCTCGTTCCTGTGGGAATGGGCCCACCTCGGCACCCCCGTCGTCATTCATTACTAGACAATGACCGAGCCGCGGCCCTTCACGCTGCGCGTCCCCGACGCGGTGCTGTCCGATCTCCAGGCGCGGCTCGACCGCGTCCGCTGGCCCGATCAGCCACCACACGGCGAGCCCTGGCAGTTCGGCACCAACCTCGCCTACCTTCAGGAGCTCGTCCAGTACTGGAAGAGCGGCTTCGACTGGCGGGCTCAGGAAGCACGGCTGAACGCGTTCCCGCAGTTCATTGCGCCCGCGGGCGGCATCGACGTCCACTTCATTCGCGTCGAAGGCAAGGGCCCAAACCCCATGCCGCTGTTGCTGTCACATGGCTGGCCCGGCTCGGTCTGGGAGTTCAACACGATCATCCCGATGCTGACCGACCCGGCACGCTTCGGCGGCGATCCCGCGGATGCCTTCACCGTGATCGCGCCCTCCCTACCGGGCTACACGCTGTCGTTCAGCCCGAATCAGCCGCGGTTCGGCATCCCCGACATCAGCCGCGCATTCACCGAGCTGATGCGCGATGTGCTCGGCTACCAGCGGTTCGCCGCGCAGGGCGGCGACTGGGGCTCGTTCATCTCGGCCTTCCTCGCGTACAGCGTTCCCGAGCACGTGATCGGCATCCACATCAACCTGATCCCGCTGCGTCGCGAGCCACCGTCGATCGCCGACGATGACCCCGCGGTGATCGCGTACCGCAGCGAGCTCGAGTACTGGCTCCGAGAGGAGACGGGCTACTCGACCATCCAGGGCACGAAGCCGCAAACGCTCGCCTATGCGCTCACGGATTCCCCCATCGGGCTGGCGGCCTGGATTCTCGAAAAATTCCACACGTGGAGCGACTGCCACGGCGACATCGAGAGCAGGTTCTCCAAGGACGATCTGCTTACCAACATCATGCTGTACTGGGTGAGCGGCGCGATCGGGAGCTCGTTCTGGCCGTACTACTCGCGCCTGCACGACGGTTGGCCCCTGCCGGCCGACCACCGAATCGAGGTGCCCACCGCCTACCAGTCGTTCCCGCGCGACATCCTGCACCCACCGCGGGTACTCGCCGAGCGAGCCTTCAACATCCAGCGCTGGACGGTTTCGCCAAGCGGCGGCCACTTCGCGGCGATGGAAGAGCCCGAACGGCTAGCCGAGGACGTTCGCGCCTTCTTCCGCACGCTTCGTCACTAAGAAATTTGCGTGACAGCCGTGCCGCCCTCGCTCCAGTCCGCTCGGCCTCGCTCCACTCGGCCGGACGCCCTTCGTATCCGCGCGTGCATGCCGCTGGGCAGGAGGGCACCCACGGTCGGACTGTAAGCGTGATGCTCCGCTGGCAGGCACGGCTTGTCCCCTCTCCCTCTGGGAGAGGGCTAGGGTGAGGGCGAGCTAAAGGCGATGACCGGTTGCTGCCCGCGACAAGCGTGCAAGCCGCGCTTAGTGCGACAGCCGCCCCACCACGGAGCAAGTTCCCTGGCTTCTTTCCAGCCCAGCGGCACGCAAGCGCCTCCACGAAGGGTATGCCGAGCGGGAGCGTAGGGAGCAGCCCGAAGGGCGTCCGGGCGACGCGACCAGCGGCGCCCGAGCGGACTGGAGCGAGCGCGGGAACGCTGAAACGCAATTCTTCCAAAGACACCGTTAGCCCGATGTTGCGAGCACCTGTTGGATAGCATCCTCCGCCAGCGCGCCGCGTTCGGCGAAGCGAATCGCCTGCTCCAGGTGATCGAGGTTCGAGTAGCCCACCAGGACCGTCGAGACACCTGGTTTAGATAGGCCGAACCGCAGCGCAAGCTCGATCGGGCTCTCCATGCCGAGCTGGCTGGCGAGCGTGGCCAGCGCCTGCGCACGCGCGACGTCACTCTGGTAGGAAGAGCCGCCGACCAGGCCTCGGCCGGGATCGCCGGCGTTCTGAACACGGTCAGGCACCCCTGCCGCGGCGCCGGCGGCCAGCACGCGGATCACGATCACGCCCCGTCCCGCGCTCGCGGCGGTGTCGATCATGCCGCCGAAGTCTTGCTGGCCGCCGCTGTGGCCGGCGTAGCCGGCGCTCGGGTTCAACACGTTGAAGTAGGTCTGCACCGTCTCGTACGGGTCGGACCGCAGAACTTCGATCACCGCGGGAGTCTCGCCCAGCCCGGTAAAGCCGGCGTGCCGCGTGAGCCCGGCCTGCACTACGTCCTCGAAGCCCCGCGCGATCTCGCCCAGCACGTTGGACAGATCCTGCTTGCCAATCGAGTTGTGATAGTGGAAGACGTCCACCGAGTCGTGGCCCAGCCGCCGCAGACTCGCTTCGAGCGACTGCCGGATCACCTGCCGCGGTTGATCGGTCGTGTCGACCCGCGTCTTGGTGCCGACCACCACGCGGTCCCACGCATCCAATTCGCGCAGCACCCGCCCAAGGTTCTCCTCCGACCGGCCATTGCCGTACAGAGCCGCGGTGTCGAAGTACGTAATGCCCGCCTCGAGGGCACGCGCCACGGCGCGCCGCTGCTCGCCGGCATCGCCCACCACCATCAGCCCGCCGACTGCGCCACAGCCAAACCCCAGCGCCGAGACGTTCAAGCCCGTTCGTCCAAGTTCCCGAACCTGCATCGACCGATGAGGTTAACCTCAACAGCGTGAGCGCTGTTCTGCTCGTGAGCGCTGCGTTTCTGGCGTCGGCTGTCGAGATGGTCGAGGCGTTGACAATCGTGCTGGCGGTGGGGGTCAGCCGAGAGTGGCGCTCGACGTTGATCGGAGTCGTCACCGCGCTCATCGCGCTCGCGGTGATCGTCGCCGCGCTCGGACCAGCCCTCACGCTCCTGCCGATCGAGCTGCTGCGGTTGGTGATCGGCACGCTGCTGCTGATCTTCGGTCTGCAGTGGCTGCGCAAGGCGATCCTGCGCGCGAGCGGCTACAAGGCGCTCCACGACGAGGACGCGATTTTTGCCCGCGCGCTCAGCGAAGCACATGGAGCCCAGCGCGAAGTCAAGGCCGGCATGGACTGGTACGCGTTCACGCTCGCGACCAAGGGCGTGTTCCTCGAGGGCCTGGAAGTGGTGTTCATCGTGCTCACGTTCGGCACCACGCAGGGCAATATCGGACTGGCCGCGACCGGCGCCGCGGCGGCTGTGCTGCTGGTCGGCCTCGCGGGCGTGCTCGTGCATCGACCACTGAGCCGCGTGCCCGAGAACACGATGAAGTTCGCGGTCGGCGCGATGCTGGCCACGTTCGGCATCTTCTGGAGCAGCGAGGGCGCGGGCGTCGAGTGGCCGGGCCAGGACGCGGCGATCCTGGCCGTCCTGGCCTTCGTGCTGGTGGTCTCCCTGGCGCTGGTCCAGCTGCTCAAGCGGCGACGGAGCGTGCAGCTCACCGCGCAGCTGGCCACCGACTCGTGAGAGGCTTCTTCGCCTTCTGGTACGACTTCATCGTCGGCGATGACTGGCTGGTCGCGGTCGGCATTCTCGTCGCCCTGGCAGGTACGGCGCTGCTCGCACGGAGCGAGGTCCAGGCGCTTGCCTGGCTGCTGATGCCGCTGGCCAGCGCGCTCGTGTTGTGGCTGTCCCTCGCCCGCGCGACCCGTTGACTACGCCGGCGCGCTACGCCAGCTGCGCGTCGTCGCTGAAGTCCCAGGTGCGCAGCTTGCCCGGCGCCAGGCGCAGCAACACGATGCCGTCGCCACTGTCGCCCGCGTACGCAAGTCCTCGCTCCTGACCGAGATACCGCACGGCGATCCGGCGCAGCGCAGCGAGGCACGCACCGGGATCCTCCTCGAACGCGACCGTGCCACTCAGCTCGACCCCGCGATACGGCGGGTCGCTTTCCGCCAGCACCACGCTCGCCCGAGGGTCGTTGCGCAGGTGACGCTCTTTGCCGTCACGCCTGCCGACGATGATCTGAAACGCGTCGTCGCGCCACTCGTGCCACACCGGCGACAGCAGCACCGAGCCATCGCGTCGGTAGGTGGCCAACGTGGCCAGTAGCGGCAGCTCGACGAGATCGCCCAGATCGGAGATCGACAGGTCCTTGCGCACGGCAGGATGCTACAGGCCGGCGCCGGGCCACGGACCAGGCGAGCGCGACGGCAGCTCGACGCTGTGGGTCCGCTGGTCGTACACCCGAAAGCCGCGCGCCTGGTAGTTGGCCAGCGCGTGCGGACCGTCCAGGGTGCACGTGTGGACCCACACTCGGCGGGCACCGCGAGCCCAGGCGCGCTCGACGCCCGCGCTGAGCAGATACCCGCCCAGCCTTTGGCCGATGAAGCTGGGCAGGATGCCGAAGTAGGCCACCTCCACGTTGTCGTCGGGCTGCGCTTCGAGCTCGACGTAGCCGGCTGGAGTGCCCAAGCGATACAGCACCCAGGTCTCGACTTCGGGACGCTGCAGCCAGCTCAGCCAGCGCGCATAGTCCCACGCCAGGCGGTCGATCCAGTACCACTGCCCGCCGACCGCCGTGTACAGGAAGCGGTTCAGCTCGGGCGACGCGATCTCCGCGCGCACCAGAGTCGTGCACGGGGGTTGTTCGACCGCGCGCAAATCCCGCGGCGACAACATCTCCAGGTACCAGGTGGTGACGTCGACCTGCACCGTCATCCGCGTTCCTCGGCCAGTCGCGCCACGTAGGTGCGCTCCTCGGGGCCGAACCACGGCGGCTGGCCAGCGAGCGCATTCGATCGGGCGTGCTCCGGGCTGGTGGTCGCCGGGATGACCGTGGTCACGCGCGGGTCGCTCAGCAGCCACTTCAGCAGCGCCTGCGACCAACTGGTAACACCAAAGCTGGCGAGGGGCTGCAGCTTCTCGGGCGCCACGTGCCGGCGGGCGAGCGGACCCGTGCCCAACGGCTGCATCACCAGCACACCGATCCCCAGCTTCTCGGCGAGCGGCAGCACCTGGCGCTCGACCTCGCGATCGAGCGCGTTGTACGGCACTTGCACGCTGCTGACGCGGCCGCTGCGCATGATCTCCATCAGCTCGGGAAAAGCCGAGTGCGCGTAGTGGGTGGCACCGATCGCGCGCACCTTGCCCGAATCGCGCAGCCGCTCGAGCGCCGTCAGTCGCTTGGGCCAGGCGACGAGGTTGTGCACCTGATACAGGTCGACACGGTTCTGGAAGTACCGCAGCGCCTCACCAATCTGGCGCTCCGCGTCCGAGTCAGAGGCCGTCCACACCTTGGTCGCGATCAGCGCGTCGTCGCGACGTTCCCCCAGCAGCTCACCCAACACCCGCTCGGCCGCGCCATACATCGGCGAGGAGTCGAACAGGTTCGAGCCGCTCGCAAGGGCGGTATCCAGAACGTCGCGACGCTGCTCGGCTCGTGCGACATCGAAGGTCTTCCAGGTGCCCATGCCGACCACCGGCACCAGCACTCCTGAGCTTCCGAGCACGCGCTGCTCCAAGCTCAGATCTGCCTCGGCGGCACCGGCGCTAGCCGTCCAGTCCCTTGCTCGAGTGGTACGGCGCGATCCGCGACGGTCCCAGCAGCAGGCCGCCGAGCGCCAGGTGACGCACCAGGGCGCCATCGAGCGCTGCGCCAACATGCACTGCTGGCAGCAGCAGGTCCAGCGCGCCAGGCCGTCCGAACAGCTCGCACGATGCGAGTCCGAGCACCGGCGCCGTGCCAACGCAGCCAATCCAGCACGCGGTGCCTGGTTCAGCCGGGATCCCGATCTGCACGACCTCGCCGCCGGCCTGACGAAGCCCCTCGAACACGACATCGAGCGGGTCCGTGCCCGTGGCGCCCGCGGCCAGCACCAGATCGACGCGCTGCCCCAGCACCTGGCGGTAGGCGGACGCCAGTCCCTCGACTGTCGCGTCGGCGTCGACCACGCAGTCGAGCGATGACCCGTACCACTCGAGTGCCGTCGACAGCGCTGCTCTGGCTCGTTCGAACGCGCCGCCACGAAGCCGCTCGCGCGGCGCGACCAGTCCCACGCGCAGGGGTTGGAAGGGCTCAACCTCGAGCACCGTGTCCGCAAACGCCTCGACCGACCGCAGCCTGCGCTCGGAGATGAACAGCGGCGCGCACTTCACGACCCCGAGGCTCATGCCACTGTCGACGGGTCGATCAGGTAGCGCGGTGAGCAGCAGGACATCCGCGACGTCGTTCACGCGATCGAGCGCGGGGCGATTCACGCGCAGCATGCCTCGCCGCGCGGCGTGGAAGCTGACCTGTCCGTGGTGCGCCTCGCTGAAGTCAGCGCCCGGCCCGGCAACTGCCGCCGCCAATCGCTGCGCCGCCTCGTCTTCTGGCACGTCCTCGGGATCGGGCACCGCCAGGTGCAGCTCGTCTATGCCGCGCTCGAGCAGCGCCCGCACCTGGTCGGCAGACAGCGCAGAGCCCTTGCGAACCAGGACCTCGCTGCGCTGCGCGGGATTGCGCACGTCATGGCACACGATGCCCGCTTCCAGGTGGTCACTCGAGGTGATGGCAACGAGCCGCACGATCAGTTAGCTCCCACGATTGGCGCCATGCCTTGCGTGTTGCCGGTCGGCGGCGGATTGCCGGGGAGAAAACCCCACCTGGCAAGGGTAGCCTGGCCCTGGCTGCCGAGCACGTAGTTGACAAAGGCTTCGCCGCCGGCCGCGTTGGCGCCCCTGGCCACCGCGATCGGGTACGTGGCCACCGTCTGCAGCGCGTCAGGCACCTGGATGATCTGCAGCTGGTCGCGCAGCTGTGGCGTCGCGTCGGTGCTGTACACCACCGCTGCATCGGCTTCACCCAGCTGCACCTTCGAGACGACCTGGCGGACGTTGTCTTCGCGGGAGACGGTATTGCCGTCCACCTTGCTCTTGAAGTCGGCGCCGTAGGACGGGTCGGCGGTCGCTTTGTCGAGCATCTGCGCGGTGTACGTGCCGATCGGCACGCTCGGCTGCGCGGTCACGAACTTCACACCGTCGTTGCCGAGGTCCTTCACCGAAACGATCTTCCGCGGGTTGTCCCTGGGGGTGATCACGATCAGCCGGTTGCGGGCAAAGACCATGTCCTGGCCAGCGATGGCATCCGCCTTTCTGGCGTTGTCCATCTGCGTCTGGTCGGCCGAGGCGAAGACGTCACTGCGCGCCCCCTGGCCAAGCTGCGTGGCGAGCTGGCTGGAGGCGCCGAAGTTGAACGTCAACCTGGCGCTGGGATAGGCCTGCTGGAACGTCGGGGCCATGTCGTTGAACGCGTCGGTGAGCGAGGAAGCGGCGAAAACGACGATCTCCCCCGCGACCGGCGCCGCCGCGGGCTTGGCCGCGCTGGGCGCGCACGCCGACAGCAGCAGGCCCGCCAGCAGCACCGGCACGAGCCGTCGCGCGTACTGCGTAGGCACCCGGTAGGAGCTCATGCGCTTGGCCTCATCTCACCCCAATGTATCAGGGACATAGGTCCGAGTGCCAAAGGCGCGAGCCCATCCCGCGACGCCACGGCCGACCCTCACAGGGACTGGCCGCTGACCCCAACCACCCCCGTCAGCGCTCGCCTAGCTAACTGACCGCCCCGGCTGCGCCTGGTAGAGCCCGATTAGCTCCTGAAGCGTCGTCGCGTCCTCGGGGCGTTTGTCGGCGTCGCGGAAGCGGATGACTCGCGGGAAGCGCAAGGCATAGCCCGCGGTGTGATTGGGGGAGCTGGTGATCTCGTCGGCCAGGACCTCCACGACTATCGTTGGCTCCAACCACACGCTCGGTGTAATCGAAGACAAGACGCGGGCGGGTTTGTGTTCCGAGCGGAACGGCTCGGCGCGTGTGCCGACTTCCCGCCACTGCTCATCGCTCAACCCCGTCCCGATCTTGGTGACGCTCTTGAAGACGTCCGCCTCCTTGTCGTACACGCCGACCAGCAGGGCGCCAACACCGAGCCCGACGCGCTTACCGCGGCCAACGAAGTAGCCAAGCAGCACGCAATCGATCGTGTCGTCGAGCGCGCCGCGCGAATGCCGTTTGAGTTTGACCCAATTGAAATTTCTCGCCCCGGCTTGATAGGGCGAATCCACCCGCTTGACAACCAGCCCTTCCAGTCCCCGTTCCAGAGCGTCCTCGAAGATCTCGTCCAGCTTTTCGGGATCGTCGACGATCACGCCAGTCTCCGGCTGCAGCACCTCTTTGCCGCGCACTACCTTCATCAGTACTTCCATGCGTTCGAGCAACGGCCGATCGAGCAACGGCTGGCCGTCCTGATACATGACGTCGAACACCATCGCCTTGATTGGCAACTCCGTCGCGGCTTCCTCGATGCCGAGCTTGCGGCGACGGCGCGTTGTCTCCTGGAAGGGTAGGAATTCTTCAGACGCGGGATTGAACGCGAGCGCTTCCGAGTCAAGGATCGCAGTCTCGGCCTGTACCTGGTTCAGGACCCCGTCGACCAGCTCGGGGAACATGCCCGTGAAGTTTTCGAGACTGCGCGAGAACAGCTGCACCTGTTGTCCTTCCGGCTGCGTGCGATCCAGATGCAGCTGCACGCGGATGCCGTCGAACTTCAGCTGCGTGTGCGCTCGCCCGCCGAGCTTGTCCAACAGACTGGGAATGTCCGGCAGGCGTTCGGCAAGCTGCGGCCTGATGGGCCGGCCTACGGTCACCTGCAGCTTGCGGACGCCGTCGACGCCCTGAGTCCAGAGTGTTTCGCCGACCAGTCCGAGATCTGAAGTGCGGTTGTAGGCGTCCTCGAGGATCAGTTGACTGGCCTTCGTTCCGTCGAGATGCGCCTCGTTGAACGCGGCCAGGATCGTCGCGTCGCCGACGCCCAGCCGACTGTTGCCAAGGGGAATGCGGATCAGGTGCTTGGCCGAAATGGGGTCCAGGCCCCTCAACAGCTCCCGCACAACGTTGAGCTTGCGTTCAGCGCTCCCCGCGCCCGACATGTCCGCCAGCGACCGCAGCTTGCCGAACACCTCGCGCACCGACGGGCTCGCGGTATGCGGAGCAGCGCCAGCCAACTCAGCTACCACCAGGCCGAGGTCGCCCGCGGCGGCGTCGCGCCTGCGCACCTCGTCGGGATCGATGCCATACACGTCACTGGCCGCTTTCTCCATCGACCGCTGGGCAACGCCGAACTCGACTGGCTCGTACAGTGGCGCGACACGCCCTTGCAGCAGGTACGCGACTTCAGCAACCGCGTTGGCCTCCACCTCGCGTAGCAGTGTGGCCAGGATCGCGGTGAGCTGCTTGCGGCTTGACGTGTGCTCGAGCTCTTCGAAAGCCGCGGCAAGGCGCTCGAAGGACAGCGTGTGCGAAGCGGTCATCAGTGCGTGATGCTATCGCCACCGCGCGCCTGCCTGGTCACGGCGGAGCCGCGTCGGTTAGGCGAGCGTGCGCAGCGAGCGAATCGGCGACCACATCAGCCATACCGATGTGAACAGCAGGCCGATGCCGGCCACCAGCAGGGTTGCTCGCGGGCCGATGGTGTCGCCGAGATAGCCGCCCGCCAGCGCGCCGAACGGCACCACACCGATCAGCACAAAGCGTCGACTGGCCATGACGCGCCCGAGCATCTCGGGCGGACTGAATGCCTGGCCGAGTGTCGACAGGCCGATGAAAAACAGCGATTGCGCGAAGCCAACGGTCACGCTGACGCCGATGAACCCGAGCAACCGCAACGGCTCGGCCGGATCGATGAAGGGCACGGCCAGTGTGCCGAGCGAGGCCAGACACGCACCGCCGATCAGTGTGCGACCCAGTCCGAACCAGCGCGACACGCGCCCGCACACCACTGCGCCCGCGATACCGGCGAGTCCCGCGCTGGTGACCACCCCCGCCACCTGCGCGGGCCCGAGTTGGACCTCGCGCGACAGGTACAGGATGTACAGCGCATCGAGCAGCCCACCGCTGAAGAAGTTCCACGTTGCCGAGGAAAGCGTGAGCGCGCGCAGCACGGGCTGCTTCACCACGATGCGCAGGCCGTCGACAATGTCGGGCCACAGGCTGCGGCCGCTTGGTGGCTGCGGCGGCGGCTCGGGCGCGCGGATCCAGGCCACGAAGACCGCGGACACCACGAACGACGCCGCATCGAGCAGGATCGCGGCGGGCGCCGAGAGCGCCTGGATCACGGCGCCAGCGACGGCGGGTCCGGCCGCGTGCGCGGCCGAGCGGCTGGTCTGCAGGCGGCTGTTGGCTTCGAGCAGCCACGCCGCGGGTACGAGCCAGGGCAGATAGGCCTGATACGCCACGCCGAAGATCACCGTCAGCGCACCGCTCAACACCGCCACCACGTACAGCTGCGGCATACCCAGTACCCCGAGCAGCGCGGCCACCGGAATCGAGGTCAACAGCAGACCGTGGCTGAGATCAGCGCCGATCAGCAGCGGCCGGCGCGGTCGGCGGTCGACCAGCACCCCAATTGGCAGCGCGAGAAACTCCGGCACGAACTGCACCGCGCGGAGAACACCCATCTCGCCGGGGCTGGCGCCCAGCACCAGCACCGCCAGCAGTGGCATCGCCAGGAGCGTGACGTCCGAGCCGAGGAGCGACACGCTCTGGCCAACCCATAGCTTCAGGAAGTCGCGTTGCACGGCACCAGAGCAGGATGCGCCGCCGCGGCAGATGCCTGTGCAGCAAGCGCGTAGCATACGCCGGATGCTCGGTCTCGGCGACGTCCGCGCGGCCGCTGAGCGCATCCGACCGTACGTGGTCCATACTCCGCTCGAGCGCTCCGCCAGCCTGTCGCAGCAGAGTGGCGCGGACATCTGGCTCAAGCTGGAGTGCTTTCAGAACACCGGCTCGTTCAAGCTGCGCGGAGCGGTCAACGCGCTACTGCTGCTCGGCGACGACCGGCGCCAGAAGGGCGTGATCACCGCCTCAGCTGGCAATCACGGCCTGGGCGTCGCCCGTGCGGCGGCGCTGCTAGGCGTAGCCGCGACCGTGGTGGTGCCCGAAACGGCCTCCACGGCGAAGATCGACGCGCTCCGTCGCTCGGGCGCCGAGCTGCTACTGCGCGGCGCGACCTACGACGATGCCGAAGCGGCCGCGCAGCAGCTGGCGCGTGAGCGCAAAATCGCCTTCGTCTCCGCCTACAACGACCCGGACGTGGTCGCGGGCGGCGGCACGCTTGCGCTCGAGATCCTGGACGATCTGCCGGACGCGCGCACGCTGGTCGTGCCCGCCGGCGGCGGCGGCTTGATCGGCGGCACCGGTGTGGCAGCGCACGGCATCGACCCGCGCATCGTGGTGTACGGCGTCCAGTCCGAAGCGTCGCCAGCCCTGCACGTCGCCCAGCAGGCCGGTCACCGCGTGGACGTCGACGTGCAGGACTCGCTGGCCGATGGCCTGGCCGGCAACGTCGAAGAAGGCAGCATCACACTTGATCTGTTGCGCGAGCACGTGCGCCAGGTAGCTCTCGTATCCGAAGCGGACATTGCCGCGGCGATGCGTTTCCTGGCGCGCGAAGAGCACGTGCTCGTGGAAGGCTCGGCCGCGGTGGGCGTCGCGGCGCTGCAACGCCAACTGCTGGACCTGAGCGGCCCCACGGTCGTGGTCTTGACCGGCCGCAACGTTGCCACCAGCGTGCTGCGACAATACGTGTTCGACTCTTGATCCGCTGAAGGAGCAAGCCTCGTATGGCCGTGTTCGAGTACCGCGTGTATGAAACCGTGCCGGGGCGCATGCCGAACCTGCACCGCCGCTTCCAGACGATCACGCTGGGCTACTTCGAGAAGCACGGCATCCAGGTGGTGGGCTTTTGGGAAGCAGTCGCGGGTACGACCAACGAGCTGCATTACCTCCTGCGCTACGACGATCTGGCGCACCGCGAGCGCGCCTGGGACGCGTTCCAGGCAGACCCCGGCTGGCAGAAGGACCGCGCCGAGACCGAAGCGGACGGCGCCATCGTCGCGCGCGTGCGAAATCAGTTCTGGCGCCCCACTCCGTACTCACCGATGAAGTGAGGGACCGCGGCTGCACCAAGCCGTAAACATTGCTTTTACATCTCCATACGAAGGTCTTAATGGCTCGACCGTCACACTGGATTCACAGTTCCTCCACTGGACGGTGGCCATGCAACAGCCGATCATTCGCACTTTTGTGCTCGCCGAATTGAAGTGCTACATGTGTGGCGCGAATGCCGGCTCCATCGAGCACGAGCAGGGCGACATGAGCGGCCATATGGCGGTGCAGAAGGCGAGTCGCCTGCGCTGCGCCCGCTGCGGCGGATCCACCTATATCGATCAGCTCGACACGATCGAACGCCGCTTCGAGCCCGTCGAATGGGAGGACGAGGGGCCCCGCCGCGGCCGACCACCCAAGTGGCTGGTCGAACAGCGGCGCCGCAAGAAGCTGCTCGCCGCCACGGCTCAGACGTCGTAGAAGCCGCGCTGAAGAGAACTTACGGATTGACGTATGTGCGGACGGTGTAACTGTTGTCCTGAACCTGGTTCGGGTCGACCGTGCTGAGTCCGACGCCAACGGTGTTGTAAACCACGCCCGGCGCCAGCGGTTGCACCACGATCGTGACTGACGCGGACGCAGCGTTGTTGACCGTGTACAGCTTGCAGAACACGGCCTCGCCGTACGGCGTGGGGGTGTTGGCACATGATGGTCCGGCGCTGGTCCAGGCATTAAGGAAGCGCACGCTCGGCGGCAGATAGTCGGTCAGGTAGACGTCGCGCGCGCTGTCGTCGCCGATGTTGTGGATGTCGACGGTGTACGTGAGCACCCCGCCTACCCGCAGTGGATCGGGCCGATCGGTCATCATGCGCACCTCGAGGTTGCTCACCGACACCGCCGGCAGCACCATGCTGTGCGTGGCGCTGTTGTTGGCGTACGAGGCCCCGGGGTCGGATGTGGTTGCCCAGGCGCGGTTGACCTGCGCGGTCGCGAACGGGTGGATCACGATGCGCACCTGAGCCGGAATACCCGGCGCGAGCGTGCCCAGGTTGCACTGCAGGTCGACGGGCGCCGCGAACGGACCGAAGGCGCACGTGCCAACGCTCGAGCTCACCGATTGCCACATCGCATTCGTCGGCAGGTCATCCATCAGGGCGACGTTGTGCGCATCGAGGCCACCGATATTGGTGACATTGACGACGTATTCGATCGTGCCCGCCGCGGACAGCCGAGCCGGCGGCAGGATCTCGACAAACAGGTCGGCCGGACCCGCGGCCGCGGCAGGCTGCACCGCTGCCAGCGCGAACAGGCCATCCGCGGCCAGGGTTGAGAGCATTCGCATGTGAAAGGGATCTCCTCATTGAGAGTTCGGCGCTCGAGCTATCGCGCAGCCTCTAGGCGCGCAGCTCGAAGCCGACCGTGAGCCCCATCACATGCCGAGCGTGATGCGGATCACACTCCCTGAAGAATCGTTGCGATGCCCTGCCCGACGCCGATGCACATCGTCACCAGTGCGTACTGCGCCTGCCGGTTGTGCAGCTCGAGCGCGGCGGTGCCCGCCAACCGCGCCCCAGACGCGCCGAGCGGATGCCCGAGCGCGATCGCTCCACCATTGGGATTGACCAGCTGTTCATTGCGCCAGTCGATCCCCAGATCCTCGAGGCACGCGATGACCTGCGACGCGAAGGCTTCGTTCAGCTCGACCACATCCATTGCCCCCGGCTCGAGCCCTGCGCGAGCAAAGACTTTGCGTGAGGCAGGGATCGGCCCAAGGCCCATCTCATCCGGACTGACGCCAGCCACCGCGGTGCTCACCACACGCGCCAGCGGCTCGAGCCCAAACGAGCGTGCGCGCTCGAGCGACGTGACCAGCAGCGCGGCGGCGCCGTCGTTGATGCCCGACGAGTTGCCGGCGGTTACCGATCCATCGCGGGCAAACGCCGGCTTCAACCTCGAGAGCTGCTCGAGGCTGGTGCCCGGCCGCGGGTGCTCGTCGCGCTCGACTTCGAGCGGGTCGCCCTTCGGCTGTGGCACCGCGACGCTGGCGATCTCGGCCGCCAGTCGGCCATCCGCCATTGCTCGGGCGGTCTTCTGCTGGCTCAGCAGCGCCAGGGTGTCCTGATCCGCGCGCGAGACACCCCGCCGCTCCGCGACGTTCTCGGCCGTCTGGCCCAGCGTGTCGGTGTACCCGCGCTCGGCCATCTTGGGATGCGTGAACCGCCAGCCCAGCGTCGAGTCGGCCATCTCGGGCAGACCCCGCGGATAGGCCGTGTCCGACTTGAGCGTGACCAGCGGCGCCCGGGTCATGCTCTCGACACCGCCGGCAATGAACACCTCGCCCTGGCCACTCCAGATCGCTTGCGCCGCGGCGTTGACTGCTTGCAGCCCCGACCCGCAGAGACGGTTGATGGTCTGCCCCGGCACCTCGACCGGCAGATCGGCCAGCAGCGACGCCATCCGCGCGACGTTGCGATTGTCCTCACCGGCCTGGTTCGCGCAGCCCGCCAGCACGTCGTCCACCGTCGCCGGGTCGATCGAGGTGCGCTCGAGCAGCGCCCTGATCGCGAGCGCCAGCAACGTGTCGGGACGAACGCTGGCCAGGGTACCGCCGTAGCGGCCGATCGGAGTGCGCACATACCCGGCGATAACCGCGTCGCGCGAGCCATTGTGAGCGTTCATGGGCGTGGTGCTCCGGGCATGGATCGAGGTTGGCACAATGATGCGCCATGACGCTGCCACTGCGCGCTGCCTGGTGTGCTCCGCTCATCGCCCTCGTGCTGCTCTGGCCGGTGCCAGGCGTTGCCCAGGAGCAGCCGCTGCGCTTCCTGGGCGAGCTCGACATCCCCGCGAAGAGCCTGGAGTTCGAAGGCACCGTTGTGGGCGGCCTCTCGGGCGTGGCCTACGACGCACGGCGCAACGTCTACTACGTCATCTGTGATGATCGAAGCGAGTTCGGCCCAGCGCGGTTTTACACGCTGCGCTTCGACATTGGGCTGGACGGTATTCGCAGTATGCAGATCCTGTCCTTCACCGCCCTCGACAGCGATGCCGATACGCCGGGCATCCAGCCGTACGACCCCAACGAGAGCGACATGGAGGAGATCGTGCTGCTGCCGGATGACACGCTAGTGATCTCCTCGGAGCGCGACCTCGCCAATCAACCCTGGCTGCGGCATTTTGCGCTCGACGGCACGCTCCTCGGCGATCTGCCACTGCCCGAAAAGTTCCGACCGGTGTCGATGCCTGATGCGCAGGGGCGGATGGTCCAGTCGCGGGGCATACGCACCAATCTGGGCTTCGAGGGCGCGACCTGGGCGCCAGACGAAAGCGCGCTGTACGTGATGAACGAAGAAGCGTTAGCTCAAGATGGACCAGCTGCCACCACCACTCAGGGCACCAACGTGCGCCTCCTTCGCTATGCCTGGAGCAGTGGAAACGCGGTGCCCGGCCGCGAGTCCGTGTATCGCACGCTGCCCATCTTCTCGGACACCGATCCCGCCGGTCAGGCGTCCGACAACGGCGTTTCGGCGCTGATGTTCAGCCGGCATCTGCTTCCTCAGTACGACTTCGTGACGATGGAGCGGGCATTTGCCACGGGCGTCGGCAACGACATCAACATCTTTGGTGTGCGTATCGGTGCTGCCCAGGATGTCTCCAGCCTGCCGACACTGCCGCAGCCATTCACCGGCACCACGGTCGAAAAGACGCTGCTGGTCAACCTGGCTTCGATTGGTATTGCTGCCGATAACCTCGAAGGGCTCGCACTTGGGCCGCGCCTGGCCGACGGCAACACCGCGCTTCTTATCATCGGCGACGACAACTTCAACGACGTCAACCAGCGCAACCAGTTCCTGCTGTTCGAGGTGAACGCGCCAAGCGGCAAGTGACGCACCGTTGCCATTCGGGACCCACGACCGGTCTCCTCCCCCTTCGGACCCAAGACCGGTCTCCTTGCCCTTCGGGACTGACGACCGGTCTCCTTCCATTTTGGGACTCACGACCAGTCTCTTTTGCGGGATGTGAACACGTTCACAGACTCGGGCCCAAGTGCCGGCATAGGCTGCAAGCATGTTCGGCCACACCCTCGCCGCCCTCACCCGTGAGCCGACTCTGCAGGCCGCCGCGGTTATCGCCTCGGCGCCTGCTACAGCCGCCGGCCTCCGCGCAGTGGGCATCTCCACCGATCTCGATTCGCAGCTCCTGGCACAGGGGCTCGTCGACCCCGCCCTGTGGTTCAGCCTGTCGCTGGCGGCGCTGTTCGGCGCGCTCGGCGGCTTCGTTGCCGAGCTGCTGAGCCTGCACGGCAACGTCGAGCTGCCGCACCGTGTCAAGCACGGCCACGGCAAGCGCACTCGCCTGGCCGAAGCGCGCGACATGGTCGACCTGGGCGTGTTCTCGCGCATGCTGCTCGGCGCTGCCGCTGCCCTGGCACTGCTCTCGGTCTACGCCCCGACGAGCGCCACCGCCCTGCTCGTGAACGCACTGATCGCAGGCTCCGCCGCCACCGCCGTCTTCCGCCTGGTGCAAGGCCGCCTCCTGGCCGGCGCCAGTAGCAACACGAAGACAGCACTCCGCAAGGTCCCAACGCCCGCCGAGCGCGCCGCCTAGCGCGAAAAGGGCTTCAGGTGCGCTGACTTTTCCTCGCGCGCGCAGCCGCAGCCCCAGCCTTCGGCGTGGATCAGGTCCAGGATCAAGGCGGTCCAGCCAAAATCGACCGCCCCCTGCCCAGCTCCGGACAGCGGATGGAAGAACTCCCGCATCCCGCCCAGGCCGATCATCTGCACGCTTCGCTTGGCAATCTCCGAGGCGATGTCGCGGTAGCCGTGCGACCGTAGTCCCCAATACAGGTAGTAGTTCGCGTTCATCCAGGTCGGCCCGCGCCAGGTCACGCCGGTGCGATGCTCGGGGTCGAAGCTTGGCTCGGAGGCGGCCACGCTCGGCACTGGATAAGGCAGCCAGAACTCACGCTCGTTCAGCAGGTGCTCTTCGACCAGCCGCCACACCATGTGCCGATCGAGCGAGTCCAGCACCAGCGGAAACAGACTGGTAAAGGTGAGCGTGTGCGCGCGCTGCTCCTCGTAACCGTAGAGGTCCCAGAACACGCCGGCGCGCTCGTCCCAACACTTGTCTTCCAGGGCGGCGAGCACACGCCGCGACCGACGCTCGAACTCCGCCGCCTCGGTCGTCGGGTAGCCGGCCTCGCGGCACAGTCCGCCGAGCAGCTGAAGTCCATCGGCGTAGATCGTGTTGACCATGACGTCTTCCCAGTTGAAGACGTCGAGTGCCAGCAGCCGCGCCGGGTCCTCACGGTGCGGCTTATACGCGCTGAACAGCCGCTCCATGCTGGCCCGCAGGCGCGGATGCACCTGCTCGGGCGGCACCTCGCCCAATTGCATCAACGCGTCGTACTTCGGGCTGGTGTCCAGGCCTGACTCATCGGGCTGGATGATCGCGATCAGGTGATCGTCGTCGGGGTCGCGGTACGCCTTGAGCCAGCGGAAGAAGCGCAGCGCCGCCGGCAACACCTCGAGCAGAAAGTCCTTGTCCTTGGTCGCCTGATAGACGCGCCAGATGGCGCGGGCGATGACTGGCGGCTGAACGGTTACGGTGTAGAAGGGGTGCGCCAGCACGATCGAGTACTCGCGCAGTGCCGCCTCGTGGTGGCTCTTCTCCCACAGCAGCATGTGCGGGAGGAAGCCATCGGGCTGCACGCCCTGCAGCAGACAGCGGATTTCCTGCTTGGCCAGCTCTGGGTCGACACACAGCAGCGCAATCGCGTGAAAGGCCGAGTCCCAAAACCACTGGAACGGGTACGATGACGGAGACGGACAGACGAAGTTGTACGCACGGTTATCCCACGCGGAGACCCCCTGTTGCCGATTGGCCGTAAGGACCCGTCGGGCGTCAGCCGCGACAGCCGAGATGTCAACTTCGATCTGTGTAACGGTCACATCTCACGGGGCGTGGCACGTAACGTGCTGAAAGCTGAACACACTTTGTCACACGAAACGTCACGCTTCAGTTTCGTATTCTTTAGAGTCGACTGGAAATGAGGTAGCCGTGGCCATGCAGCCAAAGCCACCCGGTGCTACCACCATTATGCTAGTCGAGGACGACACCGCGGTCGCACAGACGTTGACCGACGCCCTCGAGGCCAGTGGATACCGGGTGTGGCTCGCCGAGACGGGCGCCGACGCGAAGACCCTCCTCGAACAAACGCGTCCAGACCTCGTACTCCTGGACCTGATGCTGCCCGATGTGGATGGCCTGGTGCTGTGCTCCGGGCTCAAGAGTATCGCTGACGTGCCGATCATCATCTGCAGCGCAACGCCCCAGAAGCGCGACGCTATCCTTGGGCTCAAGCTCGGCGCGGATGACTTCGTCGCAAAGCCGTTCGATATCTACGAGCTCGAGGCGCGCGTGGAAGCGGTGCTCCGCCGAACATTGCAGTCACGCACCGCGGAGCCCGCGGCAGCGCCGCCCGACCACATTCGGGTGGGCGAGCTGATCATCGATCGCTCACGGCGCCGTGTGACGCTCGGTGGCGAGCCAATCCAGCTCACGCCTACTGAATACCGGTTGGTCTCCGCGCTCGCTTCGCGGCCCGACGAGATCCTGTCTCGTGATGAGCTCGCGACCCTGGTGTGGGGCTATCAAGATGCCAGTAGCGGGCGCACGATCGACGTCCACATCCGCCGTCTGCGGGTCAAGCTGAACAGTGGCCCCGTGCCCGCGCCCGCGATCGTCGCCGTGCGTGGCTTCGGCTACAAGATGGCCCTCGAAGACGCCGGCAGCAACTCTACGGCCGCCTGAGCTCTACAGACGTCTCAGCCTCTGCCCAAGAGCCTGAGCCGTGACGGAAAAAGTTACTCGCCGCGGAAAATCTCGGCGAATGCCACGCGCCCGTTGGCGTCCTTCGCCGCTCCGATCGCGGCGCGGTTGAACCGCTGCTCCAGGATGTTTTTTCGGTGCGTCGGCGACTGCATCAGCGCCCCCTCGATCTGCGCAATCACATCTTCGCCAGGATTCGAGGAGCGGGCCAGGTTCTCGCCCGCCAGACCGTAGGGCAGCCCAGACGCCTGGAGCAGCCGCACGAACGCCAGTAGCCCCGTCTCGTCATAGTGCGTCAGGTTGTTCGGCCCCAACTGGGAGGCGGCGCGTAGGCGTGCAATGTCCAGCGTCTCCGGGTCGAAGTCGAGCGCGGGAAGGCCGTTCGCCGCACGATCTACATTGGTCAGGTCCAACAGCGCCTGCTCGGCCGCCACCATCCTGATGACGGCCAGGTCACCAGGCGCCTCGAAAGCGGACGCGCCCGCTGGCCGCCCCAGCAGCGTCGTTGCAGTGATCGCGAGCAGCGCCAACCCGATGAGCCAGCGCGAGGAACCCGTCCGTGACATTGCGGGCGCACTGTAAAAGCCAAACCTCGGAGTCGCCAGGTACCGCGGTACCACGCGCGGCTGCCGTTGTTACCCTCTGCCTGTGTCGGTACCGCGGCCCGTCCCCAGCTGGCGCCCCGGCCACTTCGTGTGGCCGCAGGGCCGCACCAAGCTGGTGCTGTTCGGCGGCATCGGCTCGCGCACTGGCGAGGCCGAGCGCTCGTTCGCCGGCCTGCTTCGGTATCTCCAGGACCACGCCAACTTCGACCCGCGCCGCGACATCCTCGAGGGCACCTACACCGGCAGCGACTCGAGTGGCCTGTGGCGCCCCCGACCCTACCTGCCGGTCGATACACGAAGGCCACTGATCGACATCGCCGAGGCGGTCGCCAACTGCCTCGAGTGGTACCGCGGAGCACTCCCCAGCGACTCCCGACTGTGTCTGATCGGCTACTCGCTGGGCGGCGTTGCCGCGCTCGACGGCGCGACGCTGGCAGTCGTACGCGACCGCGCCGGCTGGCAGGGCCGCTTCGGCGCAGTCATTACCCTGGCAGCGCCAGTACGTGGCTGCAATGCCGGATCGCTCATGAACTGGGCCTGGCTGGCCACGGGCGAGCCTGATCCGCTGGGTCAGGCCGGGCGCGACCTCGACGCCCGCTGGCGCGACCCCGCCGAGCAGCAGCGCCTCGAGCGGCGCGCCGCCTTTCTGCGCGCGACTGGCGCGCACGTCCTGACCCTCGCCGACCCCGACGACGCGGTCGTGCGCCCCGATGAGGCGCTGCTGCCAGCGCCTGGCGAGACCCAGGCCAATCTCCTGGTGCGCGTGCAAACGGTGCGGCCGGGCACCTACGGCCATGGCGCGCTCCTCGACGAGCCGACCCTGTGGCAGCGACTCGCGGGCGTGATCGGGGCGCAAGAAGCCGCTACGACGCATTCGGAGCCGGTGCCCGACCCGATCGATGCGGAGCTCGAAGCGCTCAAGGCGCGCCTGCGCGCTCATGGTCGCATCAAGTGACCTTTACGGTCGCGCTGTACGTCAGCGGCCACGGCTACGGACACGCCGTCCGCTCCGCGGAGGTCGCCACGGCACTGCTTCGCCGCGGTGCTCGGGTCGTGGTGCGCTCGGATGCGCCGCGCTGGCTCTTCCCTGAAGCAGCGGAGTACGTGCCCGGCGAAGCCGTGGACGTCGGGGTGGCGCAACACGATGGCCTCGACCTCGACATCGACGAAACTCGGCATCGCTGGGTGGCCTTCGCCGCGACGTTCGAGGCACGCGCTGAAGTCGAGGCCAGTCGGCTGCGCGAGGAGCACGTGGACTTCGTGCTCGGCGATATTCCGCCGCTGGCCTTCGCGGCTGCCGCCCGGGCTGGCGTCCCGAACGCGGCCATCGGCAACTTCACCTGGGACTGGATCTACGCCGCGTGGCCTCGATTTGAGGAGGCGATTGCGTGCGTGAAGCGCGGCTACCGCCAGGCGGATGTGCTGCTGCGACTGGCGCTGCACTCGACCGACCCCGAGGCGTTCGCCGCTTTTGGCACGATCGAGGACGTACCGCTGATCGCACGCCGCGCGCAGCGCTCACGTGCTTCGGTGCGAGAGGAGCTGCGGCTCGATGCCGCCGACCAGGTGGTCCTGCTGTCGTTTGGCGCCTTCGACGCCACGGGCCTGGACCTGCACGGGCTGGCCGAGCTGCGCGACTACCGCTTCGTCGTCACCCCGCCGCTGGCCACGCGCGCTACCGATCCGCCCAGCAACGTGGTGTGCTTGCAAAAGCAGCCGGATGACTACGCGTCGCTGCTGGCAGCGTGTGACGTGGTGGTCACCAAGCCGGGTTACGGCATCGTCGCCCACTGCCTCGCCAATCGCATCGCCGTGCTGTTCACGAGCCGCGGCCCCTTCCGCGAATACGACGTCCTCGCCCACGCGCTGCAGACCCTGGGCCGAGCCCGCTACGTGCCGCGCGAAGACGTCCTGGCCGGCCGCCTGGCCGACCACCTGGCCGCCCTGGCAAAGCAGACCAATCCGTGGGCCAACCTGCCGATGAACGGCGCCGAAGTCATCGCCGAGAATGTCTTCCACCGCATCGCGACGACCACGCGCGCGCAGCTACCGAAACCCGTCACCAGAGGAGCGCCGCAGGCGCGGTGAGGGCACGGACCTCCTCGCGGGTCGACCGGCGGGGTCCAGGGCGCGGGGAGCGCGCCGCAGCGCGCGACTTCCAAAGAAACTTGTTAGGGGCAGGGAGTGCGCGCGACTTCCAAAGCACCTTGTTACAAGCTCTAAGTGCTAAAGCGGTAACAGAATCGAGAACCTGGCACACTTAGTGCACGTCCGCGCACGAATTCCGGCGTTGGCCGAGCCGCTCCGGTCGACCGATGATCGCCACTCGCCCTGCCGACCTGTCCGATCACCAGGCGGCTGACGGAGCTGACCCGAGCGCGCCCCTGACCACTCGCCCAGCACTCGTCACCGCCTTGAGCCATGCCACGCGCCTGGCCCTGCTGGCTTGCGCCGGCCTGCTGATCCAGATCGCCTGGGTCGCGGTCTGGACGCTGAGCTACCGGCTGACGCACGGCGACGGCTTCTCGTATCAGTTCCTGGTCGCCCAAACACCGGTCTGGGAGAAGCTGCAGGAGACCCTGGTGCTGGCCAACACGCTCGCGCCCGGTGTCGAGCCGCCGATCTCGATCGACATCCTGGCGTACGCGTTGATGCTGGCGTTCGTCGTGGCCGGCATTGGCTACCTCGGCGGTGTGCTGCTCATCGACCTCGGCGTTGCGGCGATCAGAGGTGCGCTGGTGGTCGTGATCGCCTGGGAGCTGATCTTCCAGGTGACCCTGTTCCTACTGCCCGGCCTGTACACGACCGACATCTTCTCGTACGTGATGTACGGGCAGATCTCGGCGATCTACAACCTCAATCCGTACATCTACCCGCCCAACTACTTCCCGGGCAACGAGCTGCTGAACTGGATCCACCCCATATGGCACGACCAGCCAAGCGTGTACGGCCCGGTGTGGACCGACCTGGCATGGGTCTTCGCCAAGCTCATCCAGCCGCTGGAGCTGTACCAGCAAGTCCTCGCCTACAAGGTCGTGATGAACGTTGTGCAGCTCCTCAACCTGGGGCTGGTGTGGTGGCTGCTCGGTCGACTGATGACCTCGAAGAAGGCGCGGCTCGTGGCGTTCACGGTCTTCGCCTGGAATCCGTTGATGCTCTTCGATGGCCCAGGCAACGCCCACAACGACGTCCTGATGGTCACGCTGCTGCTGCTGGGCGTCATCCCGCTCGTGCTCAGCACGCGCAATCGCAACTGGCTCCTCGGCACCTTCATGGTTGGCATGAGCGCCCTGATCAAATACACGACCGGGATCGTCGGCCTCTTCTACATCGTGCCCTGGGCAGCGACCATCCGCGGCTGGCCAGCCCGCATCGCCTGGCTCGGCGCCGCCGGCACGCTGGTGATTGGCACCACGCTCGTCCTGTTCTGGCCCTGGCTCGAGTTCCCGCGCGCCTTCGAGCCGATCCTCACCGCCGCCAACGGCAAGGTCTGGCAGTACAGCAACTCGGCGCCCGACATCATCGCGCTGCACATCGATAACCAGGTCTTGCACGAGCCAAGCACCGACGTCGACGCCGAAAACCACTTCTACCTGTACCGCGACCTGTACTCGACAGACACCACCGACAGCACGCGGCAGAACATGAAGAACATCACCCGCGGCATCTTCGGCCTCTTCCTGCTGTGGGAGTGCTGGGGCCTGTGGCGGATCGCCGGCCGGCGCCCCGATAAGGTCGTCGATGCGGTTCTGTCCAGCTCGGTCCGCGCGTTCGTGGTGCTGATCGTGCTAGTCCTGCCGTGGGTGCTCGACTGGTACTGGATGTGGCCGCTGGCCCTGGCCACGCTGCTCGGCTGGCAGCGCATGCTGACCAGGGTGGTGGTGGCGTACACGCTGACCTGCCTGCCGATCTTCTACCTGCACCACTACTGGAGCTGGAACACTCCCAGCAGCCTGATCTTCCTGTACGTGGTCCCACCCCTGGCACTGCCCGTCATCGGCTGGCTGTACCAGCGCCTGGCTGGCGAGCGCGATCGACCGGAGCCGGTTGGCGCGATGCTTGCCGCACCCAGCGTGAGCGCGGAATGACGTCGCAGCCTCAGGAATCGCAGCTCGAGACCTACGCGGCTGATCTCAGTCGTACCTACAGCGAGCTGCGCCGCCACCTGCATCACATGACGGTGCTGCACGAGGTGAACACCCGCATCGCCTCGGCCCTCGACCCCGACGAAGTTCTGGCTAGCATGCTCGACTCGCTCGGCCAATTGCTGACGTACGAGTCAGCCGTGGTCTATCTGGTGGACCTCGACGTCGCCGTACCCGCCGAGGGGCCCCATACGGTGATCCCCGCCAGCACACCACCGCGCATGCTCGCTGGCCGCTCGTTCGAAGCCGGGCCGCTGCACGCGGTCCAGGGCAGCATCGCCGACGAGGGCAGCACCGTGGTCGAGGCGATGCGCACGCAGCAGACCGTCGGTCGGGCGATGGAGGCGGGCGTGCTGGAGCTGGTGGTGCCGCTGCGCGCGGGCGGTCGGTCGCTGGGTGCGCTCGACCTTCGGCTGGCCGAGGCGCTGCCCGAAGAAGACGTGAAGGTGATCGAACTGCTCGTCGCCGCCGCATCGGTCGCACTCCAGAACGCACACCTCTACCAGGAGACCCAACGACTGGCCACGACCGACCCGTTGACCGGGCTGAGCAACTACCGCCAGTTCCATGATCTGCTGAACCTGGAGGTGCAGCGCGCGCGGCGCATGGAATATCCCGTGGGTCTGGTGATCATGGACATGGACCACTTCAAGCTGGTCAATGATCATCACGGCCATCCGGTCGGAGATCAGGCGTTGCGGCAGGTCGCCGATCGGCTGCGCCACCGATTGCGCCGCACGGATGTCATCGCGCGACTCGGCGGCGAAGAATTCGGCGCGATCTTGCCAGGTGCATCGCTGGACGAGGTCGCCATCGTGGCCGAGAAGATCCGTAGCGCCGTCGCGGCGCTGCCGCCGCTGCAAGGTGGTATGAGCTCTGCAGCTACCCCAATCACGCTGAGTGTTGGTGGTACGTCGTTATCCGCGGATGTCGTGGACGCCCAGCTTCTGGTGAGCTGCGCCGACCAGGCTCTGTATCAGGCCAAACGCAACGGACGCAACCAGGTCCACATATGGACGGGTCCGCCGGGCAGCCACGCAGAGCCGGCTGGTACAAGCACACCCCATCGAGGGGGGACTGGTTGACCAATGGTCGCGTCTAAACGTTGCGTCCTGCTTGCGGACGACGATCCGGGCCTCCGACGGCTGATCGGTACCACGCTGGGCACCGAGGACTTCGATCTGCTGCACGCCACTGATGGTCAGGAGGCGCTCGACATGGCCCGCGAGCGGCGACCCGAGCTGGTCCTGCTCGATGTCAACATGCCCAAGCTCGATGGGTTCGAGGTGTGTCGCAATCTCAAGAACGAGCCTGACACCGCGAGCATCAAGGTGGTGATGCTCACCGCGCGCGGCGCCGACGTCGATCGCGCCCGCGGCCGTGATGCTGGCGCCGACGACTACTTCATCAAGCCGTTCAGCCCGGTCCAGCTGCTCAACAAGGTGTACTCCCTCCTGGAGTGACCCTGCAGCTCTTCCTCCAGCCGGGTTGGCTCGCGCTGCTGCTGGGCTGGAGTTTCATGGTGCTCTCGGCCGCCCAACTCACCATCCGCCTGATCATGGCGTTCTCGGTGCGCTTGACCCTGCTTGGCGCAGTGGTGCTGACCGTGCTCGCACTGCCGATCGCCGTCGTCTACGACCTGTGCACTGGCCCACAACCCTCGCCCGCAATGCGCCTGAGCCTCGTGCCCGTCCCGATGCTGTTTATGGCGCTGGCCGGCTTCGCCGTGTCACGCTGGGTGCTGCGGATTCGCCGTGTGCGCGGCCAGTTGATCGCCAGCGTGATGGTCGGCCTGCTAGACCCACACCTGTTTGCCCTACTCTCATCCTGAGCGGAGCGTGCAGCCGCAGGCATGACAAGCTTCGTATCGTTGATTCTTCGCGCTCAGGATGACACTTTGTTGAATCCGTTCGACTTCGCTCACGGTTGCTGATGAAGGTGGTCTTTCTCGGCACGTCGACCTCGTACGGCGTGCCGGTGATCGGCTGCCGCTGCGTCACCTGCACCAGCACTGACCCGCGCAACAAGCGCACCCGCGCCTCAGCGTGGGTCCAGAGCGACGAACGCGCGCACCTGCTCATCGACAGCGGGCCGGAGATGCGGCTGCAGCTGCTGCGCGAGGGCATCACCCAGGTTGACGCGGTCCTCTACACCCACCTGCACGCGGACCACACCGCCGGCATCGACGACCTCAAGGCCTTCAACGCGCGGCTGGGTGGCATCCTGCCGTGCTTCGGCGATGCCGACACCGGCGCCTCGTTGCGGCAGCGCTTCGCCTACGCGTTCGCGGGCACGCCGTGGGTCGGGCTGATCCCGCACATAAGCTATACGGCTGTCGATGCCGCGCCGTTCTTCGTGGGCAAGACGTGCGTGCAGCCGATCCCGATGCGCCACGGCAACATCCGCTCGACTGGCTACCGTATCGGCAGCTTCGCCTACCTCACGGACACCAGCGGCATTCCGTCATCGTCGCGCGCGCTGTTGCACGATCTCTCCGCGCTGGTCATCGACGCCCTGCGCTGGGAGCCGCACCCGACCCACTTCAGCGTCCCCGAAGCGTTGGCGCTGGTCGAAGAGCTGCAGCCCCAGCACGCATACCTGACCCACGTCAGCCACACCCTGGAGCACGAAACCACCAACCAGAAGATCGGCCCGCAAGTCGAAGTGGCCTACGACGGCCTGACGCTCGAGCTCTAGCTGGCCAGCGCGGCGACGATCGCCTCGGCGGTCGGGCGATCGAAGGAGATCACAGCCAGCACGTTCTTGCCGTCGCGCCGCAGCTCCGTGGCATTGGTGGTCGCCGTCAACGCCTGCCGCGTTGCCGAGCTCTCGTCCTGCCGAGCGCCCGAGAAGCGGTTCCGCAGCGCCAGCCCGAACGTATCGAAGAAGTTCCGCGCGTCGTTCTCACTGTCCCAAACCGTTCGAATCACGACGGCCTGCTTGCCGTCCTTCTCCAGCAGCAGCCAGCGATCGCCGCCCCAGCCCGCGGAGCCGCGCGTAGCCCGCGTGGCATCCGTCAGCTGCTCCAAGATCAGCCGGATATCGAGCTCGCCCAGCACGTTCGAGTTGATCTTCCGCCACCCCTCACCCAGAGCCGGCAGCAAGTCAGGCAAAGTAACGTCGACCGGCTTCTCGCGCGAAGAAAACTTCGCAGGGTGCAGGATCTGCTCGGTGGAGTCCGGCGGGTTGCGGAACACCTCGTCGACGCCCTGGTAGCCGCCGCTGGCCTGATACAGCCGCCGGACGAAACTGAAGCCGTCGCCGTACGGGAACAGCAGTTGATCACGAATGAAGAGCGGCGCGGACAGCAGCTTCGAGTCGCCACCGCCCTGGCCGAGCTGCGCCAGCTCCTCGGGCGTCAGGTTTTCCTGCGCCCACAGCCGCTGGATGAGTACCGCGTCGCCCTCGATCAGCGCCTGCAGCGCCAGTGACTTGTCATCATTAGCCGGATGTTTAGGGGCAATCTTGTTCAGATCGTAGTACTGATCCTGCAATGCGTGGGTATATTCGTGCGCGAAAGTATCTTTCTCGTCCGGACCAAACTGCGCTTTATCCCCAACGAGATACATGGCCTTTTCGTCTTCGTTATAGACGCCGATCACCTGTTCCTGCAGCAGCTCGAGCAGTAACTGCACCACACTTTCGTTCTGATTGAGCAGTCCGAGCGTCGTAAGCAGCTTTTGATCCGATTCTCGCTCGTTGGGCAGATAATCGCGTTCGAAGTTGTTCAAGAAGTACTGCCGCAACGCTGCCTCGTCGAGGAATCGCAGCGGCACATCGGCGTTCGGCTGCAGGCCTCGGTAGCGCACCACCTGAGCCTGGATCCGCTGCAGCAGTGCCCGATCGGGCCCAGCGGCTACGGTCGGACGAGGTGCCGCCGCGGGCGCCGCCGCTCCCGGCACGGGCGACGGCGCGGGCTGCGCGCGTAACTGCTCGATCTGCGATTGCAGCGCCCCGCGCGTGGCCTCAGCCGCGACCGCCCGCGCTCGCAGGCGGTCCGAATCGGTCTGGTCGCTCAGCATCTGCCGCGTGAGCAACGCGTTGCCGCCCGCTGATGCCAGCAGCAGGCCGATCAGGACGACGATGATGGCCGTGCGCCACACGTTGGCCGCGAGGATAGCATTGATCCTCCCGCATCATGCATCCAAACCGATCGGCTGAAATCGCCGCCACCGTCGCCGACCCGGCGCCGGTCCTGCAGCTAATCGTGGTCTCGGCGGTGGAGATTTTGCAGGGCAGCGCGGGCGTAATCGCGCTGCTCGAGGGCGATCGACTGATCCCACGCGCCAGCTACGGCTTGCCCGCGGGGGCCGTCGCGAGCTTGCATCCGCGTCTGGACCGCGCCATCCTGAATGTGCTCGGCCAGCTCGGTGAGCAAGTGAGCGTGCTCTACGTGCCGACGTCGTTCGGCGATTGGGCGCGCCGTTATCACGTGCTGGCGCTGGCGATGCAGCACGAAGAGCAGCTGATCGGCGTCATCTACGTCTTCCGCCACTCCGACGCGGGCGGGTTCTCCGACCGCGACCTGCACGTGCTGGACGTCTTCGCTCGCCAGGCCGCGGGAGCGCTGCAGCAGGGACGCGCGACCGCCGACATGCTCGCCGAGAAGACCCGCCTCGAGGACATGCAGAACACGTTCGTGTCGATCGTGTCGCACGAGCTGCAGACGCCGGTCGCAATCATCAAGAGCTACGCGGCGACACTCGCCCGCGAGGACGCATCGTGGCCGATAGAGACCATTCAAAGGGTCTCGCGCAACATCGAGGAAGAGTGCGACCGACTGCATCGGCTAATCAGCGACCTGCTGGACCTGACGCGGATCCAGGCGGGCCGCGTCGCGATGCGCGTCGGGAGCGTCGACGTCGCGCAGCTCGCTTCTGAGGTCGTCGATCAGCTGGCGCCGCGCGCGCCGCGCCACAGCCTGCGGGCGTCGTTCGCGCCGACCTTTCCGCTGATCCGAGGCGACGCCGATCAGCTGCGCCGCGCGCTGTTCAACCTGATTCAGAACGCGGTGAAGTACAGCCCCGACGGCGGCGAGGTCCTCGTCGCGGGCGAAGTCCGCTCGCTCGATGGCCAGCCGTGGGCCGTGGTGCGCGTGATCGACCACGGCATCGGCATCCCAGCGGGCGAGCAGGAACGGATCTTCGAACGCTTCCACCGCAGCGATACCCGGTTATCGCGCAGCACCGCGGGCGTAGGCCTGGGGCTGTACATCACGCGCAGCATCGTCGAAGGCCACGGCGGCCGCATCTGGGCCGACAGCGCCGGCCAGGGCCGCGGCAGCGTCTTCACCATCACGCTGCCGCTCTACAACGAGTAGCGCTCAACTCCCCTCTCCCTCTGGGAGAGGGCTGGGGTGAGGGCTAGGTCTCGGCTGAGATGCCGCCCTCACCCTCCCCCTACCCTCAGATCGATGGGAAGGCGTTCTGCACCAGCTGAATGAACTGCGCGGGGAACCAATGCCCGGCGAGCGGAGCATTCGGCAACGCATTTGTGAGCGCGCCCTTCAACGCCGGAGCGCTGAACGTGGGATCGCACATGCGGTCGAAGCCCTTGCCCTCGTTGTTATCCACCTGCTGGCTGGCGCCGTCGGACTCGCCTGGCGGCTTGACCCACACGAACGCGTCCATGTGCGCGAAACCCGTTGGCGTCGCAGCCGGCCGCTCGCCGATCCCAGCGCCATTCTGGTTACACCACGCGCCGCGATGCCGCCGCCGGTCGACCCGAGAGGCATTGATAAACGTGTTGAGGTCGGTGGAGGTGCTGGCCGCGGTCGGCCGTACCCCGCCCGCCGGCGGATTCGTCGACGTCACCGGGCAGTTCGCCGCCACGGTGCAGCCCCAGCCGTTGCGTGAGGCGTCCATCAGCATCCCCAGCGTGGTGGGGAACCGCCGATGGCGCCCCCTGGCACGACGACACCTCGCTCCCTACCGTTACCCCCACAGTTGGCGCTGTCAATAGCAAGTTCGCGTGCCGGCCTGGGAGCGATCCCACCGAACCCTTGGTCGCCCGCCCGTGTCCCGCCCTCGCCCGCGCGCCTTGTCCCGCTCGGCCCTGGGCTCGGCCCGTCCTTGTGCCGCTCGGCCCCGTCCTTCTCCCCGTCCTGCCCTGCTGGTGCTGGCCTCGCGGGGCGTGACCTATGATCTTGCCAGCCCCCATGACTGATCTCGCGCCTCGGCCAGTCAGCGCGGCTGCCACCAGCACCACACCGGGTGTCGTCACCTGCGCCGCCTACGCCCGCGGCCGCCGCATCGCCGACGTCCCCCTCGACGACATCGATCGCGTCCTGCGCAGCCAGGACGACGCGTTCATCTGGATTGGGCTATACGAGCCGGGCCAGGAGCTGCTCCGCAAAGTCCAGCGCGAGTTCGGCCTACACGACCTCGCCATCGAGGACGCCCACCGCGCGCACCAACGGCCCAAGCTCGAGCAATACGAGGAGTCGCTGTTCGTGGTCCTGCGCACGACGCAGCTGACCCACGTCGACGGCACGCTCGGCCTCGAGTTCGGCGAGACCCACGTGTTTGTCGGCGAACGTTACCTGGTGACTGTGCGGCACGGCTCACAGCGCTCGTATGCCGAGCTGCGGGCGCGGTGCGAAGCCACGCCGTCGCTGCTGGCCAAGGGGCCGGGGTTCGTCCTGTACGCGCTGATGGACTTCCTGGTCGACCAGTACTTTCCGATTGTCGCGGCGCTGGAGGAGGAGGTCGCCGGTCTCGAAGAGCAGCTGCTGGGTGACTCCGCGGAGCGCGTGAGCCGCGCCACGCTGACGCGCATCTACCAGCTCAAGCGCGACCTACTGCGGGTGAAGCGCGCCGTCGCCCCGCTCATCGAGGTCTGTAATCGGCTGATGCGTTTCGACGTGGACCTGGTGCCCGAGGGCACGCGGCCGTACTTCCGCGACGTGCTGGACCACGTGATCCGCATCAACGAGATGGTGGACAACCTGCGCGAGCTGCTCACCACCGCGTTCGAAGTCAACCTGTCGCTGATCTCGGTCGAAGAAAACCAGGAGATGAAGCGGCTGGCCGAGTGGTCAGTCGAGCAGAACCGCGATATGCGCCGCCTGGCCGCCTGGGCGGCGATCATCGCCGTGCCGACCATGATCGCCGGCATCTACGGCATGAACTTCCTGGAGATGCCCGAGCTGCACTGGACCCTGGGCTACCCCTTCGCGCTGTTAGTGATGGTGTTCGCCTGCGGCGCGCAGCGGTGCCGCTGGGCAGGAGGGCATCCAGGGTCGGACTGTAAGCGTGATGCTCCGCTGGCAGGCACTGCGTGTCCCCTCTCCCTCTGGGAGAGGGCTAGGGTGAGGGCGAGCTAAAGGCGATCTCCGCTGGCAGACACTGCTTGTCCCCTCTCCCTCTGGGAGAGGGCTAGGGTGAGGGCGAGCTAAAGGCGATAACCGCTGGCAGACACTGCTTGTCCCCTCTCCCTCTGGGAGAGGGCTAGGGTGAGGGCGAGCTAAAGGCGATAACCGGCTGCTGCTCGCCACGAGCATCCAAGCCGCGCGCAATAGCGACAGCCGCCCCACCACGGAGCAAGTTCCCTGGCTTCCCTCCTGCCCCGCGGCATGGACACGCGGCCACGAAGGGTATGCCGAGCGGGAGCGCAGGGAGCAGCCCGAAGGGCGTCCGGGCGACGCGACCAGCGGCGCCCGAGCGGACTGGAGCGAGCGCGGCACGGCCCTAACGCAAATTTTCCAAAGATGAACAGCGCGGACCGAAGCGAGCGCGGGAACGCTGAGACGCAAATTTTCCCAAAAGAACTGCGCGGGGAGCTACCAGAGAGCCTGACTAGCGAGCCGGGCGCCCTCGACGAGCGCTTCGAGCTTCGCCCATGCGAGTTGGGGATGGATGCGCCCGCCCATGCCGCAGTCCGTCCCCGCGATCACGTTCTCGCGGCCCACCAGCCGGCCGTAGCGCTGAATCCGCTCCGACACCAGCTCGGGGTGCTCGATCAGGTTGGTCGAGTGGGTGACCACACCGGGGATCAGGATCTTCCCAGCCGGCAACGCCACGCGCTCCCACACGTGGTACTCGTGCTCGTGCCGCACGTTCGCGGCCTCCACCAGGTAGGCCCCCGCCCGCACGGACAGCAGCACCTCCACGAAATCGGCCAGCGGCAGATCGTACAGGTGCGGTCCGTGCCAACTGCCCCAGCAGATGTGGTACCTGACCTGCTCCTCAGGGATCCCCGACAGCGCGTGGTTCAGCACCTCGGCGCGCTCCATACACCGCCGTTTGAACGCGTCGATGCCAATCCCGATGCCCATGCGGTCCCACAACGCGACGGTCCACGCATCGTCGATCTGCACCAGCAGCCCGGCGCGCGCGATGATCTCGTACTCCTCCTTCATCGCATCGGCCAGCGCGTACAGGAAGGCCGACTCGCTGGGGTAGTACTCGTTCGAGCGATACGGCTCGAGACTGGCCGGCGCTGTTACGGGCAGAAACCCCTCCACCGCCGACACCTCGTCCAGCGCCGCCTTGAAGTTGTCGACGTCGCGCTGCATCTGCCGCTGCCCGACGTACCGGATCGGCTCGGTGGCGACCCAGCGCGTCGACCAGTTGCTCACGTTCACCGACGTCCACGAGGAGTGGAACAGCGTGCCAGTCCGCGTGGCCTCTTCGTAGAACTCGGCGAAGGTCTCGCGATCCTTGCCGCGCGCGATCACCGCCTCGCCAGCCGGCACCTGCCGTGCCTCGAACCCACCCAGCCGCGCGGCCGCGTACGCCAGCCAGTTGCCCTTGCTCAGCTCGCCGTCGTTGATGACGTCGACGCCGATGTCGGCCTGCTTCTTCACCACGTCGGCTACCGCGGGCTCGAGTGCATCCTCGGTCAGGTCGGGCGGCACCGGCAGACTGCCGACGTGCGTGGTGAGGATCCGCTCCGTGCTGCGCTTCATGGCTCGACGGGGATCCCGGCGGCCTGCCAGCCCGCGCGCATCCACGCATAGGTGCGCGCGGCCTCGCGCAAGCCGTCGTAGCCGGGGCGAGCCTGACACTGCACGCTGGCTTCGAACGACAGCGGCTCAGTCCAGCCCGCCGCGCGCATCAGCTCGAGATAACCGGCCACGTCGAACGTGCCCTCGCCGCCCAGCAGGAACTGGTACTGCCGCCCCTCGGACTCACCCCAGCCGTTGCCGTCGACCCACCCCTCGTGATCCGATGCGCCAGCGTAGACGCGCTGATCTTTGAACTCCGCCGCGGCGGCGAGCGGCACCAGCCGCGGCACCGCCTCGCTGGCGGGGACGCACTGCACTTCGAAGTGGCTGACGTCGAAGTCCAGCCGCAGATACGGACTGGCAACGGTCCTCACGAGCCATTCCGAGCGTTCGATGGTGTCGACGGGTGCGCCCACGTGCGGCTCGAGGCACACCACGACGCCCCGCGA
>WNGA01003477.1_pt1 | contig 46178 bp, 43 predicted proteins | sample 5400061 | NCBI WGS metagenome assembly WNGA01 (sample SAMN13153366, study PRJNA577476) | soil metagenome | isolation source: 100 cm soil or saprolite under grassland replicate 2 | place: USA:California | collected 2016-06-15
GGCGACGCCGACGACTGGGACGCGGTGATCCTCGTCGAGTACCCGTCGCGCAAGGCGTTCATCGAGATGACGTCGAGCCCGAACTACCAGGAGGTGTCGAAGGACCGCACCGCGGGCCTTGCCGACTCGCGCCTGATCGCCATGACCGAGCTGTACCGCGAAACGGGGGAGTGAGCGCTCGCCCCCGAGCGTTGTCACCGAATCGGGCTTCTGGGGCGCGTTTTGGTGACAACGGTGCGGGGGCGGCGGTACCTTCGGAAGCAATGATCCGAGGCGAAGGCACCGCGATCGCGCGAGGGGTCACGGCGCAGGAGGCGTTCGACTTCGTCCTCGACCCCGCCCAGTACACGAAGGCCGACACGAAGATGGTGTGGGTCACCAAGCTGGGCGACACGGCCGACGGGATGATCGCCCGAGAGGACGGCCGGTTCCTCGGAAGGTTCCCGGGGTCGGTGGTCACCCGCTACCGGTGGGAGGCGCCGCACCGGATCCACGTCACGCTCGAGCACGGTGTGCCGCAGCACCTGCACGCCTGGTTCGAGATCGACGAGGTCGAGGGCGGCACCCGCATCCATCACGTCGAGGAGATGGACTTCGGACGCGGACCGCTGGGCTGGGTGTACGACCGGATCGGCGGCCAGTGGTTCGCCGACTCCGTTCACCAAGAGGTCGACGAGATCGCCCGGCTGCTCGAGGCGGGCGAGCGCGGCCGCGGTGTGGCCGCGCACGACGACGCGGGAGCGACTCAGCCGCGGTAGCCGTGGGCGTGCGCGGCCTGTCCCTGCCGCGTTGCGCCCCGCTTTGCCTTCTCCCTGCTGTCCTTGTCCCCGGGCGTGTAGCGGTACTTCTTCCCATGGTCGCCCCACTGGTAGTAGGGGCCTTTCTCGTCGTGACGGCGCCGGACGGGCATGACGCGCCTCCTCGCGGCCGGTCGGCGGAGTGCGGTTTCTTCTACCCGCTCGCAGCCACGGGTGACACGTCGACCCCGAGGCGATCCGAGACCGAGGTGCACGCCTCGACCAGCGCGGGCACGAACGCGCGCGCTCCGAGCACGCACGCGGCGTGATCGGTGTCGGCGGGGTGGATCGTGGCACCGGGGATCGCTCGCGCCAGCTTGTACTGCCGCGACGGGATCACGAGCCGGTCGCGCAGCGTGACCACGACGGATGTCGGGACGTCGATCTCGCCCACCCACTCGTGCGAGCTGAACCGGCCGAGCGCGTACGCGGCGCCGATCATCGCGACCGGATCGCACCGCAGCATCTCGCTCACAGCCCACCGCGGGAGGCGCATGCCGTCGAGCGTGTCCGGCGCGGGCGGCGGCGCCTCGGTCGGGGGTGACCGCCTCGGCCACGGCAGCGCGTCGACGAGGCGGAGCGCGGTCACCGCGCCCCACATGCTGCGGTACGCCCATCGCTCGCGGAACTTGCCGCTGAAGTTGCGGCTCGTCGCGCAGAACACGAGCCCCTCGACGCGGTCACGGTGCTGACGCCACATCAGCTGCGCGACGGGGCCACCGAGCGAGTAGCCGACCGGAATGCACCGCTCGATCTCGAGCGCGTCCATGAGTGCGATCGCGTCGTCGGCGCAGTCGCGGAGCCGGTACCGCGATCCTGCCTGCAGGCCGTGGCCGTGGCCGCGCAGGTCCATGGCCACGACCCGGAACTGCTCGCTGAGCGGCCCGAATGCCGGGAACCAGTTCAGCAGCCCGGTCGCGCCCAGGCCGTGGAGCAACAGGAGCGTCGGCGCGCCGCGGGGGCCCGGCATCTCGTAGGACAGGATCGTCCCGCGCCCGCCCAGCTCGACCGGCCGCCCCGGCGGAACGGCGTCGGCCGACAGCCGACCCAGGCTGAGCCCGATCACCTCGAACACCCGACCTCCCCCTGCCCGTCGCGGCGCTCCTTTCCTTCGTACCAGATTGCGAGGCCGCAGTGGTCGACCTGACGGCCGCGTCATACAGTGCTGCCGCGCCGGCGCGGCCGCGTGCGCCGCGCAGGGGGGCACGACACATGGCCAAGGTCGAGGAGTCCCGGGTCACGCTGGACACGACCGACGTCGACCGCCATATCGGCCAGCCGGTCGGCGGAGGGCAGCTCAAAGAGCCCGTCGCCGTCAACGACATCCGGCGCTGGGTGCAAGGGATGCAATACGCGAACCCGCTGCACTACGACGACGTCTTCGCGTCGCAGACCAGGTTCGGGCGCATCGTCGCGCCGCAGTCGTTCACGATCTGTTGCGACGTCGGCCACGGCGCCGGCCCCGCCATCGTCGGCAACATTCCCGGCACGCACATGATCTTCGGTGGCGACGAGTGGTGGTTCTACGGGCCGCGCATCCTTCCCGGCGATCTCTTGCGCATGCAGCGGCGCTTCCACGACTACAAGGTCTCGGACACGAAGTTCGCCGGCCCGACGATGTTCTCCCGCGGCGACACGCTCTACCGCAACCAGCGCGGCGAGGTCGTCGCGTTGCAGCGCTCGACGTCGGTGCGCTATCTCGCCGTAGAGGCGCGACGACTCGGGTTCTTCGAGCAGACGGCTCCGCGCCCTGTGTGGACCGAGGAGCAGCTCGGGAACGTGGAGGAGATGCGCCTCGGGTGGATCCGCTCGAACCGCCAGGGCGAGACGCCACGATGGGGAGACGTCGAGGAGGGCATGACGCTGCCGCGCCGCGCCATCGGCCCGCACACCATCGCCAGCTTCGCCACCGAGTGGCGCTCGTACACGTTCACGGTGTGGGGCTCCAGCTACCAGGAGGGTCCCGAGCACCTGCAGGAGGCGGGCTGGCTCCCGGAGATGGAGCGCAACCTCGAAGCCGGTGAGGAAGACCCCGCACTGACCGACGGGCTCTATCGCGGGCCTTCGCGCGGGCACGCCGACGAGGAGCACGCCCAGCTCATCGGCATGCCACGCGGCTACGGCTACGGCGCGTCGATGGGTGCGTGGGTGCTCGACTACGTGGCCTACTGGGCAGGGCACGAGGGTTTCGCGCGGCATTCCAACGTGCAGTACCGGTTCCCGGCCTTCGAAGGAGACGTGACGTACCTCGACGCCGAGGTCACCGGCAAGCGGCGCGACGAGACGCTCGGCGAGGCCCTTGTCACCCTCGAGGTCGTGATGTCGACGCAGGACGGTGCGGTCATGGCGAAGGGCCCCGTCGAGGTGGCGCTGCCCGAGTAGCCCCGCGCGGCGGCGGCGGCTTTGCCGACCGTCGCTGCAGGAGCCGGAACTTGCGACGGCGACCCAGAGGAGGAAGGGGCGGGATCGCATGACCACGTTCCGGGGTCCGCCCCCCGAGACCGAGGTCGGGATCGGGGCGCTCACCCTGAGCGGCTTCCTCCTCGAGGTGACGCGGCGCCATCCCGACCGCGAAGCGGTGGTCTTCCACGAGCCCGACGGCGGGGTGCTGCGTTGGAGCTACCGGGATCTCGAACGCGAGGCGCGCCTCGTGGCACGCGCCGTGCTCGGCACCGGGGCGGGGAAGGACAGCCGGGTCGGGATCCTGATGGGGAACCGTCCCGAATGGGTCGCGGCGCTGTACGGCGTCGCGCTCGCCGGCGCCGTCGCCGTCCCGCTGAACACGTACTTCGAGCCGCCGGAGCTGGACTACGTGCTCCGTCACTCGGACGCCAAGCTGCTGCTGACGCAAACGCGGCTGCTCGGGCATGCGTACGTCGACCAGCTCGTCGAGCTGTGCCCCGAGCTCGTCGACGCGACCCCTGGCGAGCTGCGCTCCAGCCGCTTCCCGCACCTGCGCCGGGTCGTCGCGCTCGGGTTGGACGAGCGCCGCGGCGCCATCGAGCCATGGGACGAGTTCATCAGTCTCGGTGACGTGGTGTCGGACGCCCTACTCGACGCTTCGGTGGACGAGGTCACTCCGGCCGATCACGCCCTCATCATCTATACGTCCGGCACGACGGCGGCGCCGAAGGGTGTCCTGCACCCGCATCGGGGGCCGGCCATCCAGAGCTGGCGGTTCGCACAGCAGCTGCGGCTCGACCCGAGCGTGCGGGTGTGGAGCGCGTTCCCGTTCTTCTGGTCGGCGGGCCTGGTGATGGTGATGGGCGCGACACTCGCCGCCGGTGGCTGCCTCGTGCTGCAGGAGCACTTCGAGCCGGGTGAGGCGTTGCATCTCCTGGAGAGCGAGCGCGTGACGTCGCCGCACGCGTGGGCGCATCAGCTCGCCGAGCTCGAGGACCATCCCGATTGGGCGCGCACCGACCTGTCGGCGATCCGTCACTGCGAGGCGTTCACGAGCTTCGGTCGTCATCCGAGCGTGCACGTCGACGACACGTGGAGCCCGCGCGCCGCGTACGGGCTCAGCGAGACGTGCACGATCATCAGCTCGCTGCCCGCCGACACGCCCCGCGAGATTCGCGACCGCAGCCAGGGCGCGATTCTCCCGGGCAACCTGGTGCGGATCGTGGATCGCGAGTCGGGTGCCGCGCTGCCCGCAGACGCCATCGGGGAGATCGCCGTCAAGGGCACGACCCTCATGCTCGGGTACGTGAAGAAGCTTCCAGAGGAGTGCTTCGACGAGGATGGCTTCTTCCACACCGGCGACGCCGGGTTCGTCGACGACGAGATGTACCTCCACTGGACCGGCCGCATGACGGAGATGATCAAGACCGGCGGTGCCAACGTGTCGCCGGTCGAGATCGAGGAGACGTTGCTGCGGCACCCGGGGCTGAAGTCGGCGCTCGCCGTCGGGATCCCGGACAAGGAGCTGGGGGAGATGGTCGTCCTGTGCGCGGTGGTGCACGACGGCGTGGCTGTCGACGAGAACGACGTGCGCGACTTCCTGCGGGGTCGGGTCGCCTCGTACAAGATCCCCCGCCGGGTGCTGTTCTTCGACGAGGACGAGCTCTCGCTCACAGGGAACGCCAAGATCCGCTCCGACGAGCTGCGCAAGTTGGCCATGCAGCGGCTGTCGGTCGTCTCGTGACCGAGGAGCTCGCGGCCCTCGAGCCGCTCGTCGGGGAGTGGAGCATCGAAGCAGTATTTCCGCAGGCTCCGCCGTCGGATCTGCGCGGGAAGACCGTGTTCGAATGGATGACGGGAGGGCAGTTCCTCCTCCAACGGTGGGAGGTGCCGATCGACGAGGCCCCGGACGGCCTGGCGGTGATCGGGCTGGATGGTGACGGCCCGACCTACCTGCAGCACTACTTCGACTCGCGTGGGGTCGCCCGCGTGTACGCGATGACCTTCGCCGACGGCGTCTGGAAGCTCAGTCGGACGACGGCGGACTTCTCACCGTTGGATTTCGCGCAGCGGTTCACGGGGACATTCGGCGACGCCGGTCGCACGATCCAGGGCAGCTGGGAGATGACACACGACGGGTCGACCTGGGAGCACGACTTCGACCTCGTGTACCGACGAGTGGAATGACAACGCTGCACGGCTCGTGGGTCACGCTCCGGCCGGCGACGCTGGACGACGTGCCCGAGCTCGCGCGGATCCGTGCCACGCCTGAGGTCCATCGTCACTGGCGCGGTGGCGACGACATGGTCGCGGCCGTGGTCGAGGACTTCGCCGAGCCGGACAGCGTCGGATACGTGATCGAGCTCGACGGGCGCGTCGTCGGCTGGATCCAATGGCAAGCCGAGGAGGAGCCCGAGTACCGCCACGCCAGTATGGACATCTACGTCGATCCGGCCGTGCACGGCCGCGGCGTCGGCACCGACGCCGTCCGGACGCTGGCGCGGCACCTGATCGAGGACCACGGCCACCACCGCCTCACGATCGACCCTGCGGCCGACAATCCCGCCGCGATCGGCGCGTACACGAAGGTCGGCTTCCGCCCCGTCGGGGTTCAACGCCGCGCCGAGCGCGGAAGCGACGGCACCTGGCACGACAGCCTGCTCATGGACCTCCTCGCCGAGGAGCTCACGGACTCCCCTTGATAGCCTTGATAGGCGAACATATGTTCGCTACCATGGTGGTACTTCCTTGACGCTTCCCCCGCCGTGTCGATGCCGGGAGGGGAGCGTGTTCGAAGAGGTTCGCAGCGCCATCACCGCTCTGGAGGTGGTCGCGCGCGGGCTCGATCCGGGCTGCGTGGACGGGCACGACGCGGCGGCACTGCTCGACGAGTTCGCTCGGGGCGAGCGAGTTTGCGCAGCAGCGAAGACGTTGCTCGCCGGTCGCGTCGACGAGACGAAGATTTGGCGCGAGAGCGGGCACCGCAGCGCCGCGCACTGGGTTGCCGAGGCGACCGGGGAGACGGTCGGTGCGGCTGCCCGCAACCTCGAGACGGCGCGGGCGCTCGAACAGCTCCCGGCGACGGACGTCGCGTTCAGGGCGGGAGAGCTCTCGCAGACTCAGGCCGCCGAGGTCACCAGCGCAGCGGGCAGCGATCCGAGCGCCGAGGCAGATCTGCTCGAGACCGCCAAGGCGACGAGTGTGAAGGGATTGCGCGACCGCTGCCGGGAGGTGCGCGCTGGTGCCGAGGCTGACGATGCGGCCTGGGCGCGCCGGCTGCATGTCGAGCGGCGCGCCCACGAGTGGAGCGATCCGAACGGCGCGTACCGGGTCGAGGCGTGCATGGCGGCGGATGCCGGTGCCCGGTTCAGTGCGGCGTGGAAGGCGCACACCGACCGGATCTTCCAGGACGCCCGCCGAGCGGGGCGGCACGAGCCGCGCGCCGCGTACGCGGCGGACGCGCTCGTTGCACTGGCGACCGAGGGTCCGTGCAAGCCGGTGCAGGTCAGCGTCGTGGTCGACAGCGCCGCGCTGGCGCGGGGTCATACCGAGCCCGGCGAGCGTTGCGAGATCGCCGGTGTCGGCCCCGCCCCGGTGAGCACCGCCCGCGCTCTGCTGGATGACTCGGTGGTGTCGGTGCTGGTGCGCGACGGCGACGACATCACGGCGGTGTCCACGCCGAAGCGCACGATCCCGGCCAAGCTGCGCCGGGCGCTCGAGGCTCGCGACCCCAAATGCGGCGTCAAGGGCTGCGCCAACGACCAGTTTCTCGAGATCGACCACATCGTGCCGCTGTCCGAGGGCGGCTCGACCGAGCTCGCCAACCTGTGGCGACCGTGCTCCCACCACCACGATCTCAAGACCTACTTCGGGTGGAAGGTCGTGGGGCCGCCAGGTGACCGCGACCTCGTCCCACCCGATGATCCCGACCCGCCCTACCGACCACCGGTGGTCGACTCGGCATCGACGTAGCGTCCGCTCGTGCAGTTCAGCCCGGAGTTGCGCGACGACGTCGCCGGTGGGGACATCACGGTGTCGTTCAGGCTCTGGCGGCGGCCGAAGGTCAAGGTCGGGGGGCGGTACCCGGTCGGGCACGTGCACGTCGAGGTGGATGCGATCGAGCTGGTGCCGTTCTCCAGCGTGACGCGCGCCGACGTTCGGCGATCGGGGGAACGAGACCGCGAGTCGCTCCGACGGCGCGCTGCGCATGCAGGGCCGATCGACGAGGACACGCTTCTGTACCGAATCGAGTTCCACGTCGTCTCGTAGGCGGATGCGCAGTAGCGTCAGCGCGCGATGAAGGCTGCCGTCTACTACGAGACCGGGCCGCCGAGCGTCTTCAGCTACGAGGACGTACCTGACCCGGTATGCGGTCCGGGCGACGTGCTCGTCGACGTCGAGGCGATCAGCATCGAAGGCGGTGACACGCTCAACCGGGCGGGCGGGGAGATGGCCACGTCGCCGCACGTGGTCGGGTACCAGTGCGGGGGAACGATCGCCGAGGTCGGGTCGGGCGTGAAGGACCGCGAGCCCGGGCAGCGCGTCGTGTGCACGAGTCTGTGGGGCTCGCACGCGGAGCGGCGCGCAGTGCCCTCGATCGTCACGTGGCTGGTGCCGGACGGACTCGACGTGGTCGAAGCGGCGTGCGTGCCGATCGCGTTCGCCACTGCCGACGACTGCCTCTTCGAGTTCGGTCATCTGCAGTCGGGCGAGACGGTGCTCGTCCAGGCGGGTGCCGGGGGTGTGGGGTTGGCGACCATCCAGCTCGCCAAGCGGGCGGGCGCGACCGTTCTCGCGACCGCGTCGAGCGACGAGAAGCTGGAGCGGCTGAAGGAGTTCGGGCTCGACCACGGCATCAACTACCGCACGAGCGACTTCCCGACGGTGGCGCGGGAGCTCACGGGCGGGCTCGGCGTGAATCTTGTCGTCGACTCGGTGGGGTCGACGTTGGCCGGCAGCGTGGCCGCGCTCGCGTACCGCGGCCGTGTCTCGCTCGTCGGACAGGCCGGGCGTGACCCGCAGCCGTTCGACGCCTCGTCGTTGGGGATGGGCAATCAGATGCTCACGGGCGTGTTCCTCGGCGCGGAGATCACTACCCCGCGGGTGCAGGCAATGGTCTCCCGCATGCTCGACGACGTCGCCAAGGGCGATCTCCGCGTCGTCGTCGACCGCACGTTCCCGTTGTCCGACGCCGCCGGCGCCCACGCGTACCTCGAGAGCCGTCAGGCATTCGGGCGCGTGGTGCTGATCCCCTGACGACCGGCTGTGCCGGGGAAGGTCTGCTACGCGGGCACGGACGCGATGAGCTTCTCGCTCGCGCCCCACAGGCGACGGGCGGCGTCCTCGTCCTGTGCCTGCTGTGACGGTTTCTTCGCCTGGCAGCGGTAGTAGTAGCCGCCGGTCGCGCCCTCGACTTCGGGCGACGACGCCAGGTAGATCGACGTGCGCGCGCCCTTCTCGGGGCTGATCGCGAACGGACCGGCGACGTAACGGATGCCGAACCCGTAGACGGGACCGAGGTCACCGCCCCGCCCGAACTCGCTGCGCACGAACCCCGGGTGCAGCGCGTTCGCAGTCACGCCCGACCCGTCGAGCCGGCGCGCGAGCTCGCGTGCGAAGTAGATGTTCGCCAGCTTCGACTTGCTGTACGCCTTCCCCCACCGGTAGCGACGCTCGGATTGCAGATCGTCGAAGTCGAGCCCCTGCCGGGCCCCCTTGTGCGCGTCGGACGACACGACCACGACCCGTGCGGGAGCGCTGGCGCGCAGCCGATCGAGCAGCAGATCCGTGAGCAGGAAGTGGCCGAGGTGGTTGACGCCGAAGGTGGTCTCGAAGCCGTCCTCGGTCTCCGTGCGTCGGCGGTGGATCAACCCCGCGTTGTTCACGAGGACGTCGAGCTGGTCGAACCGACCGAGGAAGTCGGCTGCGAACGACCGGATGGACCGGAAGCTTGCGAGGTCGAGCGGCATCACCTCGACCGACGAGCTCCCGCTGCGGTCGGCGATCTCCTGGCGGGCGGCGCGGCCGCGCTCCTCGTTGCGGGCCGTGATGACGACCTGCGCTCCCGCCGACGCGACCCCGACCGCCGCCTCCTTGCCGATTCCGGTGTTCCCGCCCGTGATCACGACGCGTTTTCCATTCATGGTGCTCATCCCGGGCCACGCTATCCGTGCGTCCACCATCCGGGGAGGGGGTGGCCGGCGAATCAACGTGGGATCATCGACCCGTCCGCTCTGCGGGGGAGAACCGACCGCTTGCGGGAAAGAACGGAGGCACGGTGGGCGAATACCTCCCGATCGAGGACCACGGCGTCGTCGGCGATCTCCATACCGTTGCGCTGATCGGCATGGACGGAGCCGTCGACTTCATGTCGTATCCGCACTTCGGGTCGTCGACGATCTTCGCCTCGCTGCTCGACGCCGAGAACGGCGGCCGCTTCCAGGTGCGTCCGTGCCACGCGTCCGGGGCGGTGAAGCAGATGTACCTCCCGGACACGAATGTGCTCATCACCCGCACGCTCGATCGTGACGGCGTCGCCGAGGTGTCCGACTTCATGCCCGTCGGTATCGACGAGCACGAGCATTGCCACGCACTCGTCCGCAGGGCGAAAGGCGTTCGGGGGGAGTCGTCCTTCGACGTCATCTTCGATCCGCGCTTCGACTACGGGCGCGCCGGCCACAAGGTCGACGTGCGCGAGGGCGAGATCCTCTTCCACTCGGAGGGACCCGACGGCCGGACCGTGCGGCTGCGGTCACAAGTGCCGCTCGAGGTGAAGAACGGCGCCGTGGTCGGGAAGTTCGTGCTCCGTGCGGGTGAGACCGCCGCGTTCGTGATGGAGGAAGCCGTTCCGGGACGTCCGAGCCCGTCCCAGTCTCCCGACTACGTCGCCGAGGTCTTCAAGGACACCGTGAACTTCTGGCGCACCTGGGTCGGCCGCTCGCGGTATCACGGCCGTTGGCGCGAGACGGTGAACCGCTCCGCGCTGGTGCTCAAGCTGCTGGTGTCGGACAGGTACGGATCGCTGGTCGCCGCGCCGACGTGCGGTCTCCCCGAGGAGCTCGGCGGCGAACGCAACTGGGACTACCGCTACACCTGGATCCGTGACGCGTCGTTCACGCTGTACGCGCTCATCCGGCTCGGGTACACGGCGGAGGCGGGCGCGTTCATGCGCTGGATCGAGGACCGCTGCGACGACCTCGGGCCCGGCGGCTCGTTGCAGATCATGTACGGCATCGACGGGCACAAGGACCTCAGCGAGGAAATCCTCAGCCACTTCGAGGGGTACGCGGGCTCGTCGCCGGTGCGCATCGGCAACGGCGCCTACGACCAGCTGCAGCTCGACATCTACGGCGAGCTGATGGACTCCGTGTACCTGTACAACAAGTACGGCGCGCCGATCTCGCACGACCTGTGGAAGAACCTCGTCCGGCTCGTGAACTGGGTCACCGAGCACTGGCAGCTTCCCGACGAAGGCGTGTGGGAGGTGCGAGGCGGTCGGCAGGAGTTCCTGTACTCGCGGCTGATGTGCTGGGTGGCCGTCGACCGCGGGATCCGCCTCGCCGACCGCCGGTCGTTCCCGTACCCGTTCGACCGGTGGCGCGCGACGCGCGACGAGATCTACAACGACATCTACACGAACTTCTGGGATCCGGAGCAGCAGGCGTTCGTCCAGCACAAGGGCACGAAGACCCTCGACGCCTCGACACTGTTGATGCCCATGGTCAAGTTCATCAGCTCGACGGATCCGCGCTGGCTCTCGACGCTCAAGGCGATCAAGGAGACCCTGGTCGAGGACTCACTCGTGTTCCGGTACCGCGTCGGCGCCGCCGCCGACGGTCTCATGGGCGAAGAGGGCACGTTCAACATGTGCTCGTTCTGGTACGCGGAGGTGCTCGCCCGCTCCGGCGACGTGCAGAAGGCGCGGCTCGTGTTCGAGAAGATGCTCGGCTACGCGAACCACGTCGGTCTCTACGCCGAGGAGCTCGGCCCGCATGGCGAGCATCTGGGCAACTTCCCCCAGGCATTCACGCATCTCGGGTTGATCAGTGCCGCCTACGCCATTGACCGCAAGCTCTCCGACTCCGGCTGGGTCGCTTAGTCAGAGCTCGGCCTCCCACGTCCGTGTCTCGAGGATCTCGCGGACGCGCGCGAGGAACGCCGACGCGTAGGCGCCGTCGAACGCGCGATGGTCGAAGCTCAGTCCGAGCATCCCGACGGCGTGGACGACGATCGCCTCGCTGCCGTCGTCGAGCTCGACGACCACGGGTCGGCGACTCACGCCGTCGGTGGACAGGATCGCCACCTCCGGCTGGTTGATGATCGGCGCCGAGATCGCGGTGCCGGACGGCCCCGGGTTCGTGATCGTGAACGTGCCGCCGGCGACGTCGTCCGGCGACAGCCGCTTTGCGCGGGCGCGGGCGGCGAGGTCCGCGATCTCGTCGGCGAGCGCGACGAGACGCTTGCCGTCGGCGGCACGGACCACGGGCACGATCAGCCCCTGGTGCTCGAGGTCGACCGCGATTCCGATATGCACGTCGCGGTGCACGATCAGCTCGCCGTCGCCGACCGACGCGTTCACGTGCGGGAACGTCGCGATGGCATCAACCAGCGCCCGGGCGACGAACGGGAGGAACGTCAGCTTGCTCGCCCGCCGGGCGCGATCCACCCGGTCGAAGTCCACCTCCATCGCGATGAACGCGTGGGGCGCGACCTGCAGGGAATGAAGCAGGTTGGCACCTGTCCGCTGCTGCACGCGGTTGAGGGCGACGCGATCCTCTCGAGACGGCTCGAGGGGCGACGACTCCTCGAGGAAAGAGAAGACGTCGTCCCGGGTGACGCGTCCTGCTGTTCCTGTCCCGGTGATCGTGACGGGCTCGAGCTGGTGCTCGGTGATCAATCGCCGCACCACCGGTGACCGGAACTCCGGCCGCGCTCGGCGCGGGCGACGGAGGCGGGCCGGATGGGCGGTGGCCACGGTTCACACGGTAGTCACGCGAGTTCCACGAAACGCGGATCTCCTGGTCGTATGCTGCGACCAGGAGAACATGGTGAAGCTGTTCGATCGGCTCGCGCACCATCCGAATGGCAGGAATGGGCTGAGCGACGTGCCGTTCGACGAGGCGCTCGCCGACTACCGCCTCGCCTGCATCTCACGCGCGATCGACGACCGCGAAATCGCGCTCCGTCAGCAGAGCCACGTGTTCTTCCAGATCTCGGGGGCGGGGCACGAGGCGCTGCTGCTCGGCCTCGCCCGGTCGCTGCGCGCCGGCTACGACTGGTTCTTCCCGTACTACCGGGACCGCGCCCTCGTCCTCGGCCTCGGTGTCACGCCGTTGGAGATCCTCCTGCAGGCGGTCGGCAGCGCCGACGACCCTGCCTCCGGCGGCCGGCAGATGCCGTGTCACTGGGGCGACGCCGAACGCAACATCGTGAGCCAGTCGAGCCCTACCGGCAGCCAGTGCCTCCCGGCCGTCGGATGCGCCGAAGCGGGCCGCTACATCGTCGGGCGCGACCTTCCCGGCTGCACCGCCTACGGCGACGAGGTCACCTACGTGTCGCTCGGTGAAGGCGCGTGCTCGGAGGGCGAGTTCTGGGAGAGCCTGAACACCGCGTGCCGGCTCGGCCTGCCCGTCCTATACGTGGTCGCCGACAACGGGTACGCGATCTCGGTACGGGCGAGCGACCAGGCGCCCGCGCCGGTGTCCGAGATGGTGATGGGCATGCGCGGCCTGCACGTGACACAGATCGACGGCCGCGACTACTTCGCGGTGCGCAAGCTCGGCGCCGAAGCCGTCCAGCGGGTTCGAGCCGGCCAAGGGCCGGGGCTCATTCACGCCACCGTGACGCGCCCGTACTCGCACTCGCTCTCGGACGACCAGAAGAAGTACCGGCCGGCCGAAGAGCTCGAGGACGAAGCCGAGCACGATCCGATCCCGCTGCTCGAGCGCGAGCTCGTCCGGCTCGGTGTGCTGACGCCGGAGCGGGCGCAGGAAGTCCGAGCCGAAGCGAACGAGCTCGTAGCCGGCGCCGCCAAGGAGGCGCTGGCCGCGGCCCGTCCCGACCCGAAGAGCATCTCCCACCACCTCGTCGGGCCGCGCCCCGTCACCGAGGTACCGGCGGATCCGCCTGCCGCCGCTGAACCCGTCGCGTTCGGCGAAGCCATTCGGCTGACGCTCCACGAGGAGATGGCGCGCGACGAGCGCATTCGCGTGTTCGGCGAGGACGTCGCCGACGCCGACCCGCGCGTGCTCGGGAAGGTGCCCGGCAAGGGCGGTGTGTTCGGCGTCACGCACGGGCTCCAGACCGAGTTCGGGATCGCGCGCTGCTACAACACGCCGCTCGCCGAGGCCAACATCGTCGGGCGCGCGATCGGTCAGGGAACACGCGGGCTCCGGCCCTGCCCCGAGGTGCAGTTCTTCGACTACATCTGGCCCGCCATGCAGCAGATCAAGTCCGAGGCGGCAACGCTGCGCTGGCGGTCCAACGGCGCGTTCAGCTGCCCGATGGTCCTGCGCGTTCCGATCGGCGGGTACCTCACCGGCGGGTCGATCTGGCACTCGCAGTGCGGCGAGTCGATCTTCGCCCACGTGCCGGGGCTGCTTGTCGCGTTCCCCTCGCGCGCCCGCGACGCCGCTGGCCTGCTCCGAACCGCATTCCGGTACGAGGATCCGGTGCTGTTCCTCGAGCACAAGCACCTGTACCGGCAGGGCTACAACCGCGATCCGATGCCACCGGCCGACTGGCTGCTGCCGTTCGGCAAGGGCGCGTACGTCACCCGCGGCGATCGCGTCACCGTGGTGACGTACGGCGCGACCGTGCACCGCGCCGAGCTCGCTGCCCGCGAGATCGACCCCGACGGCGGCGCCGTCGAGATCGTGGACCTGCGGACGCTCGTGCCGTGGGACCAGGACATCGTCGCCGAGTCGGTGGCCAAGACGGGTCGCGTGCTCGTCCTCTACGAGGACACGCTGCGCTGCGGATTCGGCGCCGAGGTCGCGGCGTGGATCGCCGACGAGTGCTTCGAAGCCCTCGACGCTCCCGTCTGGCGCCTCGCCGCGCTCGACACACCGGTCGCCTACGAGCCGACGCTCGAGCAGGCGGTCCTCCCGCAGATCGACGACATCACCCGCGACCTGAAAGCTCTCCTCGCGTACTAGTGGCGGCGGCCGACTGGGTCGCCGCCGATTTGCCCGTGAACGGTGAGGCGGCGGTGAGCCCGTCGGTCGCCGCCAGTGACGCGGAGTACCCTCCGCGCGAGTCCGACCGGAGGGTGCGCGATGGATCGCATGAGCCCGCTCGACGCCTCGTTCCTCCACATCGAGAACGACGTCAACCACATGCACATCGGCTCGGTGGGGATCTTCGAGGGCCCGGCTCCGAACTACGGCGACTTCGCCGACCTGGTGGCCGGGAAGCTTCCGCTCGTGCCCCGTTACCGCCAGCGGGTGCGGTTCGTCCCGCTCGACCTCGGCCGCCCGCTCTGGGTCGACGACTCGCACTTCAACCTCGGCTACCACCTCCGCCACACCGCGCTGCCGCCGCCCGGTGGCGATCGCGAGCTGCGCAACCTCGTCGGCCGGCTCATGGCCCAGCAGCTCGACCGCACGAAGCCGCTCTGGGAGATGTGGATGGTCGAGGGCCTGCAGGACGGTCACTGGGCGCTCGTCTCGAAGGTCCACCACTGCATGGTCGACGGCGTGTCGGGCTCCGACCTGCTGGCGGTGATGCTGGACCCGGAGCGCGAGCCGGCGAAGCCGCGCCCCGACACGTGGCGGCCCGAACCTGAGCCGTCCGACGTGCGGCTCATGAGCGAGGCCGTCGGCGATCTCATCGCGAGCCCGTACGAGCAGTTCCGCGCGATGCGCGCCGCGGCGCGCGGCTGGCGCCAGCTCGCGGGTCTGTTCGCCGACGCAGCGCGAGGCGTGGCGTCCCTCGCGGGCCTCGTGCGCCCGACGGTGGAGTCGTCGCTCAACGGCCCGATCGGACCGCACCGACGCTGGGACTGGGCGCGCACGAACCTCGCCGACGTGAAACGCGTGCGCGCCGCGCTCGGCGGCACCGTGAACGACGTCGTGCTCACCGTGCTCACGCGCGGTTTCCGCGACCTCATCGTGGCGCGCGACGAGGAACCCGAAGGCCGCGTCGTGCGCACGCTCGTCCCCGTCTCCGTGCGGATGCCCGGCGAGCACGGTGTCTACAACAACCGTGTCTCGGCGATGTTCGCCGAGCTCCCGGTCGGGATCGTCGACCCGGCTGAGCGTCTCTCCGCCATCCGGGCGCAGATGGCCGGGCTCAAGCAGTCCAAGCAGGCGGTGGCGGGCGAGGTGCTGACCTCGTTGTCGGGGTTCGCGCCGGCATTACTCCTCGCCGTCGGGACGCGGGTGGCTTTCCGCATCCCGCAGCGCAACGTGAACACCGTGACGACGAACGTCCCGGGACCTCAGTTCCCGCTGTACGCGTGCGGGCGGCAGATGCTCGAGGCCTTCCCGTTCGTGCCGATCGCGGGGCATCTCCGCGTCGGGGTCGCAATCTTCTCCTACAACGGGATGCTCAACTTCGGCGTCACCGGCGACTACGACACGGCGCCCGACATCGGTGTGCTGTGCCGAGGCGTCGAGGACGGAATGTCCGAATTGCTGAAGCTGGCGAGCGAGCGCGGAACCGGCGAAGCTGGAGAATCCGCGGGCACGTCCGCGGCGAACAAGGACTGAACCGACGACGAAGTCGAAAGAGAAAGGGCGATCCATGGCGGTCGAGGAGCACGAGATCCGCTCCGGCACGGTCGAGGAGCTGTCCGAGACTGTCTCCGACGAGGAGAAGCGCGAGGCCATCCACGCCGTTCGCTCGGCGGGTGACGCGCTGTTCACGTGGGACTACGAGCGCAGCCGCGACGCCTTGAGCAAGCTGTACGAGAAGGCCAAGACGTCGATGTGGAACGTCTCAACCGACATCGACTGGGACATCGACGTCGACCCGTGGAAGATCGCCCGCGACCCGAACAACCCCCTCAACACGACGATGGCGCTCGAGCGTGCGGGCACCCCGTTCGAGAAGCTGTCGGAGGACGAGTGGTTCGACCTCGGCGCCGCGCAGCAGGCATGGGTCCTGTCGCAGTTCATGCACGGCGAGCAGGGCGCGCTCATCTGCACCGCCAAGATCGTCGAGCAGGTCCCGTGGATCGACGCCAAGTACTACGCCGCGACACAAGTGATGGACGAGGCGCGCCACGTCGAGGTCTATTCCAAGTACCTCAGCGAGAAGTTGGCACACGAGTTCCCGATCAACGTGCACCTGCGGGCGCTGCTCGACGACGTCGTGTCCGACTCGCGCTGGGACATGACCTACCTCGGCATGCAGATCATGATCGAAGGTCTCGCCCTCGCCGCCTTCGGGTTCCAGTACCAGACGTCACCCGACCCACTGCTGAAGCAGATCACCCGGTACGTCATGTCCGACGAGGCGAGGCACGTCGCCTTCGGCGTGATGTCTCTCAAGGAGGCGTACCAGGACCTCGACGCCGCCGGCGTCCGCGAACGCCAGGAGTTCTGCTACGAGGCCGCGGTCAAGATGCGCGACCGCTTCCTCGGCCAGGAGGTCTGGGAGTGGGCGGGCCTGCCGGTCAAGGAGTGCACACGCGTGATGCTCGACGCGCCGATGCAGCGCGAGTTCCGCAAGATGCTGTTCTCCAAGATCGTCCCCAACCTCAAGAAGCTGGGTCTTCTCGACGCCGGTGACGGCTGGCTGCGCCAGAAGTTCGGCGAGCTGGGCGTCCTCGAGTACGAGGACTGGGAGGACACCGGCGCCGAGTACGAGCGCATGCAGCTGGAGCAGACCGCGGGGTAACGCGTTTGCGGCGGACCGGCAGGCTCACCGCCGCCTCACCGTTTACGGGCAAATCGGCGGCGGCGACCTGCCGGACCGCCGCTTGTGCCGTTCAGCGCGACGCGCTCGTACTCGTCCCCGAGTGAAGAAGAGAGAGAAGGGCGCGTGTGTCCTCCCTTTCGAGCTTCTTCAGGGTCGATTCGCGTGCCTGCGTCGTTACCGGGCCACGGCGGGATGGGTCCATGGCGTTCATGCCCATCACGTTGAGGTCGTCGGCGGTGGGCTGGAACGCGAGGACGGGCACGCCGCGCCGGCGAATGCGTCCCACTTCCTGACCCAGATAGAACCGGCAAAGACGCCGGGCGGGCAGGTCCAGCGACGGGCGAAGTCGATTCCCCGCCACCGACATCGGTGAGCTCACGATCACGACGTCGAGGTCACGGTCTGCCAACACGTCGGCATTCGTGGGGGAGTGCGCCCCGCCGTCGACGTACGCGACGCCGCCGATCGTCACCGGCTCGAAGAAGCTCGGGATCGCGCACGAGGCCGCCACCGCGTCGGCGACGTGCGCCGCCGGCGCGCCGTCACGGCCGAACACGACGCGCCGGCCGTCGCGCAGCCGCACCGTTGCCAGCCACAGCTCGCCGTCGGGCCAGTCCGAGCCGAACAGCGGCCGGAACCCGGACGCGACGAGCTCGGTCGGCACCACGCCGGCTGGGAGCGCGCCCGCCAGCATCACTCCGGGCCGGTTCATCCAGAACGGACGCAGGGCCGCTCGCATCAGCAGCGCGGGCGAGGCCATGCGGGGTAGCCCGCGCCGGCGGGGCGGGCGCGTCGGCATCCGGCTCGGACCGCCGCCCATGTCGGAACGCCCCGCGAGCGCGGTGCCCTCGGGCGAGAGCGCCTCGCCTGTGGACCGGGCGGCCAGGTCGCGCGGCGCGAAGCCGGCGCGCAGCAGACCACCGACGACCGAGCCGGCCGACGTACCGACGATCACCTCGGCGTCGCGGGGATCCCAGCCGGTGGCATCGCACAGACCGTCGAGCACACCGGCGTGGTAGGCGTGGCCGACCACGCCGCCGGCGCCCAGGACCAGACCGATGCGGGGTCTTTTCACCACGACTGCGCATCGTAGCGCCCCCCTTGACGAGCTGAGCGGGCGCTTGGTATAGTTTGCATGCACCAAATCCCCTAGAACCTCGAACGACAAGGAGCCCCCGTGGCTGTTCTCGAGATCACCGACGTTCCCGAGCAGGTGCTGGACGCCGTCCGCACCGGCCAGGACGCGGTCATCGATGCCGTCAAGACCGTCGCCGGCAATCTGCCCGCGTGGTCCGAGCTGCCCTACGCCGACCGGCTGCCCGCCCCGGGCGAGGTCGTCGACCGGGCGTTCGGCTACGCCGAGCAGGTGATCGACAACCAGCGCGACTTCGCGAAGAAGCTCGTCGCCGCCGTCACCCCGGCGTAAAGAAGCATCTCCTCCCAGCGGATCGTGCGGGGAGGGCGCCCCCCCGACCCTCCCCGTGCGCTTCGCACGACCGCGATGACCACCGACGCGTGGCAATCCCATCTCGAAGCGCTTGGCAGCTTCATCCGCAGCCAGCGAAAGCTCTCCAATCTCTCGCTGCGCGAGCTGGCCGAGCGGACCCGCGTCTCGAACCCGTACCTCAGTCAGGTCGAGCGCGGCCTCCACGAGCCTTCGGTGCGCATCCTGAAGGCGATCGCGCAGGCCCTCAACGTCTCGGCCGAGACCCTGCTCGCGCAGGCCGGCCTCCTCGAGGACGACGGCGGCGGTGACGACGCCCAGCGCGCCGGCTCCGAGCCCCGAACGGAGGGCGCGATCCGCGCCGACCCCGATCTGACGGACGACCAGAAGACCGCCCTCCTCGCCGTCTACCGCAGCTACGTCGCCGGCAACCGGGCCTGACCCGGCGCCACCGGCGTGGCCACGGTGCTAACCTCACGCCTCTCGAACCACTCCGGCAACTCTTGCAACAATGCCCTTCAGTTTCCCCGATGGCAGGTCGATGACTTCTCCCGTGCACCGCGTTCGCCGTTTCGCCCCGCTCGCCCTCGTCGCGGCGCTGGCCCTCGCGGCCGCCGGCTGCTTCGCCCCGCCGCCGCCGGGTTCCGTCCCGGTCATGGGCCAGTCGAGCCTCAGCTGGGAGCAGCTCGCGGGGTTCTTCTGGGCCAACCAGCCTCCGGGCTCTCCGTGCGCGACGGTCTCGATCGAGCAGCTGAGCGCGGACTTCGTCTGGGACGGCAACGTCGAGAATGTCCGTGGCGACATCGCCTTCGCACAGTCGATCATCGAGACGGGATGGTTCCGCTACGGCGGCCAGGTGCAGTGCTGGCAGAACAACTACGGCGGGCTTGGCGCAACAGACGGCGGCGCCCAGGGTGCGAGCTTCCCCGATGCCGACACCGGTGTACGTGCCCAGATCCAGCACCTCCGCGCGTACGCCGACTCCTCGGCGACGAGTTGCTCGCAACCGCCGCTTCACACGCCGTGTGCCGACCCGCGGTTCAACCTCGTGAGTCCGAAGGGCAAGGCGCCGACCTGGAACCAGATGGGGAACGGGAACTGGGCAACAGACCCCAACTACGCGTCGAAGGTGATCAGCCTCTACAACCGGATGCGCGCGTACGCGGATTTGCCCCCGGTCTGACGCAGCCCTCGATCACCGCAACCGCAGCGTCACCCGCACCGGTCGGTGGTCCGAGCCGACCTCGCCGAGGATGGCCGCGTCCACCACGTCGATGTCGTCGCGCACGAGCACATGGTCGATCTGGCTGTGTGGGCGGTGCGCGGGCCAGGTGCGCCCGCGCACGGCGCGACGCCAGCCCGGCAACATCGCCGTCACCGCCGGCCCCCAGAGGTTGAAGTCGCCGACGATCACGGTGCGCTGCTCGCATGGAGGCAGGCTTCGACGCAGCCGCCGCAGCTGCATCGGCGGTGCGTGGGGGAGCCGCGAGCTGAGGTGCACGGCGACGAGGTCGAGGTCGCGGCCCTCGACATCGAGCGCGACGCGCAGGGCGCGCCGCTGGATGGCAGGGTCCGCGGGCACGTTGCCGACCGGGATCTCCTCCACCAGGCGGGCCGGAAGCCGGCTCACCACCGCAATACCGATGCGGCCTCGGCCGTCGCCTCGTCGGCTCGAGACGATGAGTGGCCACGGCTCGACGATGCCCCGCCCGAAACTCGCCATGTGCACCGTTGCGCCTTGGTCGGCGGCGGCGACGTCGACGGCGGCCGGGCCTGCGTCGGGCCACCAGGCCTCCTGCAGGACGAGCACGTCGGCGTCGAACGACCGCAGCACCGCGGCCGCGTCGAATGCGCCGTTCGAGGACGCCCCGTCCGGCGCCGCGGCGTGCTGTCCCAGGCGCGGGGTCGAGATCCGGCGCGTCCGTATGCCGCCGTGCAAGTTGAGGGTGACGATGCTCAGTTCGCTCATGCGCAAAAGAGCTTGACACCCAGCCTGCATGTTCTCGACGCGGCTGCGTAGGCTCTCGCCTGACGGGGTGTCAGATTTGCCGTCGGCAGAGTCGCAGACGAGGGAGATGACGGATGGCTGAGGTGTCCGCGACCACGGGCGTCGGCGCGGCGTTCGACCTCTCGGGGCGCGTGGCGGTGCTGACCGGCGGGGCCAGCGGCATCGGCCGCGCCACCGCGCAGGTGCTTGCGGGCGCCGGCGCGACCGTCGTGCTCGGCGACATCGACGAGAAGGGAGCGCAGAGGGCGGCCGACGAGATCGCGTCGAACGGTGGGACGGCGTTGCCGCTTCGCACCGACGTCACCGCGCGCGCCGACGTGGACGCGCTCGTCGACCGCGCCGCGGGAGAGTTCGGGCGGGTCGACATCATGGGCAACATCGCCGGCGTCCCCCACAACCAGATGGTCGCCGACGTGACCGACGACGAGTTCGAGCGCATCCTCGCCATCAACCTCAAGAGCGTCTTCTACGGGTGCCAGGCGGCGCTGCGGGTCATGACACCGCAGAAGGCGGGGAGCATCGTGAACATCTCGTCCGGCGCGATCGACACGCCCGCACCGACGCTGGCGTGTTACGCGATGACGAAGGCCGGCGTCGCGATGCTCACGAAGACGCTGGCGATGGAGGCAGGGGCGCACGGTATTCGCGTGAACGCCCTCGCGCCCGGGGTGATCCTCACGAACTTCTCGCGCCAGCACTTCGTCGACGCCGACGGCACGGTGAACGAGGAGCGCCTCCAGCAGTACAAGGAGCGCTTCGGCGCCATGGCGCCGATCGGTCGCATCGGCACACCCGATGACATCGCGTGGGCGATCCTGTACCTCGTCTCCGACGCGGCGTCCTTCGTGACGGGCCAGATCATCCGACCCAACGGCGGCGTCTCGATGCCGTGGTGACCACATTTTGGCGTCAACTACCCACGAAAGAGGTGCCTACTTGACGCCAAAACCGGAGAGGAAGCTTCGCCGCTGATCCGCCGCCAACGCGGCACGCGCCGCGTTGGCACCGCACGCGCCGTGCACCCCGCCGCCGGGGTGCGCCGACGCCGACGCGAGGAACAGCCCGCGGATCGGGGTCTCGGCCCGGCCCAGGCCGATGGTCGGCCGGAAGACGAGCTGCTGGTGCAGCTGCGCGGTGCCGCCGTTCACGGCTCCGCCCACGAGGTTGGCGTCGGCCGCTTCGAGCATCGGCGGGGTGAGCACGCGGCGCGCGACGATCCGGTCGCCGAACCCCGGCGCGCGTGCTTCGAGCTCGCGCTCGACGCGCGCCGCGAACGCCTCCGTCTCGCGCTCGTCCCACTTGCCGGCCAGGTCCCCCCCGGCATCGCCGAGCGGGCGGTGCGGCACGTGCGTGTAGCCCCAGACGCTCTCGGTCCCGGCCGGTGACCGCGTCGGGTCGGACGTCGTCATCTGGCCGATGAGCACGAACGGCCGGGCCGGGATGTGACCCGTCGCGAGCTGAGCCGACACGTCCGTGAGGTGGGCGAGCGAGTCGCCCAGGTGGACCGTGCCGGCGCGGCGGGCGGGCTCGGCCGACCACGGGACGGGACCGTCGAGCGCCCAGTCGACCTTCACGGTGGCGTGGTCGTAGGTGAATCGGCGCATGCCATCGAGCACCCGTGCCGGCAGGTGCTCGGGCCGCACCAGCGAGCCGTACAGCGCGGGCGCACCGACATCCGCCAGCACGGCTCGCCGCACCGCGACCTCGTCGCCGGCGTCGGTCCGCACCGCGACCGCCCGCCCGCCCCGCACCTCGATCCCGGTGACCGCGGTCGAGCACGTGACGCGCCCACGGTGAGCCTCGAGGCGGCGGACGAGCGCGTCCGTCAACCGGCCCGCGCCACCCTCGGGCACCGGGAAGCCGTGCTCCTGCGCCAGCGACGCGAGCACCCAGCCGAAGAAGCCACCGAGCGCCATCTCCGGGCCCAGGTCGGTGTGCAGGGTGTTGCCCGCGAGCAGCAACGCGCCGCCTTCGCCGGTGAACGTCTCGCCGGCGAGGCTCCTCACCGGCAGCAACGCGAACCGTGCGAAGCGCGCCCACTCGCGCGGCCCGAGCGCGGCGGCCAGGCGACCGCCGGCTTTGACGGGCGGGAACGGGGTCAACAGCGCGTCCACGAGGTGTCGACCCACCCGCTGCCAGCGGGCGTACAGCTCGCGCCATGCAGCGCCGTCGCCGGGGGCGTAGTTGTCGAGCGAGGCGGCCGTCTCGTCGACGTCGGTCGACAGGACGGCGCACCCGCCGTCGGGAGTCGGGTGCGCGAGCGCGAGTGGCGCGTGACGCCACTGCAGTCCGAAGCCCTCGAGGTGCAGGTCGCGGATCACGGGTGATGCAGCCGCCAGCGGGTAGAACGCGCTGAACCGGTCGTACGTGTAGCCCTCGGTCAGCATCCCCGAGCGGACTGCGCCGCCCGGCTCGGGCTGCGCCTCGAGCACGAGAACGTCCCAACCCTCGTCGGCGAGCATGTTGGCGGCGACGAGCCCGTTCGGCCCGGAGCCGATCACGACCGCGTCAGGAGTCGACACAACCACCTGCTGCACCTCCCGCTCCCGCCCGGCGCCGGCGGCAGTCCTCGAGGAGCTCGAGCGCCTCCGTGTCGACGGCGGACGCCTCCGGCCCGTACCCGAGCACCGCGGTACCCAGCGTGCCGCAGTGCGGGCACGCGAGCCCGACGACCGCCAGCATGTCGGCGGGATCGGACGCGCCCTCGAGCCGGCGCAGGTGGCGGAACACGGTGTCGTCGGCGGGGGACAGCCGGTGGCACGTCAGGCACTCGACCTTCCCGCCGTCGCGGGGCATGAACTGCCCCGTGAAGCCGAGCGACTCGAGCTCGCGCAGCACGTCGAGGATCGTCTCGTCCTCACCCTCGCCGGGCACGTACTCCATCCGATTCGACGCTACCGCGCCGCGCGGCGCACCAATCATGCGCTCTGACCTGGTACGATGTGGCTCAGCGAGCACATCAGCCACGGCTCGCGGGTCCCCTCATCGCTTCCGTTCGCGGTTCGCGCACGGGTCCGAGGAGACCCACCGCCGCAGGGTGCGGCGGGCAGTGCCCAGAACCCGAACACGAAAGCGAGAACTTCCTTGTCATCCACGTTCGCACGAAAGCGAGAACTTCCTTGTCATCCACGTTCGAGACGCTCGGCGTCGCCGGCGATCTCGTCGACGCGCTCGCGCGCAACGACATCACCGAACCATTCCCGATCCAAGCCCTCTCCATTCCCGACGCCCTGGCAGGCCGCGACCTTTGCGGCAAGGCCAAGACGGGGTCGGGCAAGACCCTCGCCTTCGGGCTGCCGCTGCTCGAACGCATCGGCCACGCCGATCCGAAGGCGCCACGCGCCCTCGTCCTCACCCCGACACGCGAGCTGGCCAACCAGGTCAAGAACGTGCTCGCGCCGCTCGGCAAGGTCCGGGGCGTGCGCGTGTCGGCCGTGTACGGCGGCGTGTCGATGGACCGTCAGATCACCGCGCTCCACAAGGGCGTCGACGCCGTCATCGGCACCCCGGGCCGGCTCATCGACCTCGTCGAACGGCGCGAGCTGTCGCTGCGCGCCATCGAAGTCCTGGTCGTCGACGAGGCCGACCGCATGGCCGACCTCGGGTTCATGCCACAGGTGCAGAAGCTGCTCCACCGCATCGAGTCGGAGCATCAGACGATGCTGTTCTCGGCGACGCTCGACGGCGCTGTCCGGCAGCTCGTTCGCCAGTACATGCACGATCCCGTGCGACACGAGGTGGAGTCGACCGATGCGACGGTCGACGAGATGGAGCACCGCTTCCTGCACGTCCACCAGATGGACAAGGTGAAGGTGGCCGCCGCCATCAGCCACGGCGCCGACAGGACGCTCGTCTTCGTCCGCACGAAACGAGGGGCCGACCGATTGGTCAGCCAGCTCCGCCGCGAGGGCGTGAAGGCCGGCGCGATCCACGGCGACCTCCGGCAAGGCGCCCGCGAGCGCGCCCTCTCCGACTTCGGCCGCGGCAAGCTCGCTGTGCTCGTGGCGACCGACGTCGCCGCACGCGGCATCCACGTGGACGCCGTCGACGTGGTGATTCATTACGACCCGGCGGAAGACGAGAAGGCCTACCTGCACCGGTCGGGGCGAACCGCGCGCGCGGGCGAAGCCGGCGTGGCGGCGACGCTCATGCTCTGGAACCAGGAGAACTTCGTGCGCGTGGTCCAGAAGCGCCTCGGTCTCGATGAGCCGATCGTCGAGGTGTTCTCGAACGATCCCCGCCTCGGCGATCTCCAAGAGTTCGCGACCAAGGACGCCGCCGTCGCGTAAGCGAAAGCGCGGTCAGCGCGTTCGGCTCCCCCGACCACGTCGGTCTTTCGGGTCCAGGACGCGCACATGGCTGGAACCCACGTCCTGCTCGTGCTCGATCACGTCGATGGTGCCGCGCCGGCGCGCGTCCGCGATCGTGCGGCGGCTGGTTACCCGCCGCGCGCGCTGCGCCATCACGGTCCGGCGCCGGAGCACGACGACCACGGCGAGCACGACGACGAGGAAGAAGAGGAGCACGTTGGTGAACGTGAAGATGCTGCTCCCGCCGCCGTTGCCGCCCTTGTCCTTGGGCCGTGCCCGCGGGGTGGTCGTCGGCGCAGGCGCCGGTGTCGGGTTGGCCTGCGCGCCCGAGATGCCGGGCACGAGCGCCGGCCGGCCCAGGGCCGGGGGCAGGTTGACGAGCGCCTCGAGGCGCCCCTGCGCGCTGCTCGACCGCACCGGCGGCAGGTTCTCCTTGGCGCCCTTGCCCTGCGCGTCCGGCTTCGAGAAGAAGCCTTGATCGAGCTCGGCGGATCCGAACGCGATGGGGTTCGGCGAGCCCATGACGACGACGATCATCGTGCGGTTGTCGCGGGTCGCGGCGCCGACGAGCACACCGCCGCCGGCCTTGGCGCTCTGGCCCTGCTTGAGGCCGACCGCGCCCTGGTAGCGGTCGATGAAGTCGTTCTCGTTGTTGATGGTGCGGCCGAGTCCGGGACCGTTCACCACTCGTGTGTGAGCCCTGGTCGTGTCGGACAGCTGCGGGTCGGAGAGCACGGACCGCGCCAGAACGGCGAGATCCCAGGCGCTGGCGGTGTTCGGCGTGGTCGCGTTGTCGTCGTCACCGAGCGGATCGGTCCACGTGCTGTCGCGCATTTCCATGCGCTTGGCCTGGGTGTTCATCTCTCCGACGAATCCCTGGATTGACCCCGATGCGGCCTCGGCGAGCGCGTAGGCGGCGTCGTTCGCCGAGCTCATCAGTAAGGCGTTGAGCAGGGGCGTGACGGGCCACGCACCACCGGAAGAGATGCCGACCTTGGGACGGGGGACGGCGGTCGCCTGCGGGCTCACCAGGACGGGGTTGGTCTTCGTCGCGTCGAGGGGTTCGACGGGCATCCGCTGCGCGACCGTCAGGGCGGTCATGAGCTGTCCGGCGCTGTCTGGTGGCAGCGGCTGGTGGAAGTTCTTGCCGTCGAGCACGACGCCGGTGTCGGCGTCGACGAGGATCCACGCCTGGCCCTCGTCGGGAGACGCCTGCGCCGGGCCGGGCGTCGCTCCGGCCGCGACCGGCGCGCCGACGGCCGCGATCGCGAGCGCGCACACGGACACCCAGAAGATGAGGAGCCGAAACGCCCGCGACACGGCGCCCAAGGCTAGTGGAGCCCTCAAAACGCTCACCGGCGGGGGAGAAGCGTGTCACCATGGCCGCATGACGCGCGTCTCGCGCCGAGCAGGCGAGATCACCGAGTCCGCGACGCTGGCCGTGGACGCCCGGGCGAAGGCGCTCAAGGCGGCCGGCGAAGACATCATCGGATTTGGCGCCGGCGAGCCCGACTTCCCGACCCCCGATCACATCGTCGCCGCCGCGGTCGAGGCCGCGCGCGACCCGCGCAACCACCGCTACTCGCCGACGGCGGGGATCCCTGAGCTGCGCGCCGCGATCGCCGAGAAGACGCGACGCGACTCGGGCGTCGCGTGCGAGGCGTCGCAGGTGCTCGTGACGAACGGCGCCAAGCACGCGGTGTACGAGGCGTTGCAGACGGTCGTCGACCCCGGCGACCAGGTGCTGCTCCCAGCGCCGTACTGGACGACGTACCCGGAGGCGATCTCCCTCGCCGGCGGCGAGCCGGTGGTCGTCCCGACGACAGAGGCGAGCGAGTTCCGCGTCACGGTCGAGCAGCTCGAAGCGGCCCGGACGCCGAAGACGAAAGCGCTCTTCTTCGTCTCGCCCGGCAACCCGAGCGGCGCGGTGTACCCACCTTCGGAGGTCGAGGCGATCGGGCGCTGGGCGCTCGAGAACGGCGTCTGGGTGCTCAGCGACGAGATCTACGAGAAGTTCACCTACGACGACCACCGGTTCACGTCCATGCCGGGGCTGGTGCCCGACCTCGCCGTGACGACCTTGATCCTCAACGGCGTCGCCAAGACGTACGCGATGACGGGGTGGCGCGTTGGCTGGATCGTCGGGCCGCCGGACGTCATGCCGGCGGCGATCAACCTCCAGTCGCACTCCACGTCCAACGTCGCCAACATCTCGCAGCGGGCGGCGATCGCGGCGCTGACCGGCGACCTCGAGGCGGTCGCGGCGATGCGCGTCGCATACGCCCGGCGGGGCACGCGGATGCACCAGCTGCTGTCGGCCATCCCCGGCGTGACGTGCATGGTCCCGCAGGGCGCCTTCTATTGCTTCCCGTCGTTCGAAGGCGTGCTCGGTCGCGAGATCGCCGGCACGACGCCACGCAGCACGGTCGAGCTCGCGGCTGTGCTGCTCGACGAGGCAAAGGTGGCCATCGTGCCCGGCGAGGCGTTCGGGGCGCCCGGGTACGCGCGGCTGACGTTCGCGTGCTCCGACGACGACATCGAAGAGGGTCTCCAGCGCATCGCCAAGCTGATGGCGTGAGCTGCGCTGACGCCAAAAGCTCCCGGCCTCTGACAGGCCACCACTAGGGTCGACCCATGGCCGCGCGGGTACTCGTCGCCGAGCAGATCGCCCCGCGCGGTCTCGAGGCCTTGCAGGCCTCCGGCCTCGAGGTCGACGAGCGGCTCGCCATGAGCGCCGACCAGCTGCTCGAGGCCGTTCAGGGCACCGCCGCGCTCATCGTCCGCAGCGCGACCCCGGTCACGGCTGACGTGCTCGAGGCCGCCGCCGACCTCGTCGTCGTCGGGCGCGCTGGCATCGGGCTCGACAACGTGGACGTCGTGGCGGCGACACGCCGCGGCGTGATGGTCGTGAACGCGCCGCAGTCGAACGTGCTCTCGGCCGCCGAGCACACGATCGCGTTGTTGCTCGCGCAGGCCCGCAACATCCCGCAGGCCGACCGCGACCTGCGCGGCGGTGATTGGAACCGACCCCGTTGGGAGGGAGTCGAGCTGCACGGCAAGACACTGGGCGTCGTCGGGCTCGGGCGCGTCGGAGTGCTGGTCGCCCAACGCGGCCACGCCTTCGGCATGCGCCTCGCGGCGTACGACCCGTACGTCAGCGACGAACGCGCCCGACAGCTTGGCGTCCAGCTGGTGCCGACGCTCGAGGACCTCGTCGCCACCGCCGACTTCCTGACCGTGCACCTGCCGAAGACGCCCGAGACGACAGGGCTGATCGGCCGAGACGTCCTGGCCAAGGCGAAGCCCACCCTCCGGATCGTCAACACGGCGCGCGGTGGCATCGTCGACGAGCAGGCGCTCGATGAGGCCTTGCGGGAGGAGCGAATCGCCGGCGCCGCGCTGGACGTGTTCGAGCACGAGCCGACCACCGAGTCACCGTTGTTCGGGCTCGACAACGTGGTCGTGACACCGCACCTGGGTGCGTCCACCGCGGAGGCGCAGGACAAGGCGGGGCAGACGATCGCCGAGCAGGTCGTGCTCGCGCTGCGCGGTGACTTCGTGCCCTACGCCGTGAACGTCGCCGCGAGCGAGGCGTCCGAGACCGTGCGGCCGTTCCTACCTCTCGCCGAGCGGCTCGGCACGCTGTTCACCGCGCTCGCCGGCGCCGTTCCCGACACGCTCGAGGTGACCTACGAGGGCGAGATCGCAGACTACGACTGCCGGGTGCTGACGCTCGCGATCACGCGCGGCGTCCTCGCGCCCGTCGTCGACGAACCGGTGTCGTTCGTCAACGCACCGCAGCTCGCGCAGATGCGCGGCCTCGAGCTGCGCGAGACGAAGACGTCAGCGACGCGCGACTACGTGAATCTCGTGTCGCTCCGAGGGCGGGTGAGCGGCCGGCCCGTCCACGTCGCCGGCACGCTCACCGGTCAGCGCGGTGAGCCACGCATCGTGGGCATCGACGATCACAGCATCGAAGTCCCGCCGTCGAACCACATGGTCGTCGTCCGCAACGAGGATGTGCCGGGCATGATCGGCAGAGTCGGGTCGATCCTCGGCGCAGCCGAGGTGAACATCGAGGACATGCGGGTCGGCAAGAGCCCGTCCGGGGAAGCCGCGCTCATGGCATTGACCACGTCGACGCCGGTCCCGTCCGCGGTCGTCGAGCAGCTACGGGCCGAGCGCGGCGTCGTCGACGCCAAGGCCATCGAGCTCGATTGAGGCGTTCCTCAGCTTCGCCATGCGAAGGTCAGGAACGCATCGTCAGCGCGCGGACTTGCGGAGGCCGTCGGCTTCGGCGGCAGCGGCGTCGCGGTAGCAGCGGTCGGGGTGGGTCCGGGCGTAGTTGAGGCCACCCTCTACGTGGAAGATCTTGCTCGACATCTTGGCCTTCACGGGATGGCTGGCCGGGCAGGTGCCCCCGGTCGGCTCGACCCACGCACCGCCGCCCGTCGGCGCCCCCTGCGCCGCCGCCGGCTCGGTGGCCGTCACCGGCTTTGCCGCCGGCGCCGGGTTGTCGGTCCGAGGCTGGGGAGGGTACGGCGCCGGCTGTGCCTCCCAGCTCAGGTCGGACTCCGAGCGCTGCGACTCGAACCACCGCCACGCCGCGTAGGCCACTCCCGCCACCAAGCTCAGCTTGAACATCCGCTTCAGGAATCGCCCCACGACGCCCCCTCCTTATCGATGCCCGAGTCTCGCACGCGCGAACGAACGGGAAAGAAGTTGACTCTTCCCTTGTACTACTGCGACCATGTGTGGACCATGACCAAGGAACTGCGCACCCAGAGCCTGCTCCTTATCTAGTTGCGAGCGCCCTTCGGTGCTCGCGGACGCCTCCTCGTGCCTTTGGGCCGGGGAGGTTTTTCGTTGGCCGAATACGGATCGGGAGACCGAGATGGTGGACCAGGTACGGATCTTCGACACGACACTGCGGGACGGCGAGCAGTCGCCTGGGATCTCGCTGGACGTCGCCGAGAAGCTCGAGATCGCCGAGCAGCTCGCCCGCCTCGGAACCGACATCATCGAGGCGGGGTTCCCCATTGCGAGCCAGGGCGACTTCGACGCCGTCGAGGCGATTGCCAAGAGCGTCCGCGGATCGACGATCGCCGGGCTCTCGCGCACTGGGTTCCAGGACATCGACCGTGCGTGGGAGGCCGTGCGGCATGCCGAGCGGCCGCGCCTGCACGTCTTCATCGCGACCTCCCCGATCCACATGAAGAAGAAGCTTCGCATGACCGAGGACCAGGTCAAGGAGGAGACAGCGGCGGGTGTCGCCCGGGCGAAGGGGTACTGCGAGGACGTCGAGTTCTCACCGGAAGACGGCAGCCGCTCGGATCCCGAGTTCATGTGCGAGGTGTGCCAGATCGCCGTCGACAACGGCGCGACCACGATCAACATCCCCGACACCGTGGGCTTCGGCGTGCCGGAGGAGTTCGCCGAGCTCATCTCGCACGTTCTCGAGCGCATCAAGGGTGATTACGTCGTGTCGACGCACTGCCACAACGACCTCGGCCTGGCCGTGGCGAACTCGTTGGCCGGCGTGCGCGCCGGCGCCCGACAAGTCGAGTGCGCCATCAACGGGCTCGGCGAGCGGGCCGGCAACGCGGCGCTCGAAGAGATCGTGATGGCGATCAAGACGCGGGGCGACTACTTCGGTCACCTCGAGGTCGGTGTGCGCAGCGAGGAGCTGGCTCGCACGTCGCGCATCGTGTCGCGTCTCACCGGCTACCCAGTGCAGTACAACAAGGCGGTCGTCGGCCGGAACGCGTTCGCGCACGAAGCCGGCATCCATCAGCACGGCGTTCTCGAGGATCCCGAGACCTACGAGATCATGGACGCCACCACGGTTGGCCAGGAGGCGGCGCAGATCGTCCTGGGCAAGCACTCGGGGCGGCACGCGTTCGCCGACTCGCTCGGCAAGATGGGCATCAAGATCCAGGGCGACGCGCTGAACGCCGCGTTCACCAGGTTCAAGGAGCTCGCCGACCGCAAGGTGCAGATCACCGAGGCCGACATCGAGGCGATCGTGGCCGAGGAGCTCGGGACCGGATACGTGCACCGATTCGATCTCGTCGACCTGACGCTGTCGGGCGGCATGTCGTCGACGCCGACGGCCAAGGTCGTGGTGGCGAACAGCGACGGCAAGATCGACGCCGAGGGATCCGGCAACGGGATGATCGACGCCGCAATCGCTGCCATCGCCGCGGCCACCGGCATCGAGGGTCGGCTCACCGACTTCCAGGTGCACGCGGTGACAGGTGGTGGCGACGCGCTCGGCGACGTCGTGCTCCAGATGGAGGCGGATGGCTTCAAGGTCTCCGGCCGCGGCGTGTCGACCGACGTGGTCGAGGCGTCGGCCCGGGCCTACCTCAACGCCGTCAACCGGATCGTGCGTCTGCGCGAGCGCGGCGAGGAACGCGAGATCGAGATCGGACCATGACCGCGCCCGTGAATCTTTGGAGCGAGTCGGCGTGGGCGCAGCGGTACCTGCGCGAGCGCGACGACATCCCGCACCGGATGGAGGGGTTCGCGGTGATGATGGAGCTCCTGCCGGCGGCGCCGCGGCGCGTGCTGGACCTCGGCACCGGCGACGGGTACACGCTGGGTCTGGTGAGGAGTGTGCACCCGGGCGTCGAGGGCGTCGGCGTGGACTTCTCTGCGGAGATGCTCGGTCGCGCCCGCGACCGGTTCGCCGGTGACACGAGCGTGGAGATCGTCGAGCACGATCTCGACCAGCCGTTGCCACCGTTGGGTCGTTTCGACCTCGTCGTCTCGAGCTTCGCGATCCATCACTGCGTCGACGAGCGCAAGCGTGCGCTGTACGGCGAGGTCTTCGGCGCGCTCGAGCCTCGTGGGCGGTTCATCAACCTCGAACACGTGGACTCGGCCACGCCGCAACTCCATGTCGACTTCCTTGCTGCGATCGGCAAGACGCCCGCCGAGGACGACCCGTCGAACAAGCTGGTCGGCGTGCACACGCAGCTGGCGTGGCTGCGCGACATCGGCTTCGTGCACGTCGACTGCTACTGGAAGTGGCGCGAGCTCGCGTTGCTCTCCGGGGTGAAGCCGGGCTAGGACGCGGCGGGCGCTCGCCACGAGATCGTCGACGGCTTCTTCCGCTTCGCCCGTTTGCGGCCGGGCGTAGGGGTCACGCCCGGCCCGTGATCGGCGAGCTCCGCGGTCGCCCAGGCCCGGAGCGTGCGGACGCGGCGACGACCGGCGCGGCGGTCGTGCCGGTTGGCGACCGCGAGGGCGATGCTCAGGCGGACGCGTTCGTCCTCTTCGTCGTCGAGGTGGTCGACCAGGAGGCGGGCGCTGCGCCGCTTCAGGCCGAGACCCACGATCGTCTCACCGGCGCGGGCACGCACCGCCGGGTCGAAGGTGCCCAGCTGGCGGGTCTGGACGCGGAGACGGCGGCGGAACCGCCAGCGCCGGGCAGCTCGCCACGTGACGACGACCAGGACGGCGAGTGCGCCCAGCGCGGCGGGGACGATCCACACGAGATCATCAGACATGGACCTACCAGTATCGAGCCCGCGCCGGTGCGATTCGGGGATCTCCGGCGAACGTGCTCAGTCGCCGGCGGGCACCTTCGGCGCCCATGCAGGCCGGATGGCCTCGTGGGCCGCGATCTCGTCGTCGCGTTGGAGCGTGAGGGCGATGTCGTCGAGGCCGTGCACGAGGCGTTGGTGCGTGTGGTCGTCGAGGTCGAAGGGCTCGTCGAGGTCGATCGCCGGCACCGCGACCCGGCGGTCCACGACGTCGACGACGACCTCGATCGCGGGGTCGTCCTCGACGGCGCGCATGATGCGCGTCACGACGTCCTCGGGAAGCTCGACGGGGACGAGGCCGATCTTGAAGCAGTTGTTGCGGAAGATGTCGGCGAAGCGGGACGAGATGACGGCCCGGAAGCCGTAGTCCTCCAGCGCCCACACCGCGTGCTCGCGTGAGGAGCCCGTGCCGAAGTTCGGGCCCGCGACCAGGATCTGCGCGTCGCGGTAGCGGTCCTGGTTGAGAACGAAGTCGGACCGCTCGCGCCACTCCGAGAACAGCCCCTCCCCGAAGCCCGTGCGCTCGACGCGCTTGAGCCAGTCGCTGGGGATGATCTGGTCGGTGTCGACGTCGGAGCGGTCCAGCGGGACGGCGCGTGCGATGATCTCGCTCACTGCTTGCATGTCAGTCCAAGTCTTCCGGTGTGGTGAACCTGCCCGCGATCGCGGTCGCCGCCGCCACCGGCGGTGACACGAGATGCGTACGCCCGCCCTTGCCCTGGCGGCCCTCGAAGTTGCGGTTCGACGTCGATGCGCAGCGCTCACCCTGGGACAGCTTGTCCGGGTTCATCGCCAGGCACATCGAGCATCCCGCCTCCTCGCGCCAGTCGAACCCGGCGTCGACGAACACGCGGTCGAGACCCTCGGCCTCAGCCGCCGCCTTCACCGCCATCGACCCCGGCACCACCATCGCCCGCAAGCCGTCGCGCACGCGCCGGTCGCGTACGACGTCGGCGGCCGCGCGCAGGTCCTCGACGCGCGAGTTCGTGCACGATCCGATGAATACCGTGTCGACCTCGACCTCGCGCAGGGGCGTCCCGGGCTTCAGGCCCATGTAGCCCAGGGCGCGGCGGGCCGACTCGCGCTGCGACGGGTCGGCGAACGAGTCGGGGTCGGGCACGACGTCGTCGATCGTCGTCGTCTGGCTCGGATTGGTGCCCCAGCTCACCGACGGGCGGATCTCATCCGCGTCGAGCACGACCTCCTTGTCGAACGCCGCGTCGGCGTCGGTGGGCAACGCTCGCCAGTCGTCGAGCGCGCGCTCCCAGTCCTTCCCCGTCGGCGCGAACGGGCGGCCCTCGAGGTAGGCGAACGTCGTGTCGTCGGGGGCGACCACGCCGGCGCGTGCGCCCGCCTCGATCGACATGTTGCACACGGTCAACCGCCCCTCCATCGAGAGCGACCGGATCGCCGAGCCGCGGTACTCGATGATCGACCCGATCCCGCCACCGGTGCCGATGCGGGCGATGATCGACAGCACGATGTCCTTCGCGGTCACGCCGGCGCCGACCGAGCCGTCGACGGTCACCGCCATCGTTCCCGGCTTGACCTGCGGGAGCGTCTGCGTCGCGAGCACGTGCTCGACCTCGCTGGTGCCGATGCCGAACGCAAGCGCGCCGAACGCGCCGTGCGTCGACGTGTGGCTGTCGCCGCACACGATCGTGAGGCCGGGCTGGGTCAGGCCGAGCTCGGGACCGATGACGTGCACGATGCCGCGTCCCGGATCGCCCATCCCGTACAGCCGGATGCCGAACTCGGCGCAGTTCTGCGCGAGGACCTCCATCTGCTTGGCCGAGACCGGGTCCTCGACGGGACGGTCCCTGCTCGTCGTCGGGTTGTTGTGGTCGATCGTCGACACGGTCAGGTCGGGACGCCGGACGGTGCGCCCGTGTAGGCGAAGCCCGTCGAACGCCTGTGGCGACGTGACCTCGTGGACGAGATGCAGGTCCACGTAGAGCAGATCGGGTTCGCCGTCCGCCCGGTGCACCACGTGGCGCTCCCACACCTTCTCGGACAGTGTCTGGCTCACGACCCCCAGCGTATTGGCCGCCTTCGGCGGTCGGCGCCAACAAACACCGTTCACCACGGCGAAACAGTCGCGAAACACGACGCCCGTACCGTCCCCGCATGGACGTCGTGCTCGTGCGCTGGCCGGAGGAGGACGCACGCCTGGGGCAGCTGCGGGCGAATGGAGCCCCCCGGCTGCTCCTCTTGAACGGCGAGTCGGCGCCGCCCGAGTCGACGGACTGCCTCGAGGATTGGATCCGGCTCCCGGCTGACGACCGGGACGTGCGGGCCCGCGTCGCCAGCCTCGCCGCCCGGGCCGAGACCGAGCAGACCGCGCCCGAGATCGACGGGGACGGGCTCCTGCGGTATCGGGGGAGATGGGTCGCGCTGTCGCCGGTCGAGGCCGCTCTTGCCGCCACGCTGGTCGACCGGTTCGGCGCCGTCGTCGGGCGGGACATGCTGGCGCGGCGGGCGTGGCCGAACGGCTCCCCGACGCGCAACGCGCTCGACGTGCACATGCTCCGCCTGCGGCGTCGCATCGCCTCGCTGGGCGTGGAGGTGCGCACGGTCCGGTCGCGCGGCTATCTCATGCAGACTGCGCAGCCTCGAGCCGACGCGCAGTAGGGGCCGCACACCGTGCCCGTCGGAGACGTCCTCCTCGACATCCTGATCGTCCTGATCGCGGCGAAGGTCGCGGCGGAGATCGCCGAGCGCATCGGCTTCCCGCCCGTCGTCGCCGAGATCCTCGCCGGCGTCGCGATCGGGCCGTCGGCGCTCGACTTCGTGGGCACCGAGGAGACCCTGCGCGTGCTGGGAGAGATCGGCGTCATCCTGCTCTTGCTCCAGGTCGGCATGGGGATGGACCTCGCCGAGCTCGGCGCGGTCGGGAAGGCGTCGGTGATGGTCGCCGTCGTCGGCGTCGTCGTGCCGATGGCGACTGGGTTCGGCGTGGCGGGGGCGTTCGGATATGACCCGAAGATCTCGTTGTTCCTCGGCGCTGCGCTGGCGGCGACGAGCGTCGGCATCACGGCCCGTGTGTTCAGCGATCTGCGGGCGCTGGCGACCGTCGAGGCTCGAACCGTACTCGGGGCCGCAGTCGCCGACGATGTCCTGGGCCTCGTGATCCTCACGGTTGTCGTGCGCATCGTGACCGAGGGCTCGGTGTCGGTACTGAGCGTCGTCGGGATCTTCGCCCTCGCGCTCCTGTTCTTGGTGGCGACGACGCTGGTGGGTTCGCGGTTCGCGCCGCCGCTGTTCCAGTTCGTGCACCGAAGCGCGCGCTCGGCCGGGACGGTCGTGGTCCTTGCGCTCGCGTTCACACTCGCCTTCGCCGAGCTGGCCGACGCCGCGCAACTCGCGCCGATCGTCGGCGCGTTCGTCGCCGGGCTGGCGTTGTCGCGCAGCACCGTCTCCGATCGGATCTCGCGGGACCTTGCTCCGGTCGGCCACTTGTTCATCCCGGTGTTCTTCCTGCAGATCGGCATCGACGCCGACGTGGGGTCGTTCTTCGATCCGAAGGTGGTGGCGATCGCATCGGCGCTGTTCGCCGTGGCTGTCGTCGGGAAGCTCGTTGCCGCAGTGGGCGCTACGGGGTCTCCCGGGGACAAGCGCCTGATCGGCATGGGGATGATCCCTCGAGGTGAGGTCGGGCTGATCTTCGCCACCATCGGGCTCCAGGAGCACGTCCTCAATCAAGAGCAGTACGCGGCGCTGCTGCTCGTCGTGTTGGCCACGACGCTGGTCTCGCCGCCCTTGCTGCGCTGGCGGCTCCAGCAGCTGCGATCCCGGCGGACGCGTCGCACGCACCCCAGCGCGGGTCCCTCGGACGGACGCTGGGTGCGGACGCAAGACGGCGTCGTGGATCTCGTCGGCGAGCCCCCCGAAGCGCTCGCGCTCTCGCTCGCGCTCGACGCCGCGCAGACGATCACGCGGGCGGACGCAGTGCCGGGCTCCGCGCTCCTCGACTACCTCGGGAGCCTCGGCGACGCGCCGATGCGATGGGATCGCGAAGCGACGCAACGGCTGTTCGACGTGCTGCGCGCCGGCGACGCCCGAACGTGGCGGTTCCTCGAGACGACCGGCGTGCTCGAACGCGCGCTGCCCGAGCTGGCCGAGGCCGTGAATCGTCGCCGGGACGACCCGTTCCTCGTGGACCCGTCGCACGTGTTGCGGTTCTCGCTCGTCGACGCCATCCGCGATCTCGTCGCGGATGGTGGGCGGGCCCCCGCCGAGTACGGTCGCCTCGAGCATCCCGAATGGCTGCTGCTCGCGGCGCTGATCCTCGACGCGGCCGGTGAGGACGCGTCGCCCGTCGACCTCGCCCGACGGCTCGTCAAACGTCTCGACCTCGGCGCCGGCGCCGAGCAGGAGATCGCTCTGCTCGTCGGGGACTCGGGCCTGTTGCGGGCGGCGGCGCGGCGGGTCGACGGGCTCGACGAGGAACGGGTGTTCGCGCTGGCGACGCACCTCGACCGGCCCGAGCGCGTCCGCGCTCTCTACCTGCTCACGCTGGCCCTCGGCGGGCTCGAGCCGGTCGACCGGACTCGGCTCGACGAGCTCGTGGGCCTCGTCCTCGCCGTGCTCGAGCAGCCCGAGCTGACCGGGCTCGACGCCCGCAACCTCGTCGAGCGGCGTCGCGCGCAGGCGATTCGCATCGCCGGCGGCGACCGAGCTGTCCAGGAGCGCATCACGGCGGCGCCGCACACGTACTTACTCGCCCAGGATGCGCCGGACGTCGCCCGCCAGGCGGCGCTCCTCGAGCCGATGCCGGCTCGGGACGAGGCCCGGGTGGCGGTCGCGCCACTGCAAGATCGCGCGTGGCGCGTCGAGATTGCGTGCCGCGATCGACCCGGCCTGCTGGCGACGGTGTCGGGCGTGCTCACCGATGCGGGGCTGAGCGTGCAGGAAGCGTTGATCGCCACGTGGAGAGACGGCGGCGCGGTCGACTCGTTCCGTGTCCTGTCCACGACCGGGACGCCGCCGAACGCAGACGCGTTGACCTCGGCGATCGTCGAGGCGTTCGACCGGCCCCTCGAGGCCCCGCCGACGCCGGGTGCCGAGGTGGACTTCGACGACGACGCGTCCCCCTGGTACACGCTGTGTGAGGTCCGCTGCGTCGACTGCCCGGGACTGCTGCACTCGATCACAGTGGGGTTCGCGGGCGCCGGCATCGACGTGCACTCGGCTCAGGTGCACACGGTCGAAGGCCAGGCCGTCGACCGCTTCGAGCTCACCGACGGCAATGGACGCAAGCTCGGCGACACCGCGAGACGCGCAGTGCTCGAGGCGGTGACGGGCGGGGTCCGGGTTACTCGGCGCCGCCGGCTCCTGCGCCGAAACGGTCGCTGACGCCCCAAAACTCGTGAGCGCGCGGCGACGGCGGCTTTGCTGACCGTCGTCCGCGGCAGTGGCGGCTTCGCTGACCGCTGCCGCAAAGCCCGAGCTCGCGAGGGCGACAGGAGAACCAGAGCCGGAGCTTGCGACGGCGCCAAAGAGAAGGCGACGCTAGATGCGTGCGTGTAGGGGTCGATACCGGCGGGACGTTCACCGACCTCGTCGGCGACGACGGCCGCGTCGTCAAGACCCCGTCCACGCCTGACGATCCTGCCCACGCGCTCAGCGCTGCGCTCGACGAAGCGGGCGTGGCGAGGGACGCCGACTTGCTGGCGCACGGCACCACGGTCGCGACGAACGCGCTCCTGCAGCGTCGGGGCGGACGCGTCGCCCTCGTCACGACGCGCGGCTTCGCCGACGTCATCGAGATCGCGCGCCAGGTCCGTCCGTCGCTCTACGACGCGATGGCCGATCGCCCGCTACCGCTCGTCCCACGTGACCTGCGCATCGAGGTCGGCGGTCGACTCGACGGGCGTGGGCGTGAGATCGAGCCGCTGGATCCCGCGCGCGTTCCTGCGATACCTGTGGACGTCGACGCGGTCGCCGTCTGCCTGCTGCACGCCGACCTCGACGCTGGACACGAGCAGCAGGTCGCCAAGGAGCTCGCCGCCCGCGGCTTCGACGTGACGTGCTCGCACGACGTGTCGCCCGAGTTCCGCGAGTACGAACGCACGGTCACGACCGTTGCGAACGCCGTCCTGCGTCCCGTGTGCCGTGGCTATCTGCTCGGCCTCGACGCGCTCGCGCGCGAGGCGCTGGTCATGACGTCGGAGGGCGGGCTCGTGCCGGCCACGGAGGCGGCCGAGCGGCCGGCGTCGCTGTTGCTGTCGGGGCCGGCAGGTGGCGTGCGCGCTGCCGCGGCTGTGGCCTCCGCGTGCGGCTATCCCGAGGCGGTGTCGTTCGACATGGGCGGCACGAGCACCGACGTGTGCCTCGTGCGCGGCGGCGTGCCCGAGCCTTCTCCGACCCGCGTCGTGGCCGGGTACCCGATCCGCCTCCCCGCGCTCGACATCCACACGATCGGCGCCGGCGGGGGCTCCGTCGCCCGTCTCGACGCCGGCGGTGCGCTCGCCGTCGGCCCTGAGAGCGCGGGCGCCGATCCCGGCCCCGCCTGCTACGGACGCGGCGGCGCGCACCCCACCGTCACCGACGCCGATCTGATGCTCCGGCGGATCACGCCCGACGCCGCGTTCTCCGGCCTCGGCCGGCTCGACGTGGAGGCGGCGCGCCGGGCGCTCGACCAGGCGCGCGTGACCGCCAAGGGCGTCGTAGCCGTCGTCGACGCAGCCATGGAGCGCGCGGTGCGGGTGGTCGCCGTCGAGCGCGGCGTCGACGCCCGCGACCTCGCGCTGGTGGCGTTCGGCGGCGCGGGCCCGCTGCACGCGTGCGCAGTCGCCGGTGCACTCGGGATGCGCGCGGTGATCGTTCCGCCGCGGGCGGGCGTGCTCTCGGCCGTGGGGCTGGTGTGCTCGCCACGCCAGCGTGAGCTCGTGCGCTCGTGGCCCGACCCCATGGAGCACGCCGGCGTTGCCCGTGCCGTCGATGCCCTCGGCGGCGAGGCGGCGGCGCTGGTCGGCGGGGGCGCCGACGTGGAGGTCGAGCCGATGGTCGATTGCCGGTACGCGGGACAGAGCCACGAGATCACGGTGCCGAGCCCGGACGCGTTCCCCGCCGAGCACGAGCGCCGCAACGGGTTCGCCCGCCCGGGCGCGCCGGTCGAAGTCGTTGCGTTGCGCGTGCGAGCGCGGCGTCCCGCACCGCTCACGCCCGACGAGCTGCCTCCGGTCGTGAGACCCGCGGTGCGCGGCCCCGAGGTCGTGGTAGAGCCCGACTGCACGGTATGGGTGCCCGACGGATGGCGCGCCGAACCAGGCGCCCTGGGCGCGTGGATTCTTCGGCGATGACGGCGGCTTCGCCCATGAGCGAGCTCGATCCCGCCTCGCTCCAGGTTCTGATCTCGCGACTCACCGGGATCGCCGAGGAGATGGGCGCGGTGCTCCGCCGCGCCGCGTACAGCCCCAACATCAAAGAACGGGCCGACTGCTCGGCGGCGTTGTTCACGGCCGGCGGCGAGCTGCTCGTCCAGGCCGAGCACATCCCGGTGCATCTGGGTTCGATGCCCGCGTCCGTGCTCGCCGCCATCGACGCCATCGGGGACCAGCTCCGGCCGGGCGATCAGGTCGTGCTGAACGATCCCTTCGCCGGCGGCACCCACCTGAACGACGTCACACTCGTCGCGCCCTGTTTCGCCCGCGGGGACCTCGTCGGTTGGGCCGCCAACCGCGCGCACCACGCCGACCTCGGGGGCATGTCGCCGGGCTCGATGCCACCGGAGGCCGTCGACATCCAGCAGGAGGGCCTGCGCGTACCGCCGGTGCGGTTGACGCGGGACGTGGAGGCGCTCGTCGTCGCCAGCTCGCGCACCCCGGAGGAGCGGCGCGGCGACCTCGACGCCCAACGCGGCGCCAACCAGCTCGGCGTCGCACGCTTCGGCGAGCTGGCCGCCGACCTCGCGTCGATCGCGCCGCTCGCCGAAGTGGTCGAGTACGGCGAGCGCCGCATGCGCGCCGCGCTCGCTGCCCTGCCCGACGGCCGGTTCCGGTTCGAGGACGTGCTGGACTCCGCCGGGCCACGCCCCGCGCAGCAGTCGCCGACGCGCGTCGTTGTCACACTCACGATCGACGGCGACCACGCCACGTTCGACTTCACGGGCACCGACCCGCAGCGGCCCGGCAACGTGAACGCGGTCGAGGCGGTGACGGTCAGCGCCGTCGCGTTCGCGTTGCGTTCGGCCACCGATCCGACCATCCCCGCCAATGGCGGCGCGATGCGGCCTGTGACCGTGGTCGCGCCGGCTGGGAGCGTGGTCGCGGCGCAGCCACCGGCGGCGGTCGGCGCCGGAAACGTCGAGGTCAGCCAGCGCGTCGCCGACGTGTGTCTGGGCGCCCTTGCGAATGCCGCGCCGGGCCGGCTCGGCGCCGCCGGCCAGGGGACCATGAACAACGTGCTCGTCGGCGGTGACGGCTGGGTCTACTACGAGACGATCGGGGGCGGGCAGGGCGGTCGGCCCGGCAAGCCCGGCATGAGCGGCGTGCACACCGCGATGACCAACACCCGTGACACGCCGGTCGAGGCGCTCGAGCGCGCGCTCCCGATCCGCGTGCGCCGCTACGGGTTGCGGCGCGGCAGCGGCGGCGCCGGCGCGTACCCGGGCGGCGACGGCATCGCGCGTGAGCTCGAATTGCTCGAGCCGGCCACGCTGTCGCTCGTGACGGAACGGCGGGTCAGCAGACCATGGGGCCTCGACGGAGGCGGGCCGGGCGCGCCGGGCGAGAACTGGCTGCTCCCCGACGGCGACGAGGCTCGCGCCCGGCGGCTGTCCGACAAGTGCACGGTGGAGCTGGCTGCGGGCGACGTGGTCCGCCTGCTCACGCCCGGCGGTGGTGGCTACGGCGCGCCGCTCGCCGAGCAGTAAGCGGCGGTCACCCGGCGATCGCGTCCTTCACGGCCGAGCGCGCCTTGTCTTTCGACGGCGGAGTGACGAAGGCGGTGTAGAGGTCCTGGCCGTCGAGGACTGTGAGCTCGCCGAACGAGAGCTTCTTCTCGCGTACCGTGCGCTCGAAGTTGTTGGTCTTCGGAAGGTAGTACGCACGGTCGCCGAGCTTGCGTACGTTCTCGACCTTGAGTCCGTCGAACTGTGCGTTGGCGCGGGCACTCGTGTACGCCTTGGCGGCTTCGTCGGCGGATGCGAACGCTCCCACCCCGAGCCCGATGACGCGCTTGGCGTCGCGGGCGACGGCGTAGCTGCAGCTGGTCGCTTCTGTGCCCGCGAGGTTTGTCTCGCGGCGGACGGCCTTGCCGAGGATCTTCTTGGCGTCGTTCTGCGTCAGCAGTTCGCACGCGTTCGGCTGCGTCTGGGCTTCGGCCGTCTCGAGTCCGCCAACCATCGACGCGGCGCCGGCGAGCCCCACGACAACCGCGGCGCGAAGCCGGCGTGCGCGCGCGGTGCTCATACTCCCGGCCGTACGCTCACGACCTCGACGTGGAACGCCCGGCGTGGCCCCTCGTAGGAGACGACTTCACCGGGGCCGTGGCCGAGGAGCGCCTGGCCCAGCGGCGAGCCGGTCGAGAGCACGTCGTAGGTGTCGTGCCGCTCCTCGATGGACCCGACGAGATACGTGGACGTGTCGTCGTCGCCTTCGATCCGCACCTCGACGACCGTGCCCGGCTCGACGACGTCGCCGGCCGTCCCCTCGACCACCACCGCCCGGCGCAGCATGTCCTGCAGCTGGCGAACGCGAGCCTCGTTGTGGCCCTGGTCGTTCTTCGCCGCGTCGTAGTCCGCGTTCTCACGGATGTCGCCGTGCTCGCGGGCGCGCTCGAGCCAGGCCGAGATCTCACGGCGGCGCTCGCCTGATCTCCACTCGAGCTCGTCCTCGAGGCGCTGGCGCGCCTCGGCAGAGAGATGCAGCTCGTCCATGAGCCGAAGATGCTACCGCCGCCACCGCCGTGGGCGGCCGGTTGCTGACCTGCGGTGTTGCTACGACAATTCAGGCTTTGCGGAAGAAGATCTGGAACTCCATGTCGCCCTCGTCCCTGATGCTCGCCACCACTGGCGACGTGGGCGCCTGGATCCCGTAGTCGGCGAACACGACGTGGAGGTTGCCGACGACCTGGATGTCGCGTCCGTCCCACCGGCCCTCGACGGGGATCGAGATCGTACGCGTCATGCCGTGCAGCGTGAAGTCGCCCTTCGCCGTCGCCTTGACCGTCTCGCCCGCCTTCGGGACTGACTTGAACTTGATCGGCTCCGTGAGGGCGAACGTCGCATCGGGGAAGCGGTTCGACTCGAGGCCGCGATCCTTGATGGCGTTGTCGCGCATGTCGCGGTCGGACTTGAGGGTGCGCAGGTCGGCGTCGACGGTGACGTCCCTGACCGTCATGCCGTCGATCGTGAAGGTGCCGGTCATGTCGCTGGTGCGGCCGGTGGCCGTCTGTTCGATCGCCCCGCCGACCAGCTGCTCCTGGACGCGGTAGCCGACGAAGCTGTCGGGATCACCTGGCGCGACCTTGTAGGTCCCGTCGAGCGCGCCGCCGCCCACCGTGGCGGTCTTCGTGATCTTCGCCGGCGGCTTCGGGTTGCTCTCCACGAAGAGCTTGTAGAACGCGAAGCCCCCGCCGACGACGACGAGCACGACGACCACGGCCGTGGCGATCAGGACCTTGGCGAGCCGGCTCATGGGGACCTCCCGTATGGTTGCCCGAACGCTACGGGATCTATACGGGCGACCGGCGTCGAGGGTTCGGCTACGCTCGGCAGTGATGAAGCGACTCCCTGACACCCTTGTCAGCACCTTCAGCACCGTCATCGTCATTCGGTAGCGAACGCCGGCGCCCGGCGTTCGCACTCGACCGTCCACTTCGGTGGGCGGTTTTTCGTTCCCCGGGAAAACTGACCAGGAAACAACCGCAGGAGCAGGAAGGCACCGTGACCCATCGCATCGGGATCATCGGCGGCGACGGCATCGGCCCCGAGGTCGTAGCCGAGGCGCTGAAGGTGATCGACGCGACCGGCGTGGCCTACGAAGCCGTTCGCTTCGACCTCGGCGGGGCGCGGTACCTGGGCAGCGGCGAGGTCCTTCCCGACGCCGAGCTGGCCGAGATCCGCACCCTTGATGCCGCCCTGCTCGGCGCGGTAGGCACACCCGACGTGCCGCCCGGCGTGCTCGAGCGCGGGTTGTTGCTCCGCCTGCGCTTCGAGCTCGACCTGTACGTCAACCTGCGCCCGTTCCAGGCGGGGCCGAGCTCGCTCAACGACGGTGTCGACTGTGTAGTGGTGCGCGAGAACACGGAGGGCGTGTATGCGGGGGAGGGTGGGTTCCTGCGCAAGGGCACCCCGAACGAGGTTGCGACCCAGGGATCGGTGAACACGCGCCTGGGTGTCGAGCGGTGCGTGCGGTTCGCGTTCGAGCTGGCGCGGGCGCGTGAGCGCCGGCACGTGACCCTGGTGCACAAGACCAACGTCCTCACCTTCGCCGGCGACCTCTGGCAGCGCACCTTCGACGAGGTCGCCGAGGAGTACGCGGACGTGACGACCGCGTATCACCACGTCGACGCGGCGTGCATCCACCTTGTGCAGGACCCCGGCCGCTACGACGTCATCGTCACCGACAACCTCTTCGGCGACATCCTCACCGACCTCGGCGGCGCGGTCTCGGGCGGGATCGGCCGGGCCGCCTCCGCCAACCTGAACCCGGCGCGCACCGGCCCGTCGCTGTTCGAGCCCGTGCACGGCTCGGCGCCCGACATTGCGGGAACCGGGCACGCCGACCCGCGGGCTGCGATCATCTCCGGAGCCATGCTGCTGGACTTCCTGGGCGAGACCGAGGCGGCCGCTCGGGTCGAGAAGGCCGTTGCCGCCTCCGACGACGTGGGCGGGACCACGTCGGAGATCGGCGATCACATCGCGGAAAGGGTGTAGGGGATGCCCATCGACAAGACGGCGAAGATCTGGATGGACGGGGAGCTCGTCGACTGGGACGACGCCCGCATCCATGTCCTCACCCACACGCTCCACTACGGCTCGGGCGTCTTCGAGGGCATCCGCGCCTACCCGACCGCGAACGGCCCCGCCGTGTTCCGGCTCACGGACCACATGCGCCGCCTGCTGCAGTCGGCGCACTTCTTCATGATGGACCTGCCGTACTCGCTCGAGGAGCTCGTCGAGGCGGCGAAGGAGACCATCCGGGTCAACGGGGTCGAGTCCTGTTACATCCGCCCGATCGCGTTTCTCGGCTACGGCGAGATGGGGCTCAACCCGCTGCTGTCCCCGGTGAACGTGTCGATCGCGGTGTGGCCGTGGGGCACGTACCTCGGCGACGAGGCGCTCAAGCACGGCGTGCGCATGAAGGTGTCGTCGTGGCGTCGCATGGACCCGAACGTGAACCCGGTGGCCGCGAAGGGCACCGGCATCTACATCAACTCGAGCCTCGCGAAGGTGGAGGCGCTCAAGTCGGGCTACGACGAGGCCATCCTCCTCAACTCGCACGGGTTCGTCGCCGAGTGCACGGGCGAGAACATCTTCGTGGTCAAGGACGGCGAGCTCATCACGCCGCCGTTGTCGTCGGGCGCGCTCGAGGGCGTGACGCGCGACTCGGTGACGACGATCGCCCGCGACCTGGGCTACGAGGTCCACGAGGCGAACATGCTCCGCACCGACCTCTACTGCGCCGACGAGGCGTTCCTCACCGGCACCGCCGCCGAGATCGTCCCGATGCGGTCGGTCGACGACCGCGAGATCGGCGAGCCAGGCGAGATCACCCGCAAGATCCAGGAGACGTACTTCGCCACCGTCCACGGCGAGGTCCCGCAGTACAAAGAGTGGTTGGAATATGTCCGGGAGTGACGTTCCGAGGAAGGTCGAGATCTATGACACGACGCTGCGCGACGGCGCGCAGCTCGAAGGCATCTCCCTCACCGTCGACGACAAGCTCCGCATCGCCGAGCAGCTCGACCGCCTCGGCGTCCACTACGTCGAAGCGGGCTGGCCCGGCGCGAACCCCAAGGACGACGAGCTCTTCCGCCGCATCCCTGCCGAGCTGAAGCTCGAGACGAGCACGCTGGTCGCGTTCGGCTCCACGCGGCGCGTCAAGGGCAAGGTCGACTCGGACGACACCCTGCGCCAGCTGCTCGAGGCGAACACGCCGGCCGTCTGCATCGTCGGCAAGACGTGGGACTATCACGTCACCGAGGCGCTCCAGACCACCCTCGACGAGGGAGCGGCGATGGTCGCCGACTCGGTCGAGTTCCTGAGCGCCAACGGTCGCCAGGTGCTGTTCGACGCCGAGCACTTCTTCGACGGCTACCGGGGCAACCCGGAGTTCGCGCTCCGTGTGCTCGAGGGGGCCGCGCAGGCCGGCGCGTCGCACCTGGTGCTGTGCGACACGAACGGCGGCACGTTGCCGCACGACGTCGAGCGGATCGTGCGGGAGGTCGTCGACTATTTCCGTGGCGACGTCGCCGTCGCAGTCCACCTCCACGACGACGCCGGCACCGGGGTCGCCAACGCGCTGGCCGGGGTGCGCGGCGGCGCCACCCAGGTGCAGGGGACGATCAACGGCTACGGGGAGCGCACCGGGAACTGCAACCTCACCGCGATCATCCCGAACCTCACGCTGAAGATGGGGATCGAGACGATCCCGCCCGACCGCATGGACCAGCTCACGCCGGTCGCCCACCACGTGGCCGAGCTCGTGAACATGGCCCTCAACCCGCAGGCCGCGTACGTCGGCTCGTCGGCGTTCGCGCACAAGGGCGGGATCCACGCCAGCGCGATCGCGAGGCGGCCCGACGCCTACGAGCACGTGAACCCCGAGTCGGTGGGCAACCGCACCCACGTGGTCG